>Ga0163148_10003746_pt1 | contig 16487 bp, 18 predicted proteins | sample OliLakLV19MP7P2_FD_148606 | JGI IMG/M metagenome (GOLD analysis project Ga0163148, IMG submission 148606) | Freshwater microbial mat bacterial communities from Lake Vanda, McMurdo Dry Valleys, Antarctica- Oligotrophic Lake LV.19.MP7.P2 | ecosystem: Environmental > Aquatic > Freshwater > Lake >...
GGGAAAAGCGAAACTGAAGAATAAAGAGTTTTGAATTTTTGGCATTCACCCCTTAATCCCCTCTGCCAAAAATTCAAAACAAAAAACAAATTTATGATTATTAAATAAAAAGCCTGTCAAAATGAAATTGAATGAAAAATATTTTTTGAACTCGCTCCTTTCAGTCGCGCCCCGCTGCAGTCTCCTCCCTACGGTCGTCGGGGCGTATAACACAGTATATCTGGCTCACTCCTGCCGTCGCTCGACCCATATTTGCCTCCGCTACGCTACGACAAACATCAGATATACTGAAACGTTGTATGATAGATATACAACTATTTTTTTTGATACGCAGTCTTTTTATCACTTATGGATTGATAGCGCCATAACAGAGGAACGAAGGAAGTTCATTATTCTTTATAGCGTTCAGTGAGATAGTATTGTTGCCATCTTCTCAGATACTAACGACATTCACAAACTTCATCGTAAGTTCATTGCTATTTGCCAATTCTAAACAAAATTCTTTAGTAGTTGCGCTAGGATTTGCAATGATAAAATAGTTAATTTCAGATCCACTATATGGAGGCATAGCAGTTGCAAAATCATACGGTGTAGGAGATTCAGTTGTCGGTTCAAGTAATGAATTCAAGTTATTTAATCACTCATCAATAATTCTTACTGAATACTCCTCACCTGTTCATAATGGGTCGACATACTCATTGTGCAGTGATGGATCATATACTGATGTGTTCAAGAAATCAGTGTCAGGAATCTTATAGTAAGAAATTGCATCAAATCCAGCTGCTGTATCGTAATACAAAGGAATAATAAAACAGTCACCAGATCATAAAGAAGTAAATGTCTGAGTTGTTCATCATGATACAGAAAGATCATTACAACTACCCCACTGGTCATAGCTATTTGCAATAACTGAAGAACGAGAAGTAACTGTAGTAACAACTTGACATGTTACCGAACGACATGAAGCTCAAGTAGTTAATTCTATCGACTCAAATCCATATCCATGGTATTTAACCTGCGTCAATCATAGCTCAAGTCATCAGTACGTAAGATAGTAGGTTGAATAATAGTTTTGGTAGATAAATGCAGTTTTTATCATGTACTGTACATACTGAGAAACGAGCAATCATAATAACGATGAAATGAACATTATCAGCATTACCAAAAACGTGATATTGGCATTATTTTTGAATTTGACCATACGAGATCTGACCATAATTTCTCATCTAGTAAAATGTAGCATATACTTTACTCATACTTTCTCATTGTAAAAAATAATTCTACTTGTTGTAGTACTCTAAACCATCGTTTAGTTTCATCATACTGAGGAACACGTATATCGAGAAATAATCGAAATCATTTATGCATAATCTGTTCATAGTTACTTGGTGAGTCATACGGAAGTGTTCTTACTGCAAATGATTCTATACTTACCATATTAGGATCGGTGAGTGCAACAGATCAACTTTCAACATCTCACAAGAAATCTGGATCCAACTCTAATCGATAGAGTTGAAGAAAACAGTTCGCTTCATCTGTACAATTAGTGCCGATTTGGTATTGAAAATCAGTATCCGCAAAGTTAAGATTTTGTTTTCGTCAATTGGTTAACGTATCTCATCATGTTCACGATAAGTCCAATCAAGTAAGTTGCATATTTTGATCATCTACCATATTTTGGATTGTCTGTGACACATAGATCAACTCACCATGTACTGCTCTATTCAATTGAACAAATACGGCAATGCGTCAAATAGTAACAAATATTTCAAAGAGTAATCAAATAAGAAATCACATAATCACAATAGTGATCATGACTTCAATGAGAGTAAATCATTTATTAAGGCTTTTGCTCATCAACTGCAATATACATAAAGGTAATACAATAACTATCTCATATCTCATAGGATGCTTTCTAAAATGACTTGATTATCTCTTCATCACCTCTCGTACTGAACAATACTACGTACACCGAGAACACGTCACGTCATTGTAGGATAATTTGTCTGAGGAAAAATTTCTACTCGTCTAATAAATGAAGTTTCGCTTCCATTACTGGTATCATGATTATACCAAAATCAGGTATATGACTGTCAGGATAACGTATAAATTGCTCCGGTATGATACCATAGAGTAGCTTCTCACGTCGTAGCAATCGCTTCAAAGGTATATAATCACGTCAGGGACCAATTAACTTTATACCTATTCAACGATCAGGTGAGTAAACTTCCATCACATTCTCGAGATCCTGAAGGCTGAGAAATAGAAACACAATCCCATTGCATTCACTTTTCTATATTACTATCTCTTAGATGAAAGAGTATATCCATTGCTTCCTTCCCCAAACTCACTGCAGTATCTTTAGCTCTTAAGTCGTAAAGCCAAGAGATATTTGATATTAGCATTCTCATAATAACTAAAATACCAATACCAAAAATATAAATTGCAATAAGCACTTCTATTAGGGTGATTGCTGATCGTATTTTTTTTTTCATTTTATGGACAAGCAACAACAAAAAGTTTACACAAACGCATATCTCGATCAAAACAGAATTTTTCATCACTTTTTGTACTCTCCATCTCATACGAAACCACGTCTTGGTCATTAGCTGTATCTGTGCATGCTCTAACGTAAGGGAAAAGACGAATCGTCTCGCTTGTTGTTCAAGAGAATGTAAGAACAGAATCCACTAAAGTTGCTGATTCTCAAAATCATGTTCAACTATCAAGCGTAACGCTTGCTCAAGTGGCAAATAACGTAATGTCAATGAAAGAAAACCTTCCTCAATGGTAATAATTTGTTGACTTTACATACGAAAGCGTATAATTTATTGTATTAAGTAACAACTCCTTTTGAGTTCTCAACTGAAGGCTTTTCATATAGTCAGCACCAAAAAAAATAGTAATTGACAAAATTATTCACATAATGAGAACTACAATAGTTACCTCTACGAGAGTAAATCATTTCTTCATCAAGAAAGATACTTAAAAAGTCTTCTTTACTAGCAAAAAAAAATCGCAAAAGCAAAATTTTAGATACACGGACTGTAAAGAAAGAATAGGTAAGATCAAGAAGTATTTTATATTTTTTAGGTCTGCTGAACACCATCAAGCAAACTACCAATAACCCCAAATACTGACATAGCAACCATAGCAATAATTCAACCAATAAAGACAACTAATACTGGTTCAATAACTTTTGAAAGTCCATCAAGCATTTTGTTAAACTCATCTTCATACATAGCAATAGCATTAGAAAGTGCTGATTCAAACGAGGCTGTTTCTTCTCATACTTTCAACAAAGCGACAACATCCCTCGACATAAGGTCTGTATATTGTTCAAATACGCTTGAAACAGTTTCCCCTCTATTGATACCTGAGATGATGTCATCAATCATTGTTTTATAAGCAAGATTTCCCATGATATCTCTTAGAAATATAAATACTTCCAAAAAATTCATTCCCGCTTCCATCAACAGTCTCATATATCTCATGAATTTAATCAAACTATAATATTGTGTCAACTTACCAACTAAAGGCATGTGAAAAATATAGTTATCTTTAAAACGTTGTCACTCTTCAGAAGAGAATATAATAAATCACAACAATCCAAGAATAGAAACTCGAACAACTATAGACCCTACGTTATTACTCATCACATCAGTAATTTTAATAAGAACAGCAGTCATTGCTGGTATTTTGACCCCAGGAAATCATTCAATCATATCAAATATTCATGGAAGAATCTGAGTAAACAACAAAAATACCGCTAAAATAGAAATACTAAAAAGTAAGGCAGGATAAATCATAGCACCAATATACTTGGATCTAATTTTATTCAAGAACTCATACTCCTCAGCCAAGTATTTCAATACCTTCGTCATTTCACCAGACTCTTCACCAGATTTAATAATATTCACATCTCAATCGTTGAAATAACTAGGTAGTTGGCTCATACTATGTGATAGGGTTTCACCCTCATTCAATGCAGCATACATTACTTCGCAAATTTTCTTTATAGCTCATTTGTCAGTTCATCACTTGATCACAAGTACTGCATCTGCAATCGCGACTCATCATTCGATAAGATACGCAAGTTCTCTATACAAAAAGATCTTTTCTTTAATAGAAAAATATCATAACTCTCTTTCACGAAAGAACTTATCTACGTATTTATCTACAATTGCATCCAAAAACATTCTTTATATCAGATAAAATATATACTCTAGACGAGAGTATCTTTTTTACTTACTTTTCTTCTGGAAGAGTACCTGCACTAGCATGTGCAGTATCTCCTGTTCAGGTCACCTCAGTAACGAGTTCTTTTTTAGGTATATTTATATAGTAGAGAGATAGATTCATAGAAACAGACTGAGCATCTAAGTAGTTAACAATATCGTAATTCAGTGCATCTATCCTCCACATGACAGGAATCTCTGGGTTAACTTTTGTTTCAATATTATGCAAAAAGGTCATAAAATCGTTATTAGCAAAGTAGCTTATCTTTAGACTTACAGGAACTTTCATCAACTTATACTCTGGATTTATTGCTATTGGAATAGAAAAAGAAATATCATTAATCGATACTAACTGACCTCTTCATACTTGTGTAGTAAGAAACTCATTAATATTTCTTAAGACAAATTTTTGATCAAAATCTAGTTTGTCAGTTGTTAAATGGTCAATCATTAAGAATGATCTCAGAAGATCCAATCTGTCTAGTAGTCAAACTTCGATTCAGTCACATTGATCTCGATTTACACAGTTCAAGATAGTATTTTGTTTTTCTGGAGTCTCTAAGTTATTCACAATTTCAATTTGTAATTTTGTCGTGGCCGTTTCATTATTCGTATCATCGATCTTTTCTTGCAAATCATCAAGTTCATTCAATTTACCTCACTCTCCTCTTTTCGTATGCATGCTAGCAGGATTGAAAAGAGATATACTAAAGGCTCATTCTCACCTCACCTCTTCTATAGTCGACGTAAACATAGGTTCAATCATTACAATGATAACCAAGATTATGAAGATATATACTCTATATCTCCAAGCAGTAATATGATGTTGTCTCATCTCGAGATGATCAGCATCTTGTTCATTTTCATCGTTAAGACGTTGGCTCAGTTCAGTCATAATGATATATGTCAGCATCTAAAAGAAAATCATATCATCCATCTATTTCGTTTTTTCTGTAGTATGGCACTTTAAAGAATTGAATAAATGGATACCCAGAAAATCTATCAATTATTCATCATTCTGCATAAATATCCTTCAATGTAGAGACTGTTCCCTTCAAAGTAATCTTTTTATCATTTATTTGAAAGTTTGCGAGATTTACAGCCTTTTGTTGTTTATTATATGCTTTTAACTCTTCCAATAAACTTGTTAAGTACTTTAGACTTTGTTCCCAGTTTACCGTTTTTGTTTCTGTTTCTAAATACTTCGATGCCAGAAGCTTTAAATATCATGGATGCTTTTGTACCTCAGACAACTCCTTTTTTCTTTCCAAAAACTCTTGTTCTTTTTGTTCAAGAAGTGTACTCGTGCGAGATGACTGCAAAGTCATAAATCACCAATATCACAACATAGCAAAGAGCACCAAAAGTGCAAATCATGCTATAATCGCATCAATGCTCACCTGTTTAAGTTTTCTCACAGCTCTATTTACGGCGATTTGCATATTTCTTTCTGTATAAAACAATTCTTTCTTCGTATATCAAAAAGAATAGTAGTTAATGATACTTAGTATTATCTTCTAATGCAAATTTTATGGTACTAAGATAGTACGTTGAGGAGTAATTAAAAAAAAGATGACTGTAAAGTATTTTGGATAGGTTTTTTTGGAATAGATTGTTTTTCTTCTCCTCTTCATGGAAGATCAAACTGCTTCGAAAGCTCATCCATACTCAAAACAGTAACTCATAATTTCTCAGCTATTTCACGTTTCGATCATCATCATGAACCGGTAAGAAGTATATCAGTAGTAGTCGTGATTGCATGTTGTACCTTTGCTCCATGGCTTTCAAGATATAGTTTTATTTCCTCTCTTGATAGGTTAAATGATCAGGTGATAACGATATGTTTTCAAGCTAGACGTGATGAAGCTTTTACCTCACTTCACTCGCTCCAATCAATAACCATATATGATTCAAGTTGCTCGAAAACGGAAAGATTCATAGTATCCTGAAAAAATTTCTGTAGAGAGGAAATCATTTCTTTACCAAATCAGAATATTCAGTTGAGAGTTAACTCTTCACTACAGTAAATAAAAAACGAATCAGTGGATCTGTTTTCTTTCGGCACCATAGAAAAATACGTATCAGTTAGATCACGTGAACTTACTTCTCAAATATGTCTAATACCAAGAGCATTAATTACTCTTTGTAATGGATACGGTTTGTTTCACAAAATCTCTTTTTCTAGATGGGCAATCTTTTTTTCAGCTACTCCAGGTAGTCAACGAAGAATCTGCTTATTTTCTAGAGAAAATAAGGTAAAAATATCTGCTATCGTATGGAGTAATCATACATTCACTAACTGGTCAATCATACTGTGTCACAATCAAGAAATATTTAGACATTGCTTACTTACTGCATGTTCCAGACGTTGTTTAATCTGAGCATCGCAAGAAATATTCCCACACCACAATGCCAACGCACGGTCATCTAGATAGACAGGGTGATCACAAACAGGACATGATACTGGCTGTATGATTTCTATTTCATTTCATATGCGACGTTCAGGAAGACAAGCCACAATATAAGGTATCACTTCACCACTTCTCTGAATCATTACCCAGTCTCACTGACGGAGTCAACGTTCTTGGATAAATGCTCGATTATGTAAAGATGCTCTACTGATCGTCACGCCACTGAGTTTCACGGGAGTCAAATGAGCGACTGGTGTTAAGATTCATGTACGTCATACCTGAAAACTCACTTCTTCGAGTTGTGTAACAATTTGTTGTGCAGGAAACTTGTAGGCAATCGCTCGCTTCGGATGATGATTTGTCGATCAAAACTGCTCTCTTATAGCAAATTCTTGAATTTTGATAACCAATCCATCAAGTTCTATATCTTGTTCAAGTGCCTGTTTCTGCGTGGCGGGAGAAAGACACCAGTCAGTGACCTCATCTATTGAGGAAAAGTTTTGTATCCACTCGACAATAGGCAGTCACCGCTCACGAAATAGTTTAAACTGATCGTTTGCATTTTTACATGACAAATTTCATTCACTATATAGTATATCATAGATACGTACCGTCAATCATCTCTTTTTTACAAGAGAGGTATCCAGCTGTCTGAGTGTTCCAGCTGTTGCATTTCTTGCATTTGCGAAACTCCCTCCTGATGTAGTCAATGTATCTCAAAGTCAAAGAAACGCTTGTTTGGGTATAACAATCTCTCCTCTAAGAGATATTGTTGATGTCGTGCGTAATCATGCAATAAAAAGAGGCAATCAAGCAAGCAATTTCGCGTGTTCTGTTATATTTTCACCTACTTGTCCATCACCTCTCGTTACTGCTCTTACAAAAAACCCGAACTCATACACGATTTCTACTGACATACCGTCAAGTTTTGGCTCGATAATATAAGATCGATCAGCAATTTCATTTTTCTGCTTTATTCTTCTAAGTCACTCATCCCATTTAGTTATATCTTTACCAGAATAGGTGTTTTGTAAAGAAATCATTTCAGCAAGATGATGTGCTGTCGAATATCAATCGATCTTCTGTCCTACAAGAGCTTGTGTAGGACTTTCTGAAACTATTAGCTCAGGAAAACGTTCTTCTCGATCTTTAAGTAAAGAAAAAAGTTGATCGTACTCATGGTCACTTATGAGAGGATCAGCTGTCACATAATAGTGCTTATTATGGTCGATAATTAACTCACTCAACTCCACTATATATTTACGGATAAGCTGTTCATCAGTAATCGATTTACTGAGAAAATATATTGTACGAGAAACAAGCAAAGAACTATCCATCAGTTAAAAACAAGAACAAAGCGATAATAACCTCCATGTAGATCAATTTACTATGGAGTAATTCTGCAAGGAGAATAGCTATCTATAGTATGATTACTAGTTGAGAAGAAAAAAGACACCAATTTGGTGTCCTGCAGAAATTACTTTGAAGAAGATTATTTCATGTACTTTTCTACTATCTCCTTTGCTTTGTCTTTTCCTCAGAGTCAAAAAGCAAGTCCAAGAGCAAGCATGATACCCATAACGATAGTATTTATATTATCGGTCAGGAAACTAATATCTATTCTCGCTTGTTTCAAGGCTGTGACGATAGCAAATAACATAACCACAATATAGGCAATATGGCCTACAAGTGGATGAGAGATTTCTGCTGTAGCTAATGCTCAGTCAGTCACATCTTTCACAAATTTTGCTGCATAACTCCCTACCACGATCAAAATCACTGCTATAAAGAGATTTGGGATGTAACTAATAAGATCAGAAATCAGCGTAGAAACAACCTGTAATCACAACGCATCAAACGCTATATTTAAGCCTACGAGATAGACAATCCAATAAAACAGTGCAGCTATTACTCAAGAAGTAGATTGTTTGAAATTTGCATTACTAATAAATTTTCAAATTCACGTCTTCTCCGTAAGTCTTTCAAGTCAAATTTTTTCTGCAAGAAAAAGTACTCCTGCACGAACTGCTTTTGCGAGAAACCAGAAGACAATCCAGACAACAAGAGCAAAAAGCAATTTCGGCAAGAAATCAATAATTGATTGAAATAATTGTGCAGACCATCCATTGTTGATCTGAAGAAGTTGCCCGAATTCATTCATAATGAAAGAAAAAGAATAAAAACAAAGGGAATTAAATACCAGTTTAAGATATATTGTATTTTTTATTCATTATCTTGATACTTACCGTGTAAATCAATGATTTTATAGATACGGTCCCTAAGCACAACTGGTTTACTAATAAATTTTAGGGTAATATCACCATTTTCTCTATCACCTTCCGCCAAGAAAACTACCATTCCATAATTAAAGATACTACTTAATCGTCATTGTGAACTTATATTGATCGTTTTAATCTTTTCTGTATCAAGAGCTCTTGTACTTCTCGAAAGAATCCCTGATTGATCAAACATAAGTATCTGTCTGGGGGTAATGAGTACAAAATCCATGTAATAATTCATAGCTCTTCAAAATATATAGTGAAGCAAATAAATAAACATCGCAATAACTAATCACCACGTAAAAAATCATACATACTCAGAGAGCACTGATTTTGTTCAAATAACTCAGTAGTAAAATCGAAGAAGTATGCTTACTAAAAATATCCGTAAAAAAACAGGAAGAAAAAGTCTTACAACCAAGTATATTGGGTCTCTTTTCACAAACAATACGTGTTCACGTCAGAACTTTTCAATCGCTTCACGGTAGAGGCGTTTGGATAACTCCGTATCAAAATTAGAAAATATTTTCATACAGATGAAACAGTTAAATCTGTTTAGATAAGAAAGTCGTTTCGCGATCTTTTTTCCTTAATTAAGGAACCTCTGAATAATACCCAAACGTACGAATTTATAACATAGTATGCTTTAGACCAAAACGTATCGAAAGCGAATTCACGACAAGGTTCTTTATACCCTAAGGGTGTTTTATCCTGATAAGGGCTCGAGTCCTAAAGGATAACAGAAACTCGTACACATTAAACCTTACGAAAGAGTTGAAAATATTAAAATACTGAAAATTTTAACGCTAATACTACGATTTTGATTACAAACGAGAGTTTTTCAGAGTTTCCTTAAGATATAAGACAAGATTAGCATACAAAACTTCTTAAGAAATTCCTAAATGCTACTAAAGCATTACGATTGTGTTTAGAAAAGTCAAGAAAAAAATACACACGTCTTTTTTGTGTGTATATAAAATTTAGATGTATACTCTTGATTATCCAACCATACTCTTCCTTTTTTGAATCACTTTTTCTGATTTACTTCAAAGCAATGGTTCCCAGTCTCATACAACAGAACTCATCATTGTCTTGGATCGCCATAGACACAAGGTAAAGAGTATATTATACCAACGTATATAAAAAAACTCCAACGCAGATAGTTGCTTACCCCGAACAATATTTCATTGATTGTACGTTCCAGGTATTGTGTATGAAATCGAAGAAATAGATGATTTGACACATGAAGCTCGATCAACCTTTAATGAAGTATAAGTGGTTAAAAGTTCTTTGATAAATTGAATACGTTGTTTGATCAAACGCATTTTTTCTAGATCATACGCAGTTATTTGTATGTTAAAACTTTTCGTATCATGTTGTTTAAAGGAATTATCTGTCGGCAAAACTTCTATGATTTTATGTTGTCTTTCAGGGAGATCAAATCTTTCTTCAAGAAGGACACACGCTGGTGATATACGCGTAATAAAGTCTATTTTTTGTTCTGGACTAATAGATCAGTCAATAATTATATGCATGTCGGAGCAAAAACAGAAAACTGTAACAAAAGTATACCCATTCTTTTTTCACAAGTCAAAAAAAGAAAAAGAAAACTACCGTACTCGATCCTTAATCACCTCTTCACTTTGCATTTATGACAAGAAAAACTCATCAGATGAGAAAAAAGAACATTAGTCGCTGACTTATGCTAAACAAACCATACATTTCAGAAGCAGGGAGTGCCTTGAGGTATTCCACAGAAAATCTTACGATTGCGTAGATGATAAAAAACCGTCAAGAAATAAATCCAGGACGAAAATAGTCTCTTGCTTTTTGCCTTCGAAAAATTAGCTGTCCAATGAGTAACGTAAGAAATCACTCTCCGAGCGACTGAATAATATTTGTATTTATTCTAAATGTAGGTGTATCATCAATTCTATAATCTACCGCTAATCACCAATGTAGGAGAGAAGAAAACCATGGCGAAGACTGATCGATCGGCAGCCCATAGAGCTCTTTGTTTACATAGTTGCCAATTCTTCATAAGAAAATTCCCAGCGGAACTACACATAAAACAAGATCACCCAAAAGCATAAACTCACGCAAAGAGAGTTTGTAGTATTTTCGTATACCGATAAGAACGATAATCACTCCTATCACGCCTCATATAAAGCTCATACCTCCTTGTCGCACCTGAACTATCTCAGTAAGATGCAATCTATAATATCCCCAATCATACAAAAAAACGTGTCACAGTCTTCATCCGGCAAGAATACCTCAGATTATCCATACCACGACCGCATCGAGATGTATGGTTAAGAGTTGGTGTAAATTGGAATATGTAATAAGAATTTTACTTTTTCCTACCCATTCCAGAAAAAGATATCAACTCAAGAAGGTAATTCCGTAGAATAGACCATACCAGTACACTGGCCATCAGAAAATATGAAATGCAATCATGAAAAATAAATATTAAAAATACTATACATTACTTTTCCACAAAAATAGATTGTTTACTACTTTACTATTTCTCGTATTTCTTGCAAGTCACAAACACATTTTATGTACTCTCGCTTGATTTTTGCATTTTAGCTACTATTATCGATACATATATTTTATCATTTTTCCATTCTCTATGGCTACTTCTTCTAATGAACCAAAAAAGCAGACAACAGGGAAAAAAGCGTCTTTTCATAATAAAAAAGCACCTCAAAAAAAGGTTACAGCACGTAGCGCAGTGGAAGATACGGAAAAAGTAGTAGATAGTACCGTACAAAAAGTGACTCAAAAAGCTTCTTCTCACGTCAGTCCCGAAACTCGTGAAAAAGCAAAACAGTTTGCTCATCAAGCAGATTCTTTTGCTTCAGAAGTGGAAAAATTTGGTGACAAAGTAGGAGAAGTAGCTGATAGTATTTTACCTCCCACTACAGGAAGTGAAGGTTTCTATACAGCTGAATATACTCATCATGTCTCACGTTTATTCATTTTTCGTTGTCTCTGGCTTATCCTTCAGTGACCAATCCTTGCTATATGGGGAATATGGTATACTATAGTAACCGTCGTTCACTATATCAGTATGTTTATCAGCTGAAAAAGAACCAAAACGCTTCGAGAAAAACAAGCTAGATTTCGACGTCATGTCATCGCTCGGAAATCATATATGAATGCGCTTACTGATTCTAGACCGGATATTATCGTCGACTAATTGTATAGCCAAAAAATCTCAACTTTTAGAGGCTGTCCCAAAAGTACCCAGAATTTCTAGTTCTGGGTATCTTTTTTGATTGAAGTGTGTATTATGATACTGTCTTTAGTAATCAAACATGATTATGTTCATAACGTATAATCAAAATCAGACTTTCTACTCCCAACAGATTTCAGAGAGTTCTTATGAGAAGCGCACGAAGCAGTTATTTTAAGCGAGCTTGTGGATGAATTAAACTTAGAGAATTTACTGAAAGAATGTATTGATGAGGGAAAACGAAGGCCTGCATATCATCTAAGCATGTTATTAAAAGTGCTTTTCTACTGATACATGAACCAAACATTTAGTAGTAGAAAGCTTGCAAGAAAACTACACTCAGATTTGTGATTCATGTATATTGCCTGAAACAATCAGCCTGACTTCAGAACTATAAATAGATTCAGGAAAGAAAAAGAGGTAGACCTAAAAAATGAGAAGAACTGAAAGAAGAAGATCTTAAAGCGACAGCATATATAACAAACCTATCGAACGGGAAAAGTAAGATAATAAAAGTAAATAAGAATCGACAAAGACTGTGTAATAAGAATGATAAAAGGTTATATTCAGAGGAAGAAAGATATAAGAAAAGGAGTGGTTGTGTAGAAAACGTCTTTTGAAATATAAAGATGAATTTCGGATTTGAAAGATTTCTACTGAGAGGGTTCGAGGGAGTACAAATAGAGCGAAAATTAATAAGTTTAGCTCACAACTTCCAAAAAATAATCAGAAGTTGAGATTTTTTTAAGAATGTGAAAACAATTTTACGCTTCAGGTTTTTTCAGCATTGACTGACAAAGTTCATAGCAAACTTTTGCTTCTTCTTGGAGTTTCACAAGCTCTTCTACATCAATAACCTCAGCTGATTGTAACATCTGATGTATTTCTTGAAGTCTCTTGTATGCTTCTGTAAAGGTCATTGCTGATATTATATATTAAAAATAGTCGATTGTATCACAAGTTGAAACTAAATTTTTTCTTATCCTCGTAATGAAAATCAAATACCAACTATTCCGCAAGCAATTCATATCATTGCTCCTTGGGTATGAATTTCATGAAAGATACTCCAAGCTAGCACAGGTTCTACGATCACGATAGATCATATCGAAATTGCTGCTACGATCCAGATATTTTCCACCACTTTGTATCACCAAATATAGCCAATCATAATCAATACAACTCAAAATAATAATGTTCCAAGAACGAGCCAATGCGACTAGTTCGTGGAAGAAAAAAACTTGGTCAGTATAAACGTGCACCCAAGACTTCTGCATAAATCATCAATACTTCTCCTCATAGTAGACAGAGTAAAACAATAAACAGCATATACATACCTAAAATTAAAAGTTATGTATTTCTCACTTCTTCAAACCACAGATTTAATGACTTGTAAAATGGTCTATGCTTTTCTAAATCATCAATTATTTCTTGTTCAGTACTATCTCACATCATAATCTCATGACTCGTTTGGAGATCATAAAATCTAATCGGCTTTACGGCAAAATACGTAGATGATACTCAGTCTCGCTCACTGATTTGGAAAACACTCCTCAATCAACTATCTCGTGTAGGATCTGCGTAATACCATTCATTTCACAGTAATATTTCAAGAAATACATGCGTACAAAGATCATCATGAGAAATCTCAGACACTTCGTTTGGCAATCCAGAGTCACTCCATAAAAACTCAACTACTCTATATCTACAAGGAATTCAAAGAGATTCACAAACAGCAAACAGTTGCTTTGTTTTTCCACTACAACACTGATCTGGTTCGGTCAGTGACAAAGGAATACGATACGGTATTTCTCTGATACGATAAAACGCTGCTGTGAGTTCTTTCATAAAAATAGATTCGATTAAATTTTCTCTACGCCCATCCATTTTTGTAACATCGGTGGAATGAGAATATCTCCTTCTGCTGTCTGATAAGTTTCTACAAGAGCTGCAAGCGATCTGCCGAGTGCCATAGCAGTGCCATTTAGACTGTGGACGTACTCTCTTCTGTCTCCATCTTTGAATTTTATATTTCCTCTACGTGTCTGAAAGTCAGTCGTATTTGATGTACTTGTCACTTCTTTGTATGCTCAGATACCTGGGAACCACGCTTCGAGATCATACTTCTTTGCTGCTGGAGCACCGAGATCACCCGTACAGATATGGAGTCTCTGATAATGCAGTCCGAGTTCAGTAAATATTTCTTCTTCGATAGCACGCAGAAATTCATGCTCTTTGACGCTATCTTCTGGTTTGACGAAACTTACCATCTCGACCTTTTCGAACTGATGCACACGAATCAATCCTTTCGCATCTTTTCCATATGTTCCTGCTTCTCTTCTATAACAACTTGAAAATCCACAGTATCTAACAGGCAACTGATCTGCTTCAAACACTTCATCGATATGTTGACTCACGAGAGGTACTTCTGAGGTTCCTATCAATCGGAGATCATCTTCTTCTCGTAAACTTTCTACTTTATTATACGTAAGACTATTTGCAATCCATCTGTCTATCAATTCATAAGTACACTGAGATAATGGCAATCAATCATCGTTCAATCATAACATTTTTTTGTTATACTCCTTAAATTTTTCAATAATTAAATTATTTTCTCAGGAATCACGAACTAAATCAATAATAGAATAATTTTGTGTATTTTTTCTAGCATATTTATCCATTTCCTTTTTAAGTGATACCAATATTTGAGTATCATCTGAGATCTGATGTGATCATTTCGGATTTACTCTATATAAGTTACTTGCATCGTTTGGCAAGAAACCTGTGGTATACATCGCTTGCTCTCTGACGAGTTGTGGAACGATTGTAAAAATAAATCACTTGTTACTGAGCTTTTCAATCACCCACTGGATTAGAGCAAACTCCAATAACGCCGCTTTCCCTTTCAACATTACAAATCTTGATCAGCTGATTTTCACTGCTCTTTCACTATCCAGATATCATTTCGCCTCGAGCAACTCCCAGTGTGGCTTTGGCGTGAATGAAAACTGTTTCTTGGTTCCTACGTATTCTGCTACTTGGTTTTCTGAATCATCTTTTCCTATAATTACTTCTGGCATCGGTGGGTTTGGAATCGTAGAAAGCAATCTATCAAACACACCCCTGTCTTCTTGGTATTCTGCCTGCAACGTACTCATTTTCTCTTTTATACCTTTAACAATATTGATTATTTCTTCTTTATTTCATTGAGGATTTTCTATTTCTATACCCCCACTAGCGTGAGGCGAGTATGTGGTAGGCACAGTTTTTATCCATTCTTCATAAGTAAATGTATTGGTTTTATTAAATCTTCAAATCCATTCTGAATAATCATTTCTCGTTGCTGCGAGATCATCAAGTTGTTGTTTGAGCTCTCTGGTCGATGCATCCAATGTATCAATCTGGTCTCGATCTACACGTACTCATTTATTTTTTGCACCGTCGATATAACGTTGTTTATCAGTACGATATGCTTTCAGATCTATCATTAGAAGTAGAGAGAGAAAATATAAAAGGTCATTCTGAACGAAGTGAAGAATCTATGATTCATTAATGGATCCTTCATAAACTCAGGATGACATGAGTAGGTTATTTCTTTACTATTATGTATTTTGTCTACCATTTCTAGTCAAGTTTCATATATATTTGTGTATGGAAACAATATTTTTTCTGATCTGATGAATAGGCATCGGGCTACTGGTTGGCTTTTTATTTGCTAAATTATTTTTTTACCAGAGCGTAAAGAGTGAACGTAAACATGCAGTCAAACAATCGAAAGCCACTACGTTTGGCTTTGTCTCAGAGTCTCTCGCTCCCCTAGCGCCTGAGTTTCCTTATCATGTCAAAGACCTCATGTTTCTGGGTAAGTGAGTAGACTATCTCGTCTTCGAGTGACTCCATGAAGGCAATCTTCGTAGGATTCGCTTCCTTGAGATCAAAACAAATACGAGCCAGCTCTCTCAAAGAGAAAAAATGATAAAAACAGCTATAGAACAAGGTAAAGTGAGCTATGAAGTATTAAGAATTAGCAAAGGGAAGTAATAATAAATTAATACATAAACTCTCAAAACCAATATTTATTAAAAAAAAATGAATATGAGAATAAATGATAAAGCACACCCAAAGACATTACTTATTGCCACAAGACGATATGTAGAAAAAATGATTCAAGAACTTTCACTCGTTTCGAAAAGAAAAAACAAATTTAAAGAGGATATTCCACAAACTTTCATAAAAAGGGAATCAACCACTATTATCGCTAATAATATTCATGCAATACAATCATTATATCAGTGGGAAAAGAATAAACTTGCTTGAATAATAT
>Ga0163148_10003748_pt1 | contig 16482 bp, 21 predicted proteins | sample OliLakLV19MP7P2_FD_148606 | JGI IMG/M metagenome (GOLD analysis project Ga0163148, IMG submission 148606) | Freshwater microbial mat bacterial communities from Lake Vanda, McMurdo Dry Valleys, Antarctica- Oligotrophic Lake LV.19.MP7.P2 | ecosystem: Environmental > Aquatic > Freshwater > Lake >...
TGGAGCATTTTCACTAGCTGGTATTTTAGGACTAACACCTAATTGGGGAAATCCTTCAAACATTCCCATCATTAAGAAATCAGTTGAAAAATAAGGAATATTTTTAGCTTGATGAAATCTTCTAGAAAGAATTGATTTTCCAGATCTGGGTACACCAGCAATTATGTAAAGCATTTTTGAAGTATATCAAAATTGCGGGTAAATTTGCTTTAGATGATATATCTGTAGAACAAATAGTTCCAAGAACTCATCATCAAGAACCCATATTGTTTAATTTGGTATTTTGAGGATTTTTAATATTTCAGTTACTGTGTCATCTAATGAATGATTTGTTGAATCAATGACCTTTAACGTATCGTGTTGCACATCAGCAAAATAAGGATACAAAGCATCTATTCTGTGATGCATACTACCTTCTGAATCCCTCTCTAAATCTCTTTTCTTCAATTCTTCTTTTGTTGGAAGTAATAAAAAACCATAAACATCCTGAAACATTTGTTGATACTTTTTAACTGCCTCATCACCTAAAACATCATCAATGATAACTATGTATCCTTCATCAAGGAAATTTCTGGTAATATCCAGAAAATTCTTTTCAATCAATTTGTATTGTTCTCCAAATTTATCTTCCCAGGAAGCAATATTCCCACCAACGACCATTTCTCGCATATTATCTACAGATATATAGGCAGATTTAGGAAATTTCTCTGCAATGGCTTTGGAGACAGAACTTTTACCAGCAGCTGGGGTACCCGAAATTATTATTACCATGAAAGGAGTATATCAAAATTGGTGAAAAACTTGTCTTAACTGAAATACTTGATGCACAACTGATTCTAGGAACTCATCATTGAGGACCCCAGAAAAAACTCCTCCCTAGTGGAGGATTTTTTGTGGGTTTGATTAGCAAGGGACTCAACAAAATATCCAATTTGGTTCGCCTTTTTGCTTAAGCAAAAAGAGCGTATTGTCTTGTCGATCACCCATACTAGTTTAGATTGTTATAAGAGTATATTCTACATACTTTTACTTGAGCTTGACCTAAGACTGGTTCTTCAACTGAATTGCTTTCTCAACTACCTCTGGAGAATAATAAATTCCTCTTCCGTTGGCTGTATAAAATTCTCCATGTAGATTAGGTCGTTCATTTGGAGGAATACCTCTCTCTTCATATTCCCCCTCAATCTTTGAGATGGCCTCTCTAATGAGTCCTAGAACTTTTATTCTCCCGGCATCCAAAACCCCGCTGATAGTTCCTGGTCTGCGATCATTTGAAACGGTCAACCACCCTGAGGGGGGCTTAGGCTGACTGTCATGTAGAGCTATTAAACGCTTTATTACTAGTGGGGAATAAAAAGTAAAAACACTACCGTTTTTAGCTACAAACTCGCCAGTCAATCTAGGTCTCTCAGCGGATGGAACTTTACTCTTGTCTAACTCTTGCTCTATTTGTTCGATAACTCCGGGTATCCGTGTTTCAGCCCAACGCCGATCTCTGCTAAGGATGCTCGCTATCGTATTCTCGTTCGTTTTATCTCCTATAGCCATCCATTCAGGGGGGGCAATCTCTTCTAACTCTACTATTTCTTTTAGCTCACGAATAACTTCTGGTGAATAATAAGTAGTGAGCCCTTTCATCCCGAATTCTCCGACAAGCTGAGGCCATTGCTGCTCTGGTAAGCCGTCATTTTTCCACTTTTGCATCACCATTTCTATTACAGTAGCTGCTTTATGACGTACCCAATCTGGACTCTTATTGATCAACTTACTAATCCCTGATTTATCCCATTGGCCCGCAGTCATCCAGCCTTGAGGTGCCGGCTTCATTTTATCCGATAATTCTTGCAACCCTTCAAACACTAAGGGGGAATAGAAAGTAACTAGTCTTGATCTTTGAGTAAATTGACCAGAAAGATTAGGTTGTTCATTCACAGGAATTTCTTGTTTTTCCCATTCTTCTTTAAAAGAATCAATTATTTGCGCCGCTTTTTCTACCACCCATGGTGCTGATTTTTTTAAAACCCCTGTTAATGTTCCTTGTTCTCCCTCCCCAATACTGTACCATCCCTCCGGAGGAGGGGTCTCACTGTTAATAATCTCTCGAAGTCGCTCAAAAATTATTGGTGCGTAAAAGTCTGCTGGTCCTCTTAGCGACTGATATCGTCTGACTAGAGGGTCTTGATCGGGAATAGGTATCCCTTGTTCTAGTAAATTTCTTTTTATTTTGGCTTCTATATTACGTAACTTATTTAATACCCAACTTGCTTCTCTTTCTAATATCCCGGACAAGGAATTAGCCATTCTTCTTTCTCCTAGCAACCTCCATCCTTCAGGAGGTTTTTCTAAGGGTTTCATTCTTTTAACCAACACGCTTTCTAGTTCAGGAGAATAAAATATACTTGGTCTACCTACTTTGTTAGTATAGCTTCGAGCATGCATGGATGGGAAGAAAGGTTCGCTTTGTTCTCTAGCCTGAGCTTCCAGTTCGGATAAAATATTATGTATTTGAGAAGCAATAGCATCTGGCTTTCTCCCTACCGCATATGCCAATGTACCAACAAGCCCTTTTTGTCCCATAACCTTCCAACCTGGAGGTGGAGATTTGCTTTCATTCTCTTGTTTTATTCTATTTAATATTGTCATTACATCTTCAGGATTAGTAATAACCTTCAGGCCCTCAATCTCAATACCGTCTAATCCAGTAAGTCTTCGGTGTGAAGAATCTTCAATACCTTCTTCCCCTCCAACTCTTTTAACAATTTGCGCGCTTCCTAATAATTCAGGATAAGTTACCTGAGTATTTGCAGATTTAGTATTAATATAAACAAAATCTGCAATTATAGCGTGTTTATCTGGATTCTCAGGATCTAACCTCAAACCTCTTCCGCTGCGCTGCTTTTCCACAATAGGAGAATTGGTTGGGGCAATACTCATAATCATACGTATTTTGGGAAGATCTAGCCCCCTCACTAAAAGATCTTTGCTAAATACAGCTTCTATTTCGCCAGAAGCCCATTTCTTCATAACTTCATCCTTCTCAGTATCATCTTGATCCCCCCATACTGCTGCAGCTGATATTCCTGCTTCAGAAAATACTCTAGATAATTGTTGAGCATGAGCGATAGAAGATGCATAGACACTTGTTGTTAAAGGACTGATGGGTTTACCATCCTTTATGCTTTGCGCTCTATCCCTCTTGCGAACCTCTTTAAAAAATTGTAATGCAGCCTCATTTTGAACTTGAGTATTTAATTTTTTATCCAGATCATCTTCATCATAATCTCCATTTTTGTTAGTAGGTACCTCACTTAAATCAACATCTACCTCCACTCTTACACCCGTAAAAGGTGATAAATACCCTTCTTCTATAGATTCTCTTTCAGAAATTTCGTGGATAAGGTTTCTAGAAGCTTTGACCACCCTTTTTTCATTAATCCTGGGGTCATTAATTCTAACCGGGGTTGCAGAGAAACTCAGTATGACAGCATCTTTAAAACCCTCCACAGTTTCTATTTTTTCTATTCGTTTGTCACTCAAACCTTCATGGGCTTCATCCAAAATAATTAACTTAGTTCCATCGGGATTTAATAATTTTCCCTTCTTATCAGTAACAAGTGTTGAATAGGTGGTAATAATAACTTTCCTCGCTGTTTCTTTTTCTTCTTCGTAAACTCTTCCAATATCAACATGAGGAGCAAACTTTTTAAAACTTTCATAGGTTTGCTCGACTAAAAACTGCGTCGGAACAACTATTAGGGATGGAACGTCTGCCGCTGCTACAACCTGACCAAATATAACAGTCTTTCCGAGTCCAGTGGGTGCCTGAATGGTGGCTTCGTTCTCGCCTTTTTCCAGAGCATCATGAATGCTTGCAAAAACTCCTAATTGCCTGGGGCGCAGAATTTGACTCCCCGGTTCTCGGTTATGGATAGTTGCATACCGATCAAATCTATTTAATAAATGCAATCTAGTCCTTAATCTGTCTGACTCTTCAGTATTTCCTAGCGGAGAAGCCAAATTAGGATCTCTCAGATAGTCATTGAGTTGATGCCAAATTAAGTGCCTAACAGGAAAATTTCCCCTAAACTGTTCTTGTGTTAACCCTCTTCCCTCTACAGAGGGAGGAAGTATCGGCTCTCCATAAAATGAAGCAAAATCAGGAACAAGACTCCGATTTATTTCTTGAGTCCGACCAGTTATATGTCTTTCCATATGTTTAGTATATCAATAAATATTCAATAGTTTGGAATTGCGAAAACTGGCTTAAATGAAGCTAGTTGGGTACAAAGTAGGCAGAGCATTACTTCGTGTAAGGAAACCTTGCAACTTCGTCTAAAGTCCAGCCAGTCACCCAGAATATTTTAGGCTCGTTTTTCTGCAACCATAACGAGGTATTCGAACCACTTAGCCTATTTTGGAATTCTTTGGAGAATAATCTCTGTAGCTTTTTTGTATTTTTCCAACTCATGAATTTTGTTAAACTCTGACATTATCAGAAGCATTCTTATACCAGCTCTTACTAACATTTGGTCAAATTCTTTGATATCTTTAAAATAATTTAAAATTTCTTTTTCATCTCTGTAACAAGCAATCCAATAAGCATAAATTGCTAAAGCAAATTCAATAGGTCTCCAGTATGGGGTAATATCAATAATTGCAGGAGGTAAAGAGTCTGACACCAATATATTGTTTGGATTTAAATCACCATGAATTATCTGCTCTTTCAGTCCTACTACTGGTTTTCTAATAGCATATAGTGCTTCAACTAAATTCTTTATATCTTCATGGATTGATTCTGGTTTATCTCCCCAAGCATATGTATCTGCTCTTATATAAGGGCTGTCTTCTTTTCCAAGGAAATCAGGCTTAGAGAAGTCTTCAATTGCTTTATGAAATGCAGTGATAGCTTGTATGGAGGTTTTAATACTATCTTTATAATTATGACTTCCTTCTAAGAATTCCCGTGCACTCCAACCATTATCAGTTACCCATATGCCATCAATATTTTTAATTGGTTTAGCAACTCTAAACCCATCTTCTTGAGTTTCTGAGAATAAGTCTGCAATCCATTTAGTATATTCTTCAGAATCTTTATTTATGTGCTTTAAAACTACCTGCCCAACTTTATATGCCCTACCTTCACCACCTGGTAAAAACTCTACTTCACCTTTCAAATTAAATTGTTTTAAAACATTTTCATTAGGGTTCATAATTAATGATTTCTTTCATATAAGCCTAGTAAATCTTTTTTTGGCAAAATATTCAGGGTCACACTCTCTAACTGAATCTCCTCAGCATTAGAAATATCAATTTTATATTTCTGAAAATAATGCTCAAAAGAGTCAAAAGATATATCAAATGGTTTATTATCCTTGCCTATATATTCTTTAGAATTAGCATGAATACTGAACTCAGTTTGAATTGGATCAAATGAATTAGGAAGTATATTCTTTATTTTGTCAAAATCAGATTCATTTACAATTATATCTATATCATGAACATCATTTTCTTGACGTTTTAACAAATTCAGGGCAACACTCCCATAAACTAAATACTGAATGTTATTTTTATTCATTAGATTACACACTTCACAGAGCATCTTGTAGATTTGTTTGAGAGTAATTACTTCCACTTTGGCAGTATATCAAATATAGTGGAAAACTTGTCTTTGTTAGTTAGCCTTGCTATCAGATATATAATTTTTCTATTAACTTTGAATATTCACTCAATTTTTTAACAGCTTTCTGTTGATGTTCATTACCGTAAGGTAATATGTTTTTATACAGTTCTTTCATAAATTCAAAATCATCTGAGTTGGGCAGTGAAGGCAAAGTCTTATTAGTAATTTCCTGATAATCTTTGTATAAATCTCTTAGATACTTTGCCATATCAACATTCCAGCCGCCCCTGACTATTGCTTTGTTTAAAATATAGCTCATTGCTAACATCTGATCGAAAACATGTTCATAAGTCCATTTCTCAGAGTTATCTCTATCTAAGATCCATTCTCCTCGGGGTAACGAATCATCACCATATAGATATTTAGCATCAGATCTCACATTGCTGCCTGATTTTGGAGCAAAATAATAATCAACATGATATAGCCCATGATCCGTATTATATAAAACAAGTGTATAAGAACCTCCAATAGGAGAATTTTGTGGTGCACTACTTTTAACAAAGATGGGCGCCACACTAGAGAATATTTCCTCACTATTTTTGACCATCTGTTTGATTCTGTCGTCTGGAAAAGTAATCCATAAATCAAAGTCACTAAATTCATCTTGATAACCATATCTACCTGACCCAAACTGGTGAATAGCCACAGAGTCTAGAGCTTTAAAGGTTGCCATTATTTTTTGGAATAATCGATCTCTTCCCATAATCTTTTCTTTTTTGAACTCTGCCAAATCCATGCTAAGAGTATATCAGAAGCTTGGATAAATCTGCCTTAGTTGACTCACTTGATGAATAATTGATTCTAGGAACTCATCGTTGAGGACCCCAACGATTCTAGCTTCAGTTTTATTAATAGTATCTGGATGACTAGGTCCTTAGAATTCTTTATCTTCTCGGGAATGGAGTGGAAATAAGGGTCTTTTTACGCAATAACCGCATTCTGGGTAAGGACAGGGAGGTTCAAGCCAGATATTGCATTGGGGGCAGAAATACGTTTCCAGGATGTCATTGTAAATTTTGAGCATATTGCAGAAGGGGCACTTTTGATCGGTGATGAAGCCTGTGAATTCAAAGTCACCTACTACTATTGAATTGTCTTCACGTTCGAAAATGTTAAGCTGTTTAAAGACTTTTAATAGATCTACTAAGTCTTTTAGATCCGCCTTTAAATTTTTAGTATCAGTCCAGTTTAATAATAGTTGAGGGAATTCGCTTTTCGCATGCTCCTGCAATTCTTTAAGTGACTTATGCATAGTTTCCCCAATCAAGCTGCCTACTGAATTGTATCTTTTTAACGAGTAGGATCTATTTGAATGATTGATCGTGAGAATTTCTACTCTTTTTGCAGCAGGCAGCTTTTGAGACTTTTGGGTAACAGCAAAGGTAAAGCAATCAATTTTCATCAGTCCTTTTGAAATATACTTCATAGATAAAATGTATCAAAGACAGTAAAACACTCTCTTAAGTTTACACACCTCTTTTATTAGAGATTCTAGATACTCATCATTTAGGACTTTTTATAAAAAAGTCCTTGAAAAGTCCCTGATTTGGTGAGATTACAGTGCTATGAATACTCCACAAGCACAAATTAAAGTTAATATCCCTTTAACGATGAAAGAATTTCTAGAAAGTAAGGCATACAAATTTGGTATGCCTATTGCTGGATATATCAAGCATCTTAATTCTTAAAGATATTGAAGATATGGATTTTCCTATCTATCAGGCTTCTAAAGAAACAGAGATAGCATATGAAAAAGCTATTACAGAACATAAAGCTGGCGGAACAGACAAAGTCAAAGATATAGATGTGTCAAGTACCCTTTTCTTTAGACAACTTGTCTTTACTCTTTCTAAACGAGGCTGGACTCATTTTTAAGCTGGTATGAATCCTGTGATTGTTGTAATAGTAGAAGGTTTGATGGATTGCTTCAACTAACTCTCCTAAACTGTCAAATCTATTCACTTCTCCCAAGTCTACTTTAAACTGAGAGTAAAATGATTCCTGAAATCCATTCTCCCAAGGTGAGTCTTTTTTACTCATTGAGATTAGAATATTTAAACTTAACATCAAACCAGTATAACTATTAGAATCATATTCCGATCCTTGATCAGAATGAAAATATTTAGGAGGTTTTGGGCCATTTCTTTTTAAGGCATCTTTAAATGCTCCTAATACTAACTCAGCATTATGAAACCTACTAATATTCCAACCAATAATCTCTCTAGTATACAAGTCCATCACTGTTGCCAAGTAGATAAATCTGTCTTGGAATTTAATGTAGGTAAAATCCGCTACCCAAACTATTCCAGGCATAACTGGACAAAACAGTTTAATTAAGTTTTGATAGGTTGTTTCTGTTTTGCCCAATCATCCTTTTTTTGAGGTTTCCTGGCTCTTCTTCTTAAAGGCTTTAAACCAAATTTTTTCATCACCCTTAAAATCCTTTTCTTGTTTAACTTAAGCTCCAGAGCAATCCTTTTATGGCCATAACTTTTATGACTTACCATTACTGATTCAATTTGAACTTTAATCTCCTGATCCACCTTGTCTCTTTTAGGCGCATAATACAAAGCTTGTCTGGATATCCCTAACTTTTGAGCTAGATCAGTTTTGGTTAATTTAATCTTTTTCTCACTTAATGTTTGTGCCATCATAATCACCTCATGCTTTTTTTCCCTTATTTTGCTTTTCTTGCTCCATAGTTAATTTTCCAACTAGTTCTAGCAAGAATTGGTTTTCTCTTTTTAATTTGTTGATCTCTAACAGAGAAGGATTGGCATAGGTACCAGAAGCTAGCCAGTTGTAAACACTTTTAGTAGATACACCAGCATCAGAAGCTGCTTGAGCAACACTTATCCCATCGTTTTTAATCCTGGAAATTATTTGTTCTTTAATGTCTTTGGAAATAACTTTAAAATTTCCCATAAACTTTTTTCACCTCCTAACTAAAATTTAATTTAGTAAAGACTACTTGTCTAGTTTAAGGGGTACCTGCCAGTCCACTTTAATTAAGTGTTATACTAACCTCAAAATTGAACTTAATAACACCATTCATTGAACTTTTAAAGAATCTATTTTTATGAAATTATTACTTGCAGTTACAGAAAATGGATTTAGTTTTGTAAACCAGGCGCAGGCACTTGCAAAGGGTCTTGAGAAACTAAATATCGAAACTAAAGCAATCATAATTAATGATTCCTCTCCATTTGAAAAAGTGCTTGCAGGTTTTAATCCTGATAAAATAGTCGCTATCGGTTCGGTGAGAGACTACCTTACCCTTGTTGAAAGACCACTCGCATTGGGTTTTACTGTTATACCTTGGTTTGTTTCTGAGGATAAGATAGAACAAAGATACATTGATGCCCTAAACCGTTTGCCTCTGATACTTACCCCAAGTTCTCACTGTAGAGAAATATTTATCCGAGACGGCGTAAGAAGTCCTAGTATTGAAGTTTTACCAGAAGCTGTGGATTCTGATTTTTGGGCGCCGTTATCAAAAGAAAAACTGAAGGTATTTCTTGAGTTTATTGCTATAAAGAACCCTCTAAATATAAGTGCAGACGTTGATCTTTTAAAAATTTACTCTAGTGGAACTCCCCTGATGTTTACAACAGGGGGTGACGCAACCAGTAAGGGTGCACAAGAAGTATTGCAGGCGCTTGGGAAATTAGATCCTAAAATTCCTTGGATTTATATTATAAAGACGTGGCCCTCCGTTAAGAGCTTACAATATTCTCTGGAAGAACTTAAACTAGCACAAGAGTTAGGAATAATTAATCGTATTAGATATATTATAGGAGAGTTTTCTCAGGAGTTTATGAGAGGACTGATGAACAGTTGCCATATATATGTTGCTCCTTCCCGTAGCGAAGGTTTCGGATTACCATTTGTCGAGGCACAACTATGTGGCAAACCAGTAGTCTCACTTAAAGCTACTTCTATCCACGAGACTGTTATAGATGGACAAACAGGTTTTCTTGCTGATCCTAATTCAGCAATGATCCCACCACAAGCCGACATTAAGAGTCTCGCATCATATCTCCAGATGCTTCTGACTGATAAACAGCTTCGAGAACGCATGGGGAGAAATGCAAGAAAACATGCTAAAGCCAAATATAGTACATCAGTTATTGCTCAAAAAATGTTAACATTCATACAGGTATGAGTTCAGATAGTCCTAAAAAGCCATCAGAAACTTAACAGATCACAGAAAATTTTACAGAAATTTTGGGGGATTTATTTTAATTTATCAAAGTCAGCTCTGGAAATGTTGGTATCTCTAAGGATTTTTCTAAGTAAACCTACCCCAACGTTCTCACCAGAATGCGCTGGAATGGTAGTTTTTCTTCCATCAATATGTTCCATCTTACATGACTTCTTTTTTGACGGATTTTTATGAAACCTTGTTTTTCCAGGATAATAATAAGTTCCTTAGCCCCAATTGGAGATAACTTAGGCATAAGTTTGGATAGTTATTTCTTCTATTCCAAAAAAATGTGAAGAAGATTTCGGGGATTCAAGTTTCTCTTTTTTTTCTCTTTATCTGACTCCAGTATCAGTTCAATAGCTTCTTTAATTCTCTCCCTGGCTTCTTCTAAAGTTTTACCCTGAGTATAGCAGCCTGGAAGCTCCGGAACTGTAGCTATATATAGCCCCTGTTCATCCACTTCGATTAATACTTTGAACTGTAATTCTTGCGACATAGTAACAAGTACTGTAGCACAGATGATCTTAATATCTTTTAAAATGAACTCAATAATTAAGTGCTGGGTATTCACCGAAAATTAGAAAGGAGTATTACCCTTTGGATGTGACAAAAATAAGTTCGGGGCTTTTTGGATTTGCCAGGCTCCAGTCCCAGTTTCCGTAGATATTTTCTACTATGAATCCAGCTTCTTCTAGAGATTTTTTTAATTCTTCTTTCGTACGAAATATTAATTCGGTTTTAGATATTATGTCTTCCCCTGTTTTGGTAAAAATATAATGTAATTCGTTTACTACTCTTTCACCCTTAACTTTGGTGTTCCCCACTCTTATTTCTATCTCTCCTGCTTTGGGATCATAAACTTTTTTGCTGAAATCAGGAGAAAACCAGTCTACTTTTTTAGTTTTATCAACCCAGGGTTGGACGGCAGGATTTCGGCTTTCAAATACCAAATGTCCTCCCTGACGCAAGGACTTATGAATTGATCTAAGCACCTTTAGCCAGTACTCATCCTCAAGATGAAATTGAGCAACGTGACCAGTCATGATTGCTAAATCTGCGTTACTTCCGCCTAAAGACAATGCATCTCCTTCAATCCACTCCACTCTTTCACCATACTCACTCTTGCGGGCTACTTCGAGCATAAGCTTTGAAGGCTCAACACCTATCACTTGGTAACCTTGTTTTGCTAGTTCACAAGTTAATAAACCAGTTCCGCAACCTATATCAATAATTGTTCTTGCAGACAGTTTTTTAGCAAGATCTATATAAAAATCTTTGTACTCATCAATCGGGCAAACAGTATTGTAAATTGCTACTAAGCGGGGGTTATAAAACTCGTCTGAATTTGATTTAGGTTTAGGTATTTCAAATATTTCATAAAGTTTTTTAAGTGAATTAAAAGGCATTAAATTAATTAGGACACCTTCCATTTCTTTTCTCACTGGTTTTAGCATATCTAAGCCAGTTTTCTGAAAATAATACTCATAAGAATCAAATGAAACATCAAATGGTTTATTATTTTTTCCTAAGTACTTTTTTGAATTAGCATGAATGCTGAATTTCGTTTGTATAGGTTTTAACGAATCAGGAAGAATGTTTTTTATCTTTTCAAAATCTATTTCATTGACCATGATATCTATATCATTAACCTCCTGCTCCTGATTAGTTAATAAATTCATTGCAACACTTCCATAAACTAAATACTGAATTTTATTCTTATTTAGTACAGAACAGGTTTGAGCGAGTAATAGATAAATTTGTTTCGATTTAATGGCTTCCATCAAGACTGTGTTATCTAAGATATAATCTGCCTTCTCTTGCGGTTTTTGTTCAACTATTGCTATATCTTCCTCTGGCAGCCATTTTTCTTTCCAGTCTTTTTCAGTATCTATTCCATACTCATTTTTATCTCTTTGTACGCCTCTCTGAAAACCTACTTCAGCTGGACACTCTATCCAAATCTTAAAATCGTAATATTTTTCTAATAGATTATGTAAAGTAATCACACCTTCAATAATCACAATTCCACCAGGACTTATTTCATGCCAAGTCGTAAGTTCCTTTGTTTCAAAATTTCTTTTTTTATATTTTACTAACTTCTCTTCTTTTAAAGGCAAAATAACTTGATCCAAAAGTCGTTGTCTATCAGCACCCCCCATTGGATAAGCAAAATCATCAAGATGAACAATTGCTACTTCTTCTAATCTCTGGCTTAAGTCTTTTGCCAAAGTACTTTTTCCTGATCCACCTCTTCCATCTATAGCTATCAGTAAGGTTTTGCTAAACTTTTTTAATTTTCTAATTCTATCTATTATTTCACTAAGGTAATCCACAGAAGCAGTATATCAAAAAAAGAATAGTTGGGAATTGTGTTTGTTAATTTTGATGAGGCTAATTGGATACAAAGTAAGAAGATCTTGTACCCTCTATTTGTATTGTAATTGACTAGATCAGAACATATAATCAACTTATTATGAAACAAATAGTCTTAAAGTATGATGTTATTTTTGAAGAACAACTGAAAGGCGGATATACAGTTACTGTCCCATCTTTACCAGGTTGTATTAGCGAGGGATCCACTTTTGAAGAAGCCAAGGATATGATTTCTGATGCAATTAAGTTGTACTTGGAGGATATGGAAGCGGGTGGAGAAGAAATTCCTGCAAATAATAAATCCATTTTTATTGGACAAGTAGAGATTGATAGAGAAAACTCGATAGTTTCGATTTAGTTATGCCCAGTATTACTCGGAAGAATCTTCTTAAGTTTTTAGAAAAAAGAGAGTTTTATATTAGCCGTCAAAGTGGCAGTCACATTATCCTGCGTCACCCAAAAGACAAATCAAAACGTGTCACATTACCCTTGCATAATAACGATCTAAAACCCGGAACATTGTCTTCTATTCTTAGACAAGCAGGGGTAGATAAAAAAGATCTTTTTAAGTAATTTATTGTTTGCGTATTTAAGCGAAGAAAGTTAATTCATAAAAATTTTATTAAGCACACAAAGTCCCAGGAAATGTAAGAATTATCATTCAATATTTGCAAATGTTTTATAAAGTTTTATTAGTGCTTCATCCGTCGTTTTAAAAACAGGATAATTATATTTATCAGCTTCATCTCTAATGTATTGCGTTTCCCATTCGATAAAAGCCTTTGCTTCAGCTTCTTGTTCTTCTTGAGTTTTACCCCATCTGGGAGTTTTGTTTAATCTTTTTAAAAGTGTATCCATATTTTCTTGTACTAAGAAGAGTCCTGGAAAATTAAAATCTTTGTGAGCTAAATGCGGCAAGATATTAACTGCTTCAAATACTGCATGTTCATAATTTTTCTTAACTTCATTAACTTTTTTGATAATTTCAGGCCAAAATACTTCAGATTGAGAAATTAGATTTTGAAGGTGTACTTCTTTTGTAGTTTCTTTCCAGTATTTCGTTTCATCCTTACTAGAAAAAACCTTAACCCACTCATCAAGTTCAGGATTTTTAGCAAATTCCTTTCTAAAAGAATCAATTTCTACATATTTGATAGGTAATTTAGAATCTTTTATAAACTTTTTTACTAAATATGATTTCCCAGTAGCAGGTGTTCCTCCGATAAATGCGTACATGGCTGAAGTATACCAAAAAAGAATAGTTCGAAATTGTATTTATCAATTTAAATGAGGCTAATTGAGTATAAAGTGAGAAATCTTGCCTGATTGCTTGGTAAAAGGTAGGCAGAGTCTGCATAGTTCTATAGAGGTTCTTGCGGCTTCGCCCAAAGCTCAGCGATTCACCCATAAAAGTTAAGATTTGAGTAATTGGATTAGTGCCTCATCTAAGGCTTGAGCGGACTAATTATGAGGGAGAATGGATTTTTGCTCGACTACTCTTTTCTCAAGAGTATTAAATTCTTCTCTTGTGGGAGCGTCATCTTCTAAGTAGGCTAGCTGTTTGCCCAGTTTATTAATTCTGGCAGTAAGATTATCTTCCAAACTATCAAACCTCTCTCCCACACTCTCAAATTTTCTATCAATCTGGTCAAACTTCTTTAGCATCTCCTGCCTGAAAGAGCTTTGACCGTTGATAATTATTTGGAGCATTTTTTGAGTATCATCTGTGTCGGCCATGATAACCATAATAATTTCATTTTAAGAAAATTACAAGCTCGGTTATAAGCAGAGCTTGAAACCTTCGGTTATAATACTTTCATGTCGGCAATTCGTTTTGGAGCTAAACTGTTTAAAATCAGCGATTGGACTATTCTTCATCTTCCTGAAGATGCCAGTGTGAAACTTCCTTCTCGCGGCATGACAATGGTTGCCGGGACTATTAATGGCGTTCCTTTTAAAGCCTTACTCGAGCCAGATGGGAGATATGGACCTGGGTTAAAACCGAGCCATTGGTTTGCTCCCGACAAAAAGTTACTTGATGATGCTCGCGCCACAGCAGGTGATATTGTAAAACTAGATATTGAACCGACAAAGGAATGGGTCGAGCCGGAAGTTCCTGAAGATTTAATGAAAGCATTGTCTTCTTCTCCAAAAGCTCAAGATTTATGGAATGAGATAACCCCGCTTGCGCGCTGGGATTGGATTCGGTGGATACGGGCTGTTAAAACCGCGGAGACTCGCGGGAAGCATATAGAAGTTGCACTCGATAAACTCAGTAAAGGAATGAGAAGACCTTGTTGTTTTAACCGTAATCTCTGTTCTGAACCGGCTGTATCTAAAAATTGGGTACTCCTCGAGTCGCCCGACGATCTTGTCTGAATATTGCTATAATAAAGATAATGACAAGCACTAAAAAAGCATATCTAGCTGGAGGATGTTTTTGGGGGCTAGAAGAATTATTTAGAAGTCAAAAGGGCGTTGTATCGACAGAAGCTGGTTATACAGGTGGAAGTAATAGTAATCCAACTTATGGAAATCATCCGGGACATGCTGAAGTTTTAGAAATTGAATATAATCCTGAGGAAATTTCATTTAAAGAACTACTAGATTTCTTCTTTAGAATTCACAACCCCACCACCATGAATCAACAAGGCAATGATATGGGAACGGCTTATAGGTCCGCTATCTTTTACCAAAATGATGAAGAAAGAGAAGAATCTGAGGATTTTATAAGAATTGTTGATGAATCTGGAAGATGGGACTCTCCGGTTGTTACAACTCTTGAAAAGTTTGATAAATTTTATCAGGCTGAAAAAGAGCATCAAGATTATTTGCAGAAATATCCAAATGGATATACTTGCCACTACATCCATTTTGAGAGCTATCTCCCAGCAAAATGAAGCACCGCGGACTTACACCCAATGAGAGAAATTGCTTTAGTTGAGAAAGTTCAAATTAAGCTGCCTTGAGTGCCTGGTATGTAGTATCCAAAAAGGTGAGGTTATTTCCTAAGTTTCCCAAAAGCTTGCGGGTCATTGGATGTTCAGGGTGAGTTGGGTCCATTCCATATTTTGCTAGATATAGTGTACCGAAAACTATTGCTGCTTTTGCCAGTTTATATCTATGTTCCGGAGTATCCTGGGTGTCCTCGGGAGGCGCTTCCAATATTCCTTTTATAAATGTCTGCTGCATATCCTTATTGGCCCATGACCTTCCGTAAAAATTGCCCAGGTCAGTTATTTGAGCTAAAAATTTATTTGTTGTGTAACCGGAGTGTTCCAGATCGAGCAACAGAGTTCGTCCTTCACTGCCGGCTGTAGGTTCCTCAAAAAACATATTATTCGGCGCAGCATCGTTGTGAACAAAAAATCTTTTGTCGGGGGTATCGTGTAAGGGAATTTCTTCCTGAAGTGCAGACAGCGTAGTGTCCGCTACCTGTTTAAGCGATTGCGGATTAACAACCTGAGACAATGTCCCTGAATGTTTGGGATCAAAAATAGTATCCGAATCACCCCAGACTGCTTGAAATGTTTCAAGTGATTTGTTTCTCCAATCCCCGTCATTGACTCCCTGTGCGGTAATATGAGGTGGTATTTCTTTTCCGCTTGCCGCCATTAAAGATAAAGCTGCCATTCTTCCGTACTTAGAATCGGCGCTTTCAACAAGCTCTGCCGATATAAATGTTCCGTTCTCGGCGTTAAGCTGCTCCAACTCAAGAATACCTTTTCCGTTTGCTGTTTCTTTATAATTGGTGAGAACTTTAACGGATGGAATTCCAAGTTCACCGGCGAGTGTAGTGCCGCTCGATTCTTTTGCTATCTGGTCCTTTGACCTTTTTGCCTCTTCAGGATTTGGATTGTCACTAGACATTTTAAAAAACCCGGGACGTTTCTCTGTCGATGAGGTAAAGCCTGTTAAAAAACGACTCTCCCGATTAAAATTGCCAACGACCACATCACCGGCTTTCCTACCTAATGCACCTGCGACTTCTGTTTTTAACTCATGTATTCTGGCCGCTTCCCGCGGTGAGCCACGCTCAGCATTTTGATCCATATTATTGATTAAGCTTAATCCACTGCTGGTAAAGTTGCTGTTCCTTTTTACTTCCTTCCTCCGGGGGAAGTATGCCCTTTTCCGTATAGGCTTTTTTTATCATTTCGCGGAATTTTTTTAGCACCTGATAGTCTGACATAGCATATTTACTATACGGTAGCCCTTAACC
>Ga0163148_10003751_pt1 | contig 16474 bp, 15 predicted proteins | sample OliLakLV19MP7P2_FD_148606 | JGI IMG/M metagenome (GOLD analysis project Ga0163148, IMG submission 148606) | Freshwater microbial mat bacterial communities from Lake Vanda, McMurdo Dry Valleys, Antarctica- Oligotrophic Lake LV.19.MP7.P2 | ecosystem: Environmental > Aquatic > Freshwater > Lake >...
GGCGAATTGGCGACCATCCTCTTCCTGCTCTGGCTGGTGACGCTGGTCGCCTCCTTCTTCGTCGGCCAGCATTTCGGCAAGCGCGATGCGTCGCCCGGGGATCCGGGTGCAGGCTACGCCACCGGCGAGGCCGGTGCCCGCGCGCCGCGCGGCGAGACCCCGCCGCCAACGGCGAACCCAGCGACGAAGTCGCCGACCGGAGCCCAATCCGGCAACCACATCCTGGTCCTGGCCAGCGTGGCGCGCGCGACGGCCGATGACGAGCAACGCTTCAGCAACGATGCCAAGCGCCTCAACCAATTCGCCGAGCAGAACGGGCGCAGCGGCTACAAGCCGTGGTTCGGCGTCTACAAGCCGAGCAATGGCGGCTTGATGCTGGTGTTCGGCCTGGTGAACGGGCAGTTCGGCATCGACAAGGAGCCGTTCGCGACCTTCGCTGATGCGCTCGATCGCGCGGGGTACAAGGGCGCGCGTTGGCAGAAGGTCGGGCTTTAGTTTTGGGGGCTTTTGTTGGGGGTTGCCGCAGCAGGCGGCACCCCCAACGAACGCGCCGCCGGCGCTGCCCCCTTGGAGACGGAGGACAACATGAATGTGGATGCGCGCTTTGTGCGGCATGGGGTGCTCTGGCCGCTGGTGGTTGGGCACTGCGCGGCGGGGGAGCTGGCGCATGACCGGCACCATGTGCTGCGCGTGTACCGCTGGGCGCTGAGACTGGCGCCCGAGGCGGGGGTCGATGGGGATCTCGCTGGGGCCACGGCGCTGGTGCATGATCTCGATGCCATTCCCAAGGATTCGCCGGAGCGGGCGCAGGGGGGCGAACGTTCGGCGCGGCTGGCGGCGACGCCGCTGATGGCAGCGGGCTATGCGAGCGACGAGATCGCCGTCGTCGTCGAGGCGGTGCGTACGTCGAGCTGGTCGCGCGGATTGGCGCCGACGGCGGCGCTCGGCGCGCTGCTGCAGGATGCCGACCGGCTGGACGCCATCGGCGCGCTCGGCATCGCCCGGGTCTTCGCCTGCGCCCAGCGCATGTCGACGCCGGAGCGGCCGGGGCGGTTCTACGATCCCGCCGATCCGCTCGCCGATTCGACGCGCGCGTTCGACGATCGCCGGCAGGCGGTCGACCATTTCGCGGCCAAGCTGCTCACGCTGGCGGACGGTATGCACCTGGCTTCGGCCCGCGTCGAGGCGGGGCGGCGGCAGGCGACGATGCTCGCCTACCTCGCCGCCCTGCGCAGCGAACTGGCCTGATTCCCACGTTTTTCGTCGACCTGTGCCGCTGGACGACGCCACGGTCGCCAGCATCATCCGGCTCCCCAAGCGAGAGCCGTCCATGTCTGAGATCCGTCCGTACGAACCGACCGTGATCGAGCCGCGTTGGCAGCAGCAGTGGGAGCAGGCCAAGGCGCACGAGGTGCGCGACGACCTGCCGCGCGACAAGTGTTATTACGTGCTCGAGATGTTTCCGTACCCGTCAGGCAAGCTGCACATGGGGCATGTGCGCAACTACTCGATCGGCGACGCCGTGGCGCGCTATAAGCGCATGCGCGGCTTCGCCGTGCTCCATCCGATGGGCTGGGATTCGTTCGGCCTGCCCGCCGAGCAGGCGGCGATCGAGCGCAACGCGCACCCGCGCGGCTGGACCTACGACAACATCGCCTACATGCGCACCCAGCTCAAGCGCATGGGCTTCTCCTACGCGTGGTCGCGCGAGTTGGCGACGTCGGATCCCGGCTACGCCGCGCGCGAGCAGGACATCTTCCTCGACCTGGTCGAGAAGGGGCTGGTCTACCGCAAGTCGTCGCTGGTGAACTGGTCGACCGGACTGAATACCGTGCTCGCCAACGAGCAGGTGATCGACGGCATGTGCTGGCGCACCGGCATGCCGGTGATCCAGAAGGAGCTGCCGCAGTGGAACGTGCGCATCACCGCGTACGCCGAGGAACTGCTCACGTCGACCTACGAGCTGAAGGAGTGGCCGGAGGCGGTGCTCACCCAGCAGCGCAATTGGATCGGCAAAAGTGAAGGCGCCGAGATCGACTTCGTCGTCGATGGTCATCCCGGCGTGACGCTGACCGTGTTCACCACCCGGCCTGACACCGTGTTCGGCGTGACCTTCCTGTCGATCGCGCCCGAGCACATCGCGCTGACGCGCATCGTGCCGGCGTCGCACCGTGCGGCGGTCGACGCCTTCGCGGCCGAGGTGCGCAAGACCTCGGCTCAGGACCGTACCGGCGACACGGCTGAGAAGCTCGGCGTCGCCACCGGCGCCTTCGTCATCAATCCGGTCAACGGCGAACGCGTACCGCTCTTCGCCGCCAACTTCGTGGTCGCCGACTACGGCACTGGCGCGGTGATGGCGGTGCCGGCGCATGATACCCGGGATTTCGCCTTCGCGCGGAAGTACGACATCCCGGTGCGCCAGGTCATCGTCGAGGACGGCACCCAGCCGGCAACGCTCGACGAAGCCTTCACCGGGGTTGGCACGCTGGTCGCCAGCGGCCCGTTCACCGGCCAGCGTTCCGACGTCGCCAAGGGCGCGATCACCACGTGGCTGCAGGACAGCGGCAAGGGCCGTAAAACCACCACCTGGCGCCTGCGCGACTGGGGCATCTCGCGCCAACGCTACTGGGGCAACCCGATCCCGTTCGTCTACGGCGAGCGCTCGGGCGTGGTGCCGCTGAAGAAGCAGGACCTGCCGGTCACCCTGCCCGAGGACGTCGTCTTCGACGGCCTCGGCAATCCGCTCGAGAAGCACCCGACCTGGGCCACCACCGCCAAGGACGGCAGCGCGCTGACCATCCGCACCAATGCCGGGACCGAACCGGCACGGCGCGAGACCGACACCATGGACACCTTCATGGAGTCGTCGTGGTACTACGCGCGCTTCGCCTGCCCTGACGCCGAGAAGCCGCTCGATCGCGTGCGCGTCGACCACTGGCTGCCCGTCGACCTCTACATCGGCGGCATCGAGCACGCCGTGCTGCACCTGCTCTACGCGCGCTTCTTCCAGAAGGCGCTGTGCGATCTCGGCTACGCCGGCGTGCGCGAGCCGTTCAAGCGCCTGCTTTGCCAGGGCATGGTCTGCATGGAGACCTACTCGCGCGGCAAAGACGACGGCAAAAAGCAGTGGTTCTACCCCGACGAGGTCGAGGTCGTGAAGGACGACAAGGGCCGGGTCATTGCGGCCAAGGCCAAGGACGGCGCCGCCGTCACCGTCGGCCGCATCGAGAAGATGTCGAAGTCCAAGCGCAACACCGTCGACCCCCAGAAGCTGATCGAGTATTTCGGCGCCGACACCGCGCGCCTGTTCGTGCTGTTCGCCGCGCCGCCCGAGCGCGACCTCGAGTGGAGCGACGAAGGCGTCATCGGCATGCACCGCTATCTCAAGCGGGTGTGGGTGCTGGTGCAGGAGCATCTCGCCCACCTGCGTGGTGCGACGGCATTCGCCGGCCACGTCAAGGATCTGCACGGCGCAGACCAGGCGGTCGGTCGCAAGGTGCATGCGACGATCAAACGTGCGACCGATGCGATGGAACGCGACTTCGCCTTCAACACCACCATCGCCGCGTGCATGGAGCTGACCAATGAGCTGAAGCCCGATGCCCTGTCGGCGCCGGTGTTCAAGCTCGGCGTCACCACCCTGCTGCGCCTGCTGGCACCGATGACCCCGCATCTGTGCGAAGAGTTGTGGCGCGATCTCGGCAACGGCGACGGCATCACCGCCGCCGGTTGGCCGACCTTCGACCCGACCCAGATCGATGCCGACGAGGTCGATTACCCGGTGCAGGCCAACGGCAAGCTGCGCGGCAAGATCACCCTGCCGCGCGCGCTGGTCGGCGCCGCGCTCGAAGACGCGGTGCGCCAGCACCCGGTCATCCGTGACATCGTCGCCGACAAGCAGCTCAAGAAGCTGATCGTCGTGCCGGGCAAGATCGTCAACCTCGTCGTCGGATGAGCGGCTGCATGGCGAAGGTCATCTACGAGGGGAAATCCTACGACGCCCAGGTCGGTCGCGATCTGCTCGGCACGCTGCTCGATGGCGGCGCGCCCATCCAATACATCTGCATGTCCGGCTCGTGCGGCATGTGCCGGCTGCGGGTCGTGCAGGGGGGCGAGCACCTGTTGCCCATTTCCAACATCGAGAAACGCCACTACCCCGGCGGCGATGGTGCCATGCGTCTCGGCTGCCAAGCCGTCCTCCTCGCTACCGGCGATGTCGAGGTCACCCAGCAGGGGGTGTGATCGCCGGCACCTGCTGCTTCGCATGACCCGGGGCTGCATGGCTCCGGGCTTCTTCGTCTTCAGGCGAACGTATGGGTCGGTTCGGACACGGCACGCCACTGGTGAACTGGGGGTTGCGCAACGTGCTTTTAAGTTGCACAGAATAGCGCGAAGTTGCAAGCTCCGCCACCAACCCGAGCTCATCCGTGTCAGCACTCCTCCTCCACCGCCTATCGCCCAAGAACCAGGTGACGCTGCCGCGCGATGCGCGCTCGCTGGCGGACCTGCGCGAGGGGGACGTCGTCTGCGCCATGCCGCGCAAGGCGCTGCATGAGGACGCCGCGCGCCGCTTCCCGGTCGTGACCCTGGTGACCCTGCCCGAACTGCGCGCCCGCGAAGACAAGCTGCGCGCACGCTACGCTGACGACGAGGTCAAACGCTTCCGCAAGCTGCAGGTCTTCAACGAGGGCATCCGCCAGCTCGCCGTCGACGCCCAGCGCCGCATCGTGCTGCCCGCGCACTTCGTCGCCCACGTCGGCATCGCCGATGAGCGCGACCTCTACTTCAGCTGCTCCAACGACACCATCCAGCTGTGGAACCCGACCCACTACCTCGCCTGGAAGGGCGAGGCGGTCGAGGGCTCGGACAGCGATCTCGACGCCTTGATGTTCTGATGCACCCCTTGCCCCAGGAACAGACCGTCATGCAGAATCCCGAGCTCAAGCGCTTGCTCGATGCCCTCGACAGTGCGGTGGAGTGGGTTGCTGATCGCGAAGCCCCCGCCATCCACGCCGACGTCGAGATCGCCCGCCTGCGCCTGCAATGCCTCAGCCGCCGCCTCGGCACCGCCGTCGCTGCCAGCCCCTACCTCGCCTTCGCCCAACGCGTGGTCGCCGAAGACAGCGGCCGTCGCACGGCGGTCGCCGCCGGTGCCTGATCCCGCGCACGAGGGCGCGCAGGAAGCCGGCCGGCTGCACCACCCGGTGTTGCTGGCCGAGGTGCTGGAGCACCTGCGCCTGTCGCCCGGCGCGCGCGTGCTCGACTGCACCCTCGGCCTCGGCGGTCATGCCGAGGCCATGCTCGATGCCGGCGCGCACGTGGTCGGCGTCGATCGCGATCCGCGCGCGCGGACGCTGGCCACCGCCCGCCTGGCACGCTTCGGCGACCGCTTCGCCGCCACCGGCGGGACCTATGCCGAAGCGGTCGAGCGCTGCGCGGCCGAGGGTGAGCGCATCGGCATTCGCGGGCGTGCTCGCCGACCTCGGCGTGTCGAGCCTGCAGCTCGACGACCCTTCCCGCGGCTTCGGTATCGCCGCCGATGCCGCAGCCGACATGCGCATGGGCGAGGGTTGCCCCGAGACCGCCCTGGACCTGATCGACCGCCTGAGCGAGGACGAATTGGCTGACGTGATCTTCCAATATGGCGAGGACCGGCTCAGCCGACGCATCGCGCGCGCGATCAAGCGCGAGCGCGAGGCGGGCCGCATCGAGCGCGCCGTCGACCTTGCGGCGGTGATCCGCTCGGCCGTGCCCGGCCACCAGCCGCGCCACCCCGCGCTGCGTACCTTCCAGGCCCTGCGCATCGTGGTGAACGACGAACTCGGCCAGCTCGCGCGCCTGCTCGCGCGCCTGCCCGAGGTGCTCGCCCCCGCCGGCCGCGCGGTGGTGATCAGCTTCCACAGCCTCGAAGACCGCGCGGTGAAGGAATCTTTCCGCGACGCGCGCCGGGCCGGCGTCTACGCCGACGCCGCGCGCCGGGTCGTCACCGCCTCCGACTCCGAACTCGCCATCAACCGCCGCTCCGCCTCCGCCAAGCTTCGCTGGGCGGAGCGCGCAGCCTGAGGAGCCCTGTATGCGCAGCGTCCACCTGCATGCCCTGCTCGCCGGCGCCTGGATGACCATGGCGTTGGTGATCGCGATCAAGACCGCGCTGCTCGGCAACGAGCAGGCCGTCCTGCAGAAGCAGCGTGGTGCCGACCTCAAGGCACGCACCGAGCTGCACTTCCAGAACGCTCGCCTGCGCGCGGCGGTCGACTGGCAGACCAGCCCGCCCGTGCTGGCCGAGACCGTGCGCCGCCTGCAACTGCCCCTCGCCCGCCCTGGCGAGACACCCGTCGTCACCATGCCGCCCGAGCGCCCCACCCTGGCCGCGGTCGATCGCCGCCGCCGCTGAATCATCCGATGTCCGAAGCCGCCGTACCCGTCGTCGCCCAGCCCTGGCGCATCGCCCTCACCACCCTGGTGTTCGTGGCGCTGTTCGCCGTGGTCGTGCTGCGCCTGTACCTTCTGCAGGTCAAGTCCGGCGAGCATCTCGCCGAGCGCGGTGTGGCCCAGCGCCTGCGCAAACTCGAGATCCAGGCGGCGCGCGGCAACCTTTATGATGCCAGCAGCACGCCGCTCGCCGTCAGCGATGGGCGGTGGACGCTCTACGCCGATCCCGGCTACATGGACGACCGGCTGCGCGCGACGATCGAGCTGAACCGCATCCTCGGCATCCCGCGTGACGAGCTGCGCAAGCAGTTCGAGTCGCGTTTCAATGGCCGCAAGATCGCCAAGGGACTCGACGACGAGCAGGCTGAGGCGGTCCGCCTGATGATCAAGCCGCCCAAGGGTTCGGGTCTGGCGCCGATCGCCGGCCTGGCGCTGCACCGCGAATCGATGCGCACCTATCCCGAGGGTTCGCTGGCGGCGCACGTGCTGGGCTTCGTGCTCAACGATGGCGACGGCGGCGCGGGCATCGAGCAGCAGCTCAACGCCCAGCTGCGCGGCACCCCGGGTGAAGAGACCATCGCCGTCGACGCGCTCGGCGCGCCGAGCGTGATCGACCACGAAAGCCGCCCGGCGCGGCCGGGCGCGCATGTCCAGCTCACTCTCGATGTGCTCATCCAACGCAAACTCGAAGAGGCCATGGCGGAAGCCGTCGCCCGCCACAAGCCGACCGGCATGGCCGGCATCGTCCTGCGACCCGCCACCGGCGAGATCGTGGCGATGGCGAGCTGGCCGACCTTCGATCCGCGTCAGCTGGCCCAGCTCAGCGACGTGGCCAAGCGCAACAACGTCCTCCAGTTCCCCTACGAGCCCGGCTCGACCATCAAGCCGCTGCTCATCGGCGCGGCGGTGGCTGAGAACCTGGCGCGTTGGGACGAGCGCGTGTTCTGCGAAAACGGCGTTTATCGCGTCGCCGGCCGTTCGAAACCCGTCAAGGACCACAGCTGGAAACATGGCGGCCATCAGTTCCTGACCCTTATCGAAGGCATCGCCCTCTCCGACAACGTGCTGGCGGTCAAGATCGGGCAGCGCCTGGGTACGGCGCGCATGTCGGACTGGGTGCGGCGCTGCGGCTTCGGCCAGCAGAGCGGCATCAGCCTGCCCGGCGAGGATCGCGGCCTCGTCCATCCGGCCGCACGTTGGACCGAGTCGGGCTCGATCCCCTCGGTGGCGCTGGGCTACGAACTGATGGTGACCCCGCTGCAGATGGCGCTGGCGCATGCGGCGATCGCCAACCGTGGCACCTGGCTGCCCCCGCGCCTGGTCAAGCGCGTGTGGCAGGTCGATGCCGAGGGCGCCGAGGTCGAGCTGGCGCTGCCCATCCTGCCGCCCGCGCGCCGCATCTACCGCGACCATGACGCCCTGCAGATCCAGGAGGCGATGACCCACACCATGACCGAGGGCACGGCGAAGAAGAACGACTTGGTCGGCTACAGCGCGGCGGGCAAGACCGGCACCGCGGTCAAGGTCGTCGATGGCCGCTATAACGACGACCACCATGTCGGCTCGTTCGTGTGCTGGGCCCCGGCCAGCGCGCAGCGCGGCCCCGAACTGCTGGCGTTGGTGGTGGTCGACGATCCGCGCGAGAACGGCCATTACGGCGGAGAGACCGCGGCGCCGGTGGTGCAGAAGGTGCTGCAGTTCTCGCTCGAGCACCTGCGCGTGATTCAGGATCAGCCGGTGCTCGACCTGGCACTGGGCGCCGAGGCGGTGCGCTGATGCGTCCCGAACGACTCTTCGCCGGCCAAGCGGTCGACGGCGCGGCGCTGCCGGACGAGGTCGCCGGCGTGGCGCGCGATAGCCGCCGCGTCCATCCCGGCGATGTCTTCGTCGCCGCCGGTGGCGATGAGACGACCAACGCCGAGCGTGCGCTGGCGGCCGGCGCGGTGGCGGTGGCTGCCGAGCATGCGACCGGGGTCGACGCGCCGCAGCTCGGCGTGCCGCATGCGCGCTGGGCCTTCGCTCGCGCCAGCGCGGCGGCGCATGGGCTCGACCGTGGTCATCTGTCGCTGCTCGCTGTCACCGGCACCAAGGGCAAATCGACCACCGTACACTGCGCGTGGTGGGCGATGGGCGCTGGCGCCGCGCGCATCGGCACCGTTGGCTGGCACGATGGCAGCAGTGAGCGGCCGGCGACGCAGACCACGCCGGCGCCGGAAGAGCTGCACGCCTTCCTCGCCGCCCTGCCCACCACCTGTCCCGGGGTGGCGCTCGAGATCTCGAGCCACGCCGGTGATCAGCAGCGTCTCGCCGGGCTGCGCCTGAGCGGGCTCGCCTTCACCGGCCTTGGTCGCGACCACCTCGACTACCACGGCTCGATCGCCGCGTACCTCGCCGCCAAGCTGGCGATCGTGCGCTGGCTCGCACCCGGCGCGCTCTGCGTGATCAATGCCGACGACCCGCGCCACGCCGTGGTGGCGCACGCCGTGCGCGCGGTCGGGGCCGAGCCGCTCGGGCTCGGTCTTGGGCGCGGCGCGGCGCGCATCGTGCGAGTGGCTGATGGCTGGCGCCTGCAATGGGAGGGGGCCGACCATCCGCTACCCGTCACTCTGCCGGGCAGCTTCAACGCCTTCAACGCCGCCGCCGGGGCGCTGCTCGCGCATGCCGCCGGCGTGGCCCTGCCCACCGCTCTCGCCCGGCTCGCCGATATGCCGCCGGTGCCGGGCCGGCTCGAGCGCTGCGGCGTCGCGCCCATGACCTATGTCGATTACGCGCATACGGCCGAGTCGATCGCGCTGATGGTCGAGGCCCTGCGCGAGGCCCACCCCGGCCGCCGTCTGGTCTGCGTGTTCGGCTGCGGCGGCGATCGTGATCGCGGCAAGCGCGGGCCGATGGGCTGCGCCGCGCTCGGCGCTGATCTCGCGGTGCTGACCACCGACAACAGCCGTGGCGAGTCACCCGAGCGCATCGCCGAGGATGTCATCGCCGGCCTGCCCGCCGGAACCGGCGTGCATTGGCACCGGCACGGCGCGGTCCCGACTGGCGCCGCCTTCGTCGTGCAGCTCGACCGCGCCGCCGCCATCCGCCTCGCCCGTGACCTCGCCGGAGCCGATGGCGTGGTGGTGGTGACCGGCAAGGGCCACGAGACGACGCAGGAAATCCAAGGCCGCATCGAGCCGTGGGATGATCGCACCGCGGTGCGCGCGCTGGAAAGGCAGCCATGAGCGGCCCGCACGCCATTCCTGCCGCCGGTCGTTTCCTGCTGACCCGTCGCGAGGCCGAGGCGCTGACCGGTGGGCGCTGGCACGGAGCCGGCGAGCACGTCGAGCTGCGCGGAGCCGCCATCGACAGCCGCGCCGTTGCGCCAGGTTGCCTGTTCGCCTGCCTGCCCGGGGCCAAGGCCGATGGCCACGATTTCGCGCCGGCCGCTGTGGCGGGCGGCGCGGCCCTGATCCTGGCGGCGCGGCCACTGACCCTGGCGGTGCCGGTGCTGGTGGTCGCCGACGCCGTCGCCGCGTTGGGCGCGCTCGCCACCGAGTACCGTCGCCGCCATCGCGGCGCGACCTGGATCGCGATCACCGGCTCCAACGGCAAGACCACGACCAAGGAGTTGCTCGCTGCCGCCTGTGCAGCGGCGGGCGCGGTGCATGCCACGCACGGCAATCTCAACAACCAGCTCGGCGTGCCGCTGACCGTGCTCAATGCCCCGGCCGACATCGCCTATGCGGTGGTCGAGCTGGGCGCCAACCATCAGCGCGAGATCGCGGCCCTGAGCGCGATCGTCGCCACCACCGCCCCGATGTCGGCGTCATCACCACGCTCGGCCCGGCCCATCTCGAAGGCTTCGGCGGCCTCGCCGGCGTCGCTATCGGCAAGAGCGAACTGTTCGCCGCGCTGCCCGCGGGTGCGCCGGCGCTGATCGGCCTGCATGGGATCGAGGCGCATGCGCGTCGCGCCGGCCTCAGTCTCGACCAGCTGCTGGCGCCGGTGCGCGCGAATGCCGCGGGCCGCCAGCTCGTCGAAGTCGGTTCCGCCGCCTGTCCGGTTACCGGCGCGGTCGAGAACGAGGCCGTCATCGTGCGCACCGCCGATGGTTCGGCGCGGATCGGGCTGCTCGGCGCGCACAATCTGGCCAACGCCATGCTCGCCTTCCAGGCCGCGGTCGCCGCCGGCGTCGCCCCCGCCAGCGCGCTTGCCGGCCTGGCCATGGTGCGCGCCGTGGGCGGCCGCCTGCAGGCGCGCACGCTCGGCACGCACACCCTCATCGACGACACCTACAACGCCAATCCGGGCAGCATGATCGCCGGTCTCGACGTGCTGGTCGGCCATTCCGGCCGGCGCCTCGCGGTGCTCGGCGCGATGGGCGAGCTGGGTAATGAAAATGATGCCGGCCACCGACTGGTCGGCACCGAGGCCGCCGTGCGCGGCCTGCCGCTGATCACCGTCGGCCCGCGCGCCAGGCTGATCGCTGATGGCTATCGCGCCGCCGGTGGGCCTGACCACGAACACCACGACGCGCACGGCACGGCGGCAGCCGCCGTGATCGCCCGCCTCGCCGCCGGGCCGACCACGGTGCTGGTCAAGGCCAGCCGTTCCGCCGGGCTCGAAGCGGTGGTGGCGACGATCGCCGCGGGATGGGCCCGCTGATGCTGCGCTACCTCGAACACCTCGAAGCCTGGTTCGGACCGTTCCGGCTCTTCGGCTTCGTCACCGCCCGCGTGGTGCTCGCCGCGCTGACCGCTTTCGTGCTGATGATGCTGGTGATGCCGCCGCTCATCCGCTGGCTGAAGCACAAGAAGTTCGGCGAGCAGGGCTCGAAGGGCGAGGCGGCGGTGGTCGACGCGATGCGCGCCGCCAAGGCTGGCACCCCCACCATGGGCGGGCTCGGCATCATCGGCTGCATCGCCCTCACCGCGTTGCTGTGGTGCGATCTGACCGAGGTCCGCACTTGGCTGATGGTGCTGGGCATGGGCGGCTTCGGGCTGGTCGGTTACCTCGACGACCGCGCCAAGATATTCAAAGGCGCCAAGGGCATCCCGGCGTCGACCAAGCTGGCGATCCAGTTCGCGGTCGCGCTCGGCTGCGGCATCTGTTTGTGGTGGCTGAACCAGCACAACGCCGCGATCCTCGCTGGGAAGTTCGTCGACACCCTCGGCAGCGTGCATGTGTTCAAGCACGTCTCGGATGCGCGCGACGCCGCCGGCAATCACGTGAGCTTCCTGGTCCCGCTTGGTGTGCACGAACTCGCCTTCCCCTTCCTGCCGCTGCAGTACGCGCTCAGCCTCGGGCTGTGGTGGATCCTGTGGAGCATGCTGGTGCAACTCGCCTGCGCCAATGCGGTCAACTTCACCGACGGCATGGATGGCCTGGCCTCGGGCACCATGCTGATCGCGGCGTTGGCGTTCATGGTCATCGCCTACCTGACCTCGCGCGTCGACACCACCCAGTGGCTCAAGATCCTCTATGTGCCGGGTGGGCAGGAGGTGGCGGTGTTCCTCGCCGCCGTCGCCGGCGCCTGCCTCGGCTTCTTGTGGTTCAACGGCGCGCCGGCCGAGGTCTTCATGGGCGACACCGGCAGCCAGGCGCTCGGCGGCGTGCTGGCGTTGGCCGCGCTCAATACCCGTCAAGAGTTCCTCGTTCTGCTGGTCGGCTTCATCTTCTTCGTCGAGGCGCTGTCGGTGATCCTGCAGATCGCCAGCTACCGCCTGCGCAACAAGAAGCGCATTTTCCTCTGCGCACCGCTGCACCACCACTTCCAGTACAAGGGCTGGCCCGAGTCCAAGATCGTCCTGCGCTTCTGGATCGTGGCCGCGCTCTTCGCCCTGTTCGCCCTCGCGACGCTGAAGCTCAGATGATTGCCCCGGTCCGTGGTCCGTGGCCCGTGGTCCCACTGCCGGCGGCAGACGCCCGCCTTGGGGCGTCGAGAGCCGGTGGTCCGCTCCAGCGTGGGCGAGACGCGAACCACACTCTTCACTCTCCGCCATCAACCTCGGTCTCGGCATTCTTCGACCACGGACCACAGACCACGGACCACGGACCTCTCCTATGAATTCCGTCAGATGGTTGCGCATCCAACTCTGGGTGATCGTGCTCGCCCTGTGCGGCGTGGGCATGGTCATGGTCGCATCGACCACCGCCGGCATGAGCGGCAAGTCCGGCCTCGCCCTCAATTACGGCTACCTAGTCAAGCAGGCCCTGGCGCTGCTGGTCGGCCTTGGTGCGGCGGCGCTGGTCAGCTGGTGGGGCAGCGAGCGCCTCGGCAAGACCTGGGTGGTGATGCTGGCGATCGCCATCAGCGTCGGCCTGCTGCTCGCGGTGCATGGCTGCTCGCGGTGCATGTCCTCGGGCGCGAGATCAATGGCGCCAAACGCTGGATCGACCTCGGGCCGATCAATCTCCAGCCCGCCGAACTGGCCAAGGTCGCGCTCGTGTTGGCGATCAGCTGGCACCTGACCCGGGTCGCCGAGAAGGTGCGGGTGTTCTGGTACGGCGTGCTGCTGCCGCTGGTCGGCTTCGCCATCGTCGCGGGGCTGATCTACCTGACCAAAGACCTCGGTTCGGTGCTGGTGATGACCGTGGTGCTGGCGGTGATGTTCTTCTTCGGTGGCGCGCGCTGGGACTACTTCGTCGGCATGGGTCTGGCCTTCCTGCCGCCGCTCTCCTACGTCACCATCTACCAGGTCGCGTATCGTCGCGACCGCATGCTCGCCTTCTGGGATCCCTGGAACAGCGAGGGGCCGGCGGCCTATCACCTGCGTCAGAGCCTGATCACCATCGGCAGCGGCGGATTGTTCGGCGTCGGCCTCGGCCAGAGCAGCGCCAAGATGGCCTTCCTGCCCGAGAAGCACACCGACTTCATCTACGCAGTCATCTGCGAGGAACTCGGCATGGTCGGTGGTGTGCTCGTCGCTGGCGCCTTCCTCGCGCTGATCGTCACTGGACTCATGCTTGCCGCCAACGCCAAGGACCGCCACCAGCGCCTGCTCGCGGTGGGCGCGACGATGGTGCTCGGCGTGCAGGCGTTCTGGAACATGCTGGTCGTCACTGGCACCGTGCCGACCAAGGGCCTGACCCTGCCGTTCATCAGCTATGGCGGTTCGAGCATGGTCGTCTGCCTGGTGCTGATCGGTGTGCTCGAACCGCCATAGCTGATGAACCGCGGTGGCCCGTTCCTCGGCGCGCACCGGCCGCCGGACCTCGAACAGCCGCATCGGCGCCTCGGTGGTCGGCTCGGCGGCCTGGCGACTGCATGCGAGCATGGAGGCCAAGGCGTGAGTGGTCCGTGGTCCGTGGTCATCACACCGCCGCTACTCGCTGCTTGGTCTTGTCGCCATGACCTGGCCAGTCTCGACATTTGTCTCGTCTTCTTCGACCACGGACCACGGACCCCGCACCCCCATGCACCCTGACGGCATCCTCTTCTGCGGTGGCGGCACCGGCGGCCACGTCCTGCCCGGGCTGTCGGTGGCTGCGGCTCTGCGCGCCCGCGGTCGTACGGGCCTGCGCTGGATCGGCGATCCGCAGCGCATCGAGGCCAAACTGGTACCGAATGCCGGCATCACGCTCCTGCCCTACGGCTTGTCGCGGCCCCGGCCGACCAGCCCGCGCTGGATCATCGCGGCGCTGGGCCAGGCCTGGGCCTGCTTCCGGGAACTGTCGCATCGGCCACCCCGCGTGGTGGTGGCCCTCGGCGGCTATGCCGCACTGCTGCCGGGATTGCTCGCGCCCCTGACCCGCCGGCCGCTGATCGTGCTCGAACAGAACGCCCGTCCCGGTCGCACCAACCGCCTGCTCGCCCGCTTCGCTGACGCGGTGGTCACCCAGTTTCCGGAAGCGGCGGCAGAGTTGCCCGTGGGCCGCGTGCGCCTGCTTGGTAACCCGGTGCGCGTCATCCGCCCGGCGGCGCGCGGCCATGAACCGCGCCTGCGCCTGCTGGTGGTGGGCGGCAGCCTGGCCGCCAAGAGCCTGAACGATCTCGTGCTCGGCGCCGCCGCGCGCTTGGCCACCCGTGCCGACCTGCACCTCGTCCACATCGCCGGCGAGGACGATCGCGAGCGCGTCGCCGCCGCCTACGCCAGCGCCGGCTTCGGCGGGCCCGGCGCCGCGACCTGCGAGGTGTTCGGCTTCGTCGCCGACATGCCCGCGCTCTACGACCGCATCGACCTGGCGCTGTCACGTGCGGGTGCCACCACCGTCGCCGAGTTGTGCGCCGGCGGCATCGGCGCGCTCTATGTCCCGCTGCCGTGGGCGGCCGAGGACCACCAGACCGCCAATGCGCGCGCAGTCGAACGCATCGGTGGTGCGCGCGTGCTGCCGCAGGCGACCACCCGCGGCGATGACCTCGCCAGCGCGGTCGAAGGGTTGCTTGCCGACCGCGGCGCGGTGGCGGCGATGGGCGCGCATGCGCTCGCACTGGCACGGCCGCATGCCGCCGCGCATGTCGCTGACCTCGTCGACCGCGTCGATCGCCGGCGCCTGCCGCGGGATCGCGCCGCTTCGCGCGCGCGCTTCCAGCGGGCCCGCGCCGGCAATCCGGGGGTGACGCCATGATCTGCAGCCTGTTCCGCGGTCGCCACGTCCACCTCATGGGCATCGGCGGAGCGGGGGTCGGCGCCCTGGTGCCGCTCCTGCTCGAGGCCGGCGCCACGGTCTCGGGGTGCGACAGCGACGACTCGTCCGCCTTGCGTCGCCTGCGCGCTCGCGGATTGCGCATCGCCATCGGCCACGACCCCGCCCATGTCACTGACGCCGATCTGGTGGTGTACACCAGCGCCATCGGCCCCGACCATCCCGAGATCGCGTGCGCCCGCCGGCGGGGCATCCAGGTCACCACCCGCGGGCAGTGCTTGGTCCAGCTCATGCAGGGCGCGCGCACCCTGGCGGTGTCGGGCAGCCACGGAAAGACCTCGACCACCTGGATGCTCGGCCACCTGCTGACCGAGGCCGGTGCCGATCCGGTGGTGATGGTCGGCGGCGGCGTCGCCTCGCTCGGCCAAGGCGGTGCGCGTGCCGGCAAGAGCGACCTCTTTGTCGCCGAGACCGACGAAAGCGATGGCAGCTTCGCCCACGTCTCGCCCGAGATCGCCATCGTCACCAATCTCGACCACGAGCACCTGCGCCACTATGGCTCGTTCGCAGGGCTCGAAGACGCCTTCAACGCCTGGCTGCGCCACATCCCGGCCCACGGCGCGGCCATCCTGCCCACGGGTGGCATGTCGGCGCGCGTCACCTCCGGTCTCACCTGCCGCGTCATCACCTGCGGCCTGACCGAGGGCGATTACAGCGCCACCGCGCTCGAACTGGGCGCGGACGGCAGCCATTGCCGGGTGCGCGCTTTTGGCGCTGACATCGGCGAGCTGGTGGTGCCGATTCCCGGCGCGCACATGGTGCATAACGCGCTCATGGCGGTGGCCGCTGGGCGCCTCGTCGCGCCCGCGCTGGATATCGGCGCGCTCGCCCGTTCGCCCGTTGCGAACGTGTCGACCGACGCTTCACCGTGCACGGGGTCGCGCGCGGCATCCGTGTGGTCGAGGACTACGGCCACCACCCGAGCGAGGTGCGTGCGACGATCGCCGCCGCGCGCCTCGGCGGCGGCCGGGTGCATGTGCTGTTCCAACCGCACCGCTACTCGCGCACGGCCGACTGCTTCGCCGACTTCATTTCCGCTTTCGACCAGGCGCACGCGGTGGCCTTGGCGCCGATCTACGCCGCCAGCGAGATGCCCCTGGATGGCGTCTCATCGGCGCGTCTGGCGCAGGCCATCGCCGCGCGTCGGGCCGGCCTCGGCGAGGATGCCGGGCTGGTCGCGCACGGCGCCGACCTCGCCGAGTGCGCCGCCTTCGTCGCCGGCCACGCGCGCGTGGGCGACACCTGCCTGGTGCTTGGCGCCGGCGATGTCGGGCGCTGGGCGAAGCCGCTACTAGCGCTGCTTGATGGTCCGAGCGGCGACATCAGTTCGACCGCGCTGCTTGCCTGCTGCGGCGACGAGTGGTGATGCGATGACCTTAAATCCGGCGATAGCAGCCCATCTGCGGCGTTGGTCGTC
>Ga0163148_10003752_pt1 | contig 16474 bp, 6 predicted proteins | sample OliLakLV19MP7P2_FD_148606 | JGI IMG/M metagenome (GOLD analysis project Ga0163148, IMG submission 148606) | Freshwater microbial mat bacterial communities from Lake Vanda, McMurdo Dry Valleys, Antarctica- Oligotrophic Lake LV.19.MP7.P2 | ecosystem: Environmental > Aquatic > Freshwater > Lake >...
CCAGCTTTTTGTTAACCAGGGCCTTGACAAGGATGGTATACCAAGGTTTGAAGATGAAGCAGTAGCCTACGGTTTGGCAGATACAAACTATACTACCCAGTCCGCATTTTTTGACTACGACAGAGATGGCGATTTGGATATGTTATTAATCAATCATTACCAGGATAACAGCAACCCCAACTTTCCTAAAAAAAGAGACAGCTCTGGCACCGCCCCTGCCAGCGTAAAGCTTTACAGAAATGATAAAAACGTGTTTACCGAAGTATCAGTTGCGGCCGGTATTAAAACCGAAGGTTATAGTTTAGGAATCGCCATCAGCGACATCAATCTTGATGGCTGGCCGGATATCTACATTTCAAAAGATTTTATATTTGACGATGCCCTTTACATCAACAACAAAAAGGGAGGATTTACCGAATCAATCCGGCAATTAGTAAGGCATACATCGCAATTTTCAATGGGCTGCGATGTAGCTGATTTTAATAACGACAGCTATCCGGATATTGTTACGGCCGACATGTTTCCTTTTGACAATAAGCGGCAACAGTTGATGAACATTGCCATGAACAATGATCGCTTCAATTATGCATTGTCCCTGGGGTATGTGCCTCAATACTCCCGCAATATGCTTCAATTAAACAGCGGACCCGATGCGGATGGAAACTATTCGTTTGCAGAAATTGGGCAGCTTGCTGGTTTGTATAAAACAGACTGGAGCTGGAGCCCCTTATTTGCTGATTTTAATAATGACGGCTGGAAAGACCTGGTTATTTCTAACGGCATTCCAAAAGATATTACCAACAATGATTTCATTACTTATCGTGGCGAATTGATTATGGCGGGCGTAAGAGATATTGATGAAACAAGAAATAAGTTGCTTCAACAAATTGAAAGACTTCCGCCGGTAGCCCTGCAAAATTTTATTTTTGAAAATAACAGCGATCTCACTTTTACCGATAGGAGGGAAAGTTGGGGCCTGGATCATAAAGGTTTTTCTAATGGAACTGTTTATGTTGATTTGGATAATGACGGAGATCTTGACCTGGTTACTAATAATTTAAATGATAAGGCATCCGTTTATAGAAACAATGCCAACATTATTAATGCAAGCCATTATTTAAGCATACGCCTGAAAGGCAGCTTTTCAACCGGAGCCAAAATTAGTATCAATTGCAAAGGGAAAAAACAGTTTCTCGAACATTATGCTTGCAGAGGCTTCCAATCCTCACAGGATCTTACCGAACATTTTGGCTTAGGAAAAGATAGCCTCATTGATACACTCACTGTAGAATGGCTGGATGGTAAGCAGCAACGATTAAACAATGTAAAGGGCGATCAACTGCTTTTACTGGAATATAAGAATGCAGCATTTCCGATGATGGATACTTCCTCTTCTAACAAAAGTGCTAACACAATCTTTACCGAGGTTACAGACAAGGCTGGGTTCAGTTTTTTTCACACGGAGAGTTCTTTTGAAGATTTTAATTATGAACCATTATTGCCGCACCGGTTTTCAATCAATGGTCCATATATGGCGGTGGGTGATGTGGATGGAAACGGTGTTGATGATTTTTGGATAGGGGGACCCGATAATAAAAATGGCAAATTCTTTCTTCAGCAAAAAAATGGAACATTTGTATTTAAGGAGTTACAGGATTCTGCTTACGAAGACATGGGCGGTTTGTTGTTTGATGCTGATGGAGATAAAGACCTTGATTTATACGTAGTAAGTGGTGGGAATGAATATACTCCCAATTCAAAACATTACCAGGACCGGCTATACATTAATGATGGCAAAGGAAATTTTGCCAGGAACGAGGCTGCTTTGCCAGCAGAATATTCCAGTGGCTCCATCGTAACTGCCTGTGATTTTGATAAAGATGGTGATCAGGATTTATTTGTAGGCGGTAGGGTAGTGCCTGGAAGCTATTCTTATAACCCGGAAAGTTTTTTATTGCAAAATGATGGCAAGGGCAAGTTTTTAAATATTACAGATAAAACCGCAGTTGGTTTAAAAAATAAAGGAATGGTTGCAGCCGCTTTGTGGACAGATACTGATAATGATGGCTGGATAGATTTAATGGTGACAGGCGAATGGATGGGAATCGTAATCTTTAAAAATGAAAAGGGCATATTAAAGCAGCAACCGGCAAGTTCACCAATAAATAGGTTAACTGGCTGGTGGACCTCTTTACAAGCTGGCGATTTTAACAGGGATGGCAAGATGGATTACATTGCCGGAAACCTTGGTGCCAACAACAAATTCAACGTGTCCGACAACACTCCTTTAACAGTGTATGCAAAGGATTTTGATAACAATGATGCTGTTGAAAGTATTGTGAGTTACTATTTAGGCGGTAAGGAATATACCGTTGCAAACAGAGACCAGATAGCATCTGTACTGCCGTCTATTAAAAAACAGTTTGATAATTATACCAAATTTTCTGAGGCAGGGTTTTCAGATGTTTTTAAATCAACTGACCTACAGGGCGCTATTGTACATAAAGCTGTAAATTTTAAATCTGTTTATCTTGAAAATAAGGGCGGCGGAAAATTTGATGTTCATCCATTGCCTGTACAGGCACAATTTTCTACCATCCAATCCATGCAAACCGGAGACTTTGATAACAATGGAACACTCGACTTATTAATAGCCGGCAATAACTACAGCCCTGATTTTATGATTGGAAGATATGATGCTTCAACGGGGCTTTTACTAAGTGGTGATGGTAAAGGCGGTTTTCACCCTGTTTCTGCAGCAGTAAGTGGCCTCCGAATTTTCGGGGATGCAAGAAACACTGCATTCATGAAAATAAATGGCCGGCAATGTATACTTGCTGCTGTAAATAGTGGCCGCATGCAAGTATATCAAGTAAATATAAAATAGTTTTTAAAACATAGTTTTTTAGAAATACATTCAACAAGCTGTAACAACAATAAAAAATTGAGGAGTCAATATGAGCAATAAAAACCGGCAGGCAGTGTGGATTGTCATCATCCTTATTATAGTACTGCAGGGGTGCAGCCGAGATGATTATAAGGCACCGGAAAATGGTTTATTTACAAAGGTGCCGTTGAAAGATTGTGGTATTACATTTAGCAATATAATAAAAGATGATAGTGTGTTTAATGAATTTACCTATCGCAATTTTTATAATGGGGGAGGCGTAGCCATTGGGGATATAAACAATGATGGATTAGCAGATGTATTTATGGCGGCCAATCAGCAGGACAATAAGCTTTATTTAAATAAAGGAAATTTTAAGTTTGAAGACATAACAATAAAATCTGGAATTATAAAGAATCATAAATGGACCACTGGTGTAACTATGGCCGACGTGAACGCCGATGGATTTTTAGATATCTATGTTTGTACTGCTGGCAATACAACTGGTGACTTGAGGAAAAATGAGTTGTACATTAATAATGGTAATATGCAGTTTACCGAACAGGCAGCAAAATACAATTTACAAGACAGTGGCGCATTTCATACACAGGCATCTTTTTTTGATTATGACCTGGATGGCGATCTTGACGTTTTTTTGTTAAACAATAATTGCCTGCTCCCAACAAGTAGTTATCCTAATGGCAGTGTGAGACAGCATCCCGATAAAATTAACGGCGATAAATTACTTAGAAATGACGGCGGCCTATTTACTGACGTTACTGCCTTAAGTGGTATATACAGCGCCGGTATTGGCTTTGGCCTCGGTGTATCGGTGGGTGATGTTAATAACGATAATTGGCCAGACATATACATCAGCAATGATTTTTTTGAGAAGGATTATCTGTATGTCAACCAACGAAATGGCAAATTTGCGGAGCAAAGTGATTCAAGCATTGGCCACTTGTCTTTGTCGAGCATGGGCGCTGATATTGCAGATATAAACAATGATGCCTACGTGGATATTTTTACCACTGATATGTTGCCTGAAGACGACCAGAGACTAAAGCAAAATGTAAGATTTGAGGACTACGACATTTATAGTCAAAAGGGGCGGGTAGGGCTGCACCATCAACTTATGAGTAATATGCTGCACCTCAATAACGGTAATAGCAGCTTTAGTGAGATTGCGCAGTTTTCTGGAACGGATGCTACCGATTGGAGCTGGGGTGCATTAATTTTTGATTTAAACAATGATGGTTGGAAGGACATTTTCGTATGTAACGGAATGTACCTCGATGTAAACGATCAGGACTATATAGATTTTGTAGCCAATGATGTAAATAGTAAGCTTTTTGATAGAACGAAGGCCGAGGCAAAATATGAGCAGTTAAAATCAATGATGATCTCTAAGAAATTACCCAACTACGCCTTCGTCAATCAAAAAAATCTTGGTTTTGTAAATCAATCCCAAGCCCTGGGCTTAGCAGAACCGGGTTTTAGTAATGGCGCCGCTTATGCCGACCTTGACAATGATGGAGATTTGGATTTGATTGTAAACAACCTGAATGACGAATGCTTTGTTTACCGTAATACAACATCGGAAAAATATAAAAAAGGCTTTTTGCAAATTGATCTTGTAGGGCAAGCTGCAAACAAATTTGGTGTAGGAGCTTCAGTAACCCTCTATACACAAGGTAAAATGCAGGTGCTTCAAAACTACCCTTCACGGGGCTTTCAATCCGCTGTGCCGCCAAACTTACTTTTTGGCATTGATACGCTTACGAGCATTGATTCAATTATTGTTCAATGGCCATCATTTAAAAAGCAGGTAATAAAAAATCCGTTGGTGAATACAAAGCTTGTTCTTAAAGAGGCAAATGCACTAACAACTGCACCCGAAAATCTTTCTGTAGAACCAACCTTGTTTCAGGATGCAACAAACGTAACGATCACGGGAAACTTCCGGCACAATGAAAATAATTTTGTTGACTTTAACGTGGAACGCTTAATGCCCCACATGTTATCTACCGAAGGACCTAAATTATGCGTAGGAGATATAAATGGCGACGGACTGGACGACTTTTTTATGGGAAGCGCCAGGAATGATACAGCTAAAATTTTCATCCAAACTGGTAACGGCAAATTCGCACCATTGGTTCCTCAGCCAGGCTTTATTACCGATGCACAATTTGAGGATGCAGGCGCACAATTTTTTGATGTAGATAGTGATGGCGATATGGACCTGCTTGTAGGCAGTGGAGGAAATATAGCGGCAATGGGGAGTAGGTTATTAGCACTACGTTTGTATATAAATACTGGTAAAGGGTTTTTCAAAAGAGATACTACCAGGTTGCCGGCCATTACGGTGAATGCTTCCTGTGTACGAACATCGGATTATGATAATGATGGTGATGAAGATGTGTTTATAGGAGGAAGAAGCATACCCGGACAATACGGTGCCATTCCGCCAAGCTATTTGCTTCGCAACGACAATGGATTCTTTACGGACGTAACAAATACTATAGCACCGCAACTTAAAAATGTTGGCATGGTTACCGATGCAGTTTGGGCTGATACCGATGGAGACAACCTGAAAGATTTAATAGTAGTGGGAGAGTGGATGCCTGTGAGTATTTTCAAAAACAATGGGAATGGATTATCACCATCTCCTCTCAACACCCAGTTTGCAAATACAAAAGGTTGGTGGAATTGTATAAAAGCTGCCGATTTAGACAACGACGGGGATATGGATTTTGTTATTGGTAACCTGGGTTTAAACACTAAGATAAAGGCTGATAGTTCCCATCCTGCCAGGCTGTACTTAAACGATTTTGATAATAATGGCACCAAAGAATGTGTGATGGCATATTATAAAAGTGATGGTAGATTATACCCATACTATATGCGGGAAGATATGGTAGGGCAAATGCCTGTTCTTAAAAAGCAGTTTCTTAAGTATATTGATTACGCAGGAAAATCAATTGATGAAGTATTTACAAAAAGCCAGTTATCAAGTGCTGTTGTAAGTGAGGCTAGTTATTTTAAGACCGCCGTATTTATCAATAATGGAAAGGCTGGGTATTCACTTTTACCTTTACCAGACCGGGCACAGTTTTCCCCTGTTTATGAAGTGCTTATTGAGGATTTAGATGAAGACGGTATTAAAGACATTTGTTTGGTGGGCAACTTGTCTGGTTTAAAACCTGAGCTTGGACGTTATGATGCAAACGTTGGTACTGTTTTCAAAGGGCTTCCAAATCATCAATACAAATACTTACCACCAACACAAACCGGAATATCATACAAAGGAGATGGCAGGGACATAGCCTCTATCAAAACGAGCGATAAGAAAAGAACGGTCTTAATGACAATCAACAACCAGTCTCTTAAAATTTTCAAATACAATCGCTAAAGTTTGGAGCTTTTTAAATGAAGAATAACAGCCTTTGCAGCCTTCTGTTTTTTTTAAATACTCATGCACATGTATCGGTGATTCTGCGAAATTTCTGAGTATGATGAACCGTTCAGTAACAGGAGGTAAATGTATGGATTAGTCATTTTTGAAATCAATTACGTCATTGAGCATTTTGATTAAGCAACTGGACTACTTTATTATAGAAAAAAGCAAAAACTTTAAACGATGTCAGATAAATGCGTCAATATAAAAATGCCGAAGGCAATGCTAATTTTATGTATTGTTATTTGTAATAGTTTGGTAACACATGCGCAAAATAATAAGCCGGTTATATCAACGGCGTTATTCAATATAAATTTCTCAAAAGCTCCCGGTATTTTATGGACATATACGGTAAAAAATACGCCAGGCCCAATTTCTATAAAAGCTCCGGTATTTGAAATTGATAATAAATCCATTGAGTGTAATGTTAAAAATTTTAAATCAGTAGCCGTTGAAAAGTTAAGCAATGGAACCACTGAGCAAACTTTTGTGGGTAATGTTTCCACAGATACTTCTTTGCAGTTGCTCATTACATTCAGATGGGCAGCAACCAATCCTGTTGTACGATTTAAGTACACATTGCAATCAAATAAATCGCACTTACTCACCAGGAAAAGCGGGAAAGATAACCTGCAATATTTTACCGCTTCTTATGCTGCAAATACAACTGCAACAGAAATCCGCTTATCAGATTTTGATGATAAGGAACATGCCAATCACATATCAGAAACGCCGGTTGAGGAACGCTATTTTGAAAATGAAGAAAGTGTGATGGGGCCTATCCTTGTTTCGGGAAATGAAAAGCAAACCATGTTGATGGCGTACGAACATGGCTCACAATATCCCGATAAGTTTATTGAATTTCAGTTAAAGAAAAATCATGATGTTACAGTAGCTGCATGCAAAGGCAATTATCTTGATAACCAGCCGCTCGATGCCATGCATCCTTATGAAACCATTTGGCTGGAATTGGCTGCTGTAAAAGGCAATGCCGATGCGATAGCATCGCAATACAGAAGTTTTGTATTAAAATATTTGAGCGCTCAATCGGAGAGCCGCAAGCCCTATATTTTTTATAATACCTGGGGCAGGCAGGAGCGTACCAAATGGGCCGGTGGCAAATATTTAACCTCTATGAACCTGTCTACTACCTTGCAGGAAATTGAAGTGGCACACCAGATGGGAATTGAGGTATATGTAATAGATGCAGGGTGGTTTTTAAAGACAGGCGATTGGCAGGTGAATACCGCTTTTTTTCCTGATACATTAAAGCAGGTAAAAGCATTGCTGAACAAATACAATATGAAACTGGGGCTTTGGTTTAATCCCCTGGCTGCATCCATCAGCAGTGATATGTTGAAAAATAATCGTTCCAATTTATTAACTTTTAATGGAGTTGCGGAAACCCCTTCTCCCATTTGGGAAACAGAAGAAAGTGTAAAGCTAAGTTTGGTTAGTCCTTACTGGGAAGACTTTGCCGATAAATTAATTGCGCTTTCAAAAGAGTTGGGCGTTACTTATTTTAAATGGGATGCAGTAGGACAATATGGTGGAAATAATGCAGGTCTTTTTAATGGCACCGAAAAAAATAGTTTGCAGGAACGAACAGAAAGTTATGCTTTTCAATTGCCCATTTTTATGAGTAAGGTGGTAGATAAACTCTCTAAAGCTTGTCCTGAATCCATCGTAGATTTTGATATTACAGAAGAGGGCAGAAGTGTAGGTTTATCTTTCTTATCATCCGGAAAATATTTCACCATCAACAATGGGCCTTATTTTCATAATTACGATCTGGCAGCAGTTTGGAAATCCCCGTTGCCGGATAGTAACGCTAATATTTTTGTACATCCCGGCCCGGCCCGTGGTTGGTTTACACGATCTGTTTTGGTAAATGATAAATGGATTCCATCTATTTTATTTCTTACCCATTACCAACCAGATGGGTCGCTAAATTCCCAGCTTATCAATATCGCATCACTTACACTTGGGCAAAATGGTATTTGGGGCGAAATATTAAAAACATCACCTGACGGCGTAAAATTATTTCAAAATATTTTAAGCAAATATAAAATGGTAAGGGATGATATTACCACGAGTGATCCGGTGCAGGCAGGCTCACCCGGCAGAAGCCCGGAAGTGCATGAAAAAATAAATATAGCCAATGGCAATGGTGCAATAGTGGTGTTTGCAAATATGCCCGGCACCTACACCTACATCACAAAAAATAAAGTAGCAAAAACCAACTGGCATACCGAAGGCGTACAGGTAAAATACGATGCTAAAGGCAGGGCAATTGTAAAAATGGATTTTAAAGAAAGCAGTGCGAAAATTTTGTTTTTTGGGTTGGAGTAAAATGCCTTTTCATACCTGTTTTATTGTCTTAAATGACAGAGGGAGAAATAAAATTCATCGATGTAAAATTTTACCTGACTGATAGCCAATCAAATGCAATTTCAAATTCTCAGAGTCAAGCTCCCCTCTCCTTCGGAGAGGGGTTGGGGGTGAGGTCAAGTGTAAATTTTCTTTATTGAGCCACATGTTTAAAGGAAATTTGGAATGACTCCATACATTTCATATCGGGTTAAAAATTAAAAAATTTTATACCCAGTCGGGAATTGTGTCTTAAAAATAGTTGATGTAATAGTCACAAAAAAATTTCTTTAAAAATGAAAAACAATACATTTAAAATGAGGTCAATTCTTTTATGGTGCATCACAATTTTACCTGCCATTGCTTATTGCCAGCAACAGCAGCAAACGAAAGCCAAACAAGGTTTAACGTACCGAAACCCCATTATCAACAGTTATTTGGCCGACCCGAATATTCGTTATGAAAATGGCTGGTATTACTTTTTTGCAACAGGCGAAGCCAAAGATGGAATGTTTATCCCAATTTATAAATCGAAAAATTTAGCCAATTGGGAATTTGTAAGAGGGGCTGTAAAAAACGGTAGAAAAACAGATTGGAATTACAAACATTTCTGGGCACCGGAAGTAATAAAAATTAAGGGAAAGTTTTATTTGTATTATACTGCTTCACCAGACGAGTCGCCTCAGAATGCCGGTAATAGAATTGGCCTCGCAATAGCTGATCATATTGATGGTCCCTATACAAACTATGGTGTGATAGTGCCCCATGGAGCCATTGATCCACATCCCGTATTTGACAAAGATGGCAGTATGTATATTTTTTATACCATCGAAAACTTAAATATAAAAGGGTACAAAGCAGGGCAAATATTTGTAGATAAAATGCTATCGCCTACTCGGGTTGCAGGCAAGCCTATTCCCCTAATTACGCACCACGACTGGCAGGAAGGTCCTTACATTATGCAGTTGAAAAACACTTATTTGCTAACGTATAGTTGTGGTAATTGGAGAGACAGTAGCTATCATGTTTCTTATGCTATTTCAAACTCAATTACAGGGCCTTATACAGAGCAACCAGATACCATCATGAAATCAAACTCCATAGTAAAAGGCCCCGGGCATCACTCTTTTTTTAAAGATAAGTTCGGCAAAGATTGGATAGTCTATCATGGTTGGGACACTGCATTTACAGCAAGGTATCCCCGCATTGATCGTATTTACGTAAAAGGAAATAAAATAACAACCGACGGTCCCACTTTTACTGACCAATCAGTGTATAAAAAATAATGATTTATAACAAATGGTAAATACTAACGACAAATGAAAAAAAATCAAAACGAACAGCGCATTATCATGACAGATTTTAGTCTGCAGGCAGTTATGCTGTTCATGCTATTATTTGGTTCAATAAGAGATATCATTGCGCAGGAGTATTTGTTCCGAAATACTAATTTACCCACCGAAACAAGGGTAAAAGATTTGGTTTCAAAATTAACACTCCAGGAGAAAGTGTTGCAAATGATGGAGAATGCGCCGGCAATCGACCGGCTTGGCATTCCTGCCTATAACTGGTGGAACGAGGCATTGCATGGGGTTGCACGCTCGGGCGATACTGTCACCGTTTTTCCACAGGCAATCGCCATGGCTGCAAATTTTGATGCGGAAGCTTTGGAGCAAATGGGCGATATGGTTTCCGATGAGGCCCGTGCCATTTACCACGAGTCATTGCGCAACTGTGTTTTTGGAAAGCAATATAAGGGGCTCACTTTCTGGACACCCAATATTAACATATTCAGGGATCCAAGATGGGGGCGTGGGCAGGAAACCTATGCAGAAGACCCTTACCTTACCGGACAACTTGGGAAGGCGATTGTCCGTGGATTACAAGGCAATGACCCAACGTATTTAAAAACTTCGGCTTGCGCCAAACACTTTGCAGTTCATAGCGGGCCCGAGACCGGTAGGCACACTTTTGATGTTTCGGTGAGTAAGTACGATTTGTGGAACACCTACCTGCCTGCTTTCAAAAGCCTGGTGGTGGATGCAAAAGTTTCCTCAGTGATGTGTGCCTATAACCGTTTGGATGGTAAACCTTGCTGCGGTCAGGAAAGCCTGATGATAAACATCCTGCGCAATAAATGGAATTTCAAAGGGTATGTAACATCCGATTGTGGCGGAATTAACGATTTTTGGGTTTCTCATAAAACACAAGCCAATGCCAATGAAGCCTCAGCTAATGCGGTAATGACGGGTACCGATTTGGAATGTGGCGAAATGTGGAACAACCTGTGGTCCTATCGTAACCTTGCGGATGCCGTTAAAGAAGGGCTTTTGGATGAAGCCAAGCTCGACGAATCGGTTAAGCGACTATTTACCATAAGGTTTAGGTTGGGCATGTTCAACCCCGATGAGCAGGTGCCTTATGCATCCATAAAGACAGATGTAATCAATCGCCCCGATCACTTTGAACATGCCTTAAAAATGGCACGTCAATCAATGGTGCTGCTTAAAAACAACGGGGTGTTGCCGCTGTCAAAAAGCTTTAAAAAAATTGCCTTGATTGGGCCAAATGCTGATAACCCGGCGGTGATGCTTGGCAACTACAATGGTATTCCAAAAAGGATTGTTACCCCATTGCAGGGAATCAGGGAAATATTGGGGGCTGATGCAGAAATTGTTTACTATAATGGTTGCGATTATACCCGGACTTTGACAGATTCACTCCGGCCTGCCAACTGGAATACTGCCTTAGCTGATGTAGACGCAATTGTATTTGTAGGAGGTATTTCGCCTTCCCTCGAAGGGGAAGAAGGGGATGCCGGAAAAGAAAAGTTAGAAGGCTTCCTGGGTGGTGACCGCACCACCATCAATCTGCCAACAGTACAAACTGAGTTGATGAAGGAATTGAAACAACTGGGTAAGCCGCTAATATTTGTAAACATGAGCGGTAGCGCCATAGCAATGCTTTGGGAAAGCCAACATGCTGATGCCATTTTGCAGGCCTGGTACGGTGGGCAATCGGGCGGAACGGCTATTGCTGAAGTTCTTTTTGGAGATTATAATCCATCCGGCAGGTTGCCGCTTACTTTTTATCAATCGGATAGCGACCTGCCTAAATTTGATGACTATTCGATGAAAAACCGTACTTACCGATATTTTAAAGGCGTTCCATTGTATCCATTTGGACACGGGCTTAGCTATTCCACTTTTCAATATTCATCCCTCAAAATCCCAACTGTGCTAAAGGGTAATCAGAAGATTATTCCGATTAAATTTAGCTTAAAAAATACCAGCAACATAGATGGAAATGAAGTGCTGCAGTTTTATGTAAAGAACCTATCTAAAAAGAAAGACGTTGCAATTAAAGCATTAAAGTATTTTCAAAGAGTGCAATTGAAAGCCGGAGAATCAAAGACCATTGAAGTAAATCTGGATACCGCAGTTCTTGCCGACTTTGATGATAATGGACAAATAGTAGTGCCTTCAGGCAATTATGAAATTCAGATTGATGCATCTTCAACTGATATCAAATTAAAAAGTATTGTAAAAACAATTAAATAGAAACGATATGAAGTACAAAATGCTGTTGTTCCTGTTGCTTGCTGCAATGAGTTCATTCGCCCAGTTAAGTCAGCGAAATATATTCGAGCCTTTGCCCAGCCGCCAGGTTCATCTCGACTTTCATACTTCCGAATTTATTCCTGGTATTGGTGAAAAGTTTGATAAAAAACAGTGGCAGGAAGCGCTGAAAACCGGTCATATCAATCAGATCAATATATTCTCAAAGTGCCATCACAGTTGGAGCTATTACCCCACAAAAGTTGGGAAGATGCATCCCAATCTAAAATTCGATTTGCTCGGTGCTCAAATAGAAGCTTGCCATGAGATTGGTGTAAAATGCCCGATTTATTATAGCGTGGGTTGGTCGGCTACAGAAGCTGCAGAACATCCCGATTGGGTGGCCCGTGAAAAGAATGGACAGTATCAGGGACTCCTCTGGGATTTTGATGCCAAACCCACCGATGTTAAAACGGAAAATGCCTGGTTGTGGCTTTGTCCTGCTGCCGGTGGCCCTTACCATCAACACATAATGAAACAGGTAAAGGAACTCTGCGAAAACTATGCAATGGATGGTCTTTGGTTTGATATTTACCATGTGATGAATAATGGTTGTTATTGCCAATATTGCACCGCACGAATGAAAAAGGAAGGGATTGATATAAATGACCATGCGGCAGTAGTGAAAAGTGCTGCATTGGCTGTTAAGGAACACATGAAACAAATTAGGGAACTCGTAGCGCAATATCATCCTAAAGCAACCGTCTATTTTAACAGTGCAACTCATCTGGTGAATAAAGGCGGCTTCGTAAATCGTTTGTATGAAATGAATACCCAGCAGGAACTCGAAGATCTGCCCACTGTTTGGGGTGGTTACGACAAACTCCCACTTGAAGCAAAGTACCATCTGCAAAACAATAATGCTATTGTTGCTATGAGCGGTAAGTTTCACAAATCATGGGGCGAATTTGGTGGATTCAAAAATGCCGATGCCATTAAATACGAGGCGGCTGCCATGATATCTTATGGCGCTTCCTGCAATTTTGGCGACCAGTTGCATCCATCAGGAGCAATGGATATTGAAACCTACCGGAATATTGGAAAGGCGTATGAATATGTTGAAAAAATCGAAAAATATGGCTTGGGCGGAATGCCGGTTTCTAAATTGGGTATGTGGTTAACGCTAAATGACAAGGCCGATCATGGTGTGGTAAATATCCTGCTTGAAACACACAACGATTTTATTGTTGCCAATGAAAATAACCTGGATCAACTGGAACTGCTAATCATACCAAGCCAACAATGTCTTTCAGATATTCAGTCGCAGAAAATAAACGATTGGGTAAAGCGTGGTGGTAAACTGATCGTATTTGGTGAAGGCGCCATGGATCAAAGCGGACAAAAATTTGCGCTTGATATGGGAGTAGATTATTTGGGTACTTCAGCTTTTAATTTCGATTTTACTGTTGTTAAACCTGAACTAGGTAAAGAGGTGGTAAGCACGCCTTTCCTGAATTACCAGCCTGCTTTACTAACCAGGCCCACAACTGCCACAACTATGGCTGCCATTCGGGAACCCTACTTTAATCGCACCTGGGAAAAGTATTCCGGCCATCGGGCAACGCCGTATAAACTGGACGATTCGCCCTTTCCGGCCGTAGTTAAAAATGGAAACGTAATTTTCTTTGCGCACAAACTCGATCAAATGTATTACACCAGTGCCGTAAGGCTACACCGGCAAATGGTGAGTAATGCCATTGATTTGTTGTACCAGTCGCCCAATCTGAAAGTGAAAAATTTGCAGAGTTGTGGCAGACAAAGTTTTCTGAAACAGGAAAAGGAAAACCGATACGTAGCTCATCTGTTATATGCGCCGGCATTGCAGCGTGGTGAGGTGCAGGTTATTGAAGATTTTGTGCCAATATCAGGCGTAGAAATTGAAGTGATTGTGCCTGAAAAAGTAAAAAAGGTTTACCAGATTCCTGATGGCAAAAAACTCAGTTTTAAAAGAGAAGGAAATAAAATCCTGGTGAAAGTGCCTATGTTTACGATGCATACCGGAATAGTACTGGAGTATTAAATTAAACAGGTTGATCATACATAAAGCTTACGCTAAATATTGCAAAATGAAAAAATTGATTCTATTCCTATCACCTCTATTAACAGCTTTTAAGCCAATGGCTCTTTTGCTTATAAACAAGAAGACAACAACAATGGTTTATCCGTTAATACCGGCGAGGTGAAAACAGGAAATATGATAGAGTGACAGGAAGATCAGGCTGACAGTTTTTTAAAAAAATACAACTTACAACCAGGCCATAAAGATTTTATGAGTGCGAATTTTAGTTGCGAAACCTTTTAATTAATCGTAAAATAATTTTACAGTATGAGCAAAATAAAAACCTGTTTTACAGCACTAATTGTGTTAGCTGCAAGCTGTTGTTTTGCGCAGAAAACCGGTGTGTTCAGCCAAACATCACCCACTGAATTTTCTAAAAACAAATTCAGGCAAACGGGTGTGATTTTTACTTCATCCGATACGATGCTTAAAAAATTATTTGATACGGCGGAAGCAAAGGCGATTAAAAACATTCGTTACTATTCACCTGCCTATAATGTAATGGTGGAAGGCGGCGGGTATCCATTTGTTTGGTTGGAGACACAACCAATGGGCGGTGTAATGTATGCCAAACGAGACATCAACATTGCGTTGGATAATATACTGGTTTTCATCAATAACCAACGAAACGACGGTCACCTTGCCGGGATGATTTTCAACACCTCCAACAATGTTTGGAATTTGAAGGATCCTATTGCTGAAGGTGGAACATTAGGCCTGCACTTTGATGGCCTTCAAGGATTATACCTGGCAGCGCCAGCCCTCGAATTATACTACCTTTTAAACCGTAATAAGCAGTATCTCTCCGCCATTTATACAGCCCTCGAAAGATACGATAACTACCTCTGGAAATACCGTGACTCCGACAAGGACGGATGCCTTGAAACCTGGGCGATGACTGATAATGGGGAAGATCATTTGGAACGGTTTAGGTATGCACCATGGGACTGGCCGGGGAACATAGCCCCAACCCGTAAAAAATTTGCAAACACCCTTGATTCAACCGATGTAGGCGAAAGCCCAGTACCTGAAGAGTCGATGGACGTAATGGGCTATTCTTATTCTTGCAGAGATGTACTGGCAAAAATATCGGCCATTACAAACAACGGTAAGCAAGCTTACTGGCGTGGTAAAGCCAAAGCGATTAGTGACAAGATGCAGCGGTACTTGTGGGTTCCGGAAAAAAAGGCTTATTTCTATCGGGACAGGGAAAATAATTTGGTGAACTCTCTGGCCCATAACAATATAAGGTGTATGTATTTTGGCACGATGGCTCAATCAATGGCAGATGATTTTATTCGTTATCACTTGCTAAATCCTGACGAATTCTGGACACCAATGCCGTTGACTTCCATAGCGGCAAATGATCCGTTTTTTAGGGATATTAAAAACAACAATTGGTCGGGACAACCGCAAGGCCTAACCTACCAGAGGGCAATCAGGGCGCTGGAAAATTATGGTCATTATGCTGAAGTGAGTTTGATCGGTAAAAAACTGTTGGATAAGGTGTCCAAAACATTGTTGTTTACCCAGCAGTTTGATCCGTACACCACTGAGCAGAATGGTACAGATAATTATGGACCAACTATCTTATCCGTGTTGGAATATTTTTCAAGAATGTATGGCGTTTATCTTCAAAATGACGAAGTATATTTTAACGGTTTGCCTCACAAAGAGAATTACTCCTATTCCCAAAGGTTGGGAAATGATGTGTACAAAACTTCTAAGGAGAACAGCATCCTCAAAGGCTATCTAAATAACAAGGAAGTATTTTCCTGCACAGCAGGAGTTAGTGTTGTAACTGGCCTCAAGGGTGAGTTTATAAAGTTGAACGGAATTGACAGTGTGGCCCATAATGTATCACTTGTTATTAAAGGCAAAATGTATAAAGGAGAGGTTTTACCCAATGGAAGTTATGTTATCAGGGATAATAAACTTGTAGCTGCCAAAAAAGTACCCTTCGATTATCCCTACAAAAAAACTGATTGAATTCAAACAGTTTTTAACACGAGATGGTTTTAAGAGGATTGTCGGTCAAAAAAACACAACAGTCTAATTTGAGAAGCTGTTTAAATTTAAAAGAG
>Ga0163148_10003753_pt1 | contig 16463 bp, 29 predicted proteins | sample OliLakLV19MP7P2_FD_148606 | JGI IMG/M metagenome (GOLD analysis project Ga0163148, IMG submission 148606) | Freshwater microbial mat bacterial communities from Lake Vanda, McMurdo Dry Valleys, Antarctica- Oligotrophic Lake LV.19.MP7.P2 | ecosystem: Environmental > Aquatic > Freshwater > Lake >...
CAATGTTATTTCTGACGTAGGGAATGATATATTGAATCCTATTCCGGCAGCTGAAGCAGCAGAAGATGGTTCAAGGATTGTTAATGTTTATCAATCTACGGAGGATGGTTTAAGGACTCCTGCTTATCTTTATGATAAGCAGCTTAAAATTAACTGTTCTTTTCGAATTGCTAGTGACGGTAAACATAGATGTTTGCCATTTATCAGTCATGACAGCCAATTTTACTCAAACTCTTTATGCTCCGATTCTCGTGAGGTTGCGATGATTAGCAAAGGATCGTGTGCTCCGGAATTTATTAGTGTCAGTGTTACTGATAATAAGTGCCCTCTTTCTTCTAAAGTTAAGATATATAATGTTGGTGCAAAAATAGTTGTGCCTGCTATTTACTTTAGCTCTGCTGTTATCTACTATAGATCTGGTGATAGTTGTGTGTCAAGACCATTATCATCATATCCAGATTCTGATTTTTACAAAGTTGGCTCAGAAATTCCTCCTACAAATTATGTTGAAGGATTTTTGACACACGGATAATTTGATACTTTTAGATAGCCTAAAAGTTGGCGAGCTTCTATTATCGACGATGAATTAAAATGAACCATCTAAACAATTTAAAATTAATTGGTCAAAAGCTTTCGAAGACCACGCCTCATGAGATAGTTATTGCTGAGCGATGGGAGTCTGATAAAAACGGCATGCCTAAATTAGTTGAGCGAATCGTTTTAAATACTGCTGATTTAATTGGTTTAACAGAACATGATGAATAGTTATGACAGGAAAACATTTTTTAAGATTAAATTCTAAAAATAAACATATTGATTTCGGCATTGTTAGAAAAAAATTTAGAGATACAGAATATTATATAGTCATGATAAATATTTTTAAAACTTTTTCTCATAATGAATTTTTACATTTTAAAAATAAATTTAAAAAAAACCGTTCAGATGATACTGCTAGATACTCATCTTATTCCCAAGATGAGTGGGCAGAATATTTCCAAAAACTTTATAACGAGCAGATTATAATGGATATTATCAAGTAAAAAACATTTCACGACATCTTGCAAATGGCGCCAAGAGTTGTAGAGTATGATTTGAATAACGAATTAAACCAAAGAAAAATATAAAAATGATAGACATATCAGTAATACACAAAGAATTTCATCGAGCAACAAACCTTGGAAGAATCCTACGAGTTCGTATAGCTTCAGATACTAGTGGTCCAAATTGGTTGGTTAACGCTGGCGGAGCTAATGAGTACATAAGGGCTAATCTTGGTTGGGGAAAATACGAAGCTTGTATTGGCGTAACCGATGAATTAGAAGCAGAAAAAAAACAATCACCAAATCCTACAGCATATAAAGATTATGTAAAAGGTTTAGTTTCGGATGCCATGTCTAACATGGCTCAAAAAATCGAAGCTGATTTATTCACTGGTTCTTCTTTAGACTCAATTATTGGATTTGATACAGTTCTCGATAATTCAAATAATTACGCAAGAATTGATCGATCTTCAGTTAAACATTTCAAAGCTTCAAATTTCAATTCTAAAGAAGTAGCAACAAATATTCGACAAGATTTAGCTAGCATTAAACATGTTAGCGGAGAGAGACCTAATATAGCTGCATGTTCACCTACTTTCTTTTGGAAAATTGCTGCTTCATTCGGTCTTGAATTTGAATTCGTACGTCATGATTGTTCAATTGGTCCCAGACCATTTGTTGGCGATTCGGTTCAACCATCGTTTATGATTGATGGCTGCCGTTTTGTAGAGTCATCAGGGATTAGTGATGACACAATTTATTATTTCAATACTAGATATGTTCATTTGGAGGTGTTTCCATATACAAGTTTTGGGCCTTTAAATTATTTATTCAATTATTTAGAAGAGAAGGATAATTTGGTTAGTATTAAAGTTCAGTTGGTTGTTACAAAGCCTTATACATGTGGAAAACGAGTACACGCCTATATCTAAAGATTCTGTTGTTAATAGGGATTTATTCAGATTAAAGAAATAAGTAAAATATGAGCAAGTATTTCAAAGATGGTAATAAGATTAGAATATCACCTACTGGAGCGACTGAGGTATTTGATAATTTGCCTGTTGGTTCATGGGTTCTTAGGTTTGATCCTTTCACTGGTTTCTTTTTAGAGGGCAATCCTGATTTTACATTACCTGATAAAATTTTTGGTGATATTGAGAATAATGCTATAAGAGTATTAAAGACATACAGTGTACGAAATTGTAATACTGGTGTACTATTATCTGGAGACAAGGGTTCAGGAAAGACTATGTTTGCCCGTTTACTTTCTGAAATGGGAGCAAAGCAGGGCATTCCAACGGTTATTGTGAATGAGAAATTTGAGGGTGATGGTTTTAATAAGTTTCTTTCATCTATTGAGGATCGTTGCATCGTTATTTTTGATGAGTTTGAAAAGGTTTATAATGATAGTGATCAGAATAGCATTTTAAGTTTATTTGACGGCATGTACCAATCAAACAAATTATTTATATTAACTGTAAATAATTTATGGAAGGTGAGTGAATTCATCATAAACCGTCCTGGTCGAGTTTATTATCATATTCGATATAATGGAGTTGAGGAGGATTTCATTCGTGATTATTGTAATTATTATTTAATTAACAAGGGTCACACTGAATCTTTTATAAATCTTGCAAAGATGATTGGAGCGTTTAATTTTGATATGTTGAAGGCAGTTGTTCAGGAGTGCAATATTCATTCACAATCACCGAATGAATTTTTCAAAATTATGAATATTGATTTAGATAAAAGATCAATTATGTATGATTTTGTTCTTTTTAACAAAGGCGGCGATAAAATGACAGGGAAGCAGAGTATTGCAATTGAGAGTTGTTTTGAGATTTTTCTTAATGATGATATGTGTAAAGAAAGTGACGATCAGTATGCTCATTTTCAATTTTGCCATATGACAAAGTTTGATAAAGATAAGGGATCTTTTATTTTTGAAAATACAGACGGTTTCACTCTAGAGTTAAAGCGAAAAGAAGAGATGCGTGCAGATTTAACATTCTGAATTGATATGAGAATTATTTTAGATTGATGATTTAGCCAAACAAATTGATTTATAATTTTAAATAAAAGATATTATTACGTGATGGTTGACATGGCAGTTATAAGTAATTAACTTATATGTAGCGGTAAGATTACGACCAAATATCTGGCAGTCATAATTACTTATTTAATGAGAGAAATATGAAATTATTTATTAAGGAAGCTGAGTTTTTGCATTGGGTAAACATTTTAGATAGCGATGATTTGAAGCGTATAAAAAATTTACGATATGGTAGTGGAAGAGTTAATCTTGCAGTGGCTAATATTTTAACTTTAGCTCAAATTTGCTCTAGTGATTAATCTTATTAAGAGGTAAATTAATGAAAAATTTAAACAAACAAAGTCGAATTCTGCTAAACGCTTTAATTCATAGTGAAGAAACAAACTGGTGGTCAGTAGTTCCAGATAAGCTAATTAGAAATCAAAGTTTAGACATTCTTTTAAAACTGGGATTCATTAAAATTAATGATATGAAAGAATGTAGTGTGACAGCTTTAGGTATTAGAAGTAATCAAAAAGCTAAAGATGCTAATTGGAGCGAGGCATTTTGACAGTATTATGCATGCTGCAATGAAAGCCATTGGAGAGTACCATGAAAGCTGGAGAGATTCCGAGCAGGGTTTTATAGATCAATTTGGAATTTTCTTGACTCGTGAAGAGGCTTTAGTTGTGGCATTAAATAAGAACCAAATTCGTCGTAATTGTGGTGGTGACAGCAGCAAATTATATAGCGAGAATTTGTATTAAAGAAGATTTCAATAAATATATAATATATTTAATAGCTAATCAGAAGCAATGTTATAATTTTGGCAACATGTATTAATTATTAATTAGCGTGGTTGACAGGGTGTTTGCGATGGTTATATTAAAAGTGTTGATAGTTAATGAATATAAGAATTAAACAAAAGAAATATAAGATGAATAACAAGCAAGCAATTCAAACTTTCAAGGCATTTGGTTATAATAATTGGAATACATTTTTGTACATGCTAGTTTCTTCTGGGCGTGTAAATATTGATTCTGTTTTTGGGTGGGTAGAAAAGCCGTAGTAATTATATTTTTTAAAAAGTTTTAAGAAATCGTTATGAGTCTGATGAATTGATTATTGTTTGGAAGAAAATATCATCTTCTAATTCGTTGGTAGAATTCTGTAGATTCGGGTTTCTTTAGGCTATGGTTGGCAATGGCCTATCAGCGGCGAATACCTAGAATGCGTGGAGCTTTCTAACATTGCATCGAAGCGTTGCTTGTGCTTACTATATATGTATAGAATGTGTTGACCGTGCTATTTTCTTTAAATATAAAGAAAGTGGAAATTGTTCTTAACAACGGCGCATATTTTTTGCCAAGTATTATTTACCATTTAGATAGAGAATAAAAAAAATGACTAAAATTGATAATTCTTTAATTAACAAGATCAAAGCGCTTCTAAATAAAACCGTAGAAAACGGCTGTTCTTTGGAAGAGTCAGCTTCTGCTTTTGGTTTGGCTCAAAAAATGATTGACAAGAACCGTTTATCCATGATGGATATTGATTCTTTTGATATTGATGCTGAGGAAGAGGTTTTTAATTTCGGATCAATTCCTGGAAGTGAAAGTTTGAAAACTTCGACTTGGAAAAATCATCTAGCTATGCTTTTGGCGAAAGCAAATGGTTGCAAGGTATATCTTGAAAACGGAAATATGCGAGCAAAGAGTATGTCGTCGGTCAAAATTATTGGTCGTAATAGTGATGTACAGGTTGTAAATTATTTGTTCATGTTTATGAGTAATGAGATTGAGCGGCTATGCAAGTTTTCTATGCGCCACCGAAACGGTTCTGGTAAAAGCTGGAGCAATAGTTTTAAGATTGGTGCAGTTACAGCTATTAGTGAGAAGCTTCAAAGCGGCAAGAAAGAAGCTGAAATTGGAGCTAGTGAAGTTTCTATTGTTCGCGTTAATGACAGGTACAAAGAAGTGGAAGAGTTTGCTTCAAATAATTTGAATCTTAAGAAGCGTCCCACTACAGCTTACCAGAAAGTAGATAGTGCTTATAATTATGGTTACGAAGCTGGGAGTAAAATTCAGGTTAAGGCTGGTTTAAGCGGCGTCAGTATTGTTAAACAATTGTGTTGTTAATAAAAAAGAAAGAATAAGGAAATAGTATCATGTTTGGTTTTATTGTAAAGTGGATTGGTGTTAGTGTTATGGTTGTTTTAATGTCTTCTTGCGTAGGGACTGTTTCTACATCTATGGGTCATTCTCATTTTGTTCTTGGTGGGCACAACATTTCGTGGGCTTTGGTAGCTGGTCTTTTGACTTTTTATTATGGTTTAAAATTGAGTGTTAAGAGCGGAGGAAAGCATTAAGTAACATCTGAGCGAAGGAAGTTAAGGGATACTAATAAATATTATCGTATAACTGATCTTGATCTAATGGGCATGGAAACGTTAGGCAATTTCAGTTTTTGATTATCTATTAACAGCTTCGATTTATGATTAAAAACTTTTGTTTGGTTTAAAAATTTATTTTGCAATCAGTATTATAATGAATAATTCACAAAAACATTTTCAGCAATATTTAATTAAATTATTTATTAATAGGTCGGAGCAAATGTGTCGTGAAGGGAAGTTAAATTTAAAAGCTTTCCGTCTTGAAGGTTACGCCGACACCACGGCTTTTAATTTAAACATTTGCACTTTCAGTGTTGATGTATCAGTTGATGGTAATGGCAGAGATCAGTTAATTTTGTCAATTCTGAGAGATGTTAAAAAGTATTGCATTTCAGCACTTATTGATGATAGAGTATTAACTCCGAAAGATTTTAATATTGAATTATAATAATAGGCATGGTTGACAGGGTTGGCGGCAGTGGTTATGTTTTTAATATGAAAGACATGATCGAATTAGCAGCTAAGATTGCTTCTGGTGGGCCTGATCGAAATTTCCGACTTGGAGCTGTTGCAAAAACTCGCGATGGGATTCTGGTATGTGCTACAAACGGGCCTGTAACTCTTTCGACAAATTCCACTGAGCCAGTCCGACATCCTCATGCTCATGCTGAAGCCAGGGCATTGCGCAAAGCTGGTTATGGTTCTAGTTTGTGGGTCGTTCGGTTAATTGCCAGTGGGATGACAATGGCTAAGCCCTGCGCACACTGCCAGGCTTTAATTAGAAGTTATGATGTTGAAAGGGTAGTTTATTCTATTGGTCCAGATGAGTATGACATTTGGTATCCTAAGAAGAGTAAGGGACCTAAGGAATACAGGAAGACTAGTTTTAAAAATTCTACGATTTGGGCGGAAGTTAATTAATATGAATTACGAAAAATATTTTACGTTATGTATGAATAGTGTTCAGAGAGCACAAAATATTGGTGAAAACATTGTAGATGTTCCATGTGGACATTCTAATCCGCCTGAATTTAATCCTGTTGATATCATGAATAAATTAAAAGCAACGTGTAATACGCTGACTGGTGCAGTTCTTATTACCGACATTAACAATAAGAATTATATTCGTATTACTTGGAGGTGAGTATATGCTAAAGATCAATACAACTGAAGATAAGTTATTTATTGATGGTACTCTTCCAGAAATCCGGTCTGGAGAAAAACTTAAGTTTCAATGGTGCGGATCTAAGTTTGAGGGTGAGGTTGTTTTATCGAACATTCATAGCAAATCTGATGGTCGAATTATGATTGAGTTTTTCGACCATACATTGAAATTTATCAAAGATGATTTTCTTTCTCTTATACTCGTTAGTTATACAGTTTCGATATAAATGAGTTAGCATAATAGATTTAATAAAAATTAGGAATTATAAAATGAAAAAATTTAATGCAAATATTAGTCTGAGTCAGAACCAAATTATCAACCTGTTAATCTCTGCTTTCGGAGGATGGTCGAAGTATTGGTGTTACAGTCTTGATGATCAGCATATCAAGCCTAGTAATAATGAAGATATTCCGGAACAGTATAAAGATTTCACTCATGTAAGTTGGTGTTGGGGTGATGGTCAAGTTGTCTTTATGGATAAAGACGAATATTTTGATGCGACTAAAGATTCAAACAACGAAGAAGAGCTTTTGGCTGAAAGCATTAAAACTTTTACTTTGAATGAAAAGGGCATTGCTCGCGGTGTTACTTTGTTTGCAAAGCATTTTCCAAAAGAGTTTAGTAATGTTTTGACGAATAATGACAGTGCTGATACGGCAGATATTTTTCTTCAATGTTGTCTTTTTGGTGATGTAGTTGAGACAACTGGCGACGTTGTTTACGGCTAATTTAATAGGTGATATTATGGATGAAAATAATAACGAAGTACAAGCTAAAAAGTTTTACCAAGTTCTTAAGTTGAAAGGTTATGAATTACTTTCTTATTCTGGGCGCAATATGTATGGTAAGAATTGTATTGGTTATGTGACTAACAATTCTCCGATTCAAGAATTAGCTATTATGCTTGGTTTATTTTCACATCATTTTGATGCAGATTATGAATACAATATGTTTTATGACATCATAAAAGAAACTGTTACGGATTCAATGGGTTTAGGTACAGTTTTCTATTGGCCAAATCTTCCTTGGTTGGAAGAAATGGGTAATGATTAATTAAATTGTTTATTAAATCAAGTTAAAGAAAAGCAATTATCCAAGCTTATGTAATACATAAAAATTCTGAAAATAATGCTATTTAGAATTAAAGGTTAAAAATATATGACAACATCTGATAAGGATGGCGTCGATTATTTTATTTAATTCTTGTTGATGTTATGTTATAATTAGGCCTAACATTTTTTTTAGATATTAATTAGTTTTGCGGTTGACAGATCGCGACATGATGCTTATAGTATAGGTATAGTTAAAAATATTTGGCAAGTTTTATCTGAGGCCTTTTACAATATTCTTGACCAAGAGATGTTGTATGGTGTTGAAATGATAAAATTGCTGTTGAAAAATATTGTCCTACATTTTAGGTTTAGCGCTTAATCATTTAAAACAAGAAATGGAATGATATGAAAGATTATAATTATTATAAGGGATCTGTTAGTGAAAATGGTTACGTATTAAATGATGTACCTGAAGAATTTTTAACAGAAGAGTTATGTAAAGCTGCTGTTGGTCAATATGGTTGCGCATTACAATTTGTACCTAAAGAATTACGAACAGAAGAAATGTGTAAAATTGCTGTTAACAAATCTAGTTATGCATTACAATTTGTTCCTGAACATTTAAAACACAAAATGGAAACGATATGAAAAAATATAATTACTATAAGAAATCTGTTAGTAGAAACGGTTTACAATTAGAATTTTTACCTGAAGAGTTTTTAACAAAAGAGTTATGTAAAATTGCTGTTGTTGAAAATAGTTTTGCATTAAAATATGTACCTGAAGAGTTACGAACAGAAGAGTTATGTAAAATTGCTGTCAGTAAAAACAGTCAATCATTATATTATGTACCTGAAAAATTAAGAACAGAAGAATTATGTAAGGTTGCTGTTAGTCAAGATGGTTGGGCATTACGATTGGTACCTGAAGAGTTAAAAACAGAAGATATGTTTAAAACTGCTGTCATTCACCATGGTTATGCATTATATTATGTACCTAAAGAGTTTATAACAGAAGAAATGTGTAAGATTGCTGTCAGTCAAAATAGTTACGCATTCAAATATGTACCTAAAGAATTACAAACAGAAGAGATGTGTAAATTTACTGTTAGCAAAAATATTTATGCATTAAAACATGTTCCTAAACACTTACGAACAGAGGAAATATGTAAAATTTCTATTAGTGAAAATGGTGTGACATTATGTTATGTACCTGAGGAATTAAAAACAGAAGAAATATGTAAAACTGCTTGCGCCGAAAGTGCTTATGCACTACGCTATGTACCGAAAGACTTACGAACAGAAGAGTTATGTAAAATTGCTGTTATTAAAAACGGTGAAGCATTAGAATACGTACCTGAAGACTTGAAAACAGAAGAGATATGTAAAATTGCTGTTGGTAAAACTGGTGTAGCTTTAGAGTTTGTACCTGAAAAATTCAAAACAAAAGAGTTATGTAAAGCTGCTGTTGGTCAACTTAATTATGTATTACGCTTTGTTCCTGAACATTTCAAACAAAAAGCTGTTAGTGAAAATATGACTAAAAATAAAAGTTTTTCCGAAATACTTCGTAACATTATTGATCAAGAGAATTTGCATCGTACGGAAAATGGTGAAGGTGTTAATAATCTTTGTAAACTCGTTGATCTAATGGGTTACACAGATAATTATCGTTATGGCCAGTTAGCTAATGGATCTAGCCATGGAAATTTGTTATCATTCCTTTCTGATAACCCAGGAGCAATTGAAGCATTGCATAGATGGATTAAGGAAAATGGCAATGGTATTGATGAATGGAAAGAATCGTTAGAATCCAATGTTAATGATATTGATTTATTAAAATGATAAAAAAAACCATAGAATAAAACAGAATAAATATACATCATTTATAACAGGTTAATATTAAATATGACAAACCAAACAAAAACTAAAGATTTGATTAGCGATAAAAAACTAAAAGCGCGAGAAATTTATTGGAAAGCCAATAACGCTGCGGATGAGGCTGCGCATGTTCTTGCAGCGGCCAAGCTAGCATTAGAGGCAGCATATGTAGGGCGCAGTGAGGCGCTGAGAGCAGCGAGGGTAGCGTTTGAAACATGGTCTAATGCAGAGCCTGAGCCGCTTTGTGAGCAAAGACGTCCAAGTCAGCTAGATAAGATCCTTACAGGCTTGGAAGTTAATGATGATGGAGAATCTACCGATCTTACAAGTAAGGACTTCGCTTCGTTCGTGTCAGAAAAATTCGACTGACGAAGGGTTGGTTAAGATAGTGTTTAGAATTTTTAATCTATTAAAAAAATATCTAAGCAATCTTAATTTTATTAACTCATAAATGGATTTAAATATGACACACAAAGAATATATTGAATTAGGATCAGCTCCTCATAGCGAGAATTGCGCTCAAACGATAGATAATGATTTTCATGAAAAGAATGTACAAGAATGTATTCGGTATAAATCTTTACTTGCTAAAACTTTCTTTGAAACATTCAATCGGCAGCATTTATGCTTGCTGGTAGTTAAAAGTTATACTCATGATTTTGGCAGTTACAGAGAGGTGTGCGCAGCTTATAGTGAAGATAATGAATTGCAAGCGAAAGATGCTTATTGGTTTGATGCTAACTGCCCTGATTGTTGGGGAGTAGATAATTCTGTTAGCGAGAATTAAATAATGATTTTTATTGCATTTTTTACATTTATTTTAATTAGTTTATGTTATATTTTTGTTGATAAAATGTTTGGTATTTAATTATTAATAATATGATTGACATACTCTTGGCAGTATGCTATACACAGGTATAATTATATGAGCAACATGACTACTGCTAATCGCAATATTATTTTTATCGCGATGAATAAGCGTTATAATACGACTTCGAAATGCATGGGCGATAAAAGAAAGAAACGTCAAGATAAAAATTCTTGGCGTAAAGAATATTAATGGAACAGTATAAACCAACAGTTCGCGGATGTGCTTGGAGAATTGTTTTACTGTTCTTATATGTCATTTGTTTTTATTTTATATTTAGGAAATAATAATGTCACGTGAAACTAAAAATATTGAATTCATTAATTACTCAAAAGCATTCTTTCAAAATGTTACTTGTCATGGTGTTGCAGGAGAAGATATTTGTGGTAACGTTTATGGAAGGACATTATAATGTATAATAATATTTCTGAAATTAAATTTAAAAATAAATCTGCTGGTTTTGATTTCTTTGCAAAAGAAACATTAGCTGCTTTTAATAGTAAAATATTGCCTAAAATTATTTATGGCGAATATTTTATTACTAGTGAATATATGCTTAATGAAGTTGAAAAAATGTTTACTATTCATAAGGCTTATGATAATGGTTCGATCAAAACCGTTGGGACATTTCAGCAGTTTGAATCTGAATCTTTAGCTATTATGTGGTTGAGAGAGAATGTTGCATTACTTGATAAATAAGTAATATTTAAATTACATTTGTGGTTGACAGGCTGCTTACGGTGCTTATATTGTTAGGAGCAAGTCAACGATGACTAACGTTAAATTCATTCATCAATTTAATACAAAAAAACCTAATCGCGGGTGGGTGTTTCATAAAATTTCTGCGCAGTTAAATGATAAAGAAATTGGGTATTTGGACATATCTTATATTCCTCTTGAAAACTATCGAAACTTGTATAAGTGCCCAATTGATTATCTTACAAAGGTTGGTGGATGGGCTTATAAAAATAATGAGCAATCGATATTGGATGCACCGTTAACTCATGATCAGGTAAAAAGTTGGACCTGGAGTTATTATTACGATAATAATCTTCAAAATAAAATTAATAATTATTCTCAAGAGCAGCTTAAATTTCTTGTAAAAAGAATGAATAAGCAATTGTTTCGTACGCGCAAACGGCAAATTCAAAGGTTCAAAGAGTATCAGGTTAACACTCCATATGTTGACTATATTATCGTTGATAATTTATTTAGGCAGCAAGGTATTGGGACTAAGCTTTATGTTGAAGGATCTAAGCTCGCAGCAAAGTTCGGATTAAAACTGAGAGCATCAAGTTTACAGAGCGATTCTGCTAAAATATGTTGGGAAAAAATGGCAGCAAAAGGGTGGGTCACTAACGAAAATGGAAAAAGATATTTGACTCCTAATTTGACTTGTACTTTAGAATAATTGTAGTATATTTATTACGAAACAAAATTTCTGAACCGAACGCTGAAGTGGACCAGTAGCTCAAGGCAGAGCAGGCAGCATGGAGAGCATAGGTTTTGGACCAAGATGCTTTATGTGGGTCTAAAGAGTCGAGATCGGCGCCGAGGAACGTGTTTACAGAATTAAGACTACACTACGATTAAATTGGACCGTAAGATTAAATTAACATACGAAAGTTTTTAATAGATGAACAATAAACAGTTGAGTGAACAAATTGAACCTTTTCTTTCTTATGGAGAGAATCGAGGGTGTTATCTAGTTGCGCTTCCTAATGGTGGTTTTGGTCCATGGTTTGTTGCGTTGCGTCAGGCATTAGACAATACAAAGAAGGAAAAGGTTTGAATAATTCTTTATTACAACGGTGATCAAATATCCAGACTTATGGATGAAAAAGTTGTTGCCGTATTAACGCATGATGAAAATGATAGCTATTATGATCGAGAAGGAAATAAAATTTTATTGGAATAATTTATTTATTCAAGTTTATTTTAATGATAATAAAACCCATCCTTTTTATGAAGTTTTTGGTTGAAAATGGTAATATGTTTTCGATCAAAATCATGATACGTTTAAATTTAATTGAAAAATTATATGGTAAATTATAAAGAAAATCTTGTGTTGCAATATATGTCTGAAGAATTAAAAAAAGAAGATTTGTGTAAAGTTGCTGTTAGTAAACGCGGTGCTGCATTAAAATATGTACCTGAGCACTTACGAACAGAAGAGCTATGTAACATTGCTGTTAGTGAATACTACCCTTGTATATTGCAAGATGTGCCTGAAAAATTAAGAACAGAAGAGCTGTGTAAAATTGCTGTTGGTAAAGAAGGCTGTGAATTACGATTTGTACCTGAAGAATTGATAACAGAAGAGTTATGTAAAGTTGCTGTTGGTAAAAATAGTTATGCATTACAATATGTACCTAAAGAATTTTTAACAGAAGAATTATGTAAAATTGCTGTTAGTAAATATGGTGAAACATTAAAATATGTTCCTGAGCACTTACGAACAGAAGAGATATGTAAAATTGCTGTTAGCCTAAACAATGGTTTATTACACTATGTACCTGATCATTTAAAACACAAAATGTAAGTGATATGAAAAATAATAATTATAAGAAATCTGTTAGTGAAAATGGTTGCGCATTATATTTTGTACCTAATAATTTGAAAACAGAAGAATTATATAAAGTTGCTGTTGTGGAAAATGCTCAAGCATTACGATTGGTACCTAAAGAATTCATAACAGAAGAACTGTGTAAAATTGCTGTCAGTCAAAATGGTTATGTATTACCTTATGTACCTGAAGAATTTTTAACAGAAGATTTATGTAAAACTGCTGTCAGTCAAAATGGTATTGCATTATGTTGTGTACCTGATGAATTGAGGACAGCAGAATTATGTAAAATTGCTGTTAGTAAGAACGGTCATGCATTACGCTATGTGCCTAAAGAATTACTAACAGAAGAATTATGTAAAATTGCTATTGTTGAAAATAGTGATGCATTATATTATGTACCTGAAGAATTTTTAACAGAAGAGTTATGTAAAGCTGCTGTTAATAAAAATGGTTTAGCATTACAATATATACCTGAACACTTACGAACAAAAGAAATTTGTAAAATTGCTGTTTTTGAAAATAGTTACGCATTAAAACGTGTACCTGAAGAATTAAGAACAGAAGAATTATGTAAAATTGCTGTTGGTAAAAATGGTGAAGTATTATATTATGTACCTGAAGATTTTAAAACAGAAGAAATGTGTAAGATTGCTGTCATCAAATATGGTTCAGCATTAGATTTTGTACCTGAGCACTTACGAACAGAAGAAATTTGTAAAATTGCTGTTCGTAAAAACGGTGGTGCATTACGATTTGTACCTGAAAAATTAAGAACAGAAGAGCTATGTAACATTGCCATTAGTCAAAATGGTTATGTATTACCTTATGTACCTAAAGAATTTTTAACAGAAGAGTTATGTAAAATTGCTGTTAGTCGAGATGGTTGGATATTAGAATATGTACCTGAAGAATTGAAAACAGAAGAAATTTGTAAAATTGCTTTTAATGAAGATAAAGAAGCTTTGCGGTTTGTGCCTGATAATTTAAGACAAAAAATGTAAATGATATGACAAATTACAGTTATTATAAGAAACATGTCAGTGAAAATAATTATGTATTACATGATGTACCTAAAGAATTTTTAACAGAAGAGTTATGTAAAATTGCTATTCATAAAGACGGATTACAATTAAATTATGTACCTCAAGAATTTAAAACAGAGGAGTTTTGTAAAATTGCTGTTAGCCAAAACGGTGAAGCATTATGTTATGTACCTAAAGAGTTACGAACAGAAGAATTATGTAAAATTGCTGTTTGTAACGATATTGACGCATTAAAATATGTACCTAAAGAATTACTGACAGAAGATTTATGTAAAATTGCTGCCGGCAAAAACGGCTTAGCATTACGTAATATGCCTGTAAAATTAAAAACAAAAGAGTTATGTAAAATTGCTGTTACTGAAAATGGTGAAGCATTACAATATGTACCTAAAAAATTAAGAACAGAAGAGTTGTGTAAATCTGCTATTGGTAAGTATGGTTTAGCGTTAGCATGCGTACCTGAAGAATTGAAAACAGAAGAGCTGTGTAAAATTGCTATTGTTGAGAACGGTTTAGCATTAGAGTTTATACCTAAAGAATTACCAACAGAAGAACTGTGTAAAATTGCTGTTGTTCAGCATGGTTATGCATTAAAATATGTACCTAAAAAATTACGAACAGAAGAGATATGTAAAATTGCTGTCAATCAAAGTGGTTGTGTATTATATTTTGTACCTAAAGAATTAAAAACAGAAGAAATTTGTAAAATTGCTGTCAGTCAAAGTGGTTATGCATTACAATATGTACCTAAAGAATTGAAAACAAAAGATTTATGTAAAATTGCTGTCAGCCAAAGTGGTGAAGTATTATATTATGTACCTGAAAAATTGAAAACAGAAGAAATGTGTAAAATTGCTGTTGGTCAATATGGCCTTGCATTATATTATGTGCCTGAAGAATTGAAAACAGAAGAGCTGTTTAAAATCGTTATTACTAAATTTAATCATACCTTGCAACATGTACCTGAAAAATTTTTAACAGAAGAATTATGTAAAATTGCTATTAGCAAAAATGGCACCGAATTAAGATATGTTCCTGAACACTTACGAACAGAAGAATTATGTAAAATTGCTGTTGGCAAAAATGGTAATATAATTTGCGTATTAGGACTTGTACCTGATCATTTAAAACAAAAAATGTAAATGATATGAAAGATTACAGTTATTATAAGAAACATGTCAGTGAAAATAATTATGTATTACCTTATGTACCTGAAGAATTAAAAACAGAAGAATTGTATAAAATTGCTGTTGTTGAAAACGCCGAAGCATTACGATTGGTACCTGAAGAGTTTATAACAGAAGAATTATGTAAAATTGCTGTCAATCAAGATAGTGAAGCATTACTACATGTACCTGAAAAATTTTTAACAGAAGAGCTGTGTAAAATTGCTGTCAGTCAAAATGGTATGGCATTATGTTGTGTACCTGAAGAGTTTATAACAGAAGAATTATGTAAAATTGCTGTTGGTAAAAATAGTTATGCATTACTACATGTACCTGAAGAATTACTAACAGAAGATTTATTTAAAATTGCTGTTGGTAAAAATAGTTATGCATTACGTTCTGTACCTAAAAAATTACGAACAGAAGAATTATGTAAAATTGCTGTTGGTAAAAACGGTTGTGCATTATGTTATGTACCTGAAAAAATGAGAACAGAGGAGTTATGTAAAATTGCTGTAAGTGAAACAGGTTATGCATTACAATTTGTTCCTCGTCATTTAAAACAAAAAATGGAAATAATGTGAAAGATAATAATAATTATAAGAAACTTACCGGTAAAGATGGTACACAATTAAAATATGTACCTGCAAAATTAAAAACAGAAGAATTGTATAAAATTGCTGTTGTTGAAAGTGCTCAAGCATTACGATTGGTACCTAAAGAATTCATAACAGAAGAGCTGTGTAAAATTGCTGTTAGTCAAAATGGTTATGCATTACAATGGGTACCTGAAGTATTCATGACAGAAGAGTTATGTAAAATTGCTGTCAGTCAAGGTGGTAGCTCATTATGTTATGTACCTGAGCACTTACGAACAGAGGAGTTATGTAAAATTGCTGTTGGTAAAGAAGGCTGTGCATTACATGATGTTCCTAAAGAATTCATAACAGAAGAGATGTGTAAATTTGCTGTTAGTAAAAATGGCGAGGCATTACTATTTGTACCTGAAGAATTGAAAACAGAAGAATTATGTAAGATTGCTATTAACAAATATGCTGGTTCATTACGTTATGTGCCTAGAGAATTGAAAACAGAAGAGTTGTGTAAAATTGCTGTTAGTCAAGACGGTTATGCATTACAATTTGTACCTAAGCACTTACGAACAGAAGAACTGTGTAAAATTGCTGTTAGTCGAAATAAAGGAGCTTTATGGTTTATCCCTGAACATTTAAAACAAGAAATGGAAATAATGTGAA
>Ga0163148_10003755_pt1 | contig 16461 bp, 19 predicted proteins | sample OliLakLV19MP7P2_FD_148606 | JGI IMG/M metagenome (GOLD analysis project Ga0163148, IMG submission 148606) | Freshwater microbial mat bacterial communities from Lake Vanda, McMurdo Dry Valleys, Antarctica- Oligotrophic Lake LV.19.MP7.P2 | ecosystem: Environmental > Aquatic > Freshwater > Lake >...
CATTTAACTACAAGGGCAGTCTTCTGGCTTGCACTGAGCGAAGTCGAAGTGTGCGCGATGCAGGACTCGAACCTGCGACCTTCCCGGTGTAAACGGGTTGCTCTACCAACTGAGCTAATCGCGCGTAAAAGGTAAACGACCTACCAAAACAGCTAATCGCGCGTATCTCATTCGTATAAACCGAATAGTATCACATTTTCTATATATTTCAACCTTGTGCTAAGATAGAGCTATGAAAATTAAAGTTCTGTTTGAAGATAAAAACATCTTGGCTCTTGATAAGCCAGCAGGTATCGCTGTGCACGGAGATGAGAAAAGTAAAGAAAAAACTGTTGCCGATTGGATTTTAGAGAATTATCCAAAATTAAAAAAAGTTGGAGAATCTTCAAATACTCCTCGTCCTGGCATTGTACATAGGTTAGACAGAGAAACTTCAGGGGTCCTACTAATAGCAAAAAATCAAAAAACATTTGAGCTCTTAAAAGAACAATTCCAAGAACATAATATTAATAAAATTTATCGAGCTTTTGTTTATGGCTCGGTGACTGACCCTAAAGCTTCGCTTCTTACGAGTGGAAGGGGGATAATAAACGTGCCCATCGGCCGTTCACCTCGCGACATAAGAATGTGGACTGCTGGTCGCGGAGCTAGGGAACCAATGCGTGAAGCTATTACAGAATATGTTGTACTGAATAGATTTGAAGATAGAGGTGAAAAATATTCTTACGTAGAAGTTTATCCGAAGACTGGACGTACTCATCAGATAAGGGTACACATGCGCTATATTAACCATCCTATTGTTTCTGACCCGTTATATCGTGGAGCTAAAGAAAAAGTGCTAGGCATGAAACGCGCAGCACTTCATGCGGTCTCTATTTCTTTCCATCTCTCAAACGGAGACCTCCAAACCATAGAGTCCCCACTTCCGGCAGATTTTAAGGCTGTAGTCAAAAAATACATTTCTTGAATTTTCTCCTCAAGGAATTCTCGGGCTCTTTAGAGACAAAACCTTTCCCGAAAATTCTTTTTCTTGCCTAAAACTTAGCTTTATGATAGAGTAAACGCTATGGAAATAACGAAAAAAGAGTTCAGCCCAGTAGACAAATCTTCTCGTGCCAAGCTTGATTTTAAAGCTGGTGACACTGTTCGTGTCTGGGGTAAGATTCTAGAAAAAGGCAAAACAAGACTTCAGGCTTTTGATGGCCTAGTTCTATCTCGTAAACACGGTACAGAAAGTGGTGCCACTTTCACAGTACGTAAGGTATCTCTAAGTGTTGGTGTTGAACGTATTTTTCCACTCTATTCCCCAAACATTGACAGAATCGAAGTCCTAAGAAAATCTAAAACTCGCAAGAGCAAGCTTTACTACATCCGTACTAAGGCAGTTAAAGAAGTAAAGAAAAGACTAAAGAGTGTCACCATCTCGAAAGAAGAAGCTCTTGAAGTGATAGAAGAATCTACAAAATAAAAATAAATAATGCACGGGTGGCGAAACTGGTAGACGCACTACCTTGAGGTGGTAGCGCCCGCAAGGGTATGGAAGTTCAAATCTTCTCTCGTGCACAAAAATTGTGATATAATATTCTCATATGGTTACTCCAGAACTAATTGATTATATAAAAAAGCAAGTCAGTAAAAATGTTCCTAGGGAAAAAATTTCTTACAGACTTATCCTTGCTGGCTGGTACAATAAAGACATAGAAGAAGGTCTTGAAGAAGTTATTCCTACACCCAAGTCAGCTAAAGAAGAAATGCCGGTTATTCAAAAATCCGAATCTAAACCAGAAATTCATAAGTATATTCCTTTTTCGACATCAACAATTGTTCCTAAAATTGAAGTGAAAGAACCTGAATTTATTAACGTAGAGGAGCCAGTCACATTACCTAAGGTTAAAGAAATAAAAATTGAAACACTCCCACTAGAGATAAAAACTGAACCAATCAAAGTAGAACCTCCAAAAATTTGGACGCCTAAAGTTTTAAAATTTACAGAAGAGATTATTCCAAAGGTTTTCCCAGTAGTTCAAGAAAAGCCTGTCGAAAAGTTTACTTATATTATTCCCACTCCAGAAAAAATTGTGGTCCCTGTCGCTGTGTCTACTCCTGTGACAAAAAGCGATAATCCTATCCCTGTAAAGAGGATGTCAGCTCCCACCCTGAAGAACAAGCCTCAAGTTGATAATATTGTAGAAAGAGCAATGATGTCCTCATATTCTCGTGATCTGTCTTCTGCTATCTTAGTTCAAGAAAAGGTTTCCGTAGAAAAACAAATAGAACGAAAAAGCCGATTATTAAAATGGTTAGTATTTATTCTTATTGCATGTCTTATTTCCGGAACTGCATTTGCTTTCTTTTGGGGTTATATAAGAGTTCCTTCTTTTAATTTTAATTTTGTGAAAAGAGATTCAAAAAGTATCCTGCTTAGTACTCCTGCTGTTTTAGGTGCATTAAAATATTACAAAACAGAAACTAATATAACTTTATCTTCACCACTATTTTCTGATATTGCCTCTGGGCTCATTAGTGGAGAAGCTGTAAATTCAAAAGATAAAGATTCTATCTCCATTAACATCAGCGGACAAATAGACCAGAGTGCTCCGCCATTCTTTTCTTCTCTACATACCACTGTTATTCAAAGTTCTCTTTTAAAAGATAGTATTACTTCTTCCTTAAAATACAACGACACAACTTCTTTTTTGGCGATTCCGGATTTAAGTCAAGTTCTGGGTAAGAATGCTCCAAAGAGTGCTACTGTGTCTATACCAAAAGGACAACTTAATTTACTGGTCTCAACATTTAATGAAGATATCAGAGATATGATAAATAAAATTGATATATATGATATTCAATCAAAAGGCATGTCACCGTTTGTCTACAATGAAGTGAGCCAAGCTTTTAAAGAGTTTATAACAAGTTCAAGTGTTGTAGAAAAAGATATCCAAAAGATAAATAATTTAGATACATATCATTACCAGCTTAATGCAAACAATCAGACAACCAGAAAGTTGTTTAGTGATTTGTCTGATATTTTTATCACAACACTGCCTACTGACATAAAGACGGATTTAATTGAGCAACTCGGTTCTATAACAATTAACTCTTTTGATTTTTGGGTTGGCAAGAAGGATAGTAATTTATACCAATACAAGTTCATACTCACCATCCCACTTTCAAAGGTAATTGGTCTTCTAGACAAGGGGATAGCTGGTAGTCAGGTTTCCCTCTCTTGGCAAACAAGGTTCTATGATTTTGATGTTTCTAATAATATAAAAATACCAAAAGATACAGTTCCAGTTGCAGATTTTGTTAAAAGTGTTAGTGATATGAGAATTAAAGACGCAATTGATTCCTTTAAGCCAAGCGCTCTTAGTTTCTATAATACTACAGGCAAGTATGGTTCATCTTCTAACACTTCTGGGAGTTGCGAAAAAGCAAATACTGGCTCGTTATTCTCATCTTTGGGGCAAAATAAAGGTGCAAGTATTCCGGTTGGAGATATTGCCGGTATTTTAAACATAATTATTAAACTAGATAGTAGAGCTCAGTGTTTTTCTACTTCAAAATCTTGGGCTATTGCTCTACCACTTGCAAGTGACCTTACCTCTTTTTATTGTACTGACAACAAGAGTCCCTCTGTCGTTCTTACTAAAGCAATCACGGGTCCTGTTTGTAAATAAAGTGTTTTTCTGGTATAACAAGACAATTGCGCAAGTTTTTTAGAGGGCAATATTATGGTGCTTATAGTGTAATGGTTAGCACTAGAGTTTGTGGAACTCTCAGTCTGGGTTCAAATCCCAGTAGGCACCCAATTAATGTATAATATACATATGCTAAATAAAAATATTCCCAAAGATATATTAATATTAACGCTATTAGCCGTAGCTCTTAATATATTGCGTGTAGTTTTCTTCCATGCATATTCTCTCATTTATATTTTATGGAATATATTTTTAGCTATTTTACCTTTTGTTGTTAGTTCGATCCTTTTGAAATATGTCAAAGCTAGATTTGGAGTAAAAAATATAAATAAATTAGTTTTTACGATTTTAGCAATCTCATGGCTCCTACTCATACCTAATGCTCCGTATATAGTTACAGATTTGATTCATATAGTACGCGCTAAAGGAGTACCAGTAATTTACGACACTTTTTTGTTATTCACTTCAGCCTGGGTCGGTTTGCTCTTGGGATTTTACTCCCTTTCACACATAGAAGAGATTATTAGAATGAAATATTCAAATAGGATTACTATTACAATCATTTCCGCGCTAATTTTCTTGATTTCTTTTGGTTTATATTTGGGGCGATTTTTAAGATTTAATAGTTGGGATGTTTTTTATAATAAAGCATTTTATAGCGGGGTTTGGAGCACTTTTTCATACACTGGTAATAACTCAGAATCTTTTGTTTTTATAACCCTATCCTTCATTTTCATTCTTTTCTCATATCAAGCTTGGAAATATAGAAAAGCAGAATAATGTCATTTCGGCGTTAAAGTGCTATGATATAAAGTAATATTGAATGGCCTTAATTTAGGTCATTATTCGTTTAAATATATGACAAAAAATTATTCAAGTTTACATAGAGGCTTAGTCCTAAAATATTTCTGGCAAGTTATGCGACAGTACAAAGTGTCGTTTTTTACTGTGATATTTACAATGGCTGTTCCTTTTATTTTAGATATTTTTATACCTCTTCAATATTTACGTTTATGGAATGTTATTTCAAACAAAGATTTTATTGATGTAAATCATGCTCACCTCCTCTTGCTTCAAGTGTTAGCTCTTCATGTTGCAAGATGAGCGTTCAGACGCACTGGAGATTTTACGAATGACTATTTTCAAGCCAACGTTATGGCAGGCTTACGTAAGCAAGCATTCTCTTATATGATTGGGCACCCTGTGGAATTCTTTGCGGATAATTTTAATGGAGAATATTCGCTATGGCAGTCGTAATAGAACAGACGAAGAAGTGAAGAGGGCAGCCTCGCTTGCCCATTGCGATGACTTTATAGATAGATTGCCGGAAGGTTACAATACATATGTCGGGGAGCGAGGAGTAAAGCTTTCAGGGGGTGAGCGTCAACGCGTAGCGATTGCTCGCGCAATATTGAAAGATGCGCCAATCCTTATTTTAGATGAGGCGACTTCTTCACTCGATTCTCACTCCGAGCTTCTAATTCAAGACGCGCTTCATACTCTGATTAAAGGTAAGACTACTATTGTCATTGCTCACAGACTTTCTACTATTCGTGAGATGGATAGAATAATAGTTATCCAAAAAGGAAAAATCGTTGAAGATGGTGTGCACGATAAACTGATAGAGAACAATGGAGGTATCTATAAAAAACTTTGGGACATTCAAGCCGGTGGATTTAATTTAGACATATAAAAATATCATATATTTATGCTATAATACCTTTATGAAAGAAATAATAAAAATCCTTAGAAGAGCAGAAGTAGCACTGGGTCTGAAAGCCCCAACCCCAGTCGTTTTCTCCTTAGAAATAAAAATAATTTCTGAAGAGCTGACTCGATTACTTAATTATCTGAGTACAAAATTTCCAGCTGAAAAATTTATAAAACTCGCCCATATTAACTCTCAATGGGCAAACACAGGAAATAACCCTTTAGGAGGACTTGCGGAAATGGGGAATCAAGGTGCCGATAAGATTATAAATCCCAAAAGTCACATTTTCAGGGAAATCAAGAGACTTAAAGATAAAATTGAAGAATTAAGAAAAAAAATGGACCAGGATCCAAACGCTAAAAAAATAGTCGGCATGTGGGACTATTTTGAAATAAATGAGGATTTGGCGAATGTCGAACTTGACTCACTGCCGAGAATCTTAAAAAACTTTTCGGACAAACTTGCGCAAGTCCAGTAATCTTTATTTATGGACTTTTTTTCAATCATTTTAATAATTTTGGGTTTGTGTTTGTTTGAAATCATTTCCAGCATTGATAATGCGATTATTAATGCAGAAGTGCTTTCTACTATGGGAGCAAGGGCTCGTAAATGGTTCTTACTATGGGGTGTGTTATTTGCCGTATTTATAGTGAGGGGGCTTCTACCTTGGCTAATAGTCTGGCTAGCCACACCGGGTTTAGGACCTTGGCAAGCAGTAACAGCCGCTTTTTCCTCTGACCCGCGGGTAATGGCCGCAGTTGAGAATTCCGCACCATTGTTGCTTATGGCCGGTGGGGTATTTTTATTTTTTTATTGGAAATCTTTAAGACATAATAAACTTAATCAAGGAGTGGTATAATTATCCTATGAGTACTCTTACCGAAACACTTTCTACAAACAAAGTACAGACCTGCCAAAACTGCAATCAGAATTTCACCATAGAGCCTTCCGACTTTGCTTTTTATGAAAAGATGAAAGTTCCACCTCCGACATTTTGCCCAGATTGTCGACTTGTTAGGCGTCTCGTTTGTCGTAATATGCGTTCTTTATATAAACGTGAGTGTGGGATTTGCCACAAGAGCTTAATAAGTATTTATGAAGATACTGGACATCTTGTTTTCTGCTTGAATTGTTACAACAGTGACAACTGGAATCAGTATATGTATGCGAAAAGCATCAACTGGTCTCACAACTTCCTCCTTCAGTTCTATGAATTATTAAAAAATCAACCAAAAGTTTATCAAACAAGTATAGGGACTATTATAAATAGTGATTATGGTAATGCTATTGCTAATAGTAAAAATTCATATCTCTGTTTTTCTTCTATCGACAATGAAGATGTAATGTATTCTGAGAATATAGACCGATGTCGTAATACACTAGACTGTTTTTGCGTTCAAGACTTGGACCAATGTTCTTGGAACATAACCTCAAGCAAGAATTATAATTCACATTTTGTAATATCGTCTCATTCTTGTATTGATTCTTATTTTCTATATGACTGTGTGAATTGTCAAAACTGTTGCTTGAGCTCTAATATTCGAAATCAGCAATACGTATTTAAAAACCAGAAACTCTCAAAAGAGCTTTATAGCCAGGCCGTTCTAGGGCTCAGGCTAGAGACTTATTCAGGTTTCGAAAGTGCTAAAGTGGAATTTAATGAAATGTATAGAAACTCAATCCATAAATATGCACAGATTCTTTCAAGTCAAAATGCGACAGGTGATTTCATTTCGAATTCTAAAAATATAACTAATTCGTTTGATGTCACTGATTCCTCAGAAGATATAAAGTATGGTATTAGGATTATAAAATCAAAAGAAGTCTTCGATTGCTCATTTTCTCTTAGTGCAGAGCTTACATATGAGTGTGCTTCTGCTACTGGTGGTACTTACAATCAGCTTTTTACTGTACTTTGTTTTGGCTCTAAGGATATAGAGTATTCTTTTTATTGTAAAAACTGTTCAGACTGTTTCGGCTGTGTTGGCTTAAAGAATTCTCAATATTGTATTTTAAATAAACAATACACAAAAGAAGAGTACTTTAAATTAGTAGGGGAGATTAAAAATTATATGAACGAAAACCCTTATGTAGATAAGGTTGGAAGAATTTATAAATATGGAGAATTTTTTCCATTCGAATTTTGGGGATTTGGTTATAATGAGACTTTGGCGTTAGATTACTTCCCATTATCAAAAGAAGATGCCATAAATATGGGTTACTCTTGGAAAGACAGAGAAAAGAGGGAATATTCAAATCTCACAGAGTCTGGTAGCTTACCAGACTCTACTAATGACATTACAGAAGATATATTAAATGTAGCTATTGCCTGCCCCAATAAGGGCTTTCAAGAATTTCAATGTACTAGTGCTTTTAAAATAATATCTGAAGAGTTGCAGTTCTATAAACAAAAGAAACTACCCATGCCAAGCTTTTGTCCTAATTGTCGTCACTATCAACGTCTAGGGTATAAGAATTTACCAAAGTTGTACCATCGCACTTGTACTTGCGACTTGACAAACCATTTTCATGGAAGTACTCCTTGTGTTGTAGAATTTGAAACTACTTACGCCCCAAAACGCCCAGAGAAAGTCTACTGCGAAAAGTGCTATCAGCAGGAAGTGATATAGTATTACACTGGTTTGTCCGATCGGACAAAATAATGCAAATAAATATAATTAGGCCATGAATATAGAAACCAAAAATTGTCAGAATTGTAAAAAAGACTTCACTATAGAACCAGATGATTTTTCGTTTTATGAGAAGATAAAGGTTCCGGCTCCGACATTTTGCCCCATGTGTCGCTTGCAGAGACGAATGACATGGAGGAATGAAAGATATTTGTTTCGTCGCAAATGTGGGAAAACGGGCAAAGAAATATTTTCCGGCTATCATCCCAGCGCTCCCGTTAATCCATGGGGAGTTTTGGGGTGGTATAAAGATGATTGGGATCAAAATATGAGTGGCAGAGATTATGACTTTACTAAACCTTTCTTTTCTCAATTTGCTGAACTTCTGAAAATAGCCCCAATTCCATCACGAACTTATGTTCAACCTGTAGTGAATAGTGATTATTGTAATAATTTTGGTAATGCGAAGAATTGTTATCTTGTTTTTGGCTCTATGACGACCGAAGATTGTAATTATTCTGAGAATATGGCCCGTTCAAAAAATTGCACAGACTGCTCTCTTTGTTCTGACTGCGAGTTTTGTTATGAAGGATTTTTTAATCATCGTTCTTATAGTACACTTTTTTCTTCTTATTGCGAGGACTGTCTTGATGTTTCATTTTGTAAAGATTGCGTAGGTTGCTCGGACTGTTTAGGTTGTGTGAATTTGAAAAATAAGAAGTATTATATTTTTAATGAACCTTATTCTAAGGAAGAATATAAGGAGAAAATAAAAATTTATAATCTTGAGAATTATGAGGGTTTACAAAAATTCCGTAAGCTTTTTGTTGACTTCCGTCAAAAATTTCCAGTACGTTTTACTCATAGTTTTAAAAATAAACAATGTCAGGGTGAATATATTACGAATTCAAAAAATGTGAAGCAGAGTTATTATATTGATGGGGGAGAGGATTTAAAGTATTGTCATATGCTTTATTCAAAACCAACAAAAGACTCATATGATCAGTATCAATGGGGTAATAATTCTGAGCTAATGTATGAGTGTACATCTTCTGGGGGCAGTTCATCACAATGTCGTTTTTGTCAGCAGGTTTACAACAATTCCTTTGATGTGCAATATTCCTTCGTGTGTATCAATGCTACTCACTGCTTTGGATGTGTTGGGTTAAGGAAGAAAGAGTACTGTATTTTGAATAAGCAATACACGAAAGAAGAATATGATAACTTAATTCCTAAAATTATTAAGCATATGGATGAAATGCCTTATATAGATAATAATGACAGGATTTATAAATATGGAGAATTTTTTCCAACGCAAATTTCACCTTTTGCCTACAATGAAACTCGTGCACATGAATTCTTTCCTTTAAAAAAAGAGGAAGTTGTTTCCCAAGGATTTCTGGGGAGAAATATAGAACGAAAAAACTATCAAATAACTTTACAGTCACAAGATGTTCCTAATAAAATATTGGAAGCTCAGGATTCTATTTTTTCTGAAATAATAGAATGTGAACATATTGGTTTATGTAGCCATGAATGTACAAAAGTTTTTAAAATTATTCCACAAGAGTTACAGTTTTATCAAAGACTAAATGTGCCAATACCTCATCTTTGCCCGCAATGTCGATTCTTTGAAAGAAGGAAACAGATGAACGAAATACCAATTTATTCTCGCATTTGTGATTGTGGTGGAGTTTCTTCAAAAAAAGGAGAATATCAAAACACCATTATGCATTTTCACGGTAGCGATTCTTGTCCGAATGAATTTGAAACTTCATATTCCCCTGATCGACCAGAAATAGTCTACTGCGAAAAGTGTTATCAGCAGGAGGTGATTTAGTCGTGCATAATTTAGGGTTTCTGTTAATATTAAAATATGCTTACATTATATTTCTCTAAAATGCTTGGAAAAGCTAAGTATAAGCTCTTAGATGACGGTACTTATTATGGGGATATTCCTTCTCTTCGAGGTGTCTGGTCTAATGCTAAAACACTTGAAAAGTGTAGAGAAGAACTAGCTGAAGTTTTAGAAGAATGGGTTATCTTTTCAATAAGAAGAGAAAAGAAAATTCCAGGTTTAAATATAAATTTTTCAAAACTTACCTATGCCTAATCCAATCAGCTTACGCAATTTAATTAAACGATTGCGTAATTTTGGTTTTAATGGTGTATACAGTGGAGGGAAACACTCTTTTATGATTAAGAATAATTTAAAATTAAGAATATCTAATCCTCACAATGATGATATTTCTGCTTCACTTGTTAACGAAATAATTAAACAAGCCGGTATTTCAAAAAAAGATTGGGGGAAATAAATTCTATGAATCAAGAAGTAAAAACCTGCCAGAACTGTAAAAAAGACTTCACTATAGAACCAGATGATTTTTCGTTTTATAAAAAAGAGCTCATCCCTGTGCCTCACCGTTGCCCAGATTGCAGATATAAACAAAGGTTTTCCTTGAGACCAGAGCGAAAACTCTACCATAGAGCTTGTATGTGTGACTTAAAAAATCACTTTCATGGCGGAATTCACTGTATAGAAGAGTTTGAAACTAGCTATTCTTCGAGTACTATAGAAAAGGTCTATTGCAAGCAGTGTTATCAGTCCGAAGTACTCTGAAAAATATAGTTATTTTGAATTTCAAAAAATATTGCCATTGACGAGGCTATTTGTTTTAGACGTACTGCCTTTTCCCCATGTGATACTCTTGTTGTAAAGTTTATATAAAGTATAATATACTTCCAACTAAATCTTATTTATTAATAAAGGGCGTAATTATAAGTTTTATGACTATTAACATCACAAAAAGAGATGGAACAAAAGTTTCCTTTAACGCCGACAGGATTAACAAGTCCATAGAGAGAGCTTGTGCGGGCTTATCTGATCCAATCAGTAAAGTTATTCAAATTGCCACGGAAACCCAGATCACTCTTTATGATGGCATCACAACCGAAGAACTTGATCTTGCCACTATTAATGCTGCTCTCCAAAATACTCAGTACGATTTAGATTTTGATAAAATTGCGACACGCCTGCTTTTAAAAGTTATTTACAAGAAAGTTTTAGGGGATTATGATCCCGATGAAGAAGCAGACAACATCTCATCCGAAGATTTCAAGAAGTTACACAGTGAATATTTTAAGCAATACATAGAGCAGGCCATAACTAAAAATCTTTTAGATAAAAGGCTGGGGGATCTTTTTAACTTAGATGAAATAGCTCTTCATCTTAAGACAGAGAATGATGATTTGTATAAATACTCAGGTCTTTCAACGATGTTGAATCGTTACTTGTTGAAAAATGAGACGCAAGCTCCACTCGAAACACCACAATATTTCTGGATGCGTGTTGCTATGGGCATGTCACTCAATGAGAAAAATCCGACAGAATGGGCTCTCAAATTTTACGATAAGATGTCTTCACTTGAATACCTCTCTGCTGGTTCGACAAATATCGGAGCTGGCACACCACACCCAAAACTTTCTAATTGTTTCCTTATGGAAATACAAGATGACATGGAGCACATAGGCAAGACTGTTTCGGACGTGCTTCTTCTTTCTAAAGCAACTGGAGGTATTGGGCTTTCTGTCACGAAGCTTCGTGCTGAGGGTTCCGTATTGAAATCCAACAATACCGTTTCTTCTGGTCCAGTTCCATTTATGCACATTATCGACTCCGCCGTTCGTGCTGTACAGCGTGGTGGTAAGAAAAAAGGCGCACTTTGTTTCTATATGGAGAACTGGCATTTAAATTTTCAAGATTTTCTCGACTTAAAACAAAATAGTGGAGATGATTATCGCCGTACTCGTACTGCCAACACTGCGGTTTACATATCTGATGAATTTATGAAGCGAGTTCTAGCAGGAGAGGATTGGTACTTGTTTGACCCAAAAGAAGTTTTGGATCTAAACGAACTTTATGGTAAGGAATTTTCTGTGGCTTATAATAAGTATATTGAAATGGCAAAAGCCGGGAAAATGAAAATGTTCCAAGTTATCCCTGCTCGCCAGCAATATAAAAACATCTTAATTTCACTCGAGACAACTTCACACCCATGGCTAACTTGGAAGGATACTATCAATGTCCGTGCGATTAATAATAATACTGGAACTATTCACTGTTCAAACCTTTGTACTGAAGTGACATTACCGACAGATCGTGACAATACTGCCGTCTGTAATCTAGTTTCTTTAAACTTAGCTCGTCATATAAAGTCTGGTCAGATTGACTGGCATCGTCTAGAGATCAGTACCAGGCTAGCCATTCGCCAGCTTGATAACTTGGTGGATATTAATGAACTTCCCGTGCCAGAAGCACGCCGAGCTGACTCAGAAAATCGTGCTGTGGGTCTTGGACTTATGGGATTTTCAGATGCAATAGAACAGTTAGGGTATTCTTATGAAGATAACGCTGCTTATGATTTTGCCGATAAGGTTTTTGAATTTATTTCTTATATGGCGATTGATGAGTCTGCTAATTTGGCGATAGAACGCGGGTCGTATAAAAATTTCAAAGGTTCAGAATGGTCCAAAGGTCACGTTCCTGTTGACACATTAAAGAAACTTGAAAATGAAAGAGGGCGAGAATTGATTTTAAAGAAAGAGTCAGTAAAAGATGCTATAACTTTAGATTGGAATGCAATGCGTGCAAAAGTTAAAAAGGGAATTCGCAATGCGACACTTCTTGCTATTGCTCCAAATGCGAATATAGGTCTAGTCGCCGGAACTTCTCCTGGTATTGATCCAAGATTTACTCAAATGTTCTCTCGTAATAAAATTTCTGGGAAATATTTGGAGATAAACCCCAATCTAGTTGATACGTTAAAAAAAGAAGGTGTTTGGGTTATGGTTCGTGATCAAATTTTAGAGAATCATGGAGACTTGGAGTCGATAGACGGTATTCCAGATGCAATCAAAAGAATTTATAAAACATCTTTTTCTGTGTCTCCTTATGCTTATATTGAGATAGCTGCTCGTGCTCAGAAATGGGTAGACATGGGGCTTTCTCGTAATATGTATCTAGATGTTCGTGATATTGATGAAATTATGAACATTTATACAACAGCTTGGGACAAAGGGCTAAAGACTACTTACTATCTTCATATGAAGCCTCGTCATAATGCTGAGCAGTCAACTATAAAAGTAAATAAATCTGAAGCCTTAGGTGGGAGGCGTGGGTTTGCAGCACTTCGTGATAAACAAAAGACAGAAGAAAAGGCTTCAGTAGAGACAGCTTCTATTCTTAATATATCTACCCCAACTCTTTCTCCCGTAGAATTTTCTTCTACTAAAGAAAAAGAGGAAAAGTTTCTGGTCCATCTACCAGAAGATCCTCAGGATAATTTTCTTTGTGAAGGTTGCCAGTAATTATTAATTAGTTTAGCTTCGTAAATTATATTCTGAAAAAAGTCCTCGGACTAACTCACCAGACATTTTTTCATAAAATAATTTACTTAGCTTAAAATATATGATTTTAGGAAAAGCAAAACCAGAAGATACAAGCTTACACCCAATGAGCTATAAATGGGCATACGATTTGTATAATCAGGCTATTAGGAATAGTTGGTTTCCACACGAGATAGCGCTAGGGGAGGATTTGGTAGATTGGAAAGCTATGACTGAAGATGAGCGTCATGCTGTAGAGTTCTTGATGGCCTTCTTTAATCCAGCCGAGCTTGTCGTAAATAGGGTTCTCGCACTTGGTGTTTACCCGTATATTAAATCTCCAGAATGTCACTTGTATTTAGCTCGCCAAATGTTTGAAGAAGCCAACCATTGTGTCGCTTTTGAGTATGTGCTCGAAACTTTTCCAATGGATCGCGATAAAATATATAAGGTCCACACAATTACGGAATCTATGGTGGCGAAAGAGGAGTATATTGTGAAATATCTAAAGCGCATGACAGAAGTTACTCTCGATGTCGAGACAACAGAAGGTAAAAAAGATTTCATTCGAAACTTAATTGCCTACAACATCGTCATGGAAGGTATTTGGTTCTATTCTGGATTTATGGTTGCACTATCTTTCCGTCAGAGGAATCAGCTTCGAAACCTAGGCTCAATGATAAATTGGGTTTTACGTGACGAGTCTTTGCATTTGAAATTTGGTATTGAGCTTGTTCATGCGGTTCTTGAAGAGAATCCAGAAATTCTAACAGAAGAGTTTGCCGAGGAAATTAGAAATATTATTATTAATGGAGTTTCCTTAGAGTCTGCATATAATAAAGATTTATTCCCGAAGGGTATTCTTGGACTTAATGCGGAATATGTAAATCAATACGTACAGTATGTAGCAGACCGTCGTCTCGAGGAGTTAGGACTTGAGCCTTATTATAACGTAACTAATCCGGCAAAATGGATGGCAACATCAACGGATGTTTATGAATTGGTTAACTTTTTTGAAGCCCAAAATACTTCTTATGAAGTAGATGCTCATGGGCATAATAACGACAAGAAAGAAACTAAGCAGGATGACAAAAAGAAGGAAGAGGAGTAGAATAACAATATATGGAATCAAATACAAACAATAGAAATAGAACACAATCCAAATTTATAATTTTTGTAATTATTGTAGTACTTTTAGTAGGAGGTTTTGGTGTTTATATGTCAAAATATGGTGGCAGTGGAACAGGCAAGCTAGATAGCTTCGCTCAATGTTTGGGCACTAATGGAGCAGAGTTCTACGGTGCATTTTGGTGTACTCATTGTCAGTCTCAAAAAGCACTCTTTGGTAGTTCCAAGAAATACTTACCCTATGTTGAGTGTTCTAATCCAGACCAAACCCAAGTACAGGTCTGTAAAGATAAAAAGATTGAAGGTTACCCAACTTGGATTTTTAAAGATGCTTCAAGGTTGACGGGGGAGGTACCTCTTCAAACTCTTGCTGAGAAGACACAGTGTGTTTTACCAAAGTAATAGACTTGGTGGCAAGGCCTCCTCTTGAGAGGCCTTGCCACCAAGTCATAAAGTTATGTTTCCATACTTAGACACAATTAATCAAATCCTTTCACTGGGAACAATTTTTCTACAAGTTGTTGTTGTGGTTATTTTTATCAATCTGATGTTCTTTCGTTCACGCACGAATCCAACCCTTGTCTTTTTTAAAGATTATACTTTTTATTTAGGATTTATCATTGCACTTGGGGCGGTAGCTCTGTCTCTTTTCTACTCAGAAATTGTGGGTTATCCACCATGCGAACTTTGCTGGATTCAAAGGATTTTTCTCTACCCTCAATTAATATTATTCGGAATGGAATTATACAAGCGAGACAGGTCAATAGTCGACTTCAGTATTGTTTTTGCTATTTTAGGAGCTCTCACGTCTATCTACCATGTCTATATAGAGACAGGAGGGGTATCAAGCTTGCCTTGTGCTGCGGTCAATGCTGTAGGTCAAGTTTCTTGCGCCACTCGTTATATTTATGAATTTGGATATGTCACCATTCCAGTTATGTCTTTGACTTTGTCTGTTTTTATAATAATAATTTTGGTAAACTATAAGTACAGTTCTAGAGCTTAATAGTTGTGTTACAATATATTTATGCTTACCGAGATCTTACAAAAAGGCACTAAAGATATAGTCTTTGTCTATACCACCTGCTCTTCTATCGAAGAAGCACGTTCTATTGGCTTGGGAGCTATAAATAAAAAGTTAGCAATCTCTGCTGACTTTTGGATTATTGGTTCAATATATCCCTGGCATGGAGTTATTCAAGAAGTAGATCAGTATATGCTTATGCTAACCACAGAGAAAGGTTTAGGTGACAAACTCACTAAGTGGGTAGAAGGCATGCACTCTTACAGCACCCCAATGATTGCTAAGTCAGATAATATAAATATGAGCCCCAACTATAAATTCTGGGCGAATATGACGCTAAGTAGCAAGTCTGAATATCTATCAGAAGATGAAGCAAAAAAGAAGAAAGAGTACGAAGAAGAAGGTGATTATCACTACGGTAAATTAAAATAATTTTTTCCATTTTACATATTTCATACGCGATAGCACACAAAATATGGAAAACAAAATTTTATGAATTCACAAACAAAAATATGCCAAAACTGCAAAAATTCTTTCACTATAGAACCAGAGGATTTAAATTTTTATAACAAGATAAAAGTTCCGAGTCCTACTTTTTGTTCGGATTGTAGAATGGTAAGAAGGATGACTTGGCGTAATGAAAGATCTTTGACTGCAAGGATTGTTATCTTACTTATGCTTTTTTATGGGGGAAAGAATTTCTTATTCTCAAGGAGTAGTAGATACAAAAGATTGTTTTGATTTATATATAAATGAAAAATCTGAAAAATGCTATAACAGTATAATGTCAGCTGGTCTATATCAAACACATTTTAGTTTTATATTAAAGAATCTATCAATTCTTTTTTCTTGGCTAATTGTAATGATTGCATAGGTTGTATAAAT
>Ga0163148_10003767_pt1 | contig 16433 bp, 14 predicted proteins | sample OliLakLV19MP7P2_FD_148606 | JGI IMG/M metagenome (GOLD analysis project Ga0163148, IMG submission 148606) | Freshwater microbial mat bacterial communities from Lake Vanda, McMurdo Dry Valleys, Antarctica- Oligotrophic Lake LV.19.MP7.P2 | ecosystem: Environmental > Aquatic > Freshwater > Lake >...
ATCGCCGCTGGCGCAAATGCGGTGTTGAAGAAGCCGTTGGACGAGGCCGACCGGTGGTATGAGTTGGCGCGCCTGGGCGCGGTCTGACCCACCCGACTCGTCGCACGGCTTGCGCCTGAACGCAAACAGCCACCATTGTTCGCTCATGCGCACCGGCCCCGATTTGCCGCTGATCCTTCTGCGTCAGGGGCCGTGGACGATCGAGATCGCCGACCCGCGCCCCGACCCGTTCGCGCTCGGTGCGCGCTATGTGCATGGCGGCTACATCCATGGCATCCTGAGGGATGGTCGTCGCCTGACCGGCCGCGCCGGGCTGGGATGGAATTCCGTCGATGGCGAGGGCGCGCCCGACTCCTTCGAACTCGACCTCGCCTTCGCCCATGCCGAGCCGGGTGACAGCTTCATGCGCATCGGTGCCGGCCGGGTGGTGCGCGACGGCGGCCCGCGTCGCTTCTACAGCCAGCTCGACCTCGGGTTGACCTGGGAGGTGGTGGAACACAGCGAGGCGCACCTGGTCATGCGCACCCGCGACCTGATCTGGCGCCGCGGGCAGGAATTCGCCTACGAGCTGACGCGGGCCGTGCGCGTGCGCGATGATGGCCTCGATTCGACCACCACGCTGGCGCTGCGCACGCCGTGGAACCACCCACTTTCATGGTTCCCGCATGCGTTCTGGGCCCACACCGCGCTCGATGCGACTGGCTACGCGCTGCCCGCCGCGGCCACGCCCACCGGCAACGTGATCCAGGATGCCCAGGGGCTCTGGCGCCTTCGCCCTAGCGGGGGCGAGCAGGGCATCGCCGTGGTGACGGGCCTGTGGGGGCATTGCGGCTCGATCGACTGCCAGCTCGATGCCGCGCTCGGCGGCGGCGCGGTGCGCATGACCCTCGATCGGCCGTGGGACCATGTCGTGCTGTGGGCCTCGCGTCGCGCCACCAGCGCCGAGCCGCTGCTGTCGCGCATCTGGCCGCGCAACGACACCGCGTCGTGGACGATCGGTTACACGTGGCTGTAGGTAAGGCTACGCGCCCAGCTCGGACAACGGGATCTTGTCCTCTTTCTTCTCGCCGCCGAGGGTGCGCACCAGGCACACGCCCGCGGCGACCTCGTTGCCGCCGAGGATGAGGAAACGCGCAGCGCCCTCCTCTTCGGCGCGGGCGATGGCGTTCTTGAAGCGGCGTCCGCTATAGTCGACCAGCACGCTGCGGCCTTGCCCGCGCAGGTGGCGGGCGATGCGGTTGGCGACGGCGAATTCCGGCGCCGACATCGGGTAGACGACGTCGTCGACGCGGCGCGGCAGGGGCGGCAGCAGGCCGCGCTCGCGCAGGATTTCGACGATGACGACGTCGCCGAAGCCGAAGCCGACCATCGGCGTCGGCTTGCCGCCGAAGTGCTCGATCAGACCGTCATAGCGGCCGCCGCCGGCGATCGCACGCGGCAGCGAACCGGTGGCGTCGAACACCTCCCACACCGTGCCGGTGTAATAGGACAGGCCACGGATCACCGAGAGATCGATGCGGATGAGGTGGGCGATGCCAAAGGCGTCGGCGCAGGTCATCAGGTCGCGCAAGGCGACCAGGCCGGGATTGTCGGCCGGCACTTTGGCTGCGACCTGATCGAGGCCGGTGGTGTCGAGCAGGGCCAGGATCTGGCGCGCGGCATCGTCGCTCACCCCGAGCCCGGCGAGCTGGGCGGCGGTGGCGTCGTTGCCGATCTTGTCGCGCTTGTCGATAACCACGCAGACCTCGGCGAAGCGCTCGCCGCCCAGGCCGAGTCCGTCGAGGAAGTGCTGCAGCACCTGCCGGTTGGAGACGCGCCAGACGACATCCGGCGTGCCCGGCGCCAGGTTCATGCCGGCGCGGCGCAGGAAGTCGGCCTGCGCCGCCATCAGCTCGGCCTCGCCGGCGACGCTGGCCAGGCCGACGATGTCCATGTTCCACTGGAAGTGTTCGCGCTTGCGACCGCGCTGCATGTTCTCGTAGCGGAAGCACTGCGGGATGGCGAACCAGCGCGCGGGCAGCGACAGGTTGGCGCCACGCGCCATGACCATGCGCGCCAGCGACGGCGTCAGCTCGGGGCGCAGGGCGACGGCGCGGTCGCCCTTATCGGTGAAGTTGTAGAGCTGGCCGGTGATCTCGTCGCCGGCCTTGCGCACGTAGAGCGCCTCGTGCTCGAGCACGCAGGCGTCGTACTCCTCGAAGCCATAGGACTGGGCGACCTCGCGCCACAGGCCGAACAGCCAGCTGCGCACGCGCATGTCGTCGGGATAGAAGTCGCGGGTGCCCTTAACGGGCTGGAGGTCGATCGGCTCGGGCATGGGGCGGCGATGGTGGGCCCCCGTGCCCAGGCGCAATCGCCGCCGCTTGCGCACCACGTCGGTCCTGGGGGGGTATCATCCCGCAGGAAGCGTCTGCCATGTCTGATTGCAGCTCGTGTTCTGGCGCGGTACCTGCGGCCCCTCGGCCAGTCGAAACGGCCGGCGACCTCCGCGCCAAGACGATGACCGAGCCCGCGCCAGAGGCGGTCAAGCGGGTCGCGCCGGACAGCGTCGCCATCAGTCCCCAGGCCCAGGCATTGCTCGCCGCGAGCCGGCCCCCGGTCTGAACTGTGGCGCACCGGCTTCGGCCGCGAGTCAGCGCTGACACGGCCCCGCCTGTCATATGCAAGGCGCAGAAAGCGTAGGAATAGCAGCGCTATTTCGAACCTTCTGGAACGCAGCAGAGGGCCCTCGCAGGCTGGGCAGAAATCCAACCGAGGGTCGGGGGGTGCGTGTGGGGGCCTTGTGGAACCCCAATTGCGTTCCCAATAAGCGATCGACCATTCACGGCCTATTCACGGTCCGTTCACTGGCAGGCTGAGCGATCTCGTTCGTCAGGCCGCACCCATGGGGTCATCCATGCCTGGCCCCTCGCCCACGTCGCCGAAGACAGCACCCGACGTCGCCGATCCGGCGCGAACTCCCCCGGGCGAACGCTTTCCGGTGGTCGGCGTCGGCGCCTCGGCGGGCGGACTGCATGCGCTCGGTGAGTTCCTCAAGTATCTGCCGCTCGATACCGGCATGGCGTTCGTCCTGATCCAACACCTGGCACCGGATTATCCCAGCCAGCTGACCGGGTTGCTGCAGCCCGAGACGCGTTTGCCGATCGCCGAGGCCAGCGACCTGACCGAGGTCCGTCCCGACCACGTCTATGTCATCCAGCCGAACACCAACCTGACCCTGGTCGACGGCGTCCTGCATGTCGCGCCCCGCGACAAGGGGCCCCAGCCGCACCTCTCGATCGATCATTTCCTGCGTTCGCTGGCCCTCGACCGGCCCGGGCGGGCGATCGGCGTGGTCCTGTCGGGTACCGGCTCGGATGGGACGTTGGGGCTTGGCTGCATCAAGGCCGCGGGTGGCATCACCTTCGCCCATGACCAGACGGCCGAACATCGCTCGATGCCGATGAACGCCGTCAGCCACGGCTGCGTGGATTTCATCCTGTCGGCGCCCGACATCGCGCGCGAGATCGGCAAGATCGGCCACCACGGGTTTCCCGAACCGGCGGTGCCCGCCGACATCACCCTGGCTGACGGGTGCTCGGACCGCGACATCCCCAGCGATCGTGCCGCCGACCCCGAAGTCCTCGACAAGGACCTCGCTCGGATCATCGCGCCGCTGCGCGACGCGTCGGGCATCGACTTCACCCACTACCGTCCGACCACCATTCGCCGCCGCATCGCCCGGCGCATGCAGGTGCACGCGCAGACGACTCTCGATGAGTACGCGCACTACCTGGTCCAGCACCCCGAGGAGGTGGCGGCGCTGATCAAGGACATCCTCATCAATGTCACCAGCTTCTATCGCGACCAGGCGGTTTTCGCGGCCCTCGCTGCGACGGTCTTCCCGAACCTGATCGCGAACCGGCCGGCTGACGAACCGATCCGCATCTGGGTGATCGGCTGCGCCACTGGACAGGAACCGTACTCGCTGGCCATCGAACTGCTGGAACAGCTTAGGGATGCGCCGTCACCAGTGACCATCCAGATCTTCGCCACCGATATCAGCGATTGGTCGCTGGCCAAGGCCCGCGCCGGCTGGTTCAGCGAGAGCATCCAGACCGAAGTCCCGAGCGATCGCCTCAGGCGCTACTTCACGCGCGAAGGGGGCGGCTACCGGATCACCAAGCCGGTGCGCGATCTCTGTGTCTTCGCCAAGCACGACATCACCGAAGAGATCCCCTTCGGGCGCATGGATCTCATCAGTTGCCGGAACGTGCTGATCTACCTCGGACCGGTGCTGCAGCGCAAGGTCTTCCCGACGTTCCACTTCGCTTTGAAAGCGAACGGCACGCTGCTGCTGGGGTCATCGGAAACCGTCGGCCGCTTCGCCACCCTGTTCGCACCCGTGGATGAACGCAATCGCATCTACCGTCGCATCAACGCCCCGTTCCGCAGTTCGCCACCGGTTGCGCTGATCGTCAAAGGCGCTCCGGACATGTCCTCACACGATCCGACCCACGCCCCCTCGCAGTCCGAATTGCAGCGTGCGGCGGATCGCATCGTGCTGGGACGCTTCTCGCCAGCTGGCGTCCTGGTCGACGACGGCATGAACGTCATCCAGTACCGTGGGCACACCAGTCCCTACCTGGAACCCGCACCCGGGGATGCCACCCTCAACCTGCTGACCATGGTGCCCTTTGCCGTGGGTGAAGCCCTGCGTCAGGCGCTTGACGAGGCCAGGCTGCATAACATCCCGGTGCGCCGCCAGCGGGTCGCCCATCGCCGCGACAGCGCCCTGCGCGAGATCGCCTTCGAGGTGGTGCCGGTGCGCATCCCCCGGCCAAGGCTGAGACCTTCCTCATCCTCTTCGAGGAGGAGCAGGATGCCGCGCCCCCCGCGCCGACCGCTCTGCCCGGCGCGCCAGCCACGCGCAGCGCGGAACCATCGCCAGAGGCGCGCGAGCTGCAGCAGCTCCGCTATGAGCTGGCCGCGGCGACCGATTACATCCATGCCCTGATCGAGAAGACCGGCGATCTGTCCGAGCAGCTCAAGGCCTCGCAGGAAGAGGCGTCCTCGACCAGCGAGGAGTTCCGCAGCACCAACGAGGAACTGCAGACCACCAAGGAGGAGGTCGAGTCGACCAATGAAGAACTGATCACCATCAACGAGGAACTGCGCAATGCCAATCGCGACCTCGCCACGGCCTCGAAAGACCTCACGCAGCAGGGTCTGTTGACCGGGGCGATCGTCGAGACCATGCGCTATCCCCTGCTCGTCCTCGATGGCGAGCTGCGCGTGGTCCTGGCCAATCAGGCCTTCCTGCAAGATTTCAAGGTCTCGCTCCAGGACACGCGCGGGCGCCTGGTCTATCAGCTCGGCAACGGTCAGTGGGACATCCCTGAGCTGCGCCGTCTGCTCGAGGACATCCTGCCCAATGGCTCGGCCTTCGACGACTTCGAGGTGACGCACGACTTCACCGGCCTCGGCCGCCGCGTCATGCTGCTCAATGCCCGTCGCCTGCTGGGTAGTTTTCCCGAGTCAGCGCAGGTGGTGCTGGTCATCGCCGATGTCACCGAGCGCAATCGCATGCTCAAGGAACTCGAAGACACCTCGAATGAGTTGCGGCGTTCCAATGCCGAACTCGAGCAGTTCGCCGCCGTGGCCTCGCACGATCTGCAGGAGCCACTGCGCATGATCTCAGGCTTTGTGGCGCTGTTTAAGCGCCGCTCCGGCGAAGCGCTTGACGACCAGGGCCAGGAGTGCATGCGACAGATCACCAGCGGCACGCAGCGCATGACCGATATGATCGGGGCGATCCTGGCGTTTTCACGCCTCGGCCAGCACGCGCCGCTCGAATCGATCGACAGCTCTGAACCGTTACGCAACGCGCTGGCCAATCTGAAGCGCAAGATCGAGGCGGCCTCGGCGACGCTCACCGTCGATGCCATGCCGCGGGTCACCGCCAATGGCCACCTGCTCGGGCAGGTCTTCCAGAACCTCATCAGCAATGCTGTGAAATTCCGCAGCGAGGAGCGTCCGGCTGCGATCCGCATCAGCGCGGTGGAATCCGATCGCGAGGTCGTCTTCGCCATCGCCGACAATGGCATCGGCATGGCCGAAGAGAACTTCGCCCGTGCATTCCAACTTTTCCAGCGCCTCAATTCGGCGACCGCCTACCCCGGCGTCGGCATCGGTCTGGCGACGTGCAAGAAGATCGTCGAATACCACGGCGGGCGCATCTGGGTCGAGTCCACGCTCGATGTCGGGTCGACGTTCCGCTTCTCGCTGCCGCGCTGAGCCGGTCAGGCGCTGGCCAACCGCCGCCCACGCCAGGGCGATGATAGCGACCTGACAGCCGCCGCTCGCCGCCCCCGCCTGCGCCCGCTGGGCGGCTTGTCCCTATCCTTGCCCTCCAGCAGCGCGAGACTGCCGGCTCACCCCCAGGAGCACCGTCATGGCCCAGGAAAAAAAGCAGAAGCGCGAAACCAAGAAGGCCCCGGCTTCGACCAAGAAAGAGAAGAAGGCGGCCAAGGCCGCCAAGCGCGAGCGCTGACCCGCAACGCGTCGCAGGCGCATCGCCGCTGGTGATGCGCGCCAGGAGCCTGTCGGGGATAGCGAGCGAGGATGGCGACGCGGATCGGATGGCAGATCCAAGGCGGCGAAACGGCCCCAGGGAGCATCGCTCCCTGGTCGTTTCGCCAACGCAGGAGATGCCGTCCGAAACCATGCCAGCCGAAGCTCGCTATCCCCGACAGGCTCCTCAATCGACGGTCCTGACCCCGGTCGCCGATTGCCGGCCAGCAGGCATCGCGGACAACGCTGCGCCATGAGCGATCTGCGCATCTGCTTTGTCGGCGACAGTTTCGTCAATGGCACCGGCGATGGCGAGGGCTTCGGCTGGGCCGGGCGGATCTGTCGTTCAGCGCGCGGTCGCGGCATGTTGATCACCCGCTACGACCTCGGTGTCCGCCGCGACACCAGCTCGCTCATCCTCCGCCGCTGCGCTGCCGAGGTGTCCGCGCGCCTCGATGGCCGGCCGTGCGACGGACGGGTTGTCTTCTCCTTCGGCGCCAATGATGCGACCGACGAGTCCGGACGGCGACGGGTCGAACCCGCCGATACGCTTGCCAATGCGAGTGAGCTGCTGGAGTGGTCGAGGCGTCGCTACCCGACGCTGATGATCGGGCCGCCGCCACTGGTCGGCGATGCCACGTACGATGCCCGCATCGCCGACCTCGTGCCTGCACTAGCGCAGGTATGTATCCGATGGGGCGTGCCGTTCCTCGACCTGCACGGGCCGCTGGCGCAGGACGACACCTGGCGCGCCGAGGTGACAGCCGGCGACGGCGCGCATCCTGGTGCTGGCGGCTACGCCCGCGCCGCGGCGATGATCGAGGCGTGGGAGCCGTGGCGAGGGTGGACAGCGCGTCCAAGCATGTAGCTGGGCGAACGCGCGGCAGCGGTTGGCGTCCACGCCGCCGCGATCGGCCCGCTCTTTGCCCTTCTTCCCCTTCGGCGCCGTCCGCTCGTTTGCCTTGTCGCGCATGTATTTCTCCGTCGTGGCCCATGCCCCGGCCTGGGCCTCCCGGGCGGCAGCCTACGCCGTGAAAAACTCAGCGTGAACCGGCCCCGGCGCGTTGCCGTGTTTCCGCCAGTACGGCGACCAGCTCACGCGCGGTAAGCAGGCATCCCCACCGCGCCGCCGGCGGGGATGCCGCGCGGACGCTTCCCCACTCCGCGGCTGACCGCACCAAGCGTGGGCGGGCCGGCGTCGACTGAGCGCGTCGCGTTACCCCATTGCGCAATCGTTGTCTCTACCGTGATGGTTTCTCAGCCCCCGCCCCCGGCGTGGACCTTCCCACCATGAGAGGAAGATGATGCACCGGAGTCGACCGGCGCCGCGTCGGCTTGTGGGCCCGGCACCGGGCTCCATCCTGGGCGTGATGAGACCGATCCTGCGCTCAGCCCTCTGCTTCGTCCTCGGCTTGGCCCTCGTCGGAGCTGGCGAAGCCACCTATCCCGGGCATCGCATCAGCGTGGGCGACCTCGCGCTGCAGGTCTGGCTGCCCGACCCCACCCAGGGCTATTATCGGGGCATCCGCTTCGATCACGGCGGCATGGTCGGGCAGGCAACCTGGCGCGGGCACACCTTCTTCAGTGAGCTCAAGCGACCGCATAATCCCGAGTCCCACGACCATGGCGCGGGCACCGCCCAGGAATTCGGCTTCGAGCTGCTGTCTTCCTATGACGCGGCCAAGCCGGGCGACGGTTTCATCAAGATCGGCGTCGGCGTGCTCGAACGGCCGGACGCCAAGCCCTACGCATGGAATCGGGCCTACGCGGTCCGGCACCTGCCCGAGTGGACGGTGCGGCGTGAAGATATGGCGACGGAGTGCACGCAGACGCTGACATTTGGCAGCGCCGGCTACCGCTTCACCAAGCGCATCGTGGCCCTGCCTGAGGGCGATGGTTTCATCGTCGTGAACACGCTCGCCAACACCGGCACCGTTTCCATCGCCACCGATCATTACAGCCACAACATGATCTCGATCGATGGCCGGGCCCTGGGTCCGGACTACCATCTCACCTTCGCTGCACCCGTGCGTCCGCACGCCGAGCACCAGAGCCTGACGTTTACGGGCCCGACGGCGGCCCGCTTCACCGCCGCGGCGGCGACCAATGTCCTCTGGGTAAAGCTCGAGGATCTCCCGACCACCGCGGCAGCGAATGAGGTCACGGTCGCCAACGATGCCAGCCGGGTCGCCGTGACCGTGAGCACCGACGTGGGCGCCGCCCGTGCCGTCATCTACGCCGAGAACGACACGGTCTGTCCGGAATATTTCCTCGCCCTCGACATCGCCCCGGGCACGGAACAGCGCTGGATCACGACCTATCGTTTCCATGCCACCGCGCCCTGAGAAGGCGGGGTGAGACCAGCCCGGGGGTTGGCGGCATCGACGCGGCACGGCTTGCCGGCCGACCCACGCCGCCACAGTGACCTCCGTGCCGCGTAAGCCCGTGACGATCAGGGATGTGGCCACGGCCAGCGAGATGTCGCTGCCGGCCGTGAGCCAGATCCTTAACAACAAGGGCGCCTACCGCCCCGAGACGCGCGAACGGGTGATCACGGCGGCGGCCAAGCTCGGCTACCGGCCCAATGCCTATGCCCAGGCGATGACCAAGGGCCGCTTCCGCGCCGTGGCCCTGCTGGTGCCAACGGAGAAATCCCTGGGTCTGGTCTCAAGCCCGCTCCTGCTTGCGGCCGAGGAGCAGCTGGCCCGCCACGGCCACCACCTGATGGTCGCCCGCCTGCCAGACGACCAATTATCCAGCGAGGGCCAAGTTCCGCGCATCCTCTCCTCGCTGATGGTCGACGGCTTGCTCATCGCCTACAACGCCAAGATCCCGGCGCGCATGATCGAGCTCATGCGCCACATCCCCTCGGTCTGGATCCATTCCCAGCAGCCCGACTCGGCGGTCTATCCCGACGATGCGGGCGCGGCGCGCGAAGCGACCCTGGGCCTGGCCGCCCTCGGCCACCGCCGGATCGCCTACGCGTGCTTCACCATCTTCCGCGGTGAGAATCCCTGGCATTACAGCGGCAATGCCCGCCGCGAGGGCTACCTCGCGGCCATGGCCGAGGCCGGGCTGGCGCCGCAACTGTGGATGCCAGAGACGCGGGTCCTCGCAAGCGAGCGCCTCGCCTTCGCGCGCCAGTGCGTGGCGGATCCCGACCGGCCGACCGCAGTGGTGTGCTCTACGCCGGAAACGGCGAATCCCCTAGCGATGGCCGCGGCGCAAGCCGGCCTGACCTTGCCCGGCGCCCTTGCCCTGGTCACCTTCAGCCAAGGCCCGACCAGCGAAACCGGCCTCGCCATTGCGACCATGCTCTTGCCCGGCGAAGCCATGGGGACGTGCGCCGTCGACATGCTGATGGCAAAATTGGAGGGCGGGAAGACGCCGTCGCAGTCCATGAAGCTGGTCTTGGCGCCTGGCGAGACGTGGACGGCGCCGGCGGCGCGCTGAATCGCCTCAGCGCGCCGCCAGCGAGCCGCGATCGATGCATCGCGCGCGGCTGTGGGATTGAGCGCTCTGCGCCCGTCGCATTGCCCAGAACCGCCCCGGTCAGCGCCCGATCAATCAGCCTTCAATCGCATTCCAGCAGGGCGACGCCTGGGCATTCGAGATCGAACTCGACCCGCCACGCCCCGTCGTGTTCGCTGATCGTGCAGGCTGAATCCGGGGCGGCGGTCAGCAGGTTTCCCGAGCGCAGGGTGGCGAGCACCGTGCGGTCGAGGTACTGCGGCGCGCCGAGATCGCGCCAGCGGCTGATGACGTTGTGGTCGACGCGGTCGATGCGGAACAGTCGCGGATGGCGTGGCCGCTCGGGCACGACCACCGCGACCCGCCCGGGTTGCACCGTGTCGGTGAAGTCGACGGGGTGGCGATAGACCAGTGCGCGGCGTCCGCCATCGCTGGTGGCGATGGCATCGGTGAGGCCGTCCCCGCCCTGAACCGGGACACGCTGGATGCCGAGCCGGCCAAGCAGTTGGAAGGCGTGGTAGTGCGGTTTGCGCAGGCCGTGCAGGTTGAGCATGCCGTAGTGCCCGCAGAAGGCCGTGTTTTGGTAGCCGACCTGATCGTAGATGTCGGATAGGCACCAGTAAGCGAAGCGGTCGCCGAGCTGGGAGACCTCAGCCATCGAACGCACCGCGAAGGCGGCTTCGAGCGCCGTCTCGCGCGGCGGATCGCACGGGAACCACGAGCGCCCCCATTCATTCCAATGCACCTCGCCGCGGAAGCCGACCTGGTCGAGCAGTTTGCGCGTGCCGCGCACGACCGCATTGAAGAAGCCGATCGAGGTATTGACGCGGTCCTCCTGCGGTCCATCGAACGGCGAGAGCGGGTTGGAGGCGCTGTCGTTGTTGTAGCAGTGCCCGATGAGGTAATCGAGCGGTGTACCGTCCTTGCGCGCGTACTCGATAAGATCGCCGATCCATTCGGCGCGAGCGGTGCTTGGTCCGCCGACGCGGAAGGATTCATCGACCGACTTGATCGCGCGCCAGGTCGTCGACCACAGGCGGAAGAAGTCCTCCTGATTGCCGCCCCAGAATCCGCCGGTCGCTTCGCGCCCGCCGAGATTGGGTTCGTTCCAGACCTCGAAGTACCAGTTCCGCACCACGTCGCGCCCCCACATGACGACGGCGTGCTCGACCGATTCACGCACGAAGCGCGACCACGCGTCCCAGTCCTTGGGCGGGCTGGTGTTGTTGGCGGTGTTGAACACCAAGCAGGATCGCGAAGCCATCGCCTGCGGCATGAAGCTGGTGGTGAACATCGGGTTCACGCCGAGATCAAGCAGCGATCGGATGCAGTAATCGACCACCTGCCAATTGGTGCGGCGCTTGTCGCCATTATCGCGCCACAGCGCGGGATCGTTGGTCAGCGCCTTGAGCTCGTCGTCGTACATGCCGACCGCGCGCACGTGGCGCAGGCCGAGTTCGTCGCGGGCCATCGCGAGCTGGTCTTGGGTGTCCTTGCGCACGAACCAGCGGAACTGATCGATGTTGCCGACCCCCTCCCAGGAATGGAGGAATGGGGAGGGAGCAGCGCTCCACTGAGGACGCAGGATCGGCTGGGACACACGGTGCTCCTGGAATGATCAAGCCGCCGACATCGGTGGCGGACGAGGTGGCTACGGTATGATTCCCGTTGGTCGCGCCAGGGCGCGAAATCGCCGGGTTGATCGCGTGGTAAAATCGATTTGCCCATCTTCCAATCCGCGTCCCATGCAGACCCTCGCTGCCGCGCGGGCGCCCTCTTCCAGCTCGGCGCTCGGGCCTGCGCGTCGATTGCGACGGATGCTCGACCGCCAACTACCTGCTCATGCCGGCGGCGGTGTACCGCCCGAGCGCTTGGTGCTGTCGATCACCGTTCCCACGCGCTTCGCCGCGCGGGTGAAGCTGCTCGCCGAACGCTCGATCGCCTCTGCCACGCCGCCCGGCCCGGTTGCCCTCGCCGATGCGCCGCGCATACTGGTGCCCGCGGGCGCCACCGTGCGCTACGACGTCGCCCGCTGAACCCAGGACGCGCCATGGACACCCTCGCCCCCGACCGCCTTGCCTGGTTCCGCGAGGCGCGCTTCGGCATGTTCGTCCACTGGGGACTCTATGCCCTGCACGGTCGCGGCGAGTGGGCGATCAGCCGCGAGGCCTGGCCGATGGAGGACTACGTCGGGCTCGCTGAGCGCTTCACCGCCGACCACTACGATCCCGTGGAGTGGGTGCGGGTGGCCAAGGACGCCGGCATGCGCTACGTGGTGCTGACCACCAAGCACCACGAGGGATTCTGCCTGTGGGATTCGCCGACCTGCAGCTTCAACGCGGTGAACAGCGGCGCCAAGCGCGACCTGTTGCGGCCATTCGTCGAGGCGGTGCGCGCAGCCGGACTCAAGGTCGGTTTCTATTATTCGCTCGGCGACTGGTTCAACCAGGACTGGTTCCGCGGTTGGCAGGGCGATGCCGCGGCGCGCGAGCGCTTCATGGCCTACACCCACACCCTGGTGCGCGAGCTGATGACCGGCTACGGCCGCATCGACGTGCTGTGGTACGACCTGCCGCAGTGCTACACACCGGCGGAATGGCGTGCGGTCGAACTCAATGCCATGGTCCGCCAGCTGCAGCCCGGGATCCTGATCAACAATCGCGCCTACACGACCGAGGACTTCGCCACCCCAGAACAGCACGTCGCCGCGGCGCCGCGCGGCCGGCCGTGGGAAGCGTGCATGACGCTCAATCACAACTGGGGCTACTGCCCGAGCGATCACGACTACAAATCGCCCAAGCAGGTGGCGCTTAACCTGGCCAACGTCGCCAGCGGCGACGGCAACCTGCTGCTCAACGTCGGCCCCGATCCCACCGGACGGATCCCCGAACGCAGTCGCGCCATCCTCGCCAGCGTCGGCGCCTGGCTGCGCACGCACGAGGTGGCGATCCGCGGCACCGAGCGCAATCCGCTCATGTGGTACCACTTCGGCCCGACCACCGTTCGCGGCCACACGCTGTTCTGCTTCCTCGACAAGTACCATGGCGAGACGGTGCACATCGGCGGCCTCGCCCGTCGCGTGCAGTCGGCGCACGTGCTGTCGAGCGGACAGCGGCTACGCGTCACTCAGCAGGATCGGCGGACGGCGATCTCGGGCCTTCCCGCGACCGAGCCCGACCCGGTGCTGACCGTTCTGCAGCTCGAATTGGATGGCCCACCGGATCACGACATCAGCCGTTTCATCGGCGGCGCGGACATCTTCCCGGTGCTGCCCCGCTGAGGCGCGATCACCAGCCGCCGTTCCCCATGGCATTGCCTTCCGAGTCGTCCATGACCGTGGTGCACGCCGCCCACGGATCCACGGTCTCGACGTGGCCGTCGACGAAGAGGAAGTTGGATGTGCCTCGATGAGCGACGCGGAGGAGCGGCCTGCGGCGTATCTCACCGTGGTCGAAGGCGGCGCGATGGGCGCGTAGCCGGGCGGCACGGTGGCCGGCCGCCTGGCGGTTCCGTCATAGGGCGTGGAGACTTTGGGCGGCGGCGTCCACCCAGTTGTAGGTCTGGTAGTCCACCGCGCCGGCCGCGTTCAGTCCCTCCTGGATACTCATACCTTGGCATGATTGGCCGTGTCGGGACGTTTCTCGCACGCAACCGCTTGGCTCGATCCGGCTGTTGAGTTCCAGCCCCTGTCCGGTCGCAGCCGTCCTCGGCCGGCCACCATGCGTGCATGCCTACTGGTCACATCTCCGCCTCCGTCACATCCGCGGCCGTCGACTCCACCCGCGCCTCGCCGCCAGCCCTCCATCGTCGGGGGCCGATGCTCGCATTGAGCGAAAGCCAGATCCAGCGCATCGCTCGCGCCCGAGGGCCGGCCCAGGGCATCTTCGCCATCGCCGCGCGCCAGGCTTGGCACGAATGGCGGGTGCGCCTGGCAACGCACGTCAGTTTCCGCCACCGCGCCAATGACGCCGCCGTTTCCGCCTATTGCGCCATGGATGGCAACGACTTCGCGGGCATCAACGCCCGCCAGGCGTGGGCCAACTGGCGCACCATCCCGCGCAATCTGGCTGGCCACCTCCCCAATCGCGCCGTGCGCATCGTCGATCTCTGCTGTGGCACCGGCCAGTCGACCGAGGTGCTGGCCTACTACGCCGCGCCGGGATCGACGCTGCTCGCCCTCGAATACAATCCACGCTTCGTCGACCTCGCGCGTCAGCGCGCCTACCAACATGCCGAAGGCCACGCGGCCGAGGCCCGCTTCGTGGCGCAATCGGTGCTTGATACCTTCCGCGATGAGACCGGTGCGGCGCTGGACGCCGGCAGCGTCGATGTGGTCAATGCCAGCGGTGCGGTGGGCTGCCATTTCGATCGCCAGGCCAGTGAAATCCTTGCCGCCGAGGTCGCACGCGTGCTCAGTCCGGGTGGCTTGGCGCTGATCGATTCCGGCCCAGCTGGCACCCCGGGCGATGATGTGAGCACCATCTTCGCGCGCCATGACTTCGCCTGCCTTGGCCATGCCCGCAGCTGCCTGGTCGATCGCTATCGGCAACTCCGCTTGCGCAAGCCGGGCTGAGACGCCGCGAGGTCAGGGTTTGCTTTCACCCATATCCTGCCCGGCGATGCCCGCCGCGGCGGGATTGGATTTGGGCCAGCTGCGCGATTCCCGCCACGCCAGCCAGAGCGCGGCGGCAACGAAGGCCAGGCCGCAGCCGGCGAAGGCCCACGGGGTGACGGTGAGCATCCGGCCGACCCACGGTTCGCACCAGGTGTCGCCCGCGCTGCCTCCGGGCAGGCGATAGCTGTGCGTGGCGCTGGGGTGCGGCGTGGTGCGCCCGCCCAACCATGCGCCGGTGCCCAGCACCAGCATGCCGGCGAGCAGTGAGATGACCATGGCGCGTCCGGGAGTGAATCGCATGTGACCATCCTGCGCCCTGCTCGCGGCGGCCAAGCTCCTGTTGCACCCGTCCTGTTCGCCGGTTGTCTGGCGCTGCGCGCATGGGTGATGCGCCGCCCGGAGCACTCCATGGAAGAAGACGGCAACCGTGAGATCCTCGTCGCGCTCGAACAGGCGCTCGACGCCCTGGCTGGCATCCGGGCCGAGTTCCAGGGCGAGTCGGACGTCGCCGCGCTCTGGTTCCATGCCCTCACCAGCAGCGGGGTCTACGCCAATTACCGCCTGCACGCCCGTCTCGATGCGCTCGGGGCTTGCGCCACGCCGTGGCGGGCGCGCTTGGAACGGCGACTGCTCGCCCTGACCCTGGTCGAGGTGGTCGCCAACATGGGCCGCGAATTGGGCCGCCCGTGGGAGGCCCATGTCGATGCGTTGACCGATAACCCGGTGCTGCGCGATCCCCTGGATGAGCTGGGCCGGCGCTTCGCCGCCTACCGTCGCGTCAACGACCGCCGCCTACGCGTGCTGGCCAAGGCGCTGGGCGCCGATCCTGAAGCCAAGCCGCGCGAGATCCTGGCCTTCGACGGCGACCTCGACCAGGATGAGATCCTGCGTCTGACCATCGAAGTCATGGTCTGGCTCGGCGAGTTCGGCAAAGCGTCGACCTTGCTGATCAGCGCCTTGCGCGGCGAACGCCAGCGCCGCGCCGCCGATTCCGGCCCAAGCGCGAACTGACCCTGAAAGCCGGCGATAGCGGCTCTCGCCTGATAGGTGGGAAGGCGGAAGTGCCGCACTCGTCGGGAATGATCCTAAATTCCGTAATGGAGCCGATCTATTTGGTTCAAACCAATTGGGCATCGTCAGTTGTAGCTCGGGAGCTTCTCACCGATCAGGTGAACGCTGAAATCCGGTGAGAGTGGCCCAGCTGCGGGATCACTTGGGGCCCTGCCCAAGTGATCGGGCGGGAGGAAGGAGCGTGGCAGCGCCACGTGACTGACGACCAACGCCGCCGATGGGCCGCTATCGCCGGATTTAGGATGATCAGCCGGAGTCGACTTGCTCGAGCGCCAAGCACAGCCCGGCCGCCGCGAGCGGCGCCCGCCGCAGCAGCCCAGCATGGGCGGAGAGGATGGCGCGGGCGTCGTCGTCCCGGCCGAGCTGCAGCGCGGCGAGGGCGAGCAGCGCGCTGCCCGACGGGCCCTCGGTGCTGTCCTCGGCCGACCACAGCGGTGGGTCGAGGGCCAACGCGTGCGGCGCGGCCTGGATCAGGAAGCGGCCGGGCTGGGCCGGATCGCCGCAGTCGGCCAGTTGCTGCGTGAGCCAATCTTCGGCCCACGCCCGGGTCCAGCCCGGACGTCCACCGCGCCAGGCGTCGACGCCGATCGCGACCCAGGCGAGATCGCCGGTCGCGCGGGCCACCGCGTGCGCCCCGGGCGCGGCGAATGGCGCGACCCGCGCCCAGCGGCGCAGGGTGCGGAACAGCGCCCGCCCGGCTGCGAGCAGCGCCGCCTGCCCGCAC
>Ga0163148_10003775_pt1 | contig 16408 bp, 11 predicted proteins | sample OliLakLV19MP7P2_FD_148606 | JGI IMG/M metagenome (GOLD analysis project Ga0163148, IMG submission 148606) | Freshwater microbial mat bacterial communities from Lake Vanda, McMurdo Dry Valleys, Antarctica- Oligotrophic Lake LV.19.MP7.P2 | ecosystem: Environmental > Aquatic > Freshwater > Lake >...
GGTGAAATGAGTCTGCACACATTTGAACATCTTGAAGACCGGCGTCTGATGGCCGGCAGTGCTTCGACCCCCTCCGGCACAACTGGCGGCGGGGTCGTCGTACTGGCGGCGCTGGGCACGCCCAGCGTCTCGGGGCTTGTGCCCCGCGACGGCACGGTCGGCATCAGCACGGTGGTTGCGATCAAGGCCGACGTAAACCTGCCGAACGTGGGCGCAGGCGTGAGCGACACCACGGTTCGCGCGCCTGGCAACGTCACCCTGACGCGCGTGAGCGACGGCAGGGTGATTCCCGCCAACGTCAACACCACCGGCGGCGGGGATGCGATCATCCTCACGCCGATCTCGTCGCTTGAAACAAACACCCGGTATCGCTTCAGCGTCACCAGCGGAGTGAAAGACACCGCCGGCGCATCGTTCGCGCCGTTCAGCAGCACCTTTACAACAGGCGCGACGGCGGCATCGGTTGATCCGACGATTCGATTCAACAAAATTCCGCTGCCGCTATCGCAGGGCTACCAGTGGACGAGCCTAGTGATTGGGCCGGATGGTCGACTCTACGCCGGCACGCGCACCGGGCAGATCATTCGGTTTAATCTGAACCCCGACGGCAGCTTCGGGGGCAGCAAAACAATTCAAACCATTCGCACCGGCAACGGCGGCAGCGAACGGTTGATTACGGGAATCGTGTTCGATCCGAAATCAACCGCGAGTAAACCCGTTCTCTGGGTGTCGCATGGTATCAACGTGCTGGAAGGCGCCGACAACTGGTCGGGGAAGATCAGCAAGCTCACCGGCCGGAATCTGGAAATTTACAACGAGGTGATTTTCAACCTCCCGCGGTCGGCGCAAGATCACCTGACGAACCAGCCGGTGTTCGGGCCGGACGGCTACATGTATGTCGCGGTCGGGAGCCAATCGGCGCAGGGCGCGCCCGACAGCCAGTGGGGCCTGCGCACCGAAACATTACTCAGCGCCGCCATTCTGCAGATCAACACCGGCGCAATCACCGCGCCGCTGAACGTGAGGACGACCGACGCCGGTGGAACGTACAATCCACGCAAGAAGGGCGCCCCGGTTCGGCTTTACGCAACGGGCGTGCGCAACGCGTTTGACTTAGTCTGGACGCGTGACGGCAAGCTTTTCGCCCCCACCAACGGCAGCGCCAAAGGCGGCAACTCGCCGGCGGGCGGCGGGGCGCCGGCGCTGACTAACATTCCCACTCAGAACGATCCGCTATTCCAGATCGTCGAAGGCGGATACTACGGCCACCCCAACCCGTCGCGCGGCGAATTCGTCGTCAACGGAGGGAACCCCACCAGCGGCAAAGACCCGGCGGAGATCACGCAGTACCCTGTCGGCACGCAGCCCGCGGCCAACTATCGTGGGGTGGCGTATGACTTTGGCCGCAACGTGTCGCCCGACGGCGTTTTCGAATTCTCCGGCAGTGTCTTCGGCGGAATGCTCAATGGCGCGCTGCTCGTCGCGCAGTACAGCGCCGGCGACAACATTATCATTCTGTCGCGCGACGCCAACGGAAATATTTCCAAAGGCGAATTCGGCTTCACCGGGCTTACGCAGTTCGTTGATCCGCTGGACATCATCCAGCATCCACAAACGGGATATCTGTATGTGGCCGAGTACGGCGCATCGCGCATCACGCTGCTGCAGCCCGACCAGAGCAAACTCATTTCCGGCCGGCGGGCGCGCACCGACAAAGAGCAGCTTGTATTCAACGACGTGCGCGGCGGCGCGGGGTCGTCGGCGCAGACGCTGACGATTCGCAATAAGGGCAAACGCGGCTTGACCGTCGGCGAGATCAGCTTTGTCGGTGCCAGCGCATCGATGTACACGCTGGTTGAAGCGCCTAATCGACCGTTTGATCTGGCGCCGGGACAATACATTACCGTCCGAGTGAACTTCACCGCGCCCAGCGGCACCACCAACGGCGTGAAGACGGCCAGCCTGCGCATCGCAAGCAACGACAGCGGCGGATTGACGACGGTGGATATTCCGCTGAGTGGCATCGCCACGCCGGGCCTCGAAGGCGAAAACGAACCGTCGTTCCAACGCATTCTCGACGCGTATCGGTTGAACATTGATGTGGGCGATGACGACAAAGCCGAAGCCGATATTCCCCTGCCGCCGCTTTCGAGCAGCGATGAGATCGTCGCACAGGCGTTTGTGAAGGCCGGAACCGGCAACGTCACGATCGAGCCACTGGCGGTGTTCGCGCCAGATTTCACCACGTTTGTGACGGGCGTGGGTTATTACAACACGGCGTCGGGCGCGACCACGCAAGTGTTCACCGCCAATCGCGGGCAGAATCAGACGGTTAAACCCGGCTACACCGGCTGGAATCAGTTTGATCCGGGCACGGGTCAGTTCGGCTTCTATGCCCTCTGGCCGCAGCGGAACAATCGGATCACTTATAGCCAGGACAGCCGCAACACATGGGACACCAGCATCGCCGCCGGTCGGAAGATGCGCGTTTACCCCTATCGCAACGCAAGCGGGGTGGTGGAAGCCAACGCCTATATCCTGGGCGCCGAAGCTATTTCGTCGCCGGTGGATCAACAAGATGTGGTGCTTTTGGTGCGGAATGTTCAACCTGTTGCGGCCTCCGCAGCGCGGGTTGCCGGCACGACGTCAGTTCGCACTCTGACAAATCCAACGTCGTTAGTGCATCCGCCACGGTTGTTCGGCGAAATATTTATCGGATCGAATTCAATGGAAGAATGGGTCTAAACAGCGTCGCTTCAATGACTTAGTCGGATAAATGTTCTGTTAATTTCGTGACACGGGGCGGGTGGCCCGATAATCTGTCGCAAAGGCCTTGGTCAAGTAATACCTTAATAGTCAATCCTCGCCGCTCACTCGGCATTCGCTCGGCAGCGGGAACTATCGTTTCAATGATCACGGAGGATCGAGCGTTTTCCGAACACGTTTCGGAATCGGAGATACTGCAATGTTTGCGCGTGATCGATCGCACAGTCAGTCGGCCTTCGCAACGGCGATGGAGAATCTTGAGAAGCGAGATTTGCTCTCGGCCGACGTGCAGATAGTTCCGCTGCACGGCGTCGCGTGCTCGTGCATGGGCTGTGGATGCGCGGCACAGGCGCAGGGTGAGTCGATGACGATGGCGCTGAATGGGTCAACGCCGCTGGCCACCACGTCGGCCGCGCCGAAGTTCGGCGCGAAGATTGATTTTCGCCCGGCCAACACAGACGACCCGTTATACCGCGGGCACAAGACCGATACCGGCGCGAAATACGGCGTTCGCGCCAACGGCCTGACCTACGGCTGGAATTCCGATCTGTCGGCTGAAATGCGCGACCGCGACTCGGCGTTGTCATTCGACGAGCGCTACGACACCATCGCCAAAATGCCCGGCGGCAGCACGTGGAGCATCAAGGTTCCCAACGGCTGGTACCAGGTCAACATCTACGGCGGCGATCCGAGAAACTGGCAGAACAGTCGTTATGTGATGGATGTGGAGGATCGCCTCGCCGTCAATGCCAAGCCGCTGGAAGATCAGCGATTTGTGGAAGGCGTGATTCGCACGCAGGTGAACGACGGCAAGCTGACGATCAGCGCCGACGCCGAAGGCCAGAACAACGCCATCGGGTTTGTACACATCGCCGGCATTGATGCGCCCACGCAGTTTCCGGTGAAAAATGATCTGAACTGGACGAAATCGACGTCGCAAACCACTCCGCTTGGCCGAGTGGAAGCCGGCTCGGTGCGCCTGGGCGACAAGCTATACATCATGGGCGGGTATACGAACGGTTACCACGCGGTCACCGGGCGGGTGGACATTCTCGATATCAAATCTAACAAGTGGACGCGTGGCGCATCGCTGCCGGGCGCGCAGACGCACTTCGGTTTCGCCACCGACGGGCGCTTTATTTACGCAGTCGCCGGGCAGTATGGTGCGCTATTCAGCAGGGACGGCACCAACGAAGCGTGGAAGTACGATCCGGCGAAAGATAAATGGACGCGCTGGATCAACCTCCCGGAAGTGCGCTTCGGCGGCGCGCTGGCGTTTCATGACAACACCCTTTATTTCTACGGCGGCACGGAGAACAACCGGGTGAGCAGCTCGAGCAAGGCTTGGAAGATAGATTTCAAGGAGATCGGGCCGGATTGGCGGCGCATTGCCGACATGCCTTACCAATCCGACCACCTCGGCCACGCGGTGCTGAATGGCGAAATCTACGCCATCGGCGGCGAGCGCGAGCACAATGTCAGCTACATTCAGCACGATGCGGTGTATAGCTACAATCCAAGAAACAACACGTGGCGCCAACGCGCCAGCATGCCGACCGCCAGCAGCCATTTCGAAGGCGCGGTGAATGAGTACCAGGGCAAACTGTGGATCACCGCCGGGCAGATCGACGCGCAGCAACTGACCAACGAAGTCCGCGTGTACGACCCGATCGCCGACAAGTGGACCGTTCACACGCCGCTGAGCGAAAAGCGCAAAGGCGGCGCGACGTGGATTAATAACGGCCGACTCTTCTACACCACCGGCGACAGCCTGAGCAACGGGCAGCCGCGCACGGTGTTGTATACCGATTTGCCGAGTGGGTCGTCGACGGCTGGTTCGTTGTGATCATTGTACTGTCGGTACGTCCTTGATCGGCTTACCTCGGCGTATTTTCTGCGAGGCCGCAAGCGGCGATTGATCGCTTTGGGCGCTCGTGTAGCCGCTTGCGCCTTCGCGGTGAAGTTTTAGATAACGTGCGCCGCGCACGATTGCCTGTGGTACGATTGCGATATGGCCCAAGCGCCTTCACACCCACCGCTGATCACGCCACGACGGTTCGAAACCGCCGCCGATTGGCTGCGCGAACTGGGCGACATTCCCCTCGACCGCATCATTTTCGATCCGTGGCCCGGCACCGCGACGGAAGACGATGTGCTGGAGTTGGAGCGCCGTGGCCGCTTGTGCGAACTGGTTGACGGCACGCTTGTGGAGAAGGGCATGGGATACTGGGAATCGGTGGTGGCGATGAATTTGGCGGGAATGCTCTGGAGCTTCCTCAACCAAAGAAATCTGGGCATCGTCAGCGGCGAATCAGGCATGATGCGCCTGTTCCCCGGCTGCGTGCGAATTCCGGACGTCGCCTTCGTTTCATTCGCCCGGATTAAGTTGCATGAAATCAGCACGCGGCCCATTCCGCCGCTTTATCCTGATCTGGCCGTCGAGGTTTTGAGCGAAAACAACACCCGGAATGAGATTGCACGAAAGCTGCGGGAATATTTCGACTGCGGCACGCAACTCGCCTGGGTGATCGACCCGCGCGCCCGCACCGCTTCGGTGTATCACCGGGCAGGCGAACCCACGAGCGTCGCAGGCATCGACGCTTCGCTGGACGGCGAGCAGGTCGTTCCCGGATTTTCGGCGCCGATGATCGAGCTTTTTCGAAATGTGCCCGAGCATTTCTAAAGAGGAAGCCGGCCTACCCTGAACTGTGGAGAATTCTCTTGACGGCGGCGCAACCAACGTAAGACGCGACTCAACTTTCGCCCCAGGTGGAACGGAACGACGATGAAGGCAAGAATTTTCTTCGGACTTGCGATAATCCTTGGATGCGCTGCAATCGCAGCAATTGTAAAGTGGCGTTTCAGTGCTGAAGGTCCTGCGGCAAACACGAACGCACTGGTTGTACAATCCGAGATTCCGCCCAACCTTGCCGATTGGAAGCAATGGACTCCGGAACAACGAAGTGGATTTGATAACCGAGTGAACGCGGCACTTCCGCTGCTGCAAGGATCTGTGCCACCTGTTCAACGGGCTGGGATTGCCAAGGCTGCGGGGGATGCTCTCGACGCTTATCTATGCGCAACGCCCGAGAAATATTTGTCGATGAAGGCGGTGAGCGGTTTAGCGCCCAGCCGAAAGCTGGACGCGGCTGGCGATCCGGACGCCATCTGGCAGCAGTGCACTCGGTCGGTTTCTGGGGCACGCTGGGACTGGGCCAATGTTACAATTGTCGACGCGACATCCACGCGGTTCCCCTATCGGCCGCAGCCTGTGACCCGAATCGGATACGCCGTGTTCAGCTCTCGGCTGGTGGAAGGGTCACCGGCCAAGGCGCTGCCCGACGGGCTGGGCCCGCGCGTGGTCGAAGTCAGCATTCCCGGAGAGTTTCTCGCCGACGACCAGCAGCGGGTGATTGGAAAGCTCGTGATTGCCCTCTCGTGGCATGCCAAAGCGGGGCGTTGGGTCGTCGTCGGCACGTCGCTGGTTGACGTACCGTCGGGGAAGGGCCTTGGCGTCCCTCCGGCCTAGTTTTCGAAAGTGCTTACGATGATCAGGCGCGCGTTCTCGATGATTGAATTGCTGGTGGTGATCGGCATCATCGCCCTTTTGATGGCGATCGTCATACCCGCGTCTGTGGCGGTTCGGCGCGCCGCGCAATTGACGCAATGCCAGAATAACCTCCGGCAGATATACACGGCATGCGCATCGCGAGCGGCAGAAAACAAGGGGTTCGTTGGCCTGGCCGGACCCGTGGTTCCACTGCCCGCAGCCTCGAATCTTCCCGAAGCGCTCAACGATAGCAACCGAACACGATATCGATATTACTCGGCTGCACCGACCTATCTGCAGTCGATCGAGCATCTGCTTCCGATCAAGTTCACGTTGATGCCACAACTTGATCGATCGGCGCGCGCCGACACTATTCTGGAGGTGTCCCAGCTGTCGCGAATGCGATTGAACCCCGCGCTACGGGTGTTCGAATGCCCGGCGGCGCCGGATGAGCCGGCGGATGAGCCTGCCACCGACGAAATCGTGGTGGCCGGTATTTCCTACGTTGAATCGGCTTACGGCGTGATTCGCTACGCATTCAATGGCGGCGTGTTCGGCTTTCACTTCGACCAGAACACCGTACCCCGTCGCGGCCGTGGCGTGCTGCCGGCGCGGGGCAACGTTTCGTCGCGCGTGATCTGCGGCGACATGGCAATTACAGCCGCCATCGCCGCATGGGCGCCCGAGGTAAGCGGCGGCGGCCAAAAAACCACACTGCAAGACGTCATGGACCAAACGAGCGCGGTCATGCCCGGATACGCCCGTTTGGATCTCGCTCGACACCGCAACCGCATGAATGTGGTCTTCGCCGACGGACATGTAGCCGCGGTAACCGCGGGCGAATTTGGCGCGTGCGTTTTAGCGGAATAGGTCGTTCCCCGTTCTCGGCGCCCATGATCGAGCTATTTCGAAATGTGCCCGAGCATTTCTAACGCGCCCGTCGAATTCCTTTTCTTGATTGACATCCCAACGGTAGTTATCGGACTATACCAATCCGGGCACGGGAACCGCGCTGCAAAAGCTGTGGCATAGTTCCCTCACTTCAGACTCGAACTCTGCCGGGTTGGAAACCGTGCCATGGCTTCGGAGCATGGGAGAGAAAGTGCGATCGCATCGAAAAGTTAGCGTCGGCATCAAGCCGGTGGTGGAAGCTGTTGAACGACGCGTGCTGATGGCGGCGGTGTCGGCGGTTTCGCCGTTGAATGGGGGACAGAGCGTTGCGGTGGGGAGCAACCTCACCGTGTCGTTTGATGTGGCGACGGCGTGATCGTGAACATCCCCGCGCCGCCGGCAAACCTGGCAGCCCAAGTGACCACCTGGGAGCGTGTCGCGCTCAACGGGACCGATGCCGCGGTGAACGAAACCGGCTATGCCGTGCAGCGGCGCAACAGCACGTCGGGCAAGTGGTCGACCGTCGCCGTATTGCCCGCCGGGGTACCGGGAGAGGGGAAACGGATTGCTGCTGGGCAATCGGTTTTTTTCACGCATTGGTCGATAAGTGAGCTACAGTCTTTGGCGTCTTGAATCGAGTCGCTGTCTGCGAAACATGTCGCCTGCGGGTGTTTTGGAGAATGCACTATCATGAATGGTAAAAGTCATCGGGAAGTGGAATCGATTGCGCGCTGCACCTTTGAGAGTCTGGAATCGCGGCAGATGCTCGCCAACGTATCATCGGGCTTTGCCGACTCCACTTTTATCACAGGACTGGATAAGCCCACGCAGATGGCGTGGACGCCCGACGGCCGGCTGCTCGTGGCGCAGCAGGGCGGCAATCTTCGACTGGTGAAAAATGGGCAGTTGTTGTCATCGAACGTGCTGGCGCTGACGGTTAGTAAAGCCGCCGAGCGAGGCTTTTCCGGCGTGGTGGCCGATCCGAGCTTTGCAGACAATGGTTACATCTACGTTTACTACTCACGATTTACGCCCGGAACCAGCGTCGCCAACAATCGCGTCAGTCGGTTTACCATGAACGGTGACGTAGCGGCGCTGTCGACCGAACGCGTGCTGATGGACCTCGACCCGCTCATCAGCAGCTATCATATGGGCGGGGGAATGCATTTTGGCTCCGACAGCAAGCTTTATATCAGCACCGGCGAGAACGCCCGCGGCACGCCGGCGCAGCGGCTGGATAACGTGCTGGGCAAAATTTTGCGTATCAACAAAGACGGCACCATTCCGACCGACAACCCATTTTACGGCAGCACCACCGGCAACAACCGCGCCATCTTTTCGCTGGGATTGCGCAACCCTTTCACGTTCGCGATTCAGCCGGGCACGCAAACGCTGTTCATCAATGATGTCGGCGAGAATGCGTGGGAAGAAGTGAACAAAGGCGGCGCGCGATCGAACTTCGGCTGGCCCAACACCGAAGGGCCGACGACGAATCCGGCGTTCACTTCGCCGGTGTATGCGTTCAACCACAGCGACGGGGGGCATGCGGTAATCGGCGCGGATTTCTATCCCGACAGCGGGCCGTTTCCGTCGCAGTTCCGCGGGAAGTACATCTTCGGCGATCATGTCAAAGGGTGGATTCGCGCGATGGATCCCGCTTCCACGCAGATCGTCGGCGAAATTTCCAGGGGCGGCATCGAGGCGATGACGGATATTGATATCGGCCCCGATGGCGCGCTTTACTACCTCGAGCGGTTCTACCAAAGCCCCGGCCGGATCGGCCGCATCACCGCAACGGGCACGCAGACCAACAGCCCTGTTATCCAGAATTCGCCCGAGAACAAAACCGTCAACGTCGGCGACTCAGCAATCTTCAGCGTGATCGCCAATGGACAGTCGCCGCTCAGCTACCAGTGGCAGCGCAACCGCGTCGACATTCCTGGCGCCAACGGGCCGACGTACAGCATCGGTTCCACGACGCTCGACGACAACGGCGACAAATTCCGTGCGATTGTAAGCAACGCCGCCGGCAGCGCCACCAGTGCCGAAGCAACGCTGACCGTTAATCAGCCGACCAACGCGCCCAAGCCGGTGATCAACCTGCCGACGGCCGGCCAAACGTATCAGGCCGGCGACACCATCACCTTCAGCGGCGGAGCGACCGATTTGCAGGACGGAACGCTTGGTAACTCGGCGCTCAGGTGGACGGTGGATTTCCATCACGATACCCACACGCACCCGTTCCTTTCGGCCAGCAGCGGCGTGGGCGGCGGCACGTTCACCATCCCGACCGACGGCGAAGTGGCGGCCGACACCTGGTTCCGCATCTACCTCGCCGCCACCGATTCCGACGGCAACACCACCACCACTTTCCGCGAAGTGTTTCCGCAGAAAACCACAGTGACGCTGGCGAGCAATGCGAGCGGATTGACCATCAATCTCGATAACCAGCCGCGGACAACGCCGTTCAGTTTTCAGGGCGTGGAGAATTTCCCCCGAGTGCTCAGCGCGCCGACTTCACAGGTGAAGAATGGAATTACGTATACATTCACAGGTTGGAGCGACGGGGTAACCAGCGCCACGAGAATCGTCCTCACGCCGAGAGACACGACGACCTACACCGCAAACTTCGCACAGCAGGGCGGCACACCCACGGGCACGACGGCGCCGCTGATCGGCGACGCCTACGCGCGCGGCGGCACGTACGCCGGCCAGAACTTCGGCTCGGCCGCCGAGCTTCTCGCGAAGTTTGACAACACCGCCAGCAATCTTCGCGAGTCTTTCATTAAGTTTGACCTGAACAATTTCAACACCATCAACTCCGCCAAGCTGCGCTTGTGGGGGCGCCTCAGCACCGCCGGCGGGCCGGTCAATGTGAACGTACTGGGCGCGCCTGACACCACCTGGAATTTCGCAACGATGAACTGGAACAACCGCCCGATTACCAGCGGCGCGGCGCTGGGCAGCGCCTCGCTGACCAGCACCGCCGGCAAGTGGTTTGAGTTCGATGTGACCAACTACCTCAAAGCCCAGAAGGCCGCGGGCCAACGGTATGTGACGCTCGTGCTCAAAGGCGTAACAGCCACATCACCGTACGCGGTCTTCAACAGCAGTAACGCGGCGAGTAACAGGCCGGAGTTGCGGATTGGTTAGTGTTACGATGCCGCTTTTAAGTTTACCGTGAAGCGCTCGGCCGTGAACAGGGTGACCCCGGCGTTCGCACCGTCGCATGCAGAACCACTGCAGAGTGGGTGGCGAGCCGCCAATGAGCGACGAATGGAAGCACGGGCTTCGCCAGCATAATTGGCGGCGTTTTTTGTGGCACGCGGGGAAGTAAGTGGTGCTAGTTTTCGGTACGCAAGGGCGAACCACCCAACACAAAATCCGTGACCAAGCGTTCGTTTCCTTGCAAGCCAAAGACAAGCTCGTCACACGCCAACTGTAAGCGCCGCACGTGTCTGTCGCCGAGACCTGCCGCAGAATCAATGATCGACATCGTGGGGTAATGGGCAGAGTGGGCGCGCAGAAAATTGGCGACAGCGGAGGTGAGAATCGCTTTCGATTTCGAACCCACGGTAAAAACATGCACCGGAGGGCCAGATGAATTGAAGTGGTAATCAACGCTATACACATGATGTGGATCGGCGGACGAAAGTGTCCAATTTCGTAAGGCAGGTCGTTGCGGCTCGATTTTCTTGGAAACGAAGTGGTCAACAACCTCAGAGAACTCACGTAGGCGATGGTGATCGGGATACCATGCAACGTCTGCAACACGGGCAACAGCTTGGCAGAAGGCCAGGAAATCTGCCGGAGCTGACTTCGTCGCGATCCGCCGGCGTACTTGAATTCCGTCCCACTCAGCCCGATGAAAGGCGCAGATTGACCGTACCCGGTCGTGCTGGTTTTTGTCCGTAAAATCAACATTTCGATCGAGCGCCTTGAAGCGCGTAATCCCTCGATCGGAGAGGTAGCTCTCCCGTTGGGGGCGCTCTAAATACGCATTGATTGAGTCGCCATCCGGGTAGGAAAATGAGGTAACTAGAAATCGTCTCTCGTGCCGTGCACGTAGGCCGACGACGAGTTCAGAGCAGATTAGTTTCTCTAGCTGGTCAGTTGTCATGGCTGCTGCCTAAAGCCATAGAGTCCCGTGTGTGTTTCCGAATCCGAAACGCGAATATTTGCATCTACCATGAATTTGCCGAGCAGCCGCTCATATTGCTGGTTGGGTGATCCAGCCGACGGGAGCTTGAGTAATTCTGCACAAGCGTCCCAATCCCGGCCTTCGCGCACTGCCCGTTCTTGATACACGTGCCGATGAAGGTCACCTGACTCGATGATAGGCGGAGGAAACCACTCGGGATTAGCATGGATCGAGTCATGAACATTGTACCGTAGTAAGCCTTCAAAAATTCTACCGGGAAGCTTACCTTCAAGAGTCAATGAATACGTATCTGTGCGCTCATCCTTGCGAATTACGATCTTAAACGCAGTCGGTATACTTGCGTCCTCCGGTTCAGCCTTAATCTCGCACCCGAACTCTCCCTTTGTTGCGCGGCCTAATTTCCTTTTGTTCCAGGCGTCAAACGCAACTCGCTTGCGCACGGAAATCATCTCCGTTGCCTCGGCCTGTAAGTATATTGGCGCAAATCTCACGCGCACATGATCTTACACTGGCACGCCGGAAGGGCGAGTCTGTCGGCCTGAAAATGTCTGCCTACTTGCCCACCACCTGATGAAACACATTCCTGCTCACACCCTTTTCGTTGGGCCGCAGCAGTGTGATCTGCCGGCCGCCGTATTCGGCGACGTAAAGATTGCCGGTGCTCGGGTGCTGCACGATGTCCAGCGGGTCGCTGAACTGGGTGAAGCCGTCAATGCCGGTGGTGGCTTCGGCGATCGAGCCATCGGCGGCGGGGGTGAGCACGATGATGTCTTTCCCGCCGCTGTAACGCGTGACGAGAATCTTGCCGTTGAGCTTTCCGCCGAAGGCGTTGCCGCGGTATTCGGTTAAGCCGTTGGGGCTGACGCTGTATCCGAAATCGAACACCGGCGGGGCGAAGTTAAGCTCGGGGTTCACCCCGACGGGGTAGCTCTTGATCTCCTGCGTGTCTGCGTCTTTGGTCGGGTTGCCGCCCATCAGCACGAACTCGCCGCGGATCGGGTTGGGGTGGCCGTAGTATTTGCCGCGTTCGATTTTCAAGAGCAGATCGTGCGTGGTTTCTTTAATATCGTAGATCGGCGGAACCACTGGCTTTCCGGCGGCGGCGTTGCCGGGGGCGTTTCCACCGGCAGCAGCCCCATTTAAGCCGGTGTAGAGATTGCCGTTGCTGTGCCAGAGCAGGTCAAACCCGCTGCGCACGCCGGTGGCGTAGATCGTCAATGGCGCATCAGCGACGGATGGATTGTACGTTCCGCCGTCTTCGGTCTTCACGTCGAGCGGGGTCTGCTTGATCAGCTTCGGATCAAGTCGCAGCGTCGCCGCTGTGAGCAATCGTTCGGGGCGGAAGTTCCATTTCTTATCCGGTTCGCCGTTGCTGGTGTTGCTGCCGTGGCAGAAGTAGAGCGCGCCATCGGGGCCGAATGCCATCTGAAAGTTGAGATGATCCTTGAACGCACGCGGCAGGTTGATGACCACATCCTGGCAGCTCGACAGCGATGGCCCGGACAGAACACTGATCTTGCTCGTCCAGTCGTCGGCGCCTTCGATTCGGCCTTCATTGAACGCCATCTGCCCGTGGCCCACCCACAAGATGGGATCGCTCGCGCTACTCTTCGGGTCAAAGGTGATTCCGGTAATGATGCGCGGTCCTTGCGCCGCGGCCTGAATCGTGCTGATGGTTTGCGGGTTACCCAGCGTGCCATCGGCCTTTACTTCAAAGCAAAAAATGCGGCCGTCGAATGTCCCGGCGTAAAGCTTGCCATCGGGGCCGAACGCCAGCCCCGTGTAAGCGCTGGGCATGTCGCGGCCGGGCATCATCACTTTTGTTGCGGGCATCGATACTTTTTCGAAGGCCACGGGGAAGCTCTCGGTCCGGCTCACGGCGGCGGTCGTGAATGTGAACTTGTACGGGCGGAAGCTTGCGCCCCGGGTGTCGCGCAGTTTGTCGTTCACTTCAAAGATGTATTGCGTTTTGGGTGAAAGCAGTTCGAGCGGTTGAAGGACGATCGCATCGCCGGCGCCGCTGGTGTTCAGGCGCGATTTCACGGGCAGCATGGTGTCGGCCTTGAGCAGCCGTACGCTCGATTCATTCATCGTCGAGGCATCAACGCCCGCGCCGGTATTGGGAAGGATTACGTCGCACGAGATGAAAGCGTTGGGCAGCACGCCGCTCTCTCCGGTGCCCGGCCGAGTGAACGTGACGGCGGGGCGGACGCCTTCGGCCTTGGCCATCGCCACTTCGCGCTGGCCGAACTTGTTGGCGGCCTGATAAAGCAGAACCGAAGAAACGCCGATCGTTGCCACCGCGACGGCGGTTACGAGATAGTTGGTTTTCATAGGTGTCTTTCCGGGCGCAGTAAATGCCATGTCTATCGTATCGGGTGGCGCAGCGGTGAGGTTTATTACGCTTCGGCGACGAATTATCGCAGTTATCGGGCCAGCGACGGGCGACACGTCAATTCCATCGTTGTGCAAGCTCTGAGAATGTTCTACGAATGGGCTTGCTGATCCGAGTTGAATCGTCGCACCGCAGAATTCACGTAATCGGTTAATCCCATCTTGAATAAACGCCGAAGCGCGCGACAATACCATTTGGTTGCACATCATCTCGCCGCCCGATAATCAGGTCGGGGGCAGGCGTTGTGGAACTTTTGATCATCGGTTGATGGATCGACCGATGCAAACCCAGATCGAGCGGCGTATGCAATCGTCGCGGCATTGGCCGGTTGTGTGGCGTCTCTCACAACTGATTGGCCGATCGATCCGGGCCGGCTTTCTCGGTCCCAAGGACGGGCGACACATGGATTCTTTCCTCATCCGAGGCGGCAGCCGCCTCAAAGGTCGTGTTGATATTTCCGGCTCCAAGAACTCGGCGCTGCCGATCATGGCCGCGTGCCTGATGGCCGAAGGCCGCACCACGCTCAAAGGCGTGCCGCGGCTCAGCGATATCGACAGCATGAACAAGCTGCTGGGCGAACTGGGATGTCATATCTACCGCCACGAACCCGGCACACTCACGTCCGGCGGCATGGGGCCGAGCCTAAACGGGCCGCTGGATATTACCGTCACCGATGAACGCAACTGCGAAGCGCGGTACGACATCGTCAAAACCATGCGCGCCAGCATCTGCGTGCTCGGCCCGCTGCTGGCTAAACGCAAACGCGCCGTGGTGAGCATCCCCGGCGGATGCGCCATCGGCGATCGCCCGGTCGATCTGCACATGCGCGGCCTGCAAAAGCTCGGCGCCACGTTCCACACCGAAGGCGGCAACATCGTCGGCGAAGTCAACGGCCGCTTGAAGGGCTGCCGCATGTACTTAGGCGGCGCACAAGGACCAACGGTTCTCGGCACGCTCAACGTCATGTCCGCCGCCGCGCTGGCCGAAGGTGAAACGACCATCGTCGGCGCCGCCTGCGAACCGGAAGTGAGCGACTGCGCCGAAATGCTCAACAAAATGGGCGCGAGAATCCGCGGCCACGGCACGCCCGAGATTAAGATAGAAGGCGTCGATCGCCTGGTGGGCATCGAGCACCGCGTGATTCCCGATCGCATCGAAACCGGCACGTTCATCATGCTGGCCGCCATCACCAACGGCGAGCTCGAGCTCAAGCACTGCAACCTCGATCATTTGGTCGCGGTCGAAGATCGTCTGCAGGAAGTCGGCATCAAAATCACCAGAGAAAACGGCACCATCTTTGTCAGCAGCTCGCGCCGCCTGCAGCCGATCGAGATGACCACCCAGCCGTACCCCGGCTTCCCCACCGACCTTCAGGCCCAGCTCATGGCGCTGCTGTGCGTGGCCGACGGCATCAGCGTGATCACCGAACGCATCTTCCCCGATCGCTTTTTGCATGTGGGCGAACTCAACCGCATGGGCGCAAGAATCCGCAAAGAAGGTCCGACCGCCATCATCCAAGGCGTAAAGGAACTCAACGGCGCCCCCGTCATGGCCAGCGACCTGCGCGCCAGCGCCGCGTTGGTAATGGCCGCCATGGTCGCAAAAGGCACGACGCGCATCGACCGCGTGTATCACATCGATCGCGGGTATGAAAAGATCGAACAAAAACTGATGGCGGTCGGCGCCGACATCGAACGCATCAGCGAAACCGGCCGAACGAGCGTGACCGTGGCGGCGTGAATCTTCCCCCTCGCCCGGTACCCCGGGAGAGGGCCGGGGTGAGGGTTCTTGCCGTCGAGCGTAACAGGGCAATTGCATGTTCTTCGCCACAGCGAAGTTCGGCGCTCGTTAGCTATTGCGCTTTGGGGGTTTCCGGAGTAATACTTTCATTTCATCAACGGGATCTCGCGTTGTTCAATTCAAACTGCGGACAACGAAAGAAGCTTTGGCATGTGATTTGAGCCGTTCTGACCGTATCAATTCCCGCTGCGAGCAATTTGAATTTCTTCGGTACAAGGATCAACAGAACCGGTTTCTCGACTTCCACGCCTCTCGCCACACGCGGGGCGTATGGCTCTTCGACCATCACGACGTGAAGCCTCGCGAAGTACAGGAACTGCTGGGTGAGGGCAGCATTGCATTGATCGATCGCTACACGAAAAGTATGAAGACGACCGACTTGAGCGTCATCGACCGCAGGCCGGAACTTGGCAAGAGTCGTCCACTCACGCCGAAGGTTGCCGCGATGCAGAAGAACAGCACAGCGAACGAAATCCCGCCGAAAAGCTTGGCCCCAAGGGGCGGACTTCGACCTACTTTGGCGAACTCGACGTTGACAACTCTCATGCCGAGGTTGCGTCTCCGAAACGTCCAGAAAAAACAGGAAACACAAGTGTTTTGACGCAGAAACGCGAATCGGATATCTTGATTTTTGCTCCCGGAGAGGTGGCGGAGCGGCTGAACGCGCCGGTTTCGAAAACCGGTCTGCCCGCGAGGGTAGCGAGAGTTCGAATCTCTCCCTCTCCGCTGTCCGAGACAGACAGCCGTTCAACCAGACAGTTGAACGGCTTTCTTGTTGATATTGCAAGAGTTACGCCCTCCAAGACAAAGTTCAAACAGACAAAACTGAGCAAACGCCGCTTTA
>Ga0163148_10003777_pt1 | contig 16400 bp, 7 predicted proteins | sample OliLakLV19MP7P2_FD_148606 | JGI IMG/M metagenome (GOLD analysis project Ga0163148, IMG submission 148606) | Freshwater microbial mat bacterial communities from Lake Vanda, McMurdo Dry Valleys, Antarctica- Oligotrophic Lake LV.19.MP7.P2 | ecosystem: Environmental > Aquatic > Freshwater > Lake >...
ATTATATAGCCATAGTAAATTAATTTCTTTAGTGTCTATACGTTTGCTAATTTTCGGACTCTACGGAGCACTTGGGTAGCTCTTTGGCGTCTCATGGCTGTTTGCTCAGCGTCTAAGCGGCGTTTTTGGCATCCTAGAAGAGTTTTCTGGCAGGAAGTGATCTGGGCATGGGTTGGAAGCCAAACTTCTTCCAGGAGGAAATGGCGCTGTACTGTGCTGACTGCCAGAGAAGCGGTTATAATGTACGGTTTGCTGGTTCTCTCGGCGCGGTTTCCGAAAATGGCTTGAAACCAGTTGGAAGCTGTTCTCGGCTGTATCTCAGGGAACGCTTTTGCCAGATCTGTGGCATAGATGCTAAGAGTTTCGGTAAACAGACCTTTATCAGACAGAGATTCCAGTGCATAGAGAAAGGTGAGGATGTTCCTAGAGAGGTTCAGTTTCTGCTCTTGTGAAAGACGCAAATGATTTCCCTTATTGACACGCGCAGAAACCACACAACATCCCTGGTGTGAGTTGGGCATAGGTAGCTCCTGTGCTTGGTTGACGAAGGAACCCCCTGTTGACGGCAGGGGGTTCTTCTTTTGGTGGACGGATTAGAGAGGCTAGCGAGCCTGCTTCATTGCGCAATGTTTTGGCGTAAACTCTTTAGGCATCTGCTTTGTAGATAGCCGAGCAGTTCTCAGTCTCATCAATTCTAACAGAGAGGACTTTAACACCTAGCTCTCCCAGCAGCTTGCTGGCAATCTCATACAGGAACGCGGCCATGTTCTCAGCCGTAGGATTAGTAGGCATGCAGAAAGCCTTGGGGACTATATAGGAGGTAGCCTGGAAGCTGATGAGCATCGCGGCTGCGAAAGGATCTTTCACCCAGTAAATGAATCCGTGATCCCAATTTTTATCAAGCCATCCGCCTACGTGTTCTTTGATCACACTAAAATCAACCACTCGACCTAGAGAGTCTAGATCCCCGCTGCATTCAATAAAGCACACATAATTATGCCCGTGTGGATGCGCGCATTTTGACTCGTGCATGTGGACACGATGTCCTGCACAAAAGGTTAGGCGTCGAGTGGCGGTAATAGTCATTGTATACTCCTTGGTTAGCGGCTGATGATTAGGACAGGATTTGCGGCAACCATAAGTTCTCCGCCAGTAAGTGTTGTAGTAGCTGTGGCACCGGAACCACCGCCTCCGGTAAAGGAAATAGTTGGTACAGAGCTATAGCCGTCTCCAGTGTCTGTAACGGCTATTGAGGCGATCCTACCTGTTACTGTTGCGACACTGGCCGTTGCACCAGATGCGTTGGTAAACCCGCCGAACTGGCCTGGAGCCCCACCGCCGCCAGCAAGAGTTACCAGAGCGTCGGTTGAGTATCCAGTACCGCTGTTAGTAACAGTTATACTAGTTACCCCAGACAGTGCAGCAGACCCGATAGTGACAGCGAGTATAGCGCCTGTTCCACCACCGCCGCTGACAGTTGCAACTAGATCGGGGTTGGTGTAGCCGTTACCGACGTTTGTCACGCTGATTGCGTTGACTACACCTGAAACAGTGGCTGTAGCGGTAGCACCAGTCCCGCCGCCGCCTGTGATAGAGATTGTAGGATCACTGGTGTAGCCAGTACCTCTGATAACGACATTAATGGCAGTAACGGCACCACCAGCAATAGTTGCAGTTGCAGTAGCACCACTGCCACCACCACCTGATATGCTAACAGTAGGAGTACTGACGAAACCGCTTCCAGGTGCAGTTACGGTAAACACGCCTACGCCGCCTGTGATACTAGCGATGGCAGTAGCCTGTACGGCGTTGGATCCGGTAGGAGCCGCGATGGTGACCGTCGGTGTACCAGTGAAGCCGCTACCTCCATTAGCGACAGTGACAGTAGAAGAAAGTGTGCCGCCACCAATCTGCGCGGTTGCAATAGCTCCAGTCCCCCCACCAGAAAAAGCTACGGTTGGTCGTAGCGTATAGTTAGTTCCTGGATCATTAACGGTAATAGTACCTATGCCGTTACTCAGAGTGGCAACTGCGGTGGCAACGGCTGACGGTGTTCCGCCAGTAAAAACTACAGCAGGTACTGATGTGTATCCACTACCACCGGCTGTCACTGCAATAGAACCAATAGCGTCTAGGTCGGAGACACGACCGTAACCATACAGTGAGGCTCCTATGCTGGTAAAGGGGACTTGCGTGTCTGAGATGGTTAGTGTAGCGCGTCCTGAAGCAGCGAGGGTAGGATGATCAGCCAGCGCGAGGATGGTAGGCGTCAGGCCAGCCCTATTAGCTGCTGTATATACAAGAAGTTGCTGTATACGACCAGCGACAGTTAGATCGACAGCAGAGCCGTCGTCTCCTAGAAAAATGATTGGGTAGACATCGTCTGCCCCTGACATTCTCTCGATGGTGTTGGATTCGATACCTTTGACTAGCATTCTCATAAGATTTCCTGCGTATGTGGCTGTGGGAGTGGGTGCGGGTTATGATTAGATCGTGTATGCGCTAGTTTGCAATGTGTGTCCGAATGTACTAGGTGTGCGACGTAACGGCGTGGTTCCGCGCTTTTAGTACGTGACAGTGATCGGAGAACTGTCAACAGACGTGGACATAGCGTTCTTAGACTTCACGGTATACGTGTATACTCCAGAAGATAAAAACTCGGTAAGTGTCAGGTTTTCTCCAGCGTACACTAGTTCACTATTCCTATAAACTTCGTAAGAAATGTCTACACCAACGTTACTCCATGTTAGAGTAGTACCATACGGATTAGACAGAACTGGAGGGGCTGGTGGATAGGTGACGTATGTTTTTTGGTCTAGTTGTGGAATCCACACGAGGTACGAAAAGCCTTTCGGTAAATCTAAAGTATTGATCGAATTTGCGCCACCCCCAAATGCAATATAGTTTCCGTAATTAGAAGTAGCATTAAAATTATTAAATCCTGACGAATCCTCTAGTCGAATTAAGTGTATAGGAGGCTGATAGTCGCGTTCAATTAAAGTCGCCGACGTGTATTTTGTAGCGATATTTATGGTTAATCTAAAAAGAGAATCGGACACGCTCTGGTGAGTAACGGTTACGGTTCCGGTAACGGTGTTAGTCGGAGCGGTGTCGATTGCATAAGTATAAAGAAGTATAATATTCGTACTTATCCATGGTAAGGGTTGAGGTTCCGTGGAAGGAATCTTTCGACCAACGTAGTACGAAGACCGGAAATTTATTCCCTGAGAAACAGAAATCGCGAACTCTGGAATATCCATCTGTAGTCGAGCGGCGCGACTAGAGAATATATAAATTCCGAACCCAGCTCTCCAGCCGAAACCAATATAGTTTAACCGAAATGTAGGAGGAACGAGAGAAATAATCGGCATGTCGTCTGTATCCCACGTAGGAACATCGAAAATGCCACTAGAAACATAAGTGCATGTCTTCTTAATACCCGACAATCCCCAGTCATTTGCATTTTTCATTCGGCCAATAATCCAAGCTTCTTGGATAGGCCATCCACCAGAATTATCAACAAAAACCTGTAAGTTACTGTGATCGTGAAAAGTATAGAGACTCGTCGGAGCAACCGCTGTTCCTACCGGCCGATATCCGCCAGTTTCATGCGTGGTCTGTGAAGTTGTTGTATATATACTTCTCAATGAATTTCCAAGTTTAAGTGAGACTTCTCTATTTAAGTCTACTTCCATATTACCACTTGTAGGTGCTGTTCTAGCGACTATAGACGAAGCAGCTATAATAGCGGTTTCGTCCGGCATTCCTGCTGATTCGGGGGTTCCGTCGTGAACTCCGAAAGTAATAATGTGCGAGTTACTCGGAGGAGCTAATTCGTCCATAGCAGGAATTAAAGAATCACATTCCCAAGACATAGGATTTGTGTCGGCTGATTGTTGCGCGTGAGTTACTGCTGGGTTTTGTACGGTTGCTACGACAGTGGGAAAACAAAATAAATATATGTGATCTTTATAAGATGTTAAGGTAACGGCTTCTCGTTTAGCTATAACGAAGTCGTACCATTTAAGTCCTCTTGAAATGTCACCGGAAAAAGGCGCTGGAGCGGTCCAGGCGGAACTCGGAGGAAGTGCCGTTATCCGGATTCGGGTAGTAATGTTTGTATTTAGGAACTGTATAGCATTATAAATTTGATGATTAGTAAAAAGAAGATATCTATCATTACCATCTATCTTAGTTCTTATACCAACGCCTGCGAAAGTAGCTAACGAACTGGCCGAAACAGCAGCTGAATTATATAGCTCGGTGGGATTATGTAGATCATATTTGTAAAGTCGCTTGAAGGATTCGGTATAACTCGCTGATTCGACAACTTGATAAGGAACTCCGTCAAATAATAACTTCATGAAAATAGGATAACTATAGTCCCCAAAAAAAACATATGGATAGCCTAAGTTAATATCGTATTCTCTAGCAAAAGCAAAATCGTAAGTTTCTACCTTGCAAAAAATAGTTACGGTAGTATCCGTTGCGGAACTTACGTTAGCGTATCCGACACGTTCGGCTACGGTTCCTGTTTTACGAGCGACTCGTGTAGTAGCTCGGTCATCTTCTAAGATATATACGTTGTCTCCAGCAGCGTAAACATCAGTAACGTTATTTTTAACTAGTGTGATTGAGTAATCGGTTGGGTTAATAGGTCCCACATTATGTATAGAATCTAGAGTACCTGTCGGAATAGGGCTTTCGTTAGCTTTAGTGAATGTCTCAATCCCCCAAGGAACTGTTTCAATTTGTGTTAAGTTAATTGCCCAACCGATGTCGGTAATTTTCTGATAATCCGAATAGGTAATATTCGGATGTAAACGAATCCAAGCTCCTGCTGCGTTCTTATAAAACGGCTGACCTATTATTCCACCGCCACTTACAATAGTACGAGTTCCTCCATCCGCCCCTACGGGAGCGTATGGTCCGTAGTACACCCGAGGATTAGTTCCGATGGCAGTATAAAATGGCATTAGAAAGTCGCTCCAGTAGTAAGGAATGTCTGGTATGTGAACGGTGCGCCGGTTATCTGAACCTTAACACGGTTATAGCACAGGATTCTCTGGCCCCGAATCAGACCTTGGCTGGAGTAGGGCTGGGTGTTCATTAGGCGGTGAAGTCTCCCATCATCAATGCTCCTTACGTACCCAAAACCATCTTCGCAGGTCGGGTAGGTATTCGGATCGTAAGCCTTGGCTGTAGCTGGAGTGGTTGGCATAAGCTTTATACCTAAAAGTCCGGGGATGGTAGCTACGATATTTCCGCCTTCGACTACATATATATGTGTTTTTGCTGGTCCTGTAGATATGATAGACAGCACTTCTAGAACTTGGCGTGACGTAACTCCGCCAGATTCTGGCTCGGTGTCAGGGATGCTCAATCCGTTATTAGCTAGTGTTACACGATCACCAGCCTTATACTCCTGCGTGCCAGCCCTATTCAGTGCTACTGCAACGCTGCCAGAGAGCAGTTGTGGTATTGCGCCTAGGGTAGCTGGCGTATTTGAAGCATTACGCAAGATCGGAGTCCCTACAGGAAACACTGGTACCGTACTGGCTGGTGTGTACACAGCACCGTTACCGACAGTTACAGAATATGACTTAGTTACGTCTAGGCTATCTTTGACCTGTATAGATAGAACGTTAGCCGAAATGCTTTTAGACGTAACGACTAATAGATTATTATCTGTAGTGTTAACGATGCTGACTAAGCCGGTACCGACTTTGCCCAGTGAAGAGTCGAAATATACTTTAATAGTCGCTGTGTCTTCCTTAAAGAGCGCCTTTACTGCTGTTGGCGGAGATGATGCCTGTAGAACTATGTTTGGTTCATACGCAGCGTCCCACGCCTTGTTGAGCGCGGAATAAGGTCTTTCCAACTGCACAAAACAAAGACCGTCTGGAAGTACCGGTAAGGGGTCATCAACATCTAGGTATCCAGGTATAACGTCAGGGTAACTCGCCCAATCCTCTACTATAGGAAGACTGTCAGCAGTAATAGACCCGTCAGAAGAATAAAGTGGTACTGGATACGACACGTTTGATGTAGGTGTCAGAGTGCTAGTCGGAGTCCTCACAGACTCACTATTACCGCCAAGAACTACGCCGGAAAGAAGATCAACGCCACCACCGCCGCCTCCAGACGGTATAATGTCATAGACTGATATCTGGGTTTTTCTCTCGCCTTGATCTGAAGGACTATCAAAAACTGTTATAGGCTTACCAATAATGACCGAAGATCCATCCTTGATTGCATCGCTGGTTCTGTTCACCACTAACACGTAACAATTTCTAGCAAGCTTAATGGAGACGTTTAATTCCGAAGACTCCGCAGCGGGGGCGGTCTTTCCCTTATTAGCGTAGACACTCCCTGATCTAACTCTAACGCGAAGTGTCTCCGTCAATGACACGCGACGAGTCATCTGAAGAACCATAACGTTTTTCTTAGTCTCGTGTGCTGTGGCCCTGTGAACCTTTATAGGAGCTTCGTTACTAACTACACTGAAAAGTCTTTGTCCAGTAACTCTTGAATAAGAGCCGGTGTTAACCCTGGAATAGAGTCTATGGTCGTACCACACATAAAACTCTGCGTTAGTGTTGGTAGCTTCATTACCCCTATCAGTGCAGGTGACCCCTATTACACGTAGCTGAGAACCTTTAGGTACTTCAGTATTCTCGTACCCATAAGATTCTGAATCTGCATCCCAAGAAGAGGATTCTACAGGTAGTGAACCGGCTTGTAGACGAACGTAGCCCATGCCTGGTGGTATTACCGATGTCGGCATGGCCTCGGCGTGAGCGTATGCCGGTAGGAGTGTAGGTGAAGCTTCTTGTAGCGTGGCTGGATCGGTAATACTGGGAAACCATTTCTCCGGACCAGTAATTTCCGTAGCAGATACAGGGCCTAGAGCCGCAATACCCATGGCAGCGGAGCCGAAGCGGATACTATCAATGTTAGCAGTCTCTAGGCCCGCGCGACGTACAACCAATTTCTTTAGGTTATTATCGTAAACCAGATCCGTAACGTATGGACCTTTACCACTATCTCGCAAGCTAAAGTCTTTGCTCTTTGTATGCTCAGTATTTCTATTAGTGTGAACCCTGTTTCCAGTAGGACCAACAGGTGTAGGGTTAGAGGAGCCGAAAGGATTGTTAGTGCTCATGTTAAACGTCCTGTAGTCCGGAAGACCCGACACTACCAGACTCGCCTTCAAGGACAAGACCGGGCGTTTTTCTAGAGACAAAAGGATTCTTAGGTGGTGCAGTCTTTCCGAAAGTAACGGAAATTTTGGCCTCATCGACAGAAGAGTAGTCTATCTGAACAACGACGCTGGTTAGCCCTTTGATCGGAGGAAGGCACTTTCCGTCTATAACCAACACATCCCCTAGAGCTACGGGTATCACAGGTGACCCACTAGAGATATCTAAAGCTAGTCCGACAGAACCGTGCCAGGCAGGATTACCGAAGTATTCTGCGGTAGCATCAGCAACTCCGTCTATGTCTAAGAGGTTATCAAATATAACCTCTGGCCCAGAAGATTTAGTAGCGTCAGTATACTGGAAGATTGATGGGACCATGCCTCTGTAGACCCTGCCCTTACCGTAACCGCTAGGACTAGGTTTTTCTACAACGTACTGCGTCCATGACGTATAATGTGCGACTACAGTCCAGGTCATCCACGCTATTGAAAAAGGATCATTGACACCTAGAGGCGATGCATTCGGAGTGTCGTACCACTCAGGCAAAGCCATTAGCTGTGGTGTCGACAGGATAACGCAGTTTCCGCCTTCCTCAAACTGTGCGCCACCACTAGACTCGACATAAAATCTAGTGACGTCATCCCTGTTAATAGCCGTACTAACACCTGCTGGAAATAGTAAGTTAGCTTTAATGCGAGGAAGCAACGGTAGGTCAGGTAGGCCGAAATCCTTTCTACGGGTATTCTCTTCGTCGTAGTCTGCCTTAAACTTCTCGTTTTCTTCTAGCTCCTGAACAGTCTCTATACCATCTGAGAGTGCCGTGTTGGCTTTGTTTAAGCCAACTTGCCATACGTTTCTGTCGTCCTCTCCTGGCTCTGCGAATATATCGCCAAAAGAGTTTACAGTAGTGTCCTGATCAATGTTAAACCTCTGGGCAGCGACTTTTGGGATGTAAGCTTCAAAAGAAGTAGGAGACTGAGCCAGTACGTTTACTGTAAGGGTGTTGTCATTAGGGTCTGGAATGGTAGACCTGACGAGACGGAAATCCATAATAGGCCATCGAGTTTTGTACTTACGGTAAGCCATTCTACCTATGTGCGTATACTCGCACTCATAGTAAACTCCTGGTGTAGCGTGTACGTTTTCATACGCTATTGGTCTGCGAAGATTACTGCCTCCGAAATTTTGCGGTGAGCTTCCGTCCGTATATACCTGTCCTGTTTCGTCATCCACCCACCACCACCCAAAACTACTATCGTCCTCTAACCGCATGAACTCAATCTCGCCTGTCTCTACATTAACTCTGTAGTCGGCACCTTGCCAGAGTCTAAGTCTTCCAGCGGCAGCAATGTTACTGTCTAATAGTGAGTAGTTAGAAATGCCATGTATCCACAGATTCAAATCTGTAACGAAGGTAGCGTTCGGAGGTAGCTGTATGTTGTCCTTCGGATCTAATGGAGCACCTATCTTTTCTGATAGTACGTAGATGCTCTCGTCGCTGCTTGCCCATGAAGGTGTGAGGACTTCGTACCTCTCGACCAGTCTACCACGAGCAAAAATTCTAGTTTTTTCACACGTCTCGCTGATGTCATAATCAGCAGCTAGGTCTAAGACTTTACCCGACTCACCCCCGACCATGGCTGTATAGAGGTCAAATGAAGACTGGGGGTAGACAGCCTTTTCCGACATATCTCGTAGAATTAGTTTTCCACAGGGGAACAAAGCAGTGTCTGAGTTATATTCGATATGCCATTTAATATGCTGATATGGAGCTATCGCTTCTAGAAACACACTAAAGAAACCTTTCTTTAGAGTCGTAAGCGCGGGCATCGGTAGGTTACCGATACTGTCAGGATAGATAATATCTGAGAAAAACTTGATACCGCCTTCTACTTCTTCTGGATCTATCTCGGCACTTAAAAAGTCAGATAGTTTAGGCAGCCGGTAGTTCTCTCCAGTAACCTTCCACTCGCGCTCGTTACAGAGAAGCCCAGGAGTGTTATAATAATCCCACGCTCTCAACCACTCTTGACTGTCGATGAAGTTCTCACACGCCTCACAAACGAAGTTTACGCTCTCTGATGTGAGTGTCATTCCACTATGGTTTTTAACCAATCCTTTGAATAGCACAACGCCGTCTATTTGTCGCAACACGGTCTTGTCTAGATGCGCAGGATGCCCAGTGTTGTTAAGAACCGTCTCCATGTACTGGGAAGGCAATCTAAAGGAGAATGTGGCGGATGTGGATAGCGCGACGGTATGACTAGTAATAATCACGCCAGGAATAGATAAGGACGGGTCCTCGTTAACTGGCGCGGCGTCGGCAACGTACAGTACGTCAGGGTCAAGGATGAGTGTGGGCATTACCGGCTCTTTATGAAAGTTAGGGTGAGTTCAAGTAGATCGCCGTTATCAGCGGTCTGCATCTCTTGAATATAAAGACTGTTCTCTATAAAATACGTAGCTGGAAGACCAGACGGATAGAGAACTCCACCTGGATCTGCGTTATTCTTATCCGCTTTTAGCTGCCAGGGCTCACTCTCGAAACTTCTAATGAGTGAGCGATTACCGCTTACGCCTCTTGGGATGTCGTCGATCAGTATAGGACCGAACCCTATATCTTCTGCTAGAGTTTTAGCGTAGGTCAGGCGGTCCGACAAAATAGCGTTGTAGTAGACTGTGACCTCAACAAATAGCTGAGTGTCTTTGACAGACGGCCTGATTATGGCAGGAGAGTTTCCCAGTGGTACGTTGTTGTATGTAGCGTCTGCCACCATACTAAAAATGTCAGTGCCATCTACGGATGCTTGTTCAAACGTAAGGTCAAACCCGAACGCTCTTCCACCTTCATCCTGATGACTGGCAGCTACTAGAATAACACCTGCATAGGAAGTAGTTGTAAACGGATTGGCTATAGTTCCTATTCTGGTGATATCCTCGGATCTAGGGATTTTTATATTTCCTTTTGGTGTCTTCATATCTATCAGCGTACATAGACCTCCCATACCCTCTACAAGCTTGGCTAGGTACTCTTCTGCAACCGCTCTAGCATCACCTTCAATATAACTGTTAGCGCCGTAGCGTGCAGCATAGAAACAGTGAACGATGTAGGATCGTCTCCGGTCTTGTAGGACTGAGACTTCAATCCAGCAGTCATCAGACCCTAGAGAAAACGCACCTTCAGGACTGGTGAACGTGACTAGCGAATCAATGGCATGAGAGGATGAGAAATCAGGAGCGGCTGGAGGGATGTAGGGCATGGTGGTACCTTATTGATTTTTGATTACTTGCCAGCCCCAGCCAGCTTCTGCTGGATGGTCGAAAGCTCTTTAGCGTAGCTGTCCATACGAGTCTTGATCTGACCGATAAGATCCGTGTTATTGGAGATATGGTGCAGTGTATCGTTCATACCGGCTGCAACAGCTTCAAGGGCCAGTCCTGTCACTCCGTCCTGCTCTGCGACCTTAGAAGCTAGATCCTGGGTGTTTGCGGTAAGGGAAGCGACCGTAGGAGAGTTGATTTCCGAAGTCACAGACTTGGCAGTCTTTGCCGCATCCTGGCGATCCTTCTCCGTGACAGTTGCACCAGACAAACCCTTAGCATCTAAAATGATCTTTGAGATACTGTCAAGAGTCGGAATGGTGCTACCACGAAGAGCCTTCTCAAGCTCCTTAAACTTTATAGAGGTGTCATCAAGTGCTGTACCTAGCGCGGATTCTTGATCCGTCAGCCTGGCGATTTCTGTTATGTGCAGTGTTCTCTGATTAGCTAGATTAGCCTCCGCACTCTGGATTTCATTAGCTTTATCTCTACCCTCGGCGTTGAGGATATCTGATCTTGGTCTGTCTTCACCCGTAGCTGTAGTGGAATCAATCTTAGTCCGAAGAGCATCACGCTGCTTGCGTAGCTCTACTGACTGTGGCGACTCCGCTATGACTACCTGCTCATCTAGTTTCTTTCCAGTATTAGCTGCCGCCTCTTTAGTGGCTCTGTCAGCCTCAAGCTTCGCGATCTGCTGGTTGAGAGCGGAAAGCCGCTTCAGTGCTATTTCGCGATCCTTCAGCTTTTTATTAGCATCGTCATACAGCTTAGACTGTTTCTCGGCCTGTAGTGTCAGTTCCTTCGACGAACCAACCGCTGCATCTCCAGCCTTACCTAAAGAATTTCGACCTGCGATAACTGACTCTGCGGCGTTCAACACTGCGTCGATGTCGAGAGCGTTCTTTCCGCCCTTTGAACCAAACTTCTCAAAGTCTTGCCGGAACTTAGATATGGCCGTCTCGATACGCTTACCACGCTCGAAATCAGTAAGCTTTCTATCCGTAGAGATAGCTTTGATGTCAGCTAGGAACGATGTCGACAGCCTACCTTTTTTAGTTCCCTTACCCTTGTTAAGAGTCTCCTCAAACTTCTTCTGATCAAAGATCAGCTTACCCATAGCCCGACCAGCTTCAAAAGCACTCTGTGTTAGAGCTTTTATCCCTGCGGCAGCAGCTTCACCAATACCCTTAAGGTCTTGGAGCTTAAACGCGGTTTCCAGAAGCTTGTCGATTGCGGTAGCCGTACTCTCATATTCCTTACGCAATTTCTTAATCGGTGTCTCTGCATCACCCTGACCAAGCTCTATAACATTCTTTAGCTCACTCTCGAAAGACTTCCAATCAGTTTCTAGCTGTCTAACCACAGCTAGCTCATCCTTGAGTAGATTGAGTCTCTTGTTTGCAGCATCCTCTAGAAAATTGAATCTAGTTTCCTCTGTTCTCTTCAGACCCTTAATAAGATCTGTCTGTACCTTGATGCTCTCCTCGTACACCTTCGCAATCTCTTGGATAGATCCGATGGCGACTAACGCTGCGTCTCTGTAGAACAATTCCTTTCTGCGAGTGAGAAATTCTACAGCGTGCTCCTCTAGCAAAAATCCTTCTGCCTGGCGCTCTGCAATCTCTCTATTGTATCCGAAAGTGGTGGCCACTAACTGCGCACCATAATCTTTCGAGCTAGCTAGAAGATCCTTCTGACGTTCCTCTTGTAGTTTCCTTATTACGCGAGTCCCCTCTGTAAAGGATTTCTCAACAGCGTCAGAGCCGATCTTACGAGAACCTTTAAGTCTCTTCGTCTCTTCATCAGAGATATTCTTTACGGCATTGCGCTCGTTCTCAAGCCTAGCTAGAGATATTGCCTGTAGTTTTATCTTCTCCCCTATAAGCTGTGCCTGGTACTCTATCTCAGGGGTGCGCGTTATGTTTACACGAGCTTCCTCAGCAGCCAGTTTAATAAACTCCCTGCTCTTAACTATCTTATCAGCAGCAGCCGTAAGCTCTGCCCTGTCGTTTTTATTTGTAGACTTAGCAGATGATTCTCTAAGGGCATCAGAATCGTCTTGAAGCTTTTTAAGCCTTTCTTTATCACCAGAAGAATCGAACGTATTCTTATCGGATGTCAGATTATCAATCTTTTGTTTAGCACCGTTTATCAGAGTTTCCAGTTCCTTGAGTCTGGATTTCTCCTTAGCAGATTCAACGGCACTGCCGTTACGGATAGCCGCTCGGATCTTCTGAAGCCTGTCTAGATTGACTATCTCTTTTCTCAACCCTTCATCTGACGACGCTTCGATTGCTTGATTATACGTTAGCGCATCGTCACGCCTGGCCTTATCGTTCTTGGCTTGTAGATCCGCTGCGCGAAGACTGGCAGCGGTGGCTTTATCCGTTTGGTCTGCGAGCCTGGCGTGAACTTTCTGTAGCTCCTCTGCCCGAATCAGCTCGATGTCCTTTATAAAAACACCGTCTTGAAGTATGAATCCAGTAGTGATCTTAAACTTTTCAGCTAGATCCAAAACAGCCGTAAGACTCTTACGTCTGAACTCAAGGAGGTCATTAATCTCGCTTTCCCTATGCCCTTGTTCTTTTAGACCTGTAGATACTAGAGCTATGGCGCGTGCTGTCTGCGCTGTAACGGCAGCCTGCTGAGCCTGTGCGGCCTTTGCCGACTTTTCGGTATCCTCTTTAGATCCAGTGGTGTTGATCTTTATGACATCGGTACCAGTGGCGGCTGCGGCATCAGCAGCAAGTAGCGCCTCCTGTCTAAGCGCAATTAGCTTAGTAAGAAGAACTCCCGTTTTATCTGCAAGAATTTCATAAACTTGACCGACAGTAAGTACACCGTCTTTCAAGTCATTCATGATTCCTGCAACCTGCTGAAAGTTTAAGGCACTGTTACCAAAGCCGTCTTTTGCGTTTTTCAGTAGACCTTCAAGATTCACAGTCGCGATACCAAGCTGCTGGCTGAGCCCGAGCATAGACGCTCTAGCTTTATCTATGTCAGCATCAAATTCTTTTACCAAACTAGAATTTCCAAGACTGGTAAATCTTCTGAACGCTATCCAAGCCCTGTCAGCGAAAGTAGCCCAGGTCTTCAGACCACCGGAAGATTCTTGCACGGCGGCATCCCAGTCAGATAAGCCGTTACGCCCCACATCTATGGTTTTCCACAATAACGCTAGTGATGCAACAAAGCCTACCACGACTCCGGTAACTCCTAGTACGGTCGCACCTATACCAGTGGCCGCCTTAATTAGTGAGCCACCAATTTTTAATAGGACAGGACCGCCTCCTAGAAGAACGATAGTGCCTAGGGCAGACGCTAAACCGATAACGCCTGAGATAATGCCAGAAAGGTAGTCACCGTTAGAGAACGACTCTATAGACGAGAACAGCGACAGTAGACCTACGGCAGACGCTACTACACCACCGATGCCTGCTGACAGCTTATTAAACTTTGTGCCAGCTTTATCGGCAGCATCACCTGCCGCAATTATAGGACCTGCTGCTATAACGTTACTCGTAGAGGCTAGTGCTGCGTTAGATGCCCGTGCCGCTGCTGCCCTTTGTTCTAGGGCAATGATTTCTAGCCTTGTGTCAGCTATTCTATTACGTGCCTCTATTTTATGCGAGGCTGTAACCTTCTTGTCAGTATTAATAAAAGACTCTATGCGCACTATCCTATCTCTGGCTGCTTTACTGTCTAAGGCCGAAGACTGTATAACACTGTTGTTATGGGCAATCGTATTAGCGTTTTCTGTAGCTCTTTTTTGTAGTAACGCGGCGTTAGCCAGTTCAGTAGCAGTGATCTGCTTAGATGTAGAGGCAGTGATAGCGGCAGCACTCTTAGCCGATGACGCGGCAGACGTGTCCAACAACAGTTTATTTATCCTAAATAGACCGCCTAGCTTCTTGAGTTCTTCCAGCGGATTTGCAAACTCTAGCGTTTTCTTAAACAGAATAATGCTGGCGAGGACACCACCGGCTGCTAGCCCAATACCGACAAGCCCAGCGGTGAACGGTCCTATGTACGGTATTCTCAGGAAGCTGTCTAAAGCCTGTACAGCGCCATTTGCTATGTCTATGAACGCGCCAAATACGCCGAAGAACGGCTGGAACGACGCTGCAAGCTGCGAGACACTGTTAGAGAGCTTCTGTATCTTTGCCGAGAATGTCTCTGTGAACTTCTCAGCCTCTCTTGTGATTGATATGTAGTTTGTGGCGGTCTTGTTCTTAACTAGATCAATTCTACTGGCTAGAAGCTCGTAGCTACCAGACAGTTTAAGAATCAGGTTTCTCTGGCGCTGCTCAGCCGCAAGATCACCGACAATCTGATTTCTTCTTTCCTTACTGACTTCACCCAAAGTTTTTAAGAACCTGAGAAGTGTTCCTTCAGCGTCTGTTAGGAATCCAGCATTGAATTCGTCTACCGTCTGACCCATGGCATCAGCAAAGACTTCAGCTTTAGAGGTCATCTGACCAAACAAAGCTGACAGTGCAGTACCAGCGACTTGGCTGGACACACCCAAATCTCTGATAGCGCCGCCAATACCGAAGACTGCTTCGGCGCTTACACCAGCACTAGCTGCAACGCCTCCGAAGTTCTGTATAAATTCATTAACGTCACCGAAGGTAGCTACAGTGGCGTTGGTGACTTCGTTGATGGCACCGAACAGAGTACGCATCGCATCGGCAGTAGTCGCACTGGTGCCGGTCAGACCAGTAAGCTCTTTCTTTATGCGACTGACGCTCTCCGAAAAGATAGACGCGAGTTGTCCGTAAGACGTAGCGGCTTGCTCAATGGATAGGTCAGACGCGATTCTGACCTCAGCAATTACCTTGATTGCTTTAGCTGATTCGGTAACGAATTCTGCAACAGGACGTGCCGGGTCAAACTGTAGCGCACCGACCTGACCAAGAATTCCAGCGGCGGTCGCAAGCTCTTCAGCCGCGATAGGAGTTTGTTGTGCGATTTCAAAGATATGATCGCGCAAAGCTTCCGTTGCTTCAACAGTTGCCCCTGCCGTCTTACGAACTTCGGTTAGCTTAGCCTCAAACTCAGAAAAACGTGTTGTTAGCGTCGTTATAGCCCCGTTCAACGTACCTGCAATCTGAGATAGCAAGAACATGGAACCAAGATTGGAGATGTCACCACCCTTTCCGGCCTTTGAGGGATTATCATTAAATAAAGTCTGAGCTTTTACTAGTTCTAGTAAGTGCTTTTCTGCCTGTGCGGTGCTAAAACCATACTTCACCATCGCTGTAGCTGCACCTTCTACAGCAGCACGTACATTAACTCCTTGGATGCTGACTATATTCTGAGCCTTGGCAAATCTAGTCATGGATTCTGTAGCGGCGTTAAGGGCTCTGATCTCTTGCGTCTTGTCTAATCCTGCCTGCTGCTTATTGGCAGACGCCTGTGTAGCGGATAGATTTTTTATCACCTTATTGTAGAAAGCAGTTGTGTTCAGCAATTCGTTTAGCCGCGTCTCTGCGTAATCTGATCCCTTACCAAGAGCTATCGTCTCTTGGGCTACCTGCTCAATAGTCTTTACAAGATCTAGTCCTGTATTGGCTATGTGTTCTTCGACCTTTCCTTGTTTTGTTAGAACTTCTACAAGGCTGGCTGTCAGGTTTATGCGCTTAATAAGGCCGGAGGACTGGTCAGCAATAGCCTTATTTCTAGAGTCAAGCTCGGCCTGCTTTCGCTTCTGCTCAGTAATGCTCTGCTCTTGTACGTTAACCTTAGCTAAAGATTTCGCACGAGATTCCTCCCCTGCGATCATAGTCTTTAGTCGCTCAACAGATTGGATGTCATCATCCTTATTCTTTAGCGAAAGAACAGTAGACCGCTCAATAATCTTATTTAAGTCTAGAC
>Ga0163148_10003792_pt1 | contig 16352 bp, 9 predicted proteins | sample OliLakLV19MP7P2_FD_148606 | JGI IMG/M metagenome (GOLD analysis project Ga0163148, IMG submission 148606) | Freshwater microbial mat bacterial communities from Lake Vanda, McMurdo Dry Valleys, Antarctica- Oligotrophic Lake LV.19.MP7.P2 | ecosystem: Environmental > Aquatic > Freshwater > Lake >...
AAAGGCGCCAGGCTCGGAGAGCGACTGAACCCACTCCGGCGATTGTTCGATGTCGGCGACAAGCGACTCGATCGCGCGGCGGGGCAACTGCGTATTTTCGAGGAAGTTAGCCGTAGAGAGTTCGCGGACGAGGGTCTTACGCGGCGCGACGATCTCGCAGAGGAATCGAGGCCGTTCGCATCGACACTGGTCCGCGGCGACCGCAAGGTGATACAGCGACAAGTGAAGGGCACTAAGAGTTACAAGGAACGGGTACGCGTCGAAACCCGGTAGCCGCAGGTTGCACACGGCCAGCCAGTCCTCTCCGAGCTTGTCAAATGTGTCGTGAGTTCGCCACGGGAGAAAGCTCCCGTCTCGCCGGGAGCGGTCCATGTCCTCACCTGGCTGTAGGATATTGAGGAGCTTGTTCCACGGATGGTCGGAGCAGAGGAACCGTGCCAGTGGGGCCCTGAGCTCTGCGGCGGTCTTGGCTCGGCAGAGCATCAGGTAGAGGAGCTCGCCACTTCGCGTGAAGTTGATGTACTCACGCGAGGGGTGCCCCGAGCCCTTTACTGACAAATCCTCATAAATGCCAGCGGGACCGAACGGGAACGCGAATCGAGACGTCCAGCGCCGATTCGAGTCGCTTTCGATGGCAGCCGCTCGCAGCAAGGAGATCACCAGTTCGAGCTGGTGAAAGTCGCGGAAGTGTTTTTGCAGGTACGAAAAATCGGGGGAGGGCACGGCCTGAGCAGTCTCGTGAATCTCTTTGAGCCAAGCCGTCCACGCCGCGGCATTGTCTGAGACGCGAGCCGCGATCCGCGGCATGCACTCGTTGTTGAACAGCAGGTTCCGCAGCGACATTCGCTTATTTGGCCAGAACTGGAGCGGGTACAACTGGCCGCGCTCATCAAGAAGGCTTCCCTCACGATGCTTTGCCTCGGCGACCGACAGGAACTCAAGGAAAAGCAACCACGGGCTTTGCGAATCCCAGAGCCGGTGTCCCCAGATCTGCTCGTCTACCCACATCTCGTTTTGCTGATGGTCGGCAGGTCGCGGGGGTGGAATATGTACCGTGGCGTCAGCCATTGAGCACCTCCACCGGCTGGTCCACGGCGTTGCCGACGGGGTCAAGGTCTAGGAGTCGCAAGTACAGCGCTTGGGGTCCGGGTTCTGGTTCCGAGCGGCGACGCTCCGCGAGGGCCGCCAGAACCTGACTCTTGAATGCGAGAATGTCCTCGTAGCACCCGCGCGAAAAGCTGCCGGGGAGAGCACCTTCGGCAACCCTGCTTAGGAACTCGTAACGGGTCAAGTTTAGGCGGAGCGTCCGTCCAACACCTTGGGCCAAGCACACGCCTAGGCCCGGGCGGTCGTGCTGGAGCGTGAGCTCTATCCGTTCATGAAGGCGAGGGCTCACTGGCACGCGGTCGTCGAGAATCTGACTCACGCGTGCACCTGAATAGGACAGGCTGGTTGCAAGTAGCAAATCACGGTCTGTCGTCGTGAGAAGACCAGTGAAGACGCGGTTTAGGCCTTTGACCAGTCTGGAGAGGATGGCACGTTCAACCTGGCGCCGTTGCCGGAGTGGACCGAGTACACGCTCAAGGTACTCACCCGCATACTGGAATATGGTCAGGTCCCAGAGCCGTACTTGGTCAGCCATGTCCTCGGGTATGGTGAAATACAACCGGCGCCGCTGCGAGACGAGCGTGGACAGAAACGCGCCTGGCGACGCGTCGTCTTCTCCAGACGTTTCGACGTAGGCGGATTGGGCGGCGCGGAACTCGTCATTGGCACCGTAATAGGGGTCCGAGGCCACCAGCCGGTCGAAAAATGGCCGGAGAGCATCGTCTGCGGCTCCGAAGATCAAAATGTTGTCAATTCGGTTAGAGGTCTCGTGTCCGATCCTGAAACGGTTGAGGTACTCAAAGATCTCGAGCGATTCTCGCTTGGTCTCCGACAGATTGCCACCGAAGAAGTTGTCGTAGAGACTGGCCTTCGACGTTGTTCGCGACGCGATCAATCGGGCGATGTCTCCCGGCTGCATTAGCCTGTCCGAAACCTCGGGATGGCCAAGTATGGCGTTCGCGAGGAGAAGCAGAATTCGACGGATCGGAATGTGTAGGTCGGACTGGTCGCACAACTCGAACAGGTTGCGGAGACGGGACAGAACTACCGGGTCGCGGAGAAGCTCCAGGTTGCGACGGATGGGGCAATGTTCGGAAAAGAATCCGTCGGTCACGACTGACTGGTAGCACGCGGACCACCCAGGGTGATTGATCAAGGCGTTGGTCGCCAAATCGAATAGGATTGCACACGGTTGCCGGCTGAGATTCAGAAACAGAAGCGGTCGGCCCGGCTCTTCCGCGCGGTCCTCCACCAGTAACTGCTCGAAGAGATTGCGGACGAAGGCGGCATTGGGGTCCTCGCCCGCCCTGTTCCATGCTTCGAGCAAGAAGCCATCGTTGGCGGCAATCAGAAACACATCCGATGAGTCAGGTGCCGTGATCGACTTGGAAAGACGCTGGAGCAGTGACTCCTTTGAGGTGTAACGCCCTTGCTCGTCGGACTGCGGAAGTGCAGTCAGGTCGCGAATCAAGTGGAGTGTTACGGGTCGCCCCGCGACGAGGATGGGCTTGGTGAAGTAGGTTTCGTCAGAATCCCAAGCCGCACGATCGCCATCAAGGTATTGCCAGACCTTACCGCAGAGGTGCGTCTTGCCGTCGCCAGCGGTGCCGGTGAGGACTACGGAAATCGGTGTCGGAACATCAGGCGAGAAAGTGGAGAGAAGTCGGGCTTCGAGCGGGTGGTCAAAGTTGAGCGGCTGGACGCCAAGGCGGCGAGCAACCCGGTGGATCTGCTCATCGTACATCGTGTCGTTACGGGGGCGAGGGCCGTGCTGCCGCAGAAAACGGATCCAGTTGGCGCCTGTAATGCTCATCGTGGATCGTTCCTGGTACGGACTCCTAGAGCTGACAAATCAAACAAGGACGGTCCTGATCGTCCTCGTCGTCGTAATCGGGTTGGCCAAGAATGTGTAGGAGTTTGCCGCTAGACGCTCGACGGGCCTGTTGTGATTCGTCCCATTTGCGTTTGATCTCAGCCACGCGATCAGGCTTCTCGAGTTCCTCCAACGGCTCTGCCCCGCACCAGTAAAACGGATTGCCGTTCTTCTTATTTGCCCGCTCGTACTCCTTGGCTTGCTCGAACAAATCGGGATACTTCTCCATCAGACGTACCCACTCGATCTTTTGCTGGAAAAAGCAGAAAAAACAGCCGGAACGAGTGCGGCCCCATTCCGTGTACTTCGGGAGCCCCAGACCCGATTCCTCCAGGATGCGGGCAATGTCGGCGTAAACTAGACCGTCCTCGCGGAATGGATAGACCGCCTTGATGTTCGGCTTGTGGCTGATGTATCCCTCGCGGTCCTCGTCTGCTCGAAGTCCCACGTAATTGATGACTGGATCGTCCCCGACGTACGCCTCGAACGGACGAAGTTTCATCATCCGCGTGCACCAACGACGATGCGAGGACGGAATCATTCCGCCGTACACCGTGAGCCAGTGGTCGAAGCTCTTCTCGGATGTCGTGTGGTGGATCCGCTTGCCCAGGATGGCTTCCAACCGAGCTAGGTACTGATAGGTTTCGGGAAGCTCCTTGTCGGTATCGTGGAAGATGTACTCCATCTCCGGAACACGGTCCCGCATGTAGACCGCTAGCGCAGCGCTGTCTTTGCCACCGGAAAGGCTGAGGATGTGCCGTACAGAATCGCTCATGCGTGCGTTATCTCCGAAGCGGTCTTGATGACCGCAGGATCGTCAGTGAGAGTGGTGGCGTTCAATTTTTCCTGGATTGCCCGTGAGGCCGCTGTCAGAGCTATGCGACCGTCTGATCGGATGAGCTCCGCAATGATCTCCTGGAGCTCACGCGCCCGCGGTTCCTCGTCGGGGGCAACGTGCAACACTTGAGACACATCGGTGCCGTCGGGGAGCGTCACGGCCACCCGAATGGCGGCTGCAGCGCGGAATGCATTCTTGTCGAACGTCGTGGCTTCCACGCGACGATACATCGCGGCGAGCCGGCCGACCTCGGACTTGAAGAACTCAACGTCCAGATCGGTCCACTTTGCGGGCGGCTTGGAGCACACGAAGGAGCCCATCGCCTCAATCCATTCCGTGTCGGCCAGGTTCCGATCGGTGAGGCGCAGGCAAAACCCCTTCAAGCGGATGTCTGTCACTCGGACCATCAATGTTTGAGCGGAGTCGGCCAGGCGAGTTCGGACGACACCACCCGAACTGGCAAACTCAAACGCGTCGAAGAGTTCAGCACGAATCGCCTCCAACAGTCGCGGATAGGCGGTGCGAAGCTCCTCGATTGACGTGCGAAGCGAGGCCGCGAACGCTCTCGCGCGGGCCTCGTCCGATTGCTCCGCGGCTAGAAACGGCTGAAACCCACAAGCCTTCGGCAGAGCCGAGAACAGAAGCGTGGCCGGCTCACGTGCCTCGACCAACGCACTTCGAACTGCTTGGGCGACATCGTCTACCTGACGTGTCTTAAGCGAATACTGCGGCAGCTTCGAGGCAAATACACACAATGGCCGTACGACATCGAGAAGAGTGGGTTCGTGCTCAGGTGCAGCCTCGGCACCCAATATCGTCAATAGCGCGCGAAACACAGTTCCCCGAACTCCGGCGATCTTGCACAGTTGAAGCGTGAATGTGTCGGGTGCCTTGATCAAACGCTGAAACTCGTAACCCGTCACCCGCTGCAAGAACACGCCATTTTCGTAAACCGCAATGTCGTCTTCCTCTGCAGCGAGCACTACCGCGATCAAAAGTGGGCTGAGGCCCCGTCGGACCCCGAAGGGCGGAGATGCAAGCTCTCGAATGATGTGGTCGGCGGTTACGCGTGAATCCGGACTTCTTCCCAGCAGATGTCGGATGTGCGCGAATGCCGGGCGGAGATTGAGAGGATCCCCTTGAGGTGAGGGTTCAGCAATCACCCAGCCACTCTTGGAGCGACGATGAATCCGCCCACGTTCCAAAACTGATCGGTACATCGACCTTTCTGGTGGGCTCTTGGCCACGTCCAAGCCCAAGTGGGGTTGAGCGGCGTTTCCCAAGAGGCGCTCGATAAGTCGCAGTCGCGCGGCTGCAGCCGCTGAGCTGAGAGTATTGCGGTTCAGAAGTTCATGCTTGACCCGTGGAGCCAAGGGGTAAAGCTCGTCACACACTTCTGACAGGTACGACACGACGCCCATGCCGGTCCTGATCGGCAGTATTTGACCAAGCCGAAACCAGTCCACCCTTGAGCTGGCAGTGGTCAATCCGATTCCCGCCAGATCACGGACTCGCTCGCTGACGACACGTCGTGATGCACGCAGCTGTCGCGATACTTCTTCGGATGCAAACGCGTCACCGCCAAGCTCTGGCGTATTCGCTGCCACCCACTCCCAGGCTTGGACTTCTCCCAGCAATCGATGAAGTGTCGAGAGTGGCTGAGTCACTGCAACTAGTACCCGAGATTGAGTCTCTAGTGCCGGCCCGGTGGCGAGCTCAATCGCAGCAGTTCGTTCCTCAGCAGTCTCAGGCGTCACGACAAAGATCTCGCCGTCAGTAGTGTCGGCCTTTGAGAGTCGTTCGCTGAGCTGGGCAACTCCCACGTACGACACGGAGAACACACGGAAGTTTCCCGTCTCAATATAATGACGCCGCGCGACAATCGGCCCGACGTCAAGGTATGACTGGAGCAGAGGAGCAATCTTGACTGGCAGGGAGGTTGCCGCTCTCGCGGCCTGATAGGCCGCTTCGATGTTCACGCTGGTGTAGGGCCAAAGGCACAAGCCGCCGAGCGAACCGCGGTTATAGAGCACTCTCTTGCCGCGTTGAAGCGTGATGACCGCTTTGAGAGTTGCATCGCGCTCGTTCTCTTCCCAGCCGCCTATGGCCACGTCAACTGCACTATCGGTCGCCAGCATGCTCTGGTCATCCACGAGGTTGAGTATCCCAACCGCCTTCAGGATGCAGAGGGTGCGAGGATCCTCTGCGGGAAAGCTCGTGATCAGCGAGTCGATCAGATTCCAGTGGCTCCTGTAGCTGGAGCCGGCCAAGGACACACTCATCACGGCGCGGGCGTAGTCGTACAAATGGGCGAGTGTAAAAAACTCTCCGAGAGGATTCTCGGCAAAGGAGCGGACGGCAAAAGGCTCCTCGGACAGCAAGAAACTCAGGAGCGAACGCTCATTTTGTCCAAAGCGAGCGAACAACCGTGCCGCAACTGGCACGACGGTGGGGTGCAGGGGATAGAGCCGAGGTGCCAAAGCGAGCAGAGCTGGCCGATTCGCCAATGGTCCGAACCAACCGAGGTCTATTGCGGACTGCATAGCGCTTTTCGCACGCCGCTGCACAACCGTTGAAAGTCTCGTGACATCAACGCCAAGAGCGTGTGTGACCAATTCGGCGACTTGCTCAAGGGGCTGGTTGAAGAGCACTTCATCGTATCGGCCGGCCACCTTTTCCCATTCACGGCGAGCGAGATCGGATACGTGAGATGCGTAAGCCGTAAAGCCTTGGTGGAGGATTCCCACAACGAAGATGGGAGTCGATCCGCTTCTGGCCGCAAGTTCAGCCAGCTGCTGCAAGACGTGGATGTCCTGCTGTTCAGGACGCTGGGCGGTGAACTCAAGAAATTTACCGAGTTCATCCAGAACGATGAGCAAACCGGACGCTTTGCCGGAGTTCCTGACAAAGGCGGCGGCATCCGACAGCAACCGCATGAGATCATCACCAGCCTGAGTAGTTGATTGATTCTGGACTCGTGCAAGTAGTTTCGTCACTCCCTTGCCTCCGAACTGGGTCCGCAAGGCTTCGGCAAGAGCTAGCTTGATGGCTTCTGACAGCGGGGCACGGGAGCCTACCGCAACTACGGGAACGAGCTTCCCGTGTCGGTTACGAGGCATGAGTGCGGCTGCTTGCCGCCGCAGGTCTTGTGGCAGCTCAGACGGGGAGTTGGACACCATTTTCGCAAGGGCGAGTGCGAACGAAGACTTACCCGTGCCATAGTCGCCCGTGACGCGCCAAGCTCTTTGAGTCGAGTTGGTGTCTAAGCCAAGGAGCAAGCGACGGAGTGAGTCCTTAACCTGTTCAGTGACGACATATCCATCTAAGGCCTTGCGGTCAGCAAGATCCCTCCCTACGTGCACCGAGCGTGCGTAGCGGTGTCGCAGCGACAGGACTGAGGCAATGCGATTAACCGGCATGCACAACCTCCTCGTCGTAGGCGGTGGCAACCGATAGTGGCCCGCGGCGGGTCCAAGAAAGCTGTTGCGAAGATGCAGATTCGCGACCCGAAAATTCCCCACGAGTGTCGAGCTCAATCGCATTGAGCCGAGTTCGAACATCGTCTTCAGGAAGCTTGAATATCTGTCCTGGACTTCCGTGTCCAAAACAGACGGTCCTGTAGGGCAACGTTTTCTCGTTTGGATAGCGGGCTAGCCAGTATTGGGCAAGACAGTAAGCGAATAGTCCGCTCGTGATCTCTGGTTTGGGTTCACGACGAAACGCGTAGATTGTGTCGTGGCGCTTCCCAGAATCGGCGGGACGCTCGCCAAGCCGTTGGATTAGGTCCAGCTCGACCAGCGGACAGTCCAGTGTCTCTTCGTCAATTTGAAGACGGCGAGATCGCGTGGGGACGTACGTGTGGAGAAACACGTCGAAGTGCTGCTCTAGCGTGACGTCTGAAAGTTGGCGTTCGACTCGTAAGGCTTCCTCCCGGAATGCCCGCAGCGCTGTAGGCCGCGTGAACTCAGGATTTGACCACCGGTTGAGCATGAAGTCCCATGCGAACAAGGGTTCATCGATGTGCGCACAAAGTTGCCAGTGAAGCAGCCACAGCGTTCGAGGGTCTTCAAGAAACTGGTCAACACCTTTCGAGCCAAAAACGCTGGTGCCAAACTTTGTTGGGCAAAACTGCCCGGATTCATCCTGCTTCGCAACGCCCATGGCCTGAGCCCAAAAGCGAGCAGATCGCACCATGTTCTTGCCGATTCCAAGTTCGACCATTGATTCGTCGTCGTCGCGGAGGACCTCGGGCGTGCTTCTCATGGCGCGGTAAAACTTCGGCAGCCAGGCGTAGCGGCACGGGAAGGTTTCATGGCCAGAAAAGCGGAACGAGTGACCCATACGATCTCCTAGCGAATCCGCGTAGTGTACGGCTTCGTGAGGTCGGCGTGGGCACGTTCGGATTCAGTACGGTATAGATTTCCTCAGCGACTTTTGCCACTCGACAAAGTCGGCAAGGCTGAAGTGGCGACGCTCCGCTCGCATGACGGCGTGGATTAGACGGTGGCAGTTGGCACAGAGAAGCGCTGGGTCGTCCAACCGCGTCAGAGTGGTGCCTGTGCTGGCCAATGGCACCAGATGGTGAGAGTCGAGAACGCTTGCGATCAAGTCGGCGCCGATCGATTTCTCGTCCCAGGTGCTTGGAAGTGTCCACTTGCAGGCTTCGCAGAGGAGAACTCCGTGAACGCGATTGACTCTCACAAGCAGCTGGGCTCGAAGCCCGGAATGGCGTTCACGAAATCGGTGGACTCGCTCAAGCACTGCCCCCTCTTGTACTCCAGCATCGATGCTTGTTCGGTTTGATGTGTCGCTCAAGAGGAGGATCGCGCCCGCGCGAATCTCGTTCGCAGCGGCCCGGAGCGCATCTGGTGCGCCGGCAAACCGGTGCCAGACGACCTGGTCAAGGCGGCTCACATTCCGTCGTGGCCTGTCGGATCGCTCTCGATGAAGCGACGCAAGATTCTGAAGGGTCATCGCAATGCCGTTCGGATTGCGAAAAGTTGAGCTTCTGACCGCATTGGGGTGAATCGGAAGTGATCTCAACAAGCTCGATAGCTCAAGGGTGGCCAGGTGCCCTTTATCAGGAACCTTAGGCCAGTGGCCTAGAAGCACGTCCAGAGCAAGGATCGTTTCATCCTCGGTCCAACTTGGATTGGCCCTGGTTGCCTGGCTCCTCACCGGTGTGCCTCCAGTTTCGCCCTGATAGTCCGCGCAATCGCGGGATTCGCTCTTCGCGTCTGGGGCTGACATAAAGAAGCTCAGGTCACGTTGCCTGAGGTGAAGCGTCGTGAACTTGAGGGTTGACCCCAGCATCCCCCGTCTCTTTCGAAGGAGCCCCGCTGTCCGAGAACTTGAGATTCAGCACAACTGGCGGCCACTGTTTGTCGTACTTCTCCGGCATCGGGTCTTTCCTCAGGATGCGAAGGAAGCCGGGGGCGAGGTCAAGGTGCTTGCCCTCAGCCGGCAGTTTGTGGAGCGATTGCAACACCTTCAACCAAGTTACAGAGTCGCCAGCGAACGCGCGAGTCTTTTCAAGAGTTCGCTCCGTCCGGTTAGCGGGGGTTGCGGGGCGGCCATCTAGTCCTTGAACCGACGGTTGTTGAAGAGGCAAGGCGGTGGGCTGAGTTTGTCCCTTTTCTAGAACTGCCACCATGTCCTCAATAACTCCCAGAATCACACCTGCACAGTGAACCGTGAATCCGAACTCTTCCTCCGTCCGACCCGGTCGGCGCACCACAAACACGCCCACTGCATCTCTTTTGCGGAGTTGAGGCTTCCCTTCAGTGTCTGCGCTGAACACTTCTACCTCTGCGTATCTGCCAGAGGGCGGCGCGACCGGATTTCCCACACGGCTCAGGTTTCCAGCAAACGCCTGCTGAATCTCCATCGCGTAGGAGGGACACAATCTGGCGACGCGATCCCATTGTCCGTCTTCGAGCCATTTCTTTGCTTCGCCATACGAACATGTGCTCAACTGTTTGGCATCCCAAACCAACTTGAACGGCTTGGACTCATGCTCGAAGAGCTCAGTGACGCATCCACCACCCAAAGTTGGTTCGCCAAATCCCACTAGTTTGCCATGCTGAAGCAGGATTGTCCGACTCGCAGGAAACGGTCGCTTATCCACCTTGGGCGAGAACGCCAAATCACAGGCTGGGTTGACCACCACTAGAACTTCTCGTGTGTTTCGTTTTACAAATACATCGCCGAGCTGTAACGCGATGTGCGTCTCCTGACCCGACGTATGTGGATGCGGCTCCACCTTGCCGACGGCGGGCTCAGTCAACGCGTATGTGTACAGCTCGGTGAGCTCGAAGGATGGCCGCTCCTGACTTGGAACAAACTCATCCAACGTCGACTTGTCGAGCTCGGCCTGAGCGGCCAGTACGTCAGTATGACCGTGCAGTTTGTGGCCGTAAAACGCCTTGTAGAGCCACAGCAGGTAGTCACCAACCGGCTGCCCCTCATCTTTGAGGCTCAGCCATTGAATTTGAACGAAATCTTCAAGCCGAAGACTGCGAGTCTTCAGAACCAGATTCTTTGTGGCCTCCGCAGCTGCTCGTTCAATTGCCTCTGAGAATCGCTGGAGAGTGTGTCGCGTCTGAAGCGGCATCAGCGAAGTGACGAGATGCAGCCGAACATACTCTCGGGTCTGAAGAGAGTCCTTGGGAATGTATCCGAAAAGTGCTCCCAGGAGTCCCGCAGAATTCCTAAAGACGTCGCTCGATCGTTCCCCTTCTGGTTTCGACGACATCAGGATGACCATGGGCTTTTCGCCCGTAGCCTGGGCGTAGAGCTCCTTGGCACGCCTCTCAGAGACCTTTGTCGCGTCCGGACTATCGCTGGGACCGAGAAAGTAGTCCAAAAACACGAGACGTGGAATTGGCGCGGGGAACGCGTCATCGCTTCCCAACTGAATCGTTCTGATTCCGAGTGCTTCAAGATGGCCGACAAGGGTCTCTACGGGAGACAAGTTCGCTAGGCGGGTCGTGAAGAGGCGAGCAAGTGGATCACGGAGTTCGGCAAGGTCAGCACGTTTGGCCCAAAGCGTTTGGATTTCTCCGTCGCCCAACTCGTCTGCGTTGTTGATGTTGGGCAAGACAGCATGGAACGCGTCCATCAGGGGACTGTTCCGTTCGAGCTCATCCCAGAACGCTTCAACCGCGTCCACGAGATCTTCACGCCTTGGAAGGTCGAATGCGTCATCGACAATGGCGACAACACTAACTCCCGATCGGGCGACCAGAGCCTGTATGGGATCGGCAGGTGACGAGGGTTCCACTTTACCTGGCACGGCCGTTTCAACCACGGGAATCTCCTCCGAATGTGAGTGCGAAAGCGCTCGAACGATTCGATGAGCCGTGCGGAGGCACCATCGCAAGAGTTGCATCATGGTACCTCGCGATCTCTCGTGATATGTACAGTCCTAATCCCTTTCCTTCGCCGGGCGGCTTCGTCGTCACGAACGGCTCAAATATCTCTTCTGCCCGACTCTTCAGGACTCCCGGTCCATTGTCAGACACGGTGATGACAGGCCCATCCGGATCGACGGAGATGCTGATCACTGAGCGGAAAGTGGAATCCAGCTTCTTTTGCTGTTTGAGCCAATAGACCGCGTTGCTCAGCAGATTCTCCAGTATTTGAATGATCATGCCTCGCACAAGCTTGACAGGGATACGAGAAGCCGACTTTGGGTCTGGCTGCACGGTGCATCGAATTGCATGACGTCGAAATTGGGCCTCATGGGCGGCGAGCACATCGTTGATCGTCTCCAGCAAGTCAAACGACTCTTTTCGTTGGCGTCCTGCCGTGCTGAGAGGGTCGAGTACTCGAAGTCGTTTGCTAAGAGTCTTCAGTTGCGCTTCAAGAGTGGTCATGTGACTCGAAAGCCGGCTTGGAAGGTCTCCGCGATTGGCCTGGCCAAGCGTATTTAGTGCGTGACTTGTCAATCGGTTCAGCTCGTGTGCAAGACCCTCAAGCATCAGGCCAAGGCCGGCCAAGTGCACCATCGTGCTGCGCCCCCTTTGGAAGGAATCTGCCAGCTGTTCCGCTTCAGCGAGCACATCCTGAATGCGCTCCGCCGAGTCGCGTATCGAGTCGAGAACGGTAGTTTCCTTTTTCAGGTGGGGATACTTCTCCAACAGCGTGCGGAGACCCCGGCGGATGTTTTTTTGCTGCGTGTCAACTCGGCCACGAAGCTCGTCAAACGAGACCGGGATGCGCGCCTGCTTTTCTTCGTCCACTTTGTTCAGGAAGCGGCGGAACTCAACTTCCAGCAAATGCTTGAGGATATTCACAAGTGCTCGCTTGGCAGGCGAGTCACGAAGACCTTCGCGGTTGGTTTGGTCGACGAGAAGCGAGTTTTGCTTCGCACTGATTGAAACGCGCCCGATGAGCTGTCGACGATTGACCTTGTAACCAGCAGAAGCCAGTGCCTTTCGGTCGAGATCAAGCCAGTCATCATCCGGACCACCGTATGGATGGACCCGGAAGCCGTCTCGATAGAGGGAGAGTCCGCCCGCCCATTGTGCTTGTTGCTGCCGTACTTGCGCCAACGTTCCGATACCGTCGATAGCAGTCAGCAGTTGACGATTGAACCAATAAAACTCGACGGTAAACGGACCCAGTGAAAGTAGTACCTCCAGCGGGTCTGGCGAAATGATGTCGAGAAGCTCGGGTGTTTCAAGCAAGAACGTGTGTTCACGCTTGCGTAGGGAGTAGTCGATTGTCCCGGAGAAGCGAGCCTTCGAGCCGCTTACAGAATAACTCGCCCGGACCGTGGCGTGCGCATGCTCAAAAAGAATGCGATCCATCCGAGGGATCGGGAAATGCTCTCCATTTAACCGGATTGAAATGGGAAATGGCTTCCCTTCGGCGAATGGGTCAAGAAACCGGCTGAACTCTTCGCCCACGATTCCTTGGATGCGTTGAACCGTCCAGTCGGCAACTAGCGCCGAGATCCTCAGAGTCGTGCCGTGAGAATCACGGTCCGACTTTGAAGCCGAGGTTGGGGCTGCGATTGGGATGTCTTCGAGAAAAGCGTCAAGGTCTTCAGAGAAAGCCCGCCAATCCAATGACAACTGGTGGGTAGATCGCTCCCCTGAGAGGGAAGTGGATACTTGAAGGACCATACCGAGTCTCATTGCTGCTAAGCGGCCAAGTCCCTTTTCTCCAAGCACCGGTCGGATTGACGCTTGGCCTCCGTCTCGCTCCTTCAGTCGCATCGGCGTACCGATTGTTAAGAACGCTTCCCGAAGCGTCGCAGCCGACATCCCTGAACCGGTGTCGGAAATCTCAATGTAGTCTGCATCGTCAACGGCCGACCGAAGCACCATCGCGCTCTCGGCGGATTCGATTCGTTGACGCAATTCGTTCGCGCCGGGTGCCGCGTCCTGGATGGCAGCGAGGAGCGATTCCTTGATCGTTGCGAGGGCCGCGCGACTCGGGGGCTGGTGAGGTGACTTCAACTCGCGTTCAATGGCCGCATAAGCGCTTACACGAGCCCCGGGAGCTAGACGGATCACGAGGTCGATATTGGCCCGTGGAGACCCGGCGTCGAAAGCGTTCTTGACGAGCTCGTAAAAGGCCACTCCATCAGAGCTGATGAGCTCTGAGCCTAGCTGAAGGACTGTTCTCGCTTTAATCCGTATCATTCCATCTCTCATCGGACATTGAGACACCCGTACAGGAGCCGTTCCAAAATCTCGGCAGCGACGGCATGTCCACGGAAGCCATCGGCTGGGTCTCGGCGCGGGAAGAGGGTATCGCATTGGGACAGCGACCGTGCCGGGTCCTCGTAGATGGGGAGCGAACCGAATCCCACCCTGGTCCATTTCATGTCGGCATGTCGCCAACGGATCCTGCTCGACTCGATACAGCAACGCGAAATGGGCTCTGACGCCAACGCACTGGGACGAAGGCAATCGCATCCAGGGTCATGGCAGACCCCCGACGATCATCGACCATGGGCGAATGATCGGGGCCAGTTTCAAGTTTGAGGGCAACGTTGTGAGCCGGCGTTCGCGGTGGCAAGCCGGGCCGTCCTGACTGCAGATGGAGTCTGTGGGCTCGATGTCGGCCAGGTTTTGCTCCAACGGCTTGCTGTCTTCGCTGGGACCACTACTGGGGGTCTTTGGAGACACCTTGTTTCTGCGGGATCCGAGAGGAGTGCATTCGGCTTCCCAAGCTGAAGCTCGGTTCTCGCGGCGGACCAAGGCCGTCGGGCCCTAGGCACTCCCGGAAGCTGCCGCCAGCACCATTGCCCGGATGCCGAGGGTAAAGACATCAGGGAGCGGGACCGGACCGTCGGCGATCCAGGTATCGATCGCACCAGCTCGCACCGCTTTGCGGGCCGTGGTTTCGGTGGGCTCTGTCGGGAGATAGTCAGAAATTGCAGCGCATTTTGCAACCTCGGGAGTGAGATTTCGCGTCTTTCCCGAGGAATCCTGCGGTTGTTGCAGTCCTTCGGGCCCTCCGAGGCGTTCCCCGAACGCGCGACAGGTACCGAGCGACGATAAGGTCATGGAAACTCTCGACTTCATGTCCCGCGAACAGTTGTACGATGCCGTCTGGACAACTCCCGTCATGCGATTGTCCAAGAAGTACGGGTTGTCCGATGTGGGTCTTGCAAAGTTGTGCAAGCGGTACCAGATCCCACGACCCGGCGTTGGGTACTGGGCGAAGCTGAAGAGCGGCTTCCCTGAACCTCGGACCCCACTCCCGCCAGTCAACGATCCCAAGCTGGAGACCATTTCACTGACGGAACTCCCGCCCGCGACGGAGGTTGAGGAGCCGAGATACGCGGTCGACGACGAGGTGAACGCACTCATCAAGTCCGAGATGGAGAGTCCAGCGATCCACGTAGCGGCGAGCCTCCGCAGCCCACATGCACTCGTAGCCGCAGCGATGGCTGACGACTTGATCCGTTCGGCTGAGGCCAACGCCGCGGAGGGGCCAAGGGGCTGGGTCGGCGTTGTTCGCGCCGAGCGGGAGGTCGTGGCAAGGGCGAACATTGAAGTCTCGCGGGCTCTCCGGTCACGGGCTTACCGGGTCATGGATGCGCTCCTCAACGCCGCCACGGAGCGTGGGTACGAAGTGTGGGGAAAGCCAGATCAGCACCACCGGTCCACCTTTATAAAGGTGCTGGGTGAGACCTTCGAGCTCCGGATGTACGAGCCCAATCTCCAGAAGGCTCACCTGCTGACGAAAGAGGAGCAGGCCCGAAAGGAGAAGTATGGTTCGGTCTACGCGCCTAAGCACGATTACGTGCGGTCGGAGAAGTTGTGCCTGCAGCTCCGGGAGGGTTCGTACACGGTGCACTGGGAGGGCCGCGACGGTCAGAAGGCTCGGATTGAGGATCGACTAAACAGGGTGTTCATCGCGGCGCTACGGGAAGTTGATGAGGCACGCAAGTGGAAACGAAAGCGGGAACTGGAGGCTGCGGCTCAGCGTGAAGCCGAGCAAAGACGGCTCGCGGAGGAGGAGCAACGACGGCGGGAGGAGGAGGCCCGAAAACATGATCAGGCGAGGGTGCAAGGACTCCTCAACGAGGCGGACAACTGGCGTAAGAGTCGCCAGCTACGGGCGTACCTGCGAGCGGTCCGGCGAGTGATTGCCGAACAGGGACGCACTGTGACGCCCGGAAGCGACCTCGAACTCCGTCTTCAGTGGGCTGACGGGGTGGCCAACCAGCTCGACCCGTTACTTCCACCAAGACCCTCCCCAGGTCCGGCCGGACCAACGGGCGTGAGCTGAAACGGCCGTGCACCCGAGTCAGGTACGATCAGCTATCGCCCGAAGAGCCTTCCTAATCTCCGGTGGAATCCGTCCCCAAGCGGCAACAAGGAAACCCAAGTCTTGGTCAACCGCGCCAAGCAGAACGCCTAGACGCCTTAAATCCCGCTCGTGAAGGGCATCCCGAAACGCGCTAAACTCCCGTGATTCACAGTACTTTGGGCCCCGTGGCGGAATGGCAGACGCAGCGGACTTAAAATCCGCAGCTCGGAAACGGGCGTGTGGGTTCGACTCCCACCGGGGCCATTCCAAGCCGTCGCGGCGATGCAAGAACGCCCACGCATTGATTGCTGACTGGGCCGCCGAGTCGGCGCCAGGCGACCCGCGGGGCCGTCACATTGTCGCGGCCCGCCGCCCTTCCTTTAAATCGCCCGACCGGCCGGACGGTTGACTCCCGACCGGCCGGTCGGTACAGTCTGCCGTGGACCACAAAGCCGACTCCAAATCGCAGTCTGATCGAGTGCTCGACGCGGCCGAGGCCGTGGTGGTGAAGCAGGGGATCGGCAACCTCACCCTCGACGCCGTGGCCGGGGCCGCGGGGATGAGCAAGGGCGGGCTGCTGCACCACTTTGCGTCCAAAGACAAGCTGGTCGAGGCGATGGTGCACCGCTGCGCGGATCAGTGGCGTGCCCACGTGCTAAAGCTTTACGAGCGCGAGCCTGCGGGGCCGGGACGCATGGCCCGCGTGCTCCTGGCCCACATCGCCGACGCCAAGGCCTGGACGGCACAGTGCCAGCAGAG
>Ga0163148_10003794_pt1 | contig 16344 bp, 18 predicted proteins | sample OliLakLV19MP7P2_FD_148606 | JGI IMG/M metagenome (GOLD analysis project Ga0163148, IMG submission 148606) | Freshwater microbial mat bacterial communities from Lake Vanda, McMurdo Dry Valleys, Antarctica- Oligotrophic Lake LV.19.MP7.P2 | ecosystem: Environmental > Aquatic > Freshwater > Lake >...
GGTGGCATCGGCCACCGGCAGGTCCGCGCCAATGGCTGCGGCCATGGGTTCTTCGATCAGGAATACCTGCGATGCGCCGGCGCCAATGGCCGATTCGCGAATGGCGCGCCGCTCGACCTGGGTCGAACCACAGGGCACGCAGATGATGATGCGCGGACTCGGCGAGAGCAGGCGCGACACATGCACTTTTTTGATGAACTGCTTCAACATCTGCTCGGTGACGGTGAAATCGGCAATGACGCCGTCCTTCATCGGCCGGATGGCGGTGATGTTTCCGGGCGTCTTGCCCAGCATCTGCTTGGCTTCCTTGCCCACCGCCTGGATGGTTTTTTTGCCGCTGGGGCCGCCTTCCTGGCGGATGGCGACGACTGAGGGTTCATCGAGGACGATGCCCTTGCCACGTACGTAAATCAGGGTGTTTGCGGTTCCCAGGTCGATCGCGAGATCGTCCGAGAAATAGCCGCGCAGGAAACCGAACATGCAGTGTCAATCCTTTGTGAGGGGTGGGGACCCCTGTTGTCTGTTGTCTTGGGTCTGTTGTCTTGGGTCTGTTGGGGTGCGTCTTTTATGTTGCCGTTTCAAGCCGTGTCCGGGGCGGCATGACGGGCTGGAAAAAGAGCCTGCCCGTTTATGCTGCGCTCCCTTATAATACCGCATTAAGCCACGGTTTTTAAGAGAAATTTAAGTGAATTTGTCACGAAAAGAGACCCCGACAGCTTTGCCGTCAGGGACCCCGTTGTCGGGGCGTGCGAGGGGAGTGGTCCCGCGCAACATTTGGAGCAATAAGCCATGTCCCTGACCCTCGATGAAGTGAAGCGCATCGCCTGGCTCGCGCGCATTGAAACGAGCGCGGACGAAGCGCTTGCCACGCGCGATCAGCTGAACGGCATTTTCGAGTTGATCGGGCAGATGCAGCAGGTGGACACCGCCGGCATCGAGCCGATGCCGCACGCCCAGGACATGAGCCTGCGCCTGCGCGAAGACCGGGTGACCGAGGTTGACCAGCACCAGTTGTTCCAGTCGGTGGCGCCGCAAGTCGAGGGTGGTCTTTACCTCGTGCCCAAAGTCATCGAATAATCATCCGGGTCACCGGGTCACGCCGGTCACGGTGGTGGCGGCGGAAAAGGCCGGCCCCGAACGCAAGACCAGGCAAACGTTCAATCAAGACCCAAGACCCAAGACCCAAGACCCAAGACCATGTTCCAGGCTTCACTCAAAGCGCTATCCGCCGCACTGGCGGCGAAACAGATTTCCAGCGTCGAGCTGACGCGCGGCCTGCTCGAGCGCGTCGCGCGCCACAGTGCACTCAACGCCTTCATCACCGTCGATGCGCAAAAGAGCCTGGCACAGGCGGCGGCAGCCGACGCGCGCATCGCCAGGGGCGAGGCCGCGCCATTGACCGGCATCCCGATCGCGCACAAGGATATTTTCTGCGCCAAGGGCTGGCTCACCACCTGTGCCTCGAAAATGCTGTCCAACTTCACCGCCCCCTATGACGCGCATGTCATCGAGCGTTTTAACGCCGCCGGCGCGGTCATCCTGGGCAAGACCAACATGGACGAGTTTGCGATGGGTTCGTCGAACGAGACGTCCTACTATGGCGCGGTGAAAAACCCGTGGAATCCGGACTACGTGCCGGGTGGTTCCTCCGGCGGTTCTGCCGCGGCGGTGGCGGCGCGGCTTGCGCCTGCGGCGACGGCCACCGACACCGGCGGCTCGATCCGCCAGCCGGCGGCCCTCACCGGCATCACCGGCATCAAGCCGACCTACGGCGTGGTGTCGCGTTACGGCATGATCGCCTTCGCCTCCAGCCTCGACCAGGGCGGCGTAATGGCGCGCAGCGCCGAGGATGCGGCGATGGTGCTTGGCGCGATGAGCGGGTTTGATACGCGCGACGCGACCTCGCTCGAGCGACCGGCCGAGGATTACACGCGCGAGTTGGGTGCGCCACTGAAGGGACTGCGCATCGGCGTGCCAAGAGAGTATTTCGGCGAAGGCCTTTCGGCCGATGTCGGCGCGGCGGTGGACGCGGCGCTGGCGCAATTTGAAAAGCTCGGTGCGAAGCGCGTCGCCATCAGCCTTGCCAACTCGGCCCTGTCGGTGCCGGCCTATTACGTCATCGCACCGGCCGAGGCATCGTCCAATCTCAGCCGCTTTGACGGCGTGCGCTTCGGCCATCGCGCCGCCGAGTACGGTGACCTTGCCGAACTGTATTGCCGGAGCCGCGCCGAGGGTTTTGGCGCCGAGGTCAAGCGCCGCATACTCATCGGCACCTACGTGCTCTCGCACGGTTACTACGACGCCTATTACCTCAAGGCGCAGCGCATCCGGCGCCTCATCGCGCAAGATTACGCCGAGGCGTTCAAGGTCTGCGACCTGGTGCTCGGCCCGACCTCGCCGTCGGTGGCGTTCAGGATCGGCGCCAAGGCCGCCGATCCGGTGCAGATGTACCTCAACGACATTTATACCATCGCCGCCAACCTCGCCGGACTGCCGGCGATGTCCATCCCCTGCGGCTTCGGCGCGGGCGGCCTGCCGGTCGGCCTGCACATCGTCGGTAATTATTTTGCCGAGGCAAAAATGCTCGGCGCCGCGCACCAGTACCAGCAGGCCACCGACTGGCATGCGCAGACCCCGAAGGGGTTTGAGGCATGAGCGCTCAAGGCCAGTGGGAAATCGTCATCGGGCTGGAGACCCACACTCAGCTTTCCACGGTGTCGAAGATTTTTTCCGGCGCGTCCACGGCCTTCGGCGCCGCGCCCAACACCCAGGCGAGCGCCGTCGATGTCGCGCTGCCCGGTGTGCTGCCGGTCGCCAACAAAGGCGCGGTGGAGCGCGCCATCCGCTTTGGCATCGCCATCGGCGGGGTCATCAACCGCCGCTCGGTGTTCGCGCGCAAGAATTACTTTTATCCCGATCTGCCCAAGGGCTACCAGATCAGCCAGTACGAATTGCCGGTGGTGCAGGGCGGCAGCCTGAGCATTTTCACCAAGGACGGCGAGAAGACGGTGCAACTGACGCGCGCCCACCTCGAAGAGGACGCCGGCAAGTCGCTGCATGAAGACTTCCATGGCATGTCGGGTATAGACCTCAACCGCGCCGGCACGCCGCTGCTCGAAATCGTCACCGAGCCTGACATGCGCTCGAGCGAAGAGGCGGTGGCCTACGCCAAGGCATTGCACGGGCTGGTGCGCTGGATCGGCATTTGCGACGGCAACATGCAGGAAGGTTCCTTTCGCTGCGACGCCAACGTGTCGGTGCGTCGCTTTGGCGGGCCGCTCGGGACGCGGCGCGAAATCAAGAACCTCAACTCCTTCCGCTTTTTGCAGCAGGCCATCGATTACGAGGCGAGGTGGCAGATCGCGACGCTCGAGGACGGCGGCACGATCCAGCAGGCGACGGTTTTGTTCGATCCTGACAAGGGCGAAACGCGCGCCATGCGCACCAAGGAAGACGCGCATGACTACCGCTATTTTCCCGACCCCGACCTGCCGCCGCTGGTGGTGTCCGAAGCGTGGATTGAGCGTGTGAAGGGCGAGTTGCCGGAGCTGCCGCAGGCGAGACGCGAGCGATATCAGCGCGAGCTTGGTTTGTCTGCATATGATGCAGGTGTGCTTACGGCCAGTAGGGAAATGGCAGATTATTTTGAACAAGTTGCGAACGGCTGTGGAGACGCCAAGCTGGCCGCGAACTGGATCATGGGTGAAGTGTCGGCATGGCTGAATCGCCTGGGCTTTGTTAGCGACACTCCGATTGCCGATTGTCCAATAGACGCAGCAACCTTGGTACAGCTTCTCAAGCGTATTCAGGACGGCACGCTCTCTGGAAAAATGGCGAAAGAAGTTTTCGCAGATATTTGGAATCAACCCTTACAGAGTCAGGGAGACACGGTCGATGCCATCATCGACAAGCGCGGTCTCAAGCAGTTGTCGGATGCGGGCGCGATCGAAAAAATCGTCGATGAAGTACTGACCGCCAACGCCAGGTCGGTCGATGAATTCCGCGCCGGCAAGGACAAGGCTTTCAATGCCCTCGTCGGTCAGGTGATGAGGGCGAGCAAGGGCAGGGCCAACCCCGCCCAGGTCAACGACATTCTGAAGAAAAAGCTCTCTGCCTGAGTGCCGGAAAGCCGGCATAATTGTTCAACATTTAAAATGAAAAAGCCACGCTGGACGTGGCTTTTATGGCGATTGTAGTGACAAAAATGTCACTTTTCCCGGGTACGGCCTATTTCTTTTTTGTCTCCGCCGCCGCCGCGGTCGTCCCTTTGGCCGCCGGCGTCCCCTTGCCGCGGGTGAGCTCGATGTAACGGCGCTTGTCCTCGTCGTACCTGGCGTTGATGGTATCGAGTTCCTTTTTCTTCACGCCGAGCAGTCCCTGCTGGTTCTTCAGCTCAAGCTCATTGTTCTGGATGTCCTGCTGCAGCTTGGCCGGCATCGGCTTTTTCAGGTAGAACTCTTTTTCCTTTTCATAATCGACCTGGCGCTTGCGTGCCGCATCAACGCGTTTCTCCGTCGCCTTGATCGCCTCGTCGCCCTGCTTGAGCACGCGCGCCCGCGCTTCATCGATCTCTTTTTCCGAGGGGTAGGTGTTCAGGAGTGCCATGTTCTTGCGCCGCTCCTCGCGCGCCGCCAGTTCTTCTTCGCGCGCCTTCTTTTTTTCGGCTTCGCGCGCAGCTTCCTGTTCGGGGGTGATCGCCCCCTCGCTTTTTTTCAGCACCTGGCCCTGCCGCGTCAGCGTTTCCGAGGGGCGGCCGGCGGCCTCGGCCGGCGGCCGGTCGGTGAAATGGACCTTGCCTTTTTCATCAACCCAGCGGTACATGGTCTTGCTTTGCGCGCAGGCAAGACCCGCAACAAGGGTGGAGGAGAGCAACACGACAAGCAATCGTTCAAGCATGGACGGCGGCTCCGTAGGTCTGGCGATAGTCGGCGATATCGCGCATATTCTGCACCAGATCGGGACGTTCCTGCAGGAAGCCCAGCATGTCCTCCAGCGTGGCGATGGTGATGACGGGGATGCCGAAATCGCGCGTCACCTCCTGCACCGCCGACAGCGGCGAATGGCCGCGTTCCATGCGGTCCATGGCGATGGCGATGCCGCAGGGCACCGCCCCCGCTGCGCGGATGATCTCGACCGATTCGCGCGCCGCCGTGCCCGCAGTCATCACATCGTCGACGATCAGCACGCGCCCGCTGAGCGGGGCACCGACCACGACGCCGCCCTCACCGTGGTCCTTGGCTTCCTTGCGATTGTAGGCAAAGGGCACGTTGCGCCCGGCGCGCGACAAGGCCATGGCCGCGGCCGAGGCGAGCACGATGCCTTTGTAGGCCGGACCGAACAACATGTCGAATGGCAGGCCGGCCGCGAGTATGGCTTTGGCGTAAAATTCCGCCAGCTTGTCGAGGCTGTCACCGGTGTTGAACAGCCCGGCGTTGAAGAAATACGGCGCGATGCGTCCGGATTTGAGCTTGAAACTGCCAAATCGCAGCACGCCGCAGTCAATGCAGAACGAAATGAATTCTTTGCGGAAATCAGCCATGTTTGCGGCGTCCGCCGCGCACCCCGAATGTAGAAAAATCAGCAGACCAGAGAAAACACCGCGTGTCCGGAACCTGAACACATCAACATCAGGCCGGCGCAGCACGCTGCGGTTCATGTCAATCCCAACCCCGATCGGCGGCCCCGAAATGCTACGCGTAATCACACTGAATCTCAACGGCATACGCTCCGCCTGCAACAAGGGCTACCTCGAGTGGTTGCAACAGCAAAAGGCCGATATCGTCTGCATGCAGGAATTGAAGGCACATGAAGCGGACATGTCGGCGGCGATGCTTGCGCCGGCCGGGTTCAAGGGCTATTTCCACTGCGCTGAAAAGAAGGGCTACAGCGGGGTCGGCATCTACAGCCGCGCCCTGCCGGAGAAAGTCGCGGCAGGTCTGAAAAACGCCGAGTTCGATGCCGAGGGCCGTTACCTGCGCGCTGATATCGGCAAATTGTCGGTCATTTCGGTGTATCTGCCGTCCGGTTCAAGTTCGGACGAACGGCAGCAGGCCAAGTTTCGTTTTCTGGCGCTGTTCAAGCCGGTACTGGCCAAACTGCGTGCCGAGGGGCGCGAGGTCATTCTGTGCGGCGACTGGAATATCGCGCACAGGGAAATCGACCTGAAGAACTGGCGTTCCAACCAGAAGAACTCGGGCTTCCTGCCCGAGGAGCGGGCATGGTTGACCGAGATTTTCGACAAGGTCGGCTGGATTGACGTATACCGCAGCCTGCACCCGGAGGTAACCGACGCGTGCTACACGTGGTGGAGTAACCGCGGGCAGGCGTGGGCCAAGAACGTCGGCTGGCGGCTCGATTACCAGATTGCGACACCGGGCATTGCCGCAACGGCCAAACGGGCGGCTATTTTCAAGGATGCACGGTTTTCAGACCACGCCCCGCTGACGGTTGATTATGATTGGAAGCCTTGAGCCGCAGTCCGGGCGGGCCGGGTCCGCGTCCGGGTCAGGGTGCCGGGGGACGCGCCTGACCGGCGCGCTGGCCGCGGCGGCGGTCAAGCCACCAGGCAAGGGCCGGCAGCATGGCGAAGCCGCCTGGCATCACGAACACGACAATGTAGGGGCTCATGCGCTGCAGGCGGCGCATGTGCAACGCCAGCTCGCGCCGGTCCTCGGCCGACCATTTTTGTTTGTTGCGCGGCTTCATCAAGAGCGGCATCAATCCCCTGACCTGGGACAACTCGCTGACGAGATGCCTGCGCTCACGATCGGCCACAAGATAAAATTGTTTCAGCATGCCGGTCCCGTCAGTTCCGCGAATGAAGCCAGCGCCAGGTCTGCCACAGCGCAAAGCCGCTACGTATCCAGGCGAATGAGCGTCGCGGGCGCAACACCACAACCAGGGCGGCCGCCGCTGCCATGAGGCCGGGCCGCGCCCTGATGTAGCGGACGATGGCGAGGCCGCGGTCGGCCAGCGCGATTGGTGTGGCGAATGCCGCCACATCTTCGGCAAGGGCCTCGCGCTGGCGCGCCGCGCGCTCTACGAGTCGGGCACGTTGCTCGCGCACGCGCAGCAGACGCTCGTTCATTGTTTTTCCGACAATTGATCAAGGTCCTTGGCCAACTCGCCAAGCGAGGCCGAAAAGAGCTTTGGTTTGGCGGTGGCCCTGGCCATGAACAACGCGACCAGCCCCGCGCCGGCGCCGACAAAACCGAGCGCAAACAGGCCGAGGGTCAGCAGCCGGTGGCTGTCCCAGAGCAACACCACGACAAAGGTCACCGTCAGCAGCGCACCGACGATGAGGCAAAAACCGGCCAGCACCACCAGCACGATCTGGTTGGCGATGCGCAGCCGTTCTTCTTCGATTTCGTTGAGAAAAATCTCGAGGCGGGTTTTTGACAGCGCGATCAGCGTGTGCGCGAGGGCGCGCGCCGAACCGAGAAGGCCTCCGCCCGTGGCGGGGCCCTCCGTGTTGCTCATGGTTCTTAACGCCTGCTGATCAGCAGGCCGATGACAAGCCCCACGGCGGCGCCTATGCCCACGGCGGTCCAGGGATTTTCGTGGACGTAGTCGTCGGTGGCGCGCGCGGCGGCCTTGGCCTTGTCGATTGCAATTTCCTCGGCGTCGGCCAGTTTCTCCTTGGCGACCTTGAGGCTTTCGGTGATGCGAACGCGCGCGGCGGCGGCTTTTTCACCGGCCTGTGCCGCGGTTGCGAGCAGCAGTTCTTCGGCGTCGGCAATCACCACTTTCAGGTCGGCGACGAGCTTGTCTTTGGTGACATCGGTTTGCACGGAACTCATAAGTACCTCGATCAGGACAGGGACAGGGTGGGAATGGCTGAAACAGTGCTTTGCATATTATCTTACTCGTAGCCGGCTTGTGCTTACATTGCGAAAATCGATGGGAATCACGTCGCAAATTCGTGGCAAATGCAGGGCAAACACAGGGCAAACACAGGGCAAATACAGGGCAAATACAGGAGCGGCGTCCGTAGACGCCGCTGCGCGTTACACTCCTGCGGCACATGTCAGCTCCCACACAATCGGCCTCACCCTACTTCGCCATATTCCGCAGCCGCCGTGTTGCGGTGATGCTCGCCCTCGGCTTTGCGTCGGGCCTGCCGCTGGCGCTGACCTCGGGCACCCTGCAGGCCTGGCTGACGGTCGAGAACGTCGATATCCGCACCATCGGGCTGTTCTCGCTGGTGGGCCTGCCCTACACGCTCAAGTTCCTGTGGGCGCCGCTGATGGACCGTTATGTGCCGCCGTTGCTCGGCCGCCGCCGTGGCTGGATCGCGGTGATGCAAGTCGTGCTGATGGCCTGCATCGCGGCGATGGGCGGGCTCTCGCCGGCCGGTGCCCCGCTGGCCCTTGCCCTGCTCGCGGTGATCACCGCCTTTGCCTCTGCTTCGCAGGACATCGCCTTTGACGCCTATCGCTCGGATGTGTTGCGCACCGAGGAGCGCGGCGCCGGCGCTGCGGTGTCGGTGCTCGGTTACCGCCTGGGCATGCTCGTTTCGGGCGGGCTGGCGCTGTTCCTCGCCGATACGCTGCTCGGCTGGCAGGCCACCTACTGGCTGATGGCCGCGCTGATGATGGTCGGCACCGCGGTGCTGCTCGCCAGTCCCGAGCCCGAGGTGGTGGCCGCGGCACCGCGCTCCCTCGATGAGGCGGTGGTCGGGCCGCTGAAGGATTTTTTCAGTCGCGATGGTGCCTGGGTGATGCTGGCGCTGATTGTGCTGTACAAGCTCGGCGATGCCTTCGCCGGCAGCCTCACCACTGCTTTCCTGATTCGCGGCGTGGGTTTTTCCGCAGCCGAGGTCGGCGCCATCAACAAGGCGCTGGGCCTTGTTGCCACCATCGTCGGCGCCCTCGCCGGTGGCGCGCTGATGGGCAAACTGGGGCTGTTCCGGTCGCTGCTCTTCTTTGGCGTGCTGCAGGCGGCGTCCAACCTGGTGTTCCTCGCGCTGGCGCTGCTGCCCAAAAGCTACGCCCTGATGGCGCTGGCGGTGGTGATCGAAAATCTCTGCGGCGGCATGGGCACGACCGCGTTTGTGGCCCTGCTGATGGCGCTGTGCAATGTGCGTTACTCGGCGACACAATTCGCGCTGCTCTCGGCGCTGGCGGCGATCGGACGGGTCTATGTCGGGCCGGCCTCCGGCCAGATGGTCGCCATGCTCGGCTGGGCGCCGTTCTTTTTATCGACTTTTTTCATCGCGCTGCCCGGGGTGGCGCTGTTGTGGTGGCGGCGCGAAACGGTGCAGGCTCTGGATGCCAGCCCGCTGCGGACGGGTTCTAGCGTTTCCTGAAGCGATAGACCGCCAGCGCGCCAAGCAGATTGGGATCGCCCTCGGCCAGCTCGCGGTTGTCGGTGAACGCACGGCGGTCGATCACCGCCATGCCAAGGTCGGTGCAGAACTGGTCGAAGTCGGCCATCGTGCACAGATGCACGTTGGGCGTGTCGTGCCACTGATAGGGCATTTCTTCGGATACCGGCATGCGGCCCGCCGCCACCTGTTTGCGGTTTTTGACAAAACCGAAATTGGGAAAGCTGACCACGCCCTCGCGTCCGACCCGCGCCATCTCCTGCATGATGCGCTTGGTGTGGCGCATCGCCTGCAGCGTGTGCGACAGGATGACGGTGTCAAAGGAATTGTCGCCAAAGGTGCTGAGGCCCGCCTCGAGGTCGCTCTGGATGACATTGATGCCGCGCTCAAGCGAGGCGAGCACGTTGGCGTCGGCGATATCGACACCGTAGCCGCTGACACCACGCTCACGCTTGAGGCGGGCGAGCAGCGTGCCGTCGCCGCAGCCCAGGTCGAGCACGCGTGAACCGGGTGCGATCCAGCTCTCGATGAGGGCGAAGTCGGCGCGCAGCAGCGTCAGTATCGCGCTCATGCCCCGCTCCCCATGGTGCCGGCGATGCGCTCGTAGTAGGCGCGCACCAGTGCGTGGTAGCGCGCGTCCTCGAGCAGGAACTCGTCATGGCCGTGTGGCGCGTCGATCTCGGCGTACGAGACATCGGCCTTGTTGTCGAGAAGGGCGCGCACGATTTCGCGCGAACGCGCCGGCGAAAAGCGCCAGTCGGTGGTGAAGGACACCACCAGGAACGAGGCTTTCGCGCGCGCGAGCGCGCGTGCCAGCTCGTCACCGTGGTCCGCCGCCGGGTCAAAGTAATCGAGCGCCCGGGTGATCAGGAGGTAGGTGTTGGCGTCGAAGTAGTCGGAGAACTTGTCACCCTGGTAGCGCAGGTAGGATTCGATCTGGAAATCGACGTCGTAGCCGAACTTGATGTGCCCGTCGCGCAATTCGCGGCCGAAGCGCTCGGCCATCACGTCATCCGAGAGATAGGTGATGTGGCCGATCATGCGCGCGAGTCGCAGGCCGCGGCGCGGAACCACCCCGTGGCGGTAGTAATGGCCGCCGTGGAAATCCGGGTCGGTGACGATGGCCTGGCGTGCCACTTCGTTGAAGGCGATGTTCTGCGCCGACAGCCGTGGTGTGCAGGCGACCACCAGCGCGTGCCCGACGCGATCGGGGTAGGACAGTGGCCATTGCAGCGCCTGCATCGCACCGAGCGAGCCGCCCATTACCGCGGCGAAACGCACGATGCCGAGGCGATCGGCGAGGCGCGCCTGGGCCTCGACCCAGTCTTCCACCGTGACCACCGGAAAGTCCGAGCCGTAGGGCTCCCCGGTCGCCGGATTGATACTTTTCGGGCCGGTGCTGCCAAAGCAGCCGCCCAGATTGTTTACGCCGATGACGAAAAAGCGGTTGGTGTCGAGCGGCTTGCCCGGCCCTATCATGTTGTCCCACCAGCCGATGTTGTCCGGCTCGCCGGCATACCAGCCGGCGACATGGTGCGAGGCGTTGAGGGCGTGACAGACGAGCACCGCGTTGGAACGCGCTGAGTTGAGTGCGCCGTAGGTTTCGTAGACGAGGTCGTAGGCGTCCAGCCGCGTGCCGCTGCGAAAATCCAGCGGCTGGTCGAAGTGCATGGTTTGCGGGATTACCGCGCCGACTGAATTCGGGCTAGGTGTCATGGCGTGAAGCGGCTGAGCGTGAAACTGGTTGGACCATAAAAAAACCCGTTGCGCCTGCAATCGGCCAACGGGTTTATGGACACACCCCGCTTTAGCCGATTTAGGAAAGCCCCGACTCCCTCGTACCCGTGGTTCTTGGTATCTGGTAACCGGCAACTGTCCAGCGCCCGCAAGCTGATGAGATCAAATCGGCGCAGCATTTATCTTACACCAATCGGTGCCTGCCGGCGGCAGACCGAAGGACCCGGGGTCGGGGCTGCTGGGTCCGTGGTCAGGCGTTGAGCCGCGCCAGCAGCGCGCGCGCCTTGGCCGGGTCGTCGGTCTTGAGGATTTTTGCCGCCGTGACCTCGATCGCGGGCACGCTGCTGCGCAGGATCTGCTGTTTGATTGCGGGCAATTGCGCCGGGTGCATGGAAAACTGCCGCAGGCCAAAACCGAGCAACAGGCGCGTCAGGTGCACGTCGCCGGCCATCTCGCCACACACCGCGACCGGCACGCCGGCCTTGTGGGCGCTGCGGATGGTGTGCGCGACAAGGTGCAGCACCGCCGGGTGCAGCGGGTCGTACAGGTGCGACACGGTGTCGTCGGTGCGGTCGATGGCGAGCGTGTACTGGATGAGGTCGTTGGTGCCTATCGACAGGAAGTCGAGGCGCCTGGCGAACATGCCTATGGACAGCGCCGCCGCCGGCACTTCGATCATGCCACCGACCGGGATCGCCCGGTCGTAAGGGACGCCTTGTTCGTCGAGCATGGCCTTGGCCTGCGCGATCATCTTCAGCGACTGGTCGATTTCGTGGACGTGGGCGAGCATCGGCACCAGCAGCTTGATTTTGCCGTAGTGCGATGCGCGCAGGATCGCGCGCAGTTGCGCCAGGAACATCTGCGGTTCGGCGAGGCACAGGCGGATCGCGCGCAGGCCCAGTGCCGGGTTGGGGCCGCTCATTTCGACGCCGTGCGCCGTCTTGTCGGCGCCAAGGTCGAGGGTGCGTATGGTCACCGGCTGGCCGTTCATGGCCGAAGCCACCTCGCGGTAGGCCTCGAACTGTTCGTCCTCGCCGGGCAGGTCGCTGCGGTTGAGGAACAGGAACTCGCTGCGAAACAGCCCGATGCCGGTGGCGCCCGACTCGAGCACCTTGTCCATGTCCTGTGGCAGTTCGATGTTGGCGTGCAGCTCGATGGCGGCGCCGTCGAGCGTCGCCGCCGGCGTGGTGCGCAGGCGCTTGAGCTTTTGCTGCTCGAGGTCGAGCTGGCGCTTTTTGAGCTGATACTCGGTGAGCACCTGCTTGTCGGGGTTGACGATCAGCACGCCCTCGACGCCGTCGACGATGATCAGTTCGTCCTCGCGAATGAGCTGGCGCGCGTGGTGCAGGCCGACGATGGCGGGGATGTTGAGACTGCGCGCAAGGATCGCCGTGTGCGAGGTGACGCCCCCGAGGTCGGTGACGAAACCGGCGAACTGGTGCTGCTTGAACAGGATCATGTCCGCCGGCGACAGGTCGTGCGCGACGACGACGAGCTCTTTCTCGTCGCTGCGCATCGCCGGTGCGTGGCCAGGGTGGCCGATCAGCGCCATCAGCACCCGTTCGACCACCTGCATCACGTCGTTCTTGCGCTCACGCAGGTACTGGTCCTCGATCTCCTCGAACTGCCCCACCAGCATGTCCATCTGCTGCACCAGCGCCCACTCGGCGTTGCAATGGCGGCTGCGGATGAGCTCGCGCGGCACCGTGGACATCGACGAATCGTCGAGGATCATCTGATGCAGGTTGAGGAAGGCGCCCATTTCAGTCGGTGCGGTGGACGGAATGCCCGCCTTCAGGCCGGCCAGTTCGCCGCGCACCTGTGCCACGGCGGTGTCAAAGCGTGCGATTTCGTCGTCGATGTCCGCGACCTGGATTTCGTAATGCGCGACTTCGAGCCGTGCGCTCGAGATGAGATGGGCATGGCCGATGGCGATGCCGCCGGACACGCCGCTGCCGTGCAGCGTGAAGCTCGCGGCCCGGGCGCCGGACTGCGGCGCCTGCGCGGGGCTGTTCACTCGTCTTCCCCGAAACGTCCGGCTATGAGCGCGAGGAGCGCTTGCATTGCTGCTACCTCGTCGGCGCCCGTGGTTTCGATCTGGATGGAGCTGCCCTTGCCGGCGGCGAGCATCATCACGCCCATGATGCTCTTGGCGTTGACGCGCCGGCCGTTGCGCGACAACCACACCTCGCAGGTGTGGGCGCTTGCGACCTGGGTGAGCTTGGCCGAGGCGCGGGCGTGCAGGCCGAGCTTGTTGACGATTTCAGCTTCCGCTAGCGGCATTGCATTGGTCCGTGTTGAGATGCACGACGCCGGCGGTGCCGCCGCTCATGGCTTTTTCGACCACCACCGCAAGCGGCGATTCGCGGTAGGTGAGGGCGCGCACCAGCATCGGCAGGTTGACCCCGGAAACGCCCTCGACGCGGCCCGGTTCGAGCAGCCGCGTGGCAAGGTTGGACGGTGTGGCGCCGAGTATGTCCGACAGGACGAGCACACCGTCACCCTGGTCGAGCTGTTTGACCAGCTCCTGCGCCACCGGCAGCATCGAGTCCGGATCGTCGTGGATGGTCACACCGACCTGGCGCACCCGCAGCGGACGCTTGCCCAGCACATGGCTGGCACAGTGGATCAGCGCCTCGCCGAAGGTGCCGTGTGAAATGATGAGTATGCCGATCATGTTGTATGCAAATGAAGTCCGGATGCTTTTGTCATGCCGGCCTATGCGCCCTTGCCGCAGGCCGACTCCAGCGCATCGAGCATCAGCGCGGCGACGTTGCAACCGGTCTGGTCCATGATCTCGCGAAAACAGGTCGGACTGGTGACGTTGATCTCGGTCAGGTGCTCGCCGATGATATCGAGCCCCACCAGCAGCAGGCCGCGGCGCATCAGCTCGGGCCCCATCGCCTCGGCGATGTTGCGGTCATGCGCATTCAGTTCGCGCGCCTCGCCGCGGCCGCCGGCAGCGAGGTTGCCGCGCGTTTCGCCCGCCTTGGGAATGCGCGCGAGGCAGTAGGGTACGGGTTTGCCGGCGATCAGCAGCACGCGCTTGTCGCCATCGACGATCTCGGGGATGTAGCGCTGTGCCATGACGTTGCGGGCCCCTTCGGGCGACAGCGTTTCGATGATGACGTTGCGGTTGGCGTCGTTGGCGCGGACACGGAATATCTGGCTGCCGCCCATGCCGTCGAGCGGCTTGAGGATGACATCTTCGTGTTCGTCGATGAAGGCGTGCAGCTGGTTGGCCGAGCGCGTGACCATGGTCGGCGAGGTGAATTGCGGAAACTGCGCGATGGAAAACTTTTCGTTGTGATCGCGCAGTTTCCGCAGGTCGTTGAACACCTTCGCGCCCTCGCGTTGTGCCTGCTCGAGCAGCCAGGTCGAGGTGACGTATTCCATGTCAAAGGGCGGGTCCTTGCGCATCAGCACCGCATCAAAGCCCGACAAGGGCATCTCGAGCACGGGATCAAGCCGGTACCAGGGCGTGGCATGGTTGCGAAGCGTGATCTGGCGCGTCATGCCGATGACCCGGCAGCGTTTCCACAACAGATCCTCCTGCTGCATCACATACAGTTCGTGGCCGCGCGCCGCCGCCTCCACCATCATGGTGTAGGTGGAATCCTTGTAGATTTTCAGGCTGTCGAGCGGATCAACAATGAACAGGATTTTCATACGCGGGTGACCGGGGACAGGGTGCATTTACGCTGAGCCATGATTGTAGCCGATGCGCCCCCCGGCGCTCCGGAGCGGGCGCAAAAGCATCGACCAAAACAGACGGGGCAGCCGAAGCTGCCCCGTTCAGGATGCGGCGCTACAACTTACTTTTTTGCCGCTGCTTTGGCGTCCGCAGCCGGTAGCGCCGGCTCCTTGAAACTTGCACCCGACTGGTTGGCCATCCAGACGATGGAGCGGGCGATTTCCAGGTCGGCGATATCGGGATTGCCGCCGCGTGCCGGCATGCCGCCTTTGCCCTTGATTGCCGACTTGGTCAGGCCGTCAAGCCCGAGACCGAGGCGCGCCGCCCATGAGGCCTTGTCGCCGATTTTGGGCGCGCCGGCCGCGCCGGTGGCGTGGCAGGCGACGCAGGCGGCCTTGGCCACCTCTTCGCCCGAACGCAGCACCTTGGGTGCGCTGGCATCGACCAGGTTCAGACCCGCCGCCGGCTTGAGGCGTTGCGCCACGGCATCGGGATTGAGCGCCGCCGGATCGATTTTGGGACCGGTGGTGACCAACTGGGTCAGGATCACGATCAGCGCAACGGGCACGAGGAAGGAGAGCGCCACCACGGTGATGAGCTGACCCGGTGTCTTGATTGGTGACTCGTGCGCTTCGAGGTCTGCGCTCATTCCATCTGTCCTTTTAAGGCCGCTGCAAAAGCGCGAATTATACCGTTAAACAATGCCTTGGAAAACGCCGCCGCGCGACTGTGCCGGGCACGAAGGGGCGAAAAGACGTAAACTGCGCCTCTTTGCGCCCATAGCTCAGTTGGATAGAGTGTTGGTTTCCGAAACCAAAGGTCGCAGGTTCGACTCCTGCTGGGCGCGCCATCCCTTTTTTACCTGGTTGTGCCCTATCGAATTCTCCGCGCCGGGGTCCATGTCTGCCGAAGGCAAAGCATGAAACAGTGGCTGCCGGCCGTGTTTGGCCTCGTTGTCCTCTCCGCAGCGCTATGCCCGGGCGCTGTTGCCCAGACCGCGCCCGGTGTGCGAACGTACTCGGGCAAGATCACCGAGGTGACGGTGCCGACACCGAAGTTTGCGCAGGATCTGGCGCTGGCGCCCGATGGCGGTATTTTCATCGCCATCACCTCCGGTAACCGGGTTGCCCGTTTTGACCCGGACCAGCAGACCTTCAGGGAATGGGAAATGCCGTCCGGTACCAATCCGCATGGCGTCCTGCCTGACAGTCGGGGACTGGTATGGCTCAGCGGCAACGGCAATGGCACATTGAGCGTGCTCGACACGGCCAGCGGCGCGATCAGCGCATTCAAGACGCCCTCCGGCGGCGGTGGTCCGCACACGCTGGTGGCGGGCGCGGCGGGTGATATCTGGTTCACCGGGCAGAGCGGCAATTACCTCGCCCGTTTCGAGCGCTCCGCAGATGGCAAAACCGGGCGGATCACCGAGATCAAGATGCCCGGAGGGCCGCAAGGCCTCACCATCGACCGGCAGGGTGTGGTGTGGGTCTGTCGCTACGGCGCCGACAAGCTGGGACGCTTCGATCCCAAAACGGGCAAAGTGGGCGAACTCAGCCTCGGCTCCGGGGCGCGCCCGCGGCGCATTGCG
>Ga0163148_10003799_pt1 | contig 16316 bp, 8 predicted proteins | sample OliLakLV19MP7P2_FD_148606 | JGI IMG/M metagenome (GOLD analysis project Ga0163148, IMG submission 148606) | Freshwater microbial mat bacterial communities from Lake Vanda, McMurdo Dry Valleys, Antarctica- Oligotrophic Lake LV.19.MP7.P2 | ecosystem: Environmental > Aquatic > Freshwater > Lake >...
CGAACCAGTTAATGAATATGAAGAGGGCTTATTGAGGAAGTATCGGCAACAGGGGTTAGAGTTATGATTTTGTGTGATGCTGGAGTTATGTTGTGTTTAGTAGATCGAACACAGCCCCAGCATAATAGCTACAAAAAACTGATCATGCGTCGCAGGGCGAAGCCCATCTGTGGTTTTCAGGATTTTGGGTGTTAACTTTACTTTGTCACTTCTACTTATCATCGTGGTTCGGATGTCGATCAGCCCAGAAACCTTGCCAAATCAGTAACTGTTGAATAAATTCAGGATGAAACCGCACTACTATAAACTAATAGAGTGATGAGTATTTTTAATCAAGGGTAAAGTTGTTATCTCAAACGATAAAGTCCTTCAAAATTCTTTTTATGGAGATTATCTATGAAGCATACTGAGATAGATTGCTCTGCAATGTTAACATTCCACTGTAATACAGGCGACGGGCAGAAGAAAATACGCCATCTCCTGCCTAAAACAGAAGTTGCTGTGATTGGTCGTGCTCCTGAATGCCAAATTGTGCTCGACCCTGCTCAATATGCTACGGTTTCTCGTTACCATGCGGAGGTGCGCCCGATCTCAGATGCATCTGAACCGAACTGGGAGATCCGTGATATTAGCACCACTAACGGAACATTTGTGAATGGAAAACAAATAAAAGGTGCCTATCAACTAAAGTCGGGAGACATTATTACTCTGAGTTGGAATGGACCAGAGCTTATTTTTGAGCGTCAGGTTCTTAATGCAACGGTGATGTTTTATCCACCTTCAGATATTGAGATTGTTTCGAGTGAAGCATTAGATTCCAATAAAACATCCGATGGTTCAGCAATAGAGGAACATGAATCTATTCTTCTGCTATCTATACCTGCATCTAGCTCTAGTATTGCACTTGATGAATTGCCTGAAAAAGAATCCGAGAAAAATCCTGAAAACTTTTCTGAAATTATTTCAAAGTCTCAGGAATTAGAGATTAATGCAAGCGTGGGTGAGCAATCAAATGAACCCTTAGAAATTTCTCATATATCCTCTTCAAGTAGTGTTTCTGATGTTGACGATATAGATTTAGACACAATCGAAAGTATTGAATCAAACTCTATTGATCATGAAACCTATGTAGATCCGAATCTAGCCGATAGCGATCGATCTCTTGTAGATGATTTCGTTCAAGTTGAGAATGCCAACGAAAATGTCAGTGAGTCAGAAATACCTGAATCACTGACATTAAGCTCTGACGCATCCGAAGTGTCAGATGAAACATCTCAAGAGGTTATAACAGCCGAAAATATAGATTCTCCTCCTTTAGCTGCCGATCCTATAACTTTGAATCCAGAGAGCAACATCACATCTGCGACAGAGATGTCAACAACTCAGTTAACACCTCGTAAGACAGACGTTTTTCCTACCAATCTAGAGCAAACCGATCGACATGACAGGAGTCTGTGGGGCTTAGTCAGTACAACAGAATTTCTCAATTTAACTGGATATACCGATGCAATTAAGGCTGTGGAATTTAGCCCCGATGGGAAAATTCTTGCTAGTGCCAGTGCAGACAAAACTATTAAACTGTGGGATCTCTCTACAGAAAAAGAAATTCTATCTTTGACTGGACACGCCGCTGCTGTGAATGCTGTGGAATTTAGCCCTGACGGGAAAATTCTTGCTAGTGCCAGTACAGACAGAGCTATTAAACTGTGGGATCTCTCTACAGAAAAAGAAATTCTATCTTTGACTGGACACGCCGCTGCTGTGAATGCTGTGGGATTTAGTCCTGACGGGAAAATTCTTGCTAGTGCCAGTGCAGACAAAACTATTAAACTGTGGGATCTCTCTACAGAAAAAGAAATTCGGATGATTAGTGGATATAAACTAGCCATAAATTCTCTAGCTTTTAGTCCTGACGGGAAATTTCTTGCTACTGGGGGTGCTGATCGATCGATCAAGCTATGGAATATTGAGGCTAGCTCCGAAGAAGAAATTGCCTTGCTGTCAGGGCATCGCTCAACAGTCAACTATCTAAGATTTAGCCCTAATGGGCAATTTCTTGCTAGCGGTAGCGAGGATAAAACTGTCAAACTTTGGGATTGGAAAAATAATCAGGAGGTTTTTACGATCGCTGGTTACGCTTGGCAGGTAGGTGCGATCGCGATTAGCCCAGATGGGAATACCTTTGCTAGTGGCAGTAGTGATAAAACTGTTAAGCTATGGCATTTGTAGCAAAGTTTGCTCGATCTTGTCTCAGCCAAAGACTAGCGCCTTTACCTATAAACTAAATACGCTTAAAATTTTACGGTGTACTTACTTGCAATTAGTCCATACTATGATAGTCTTTACCAAAAATAGCGAGATTCTCTATTTTTAGTGTGCGGCTATGTTTTGTGGTTATTAGTGGTTAATGTGAGAGGAGTGGATCGATGTCAATATTATTTTTTGCTTCCCGCCACGGGGAGAGATCGATAGGTTATTTCTTATCTGCTAAGTCACCCCTGAAATTTTTTAGCAATTGTCGATTGCTCCTGATGATATTGATAACAATGCCTTTGGCATTGTTTGTCTCCCCTCAATCATCTACAGCGCAGTCGATTAAACCAGCTAATGACGGTACTAATACGATCGTCAATCCTAGTGGAGATCGCTTCAACATAACTGGGGGACAGTTTTCTCAAGATCAGCAAAATCTTTTCCATAGTTTTTCTCGATTTGGCTTGGATAGTAACCAAATTGCCAATTTCTTGTCTAACCCCAACATCCGTAATATTCTAGGGCGCATTACTGGTGGCGAACCTTCGATAATTAATGGGTTGGTGCAAGTTATAGGTGGGGTTTCTAACCTGTATTTGATGAATCCATCAGGAATTGTGTTTGGGCCTAATGCTAGCCTTAACGTACCAGGCTCTTTTACGGCTACAAGTGCTAATGCTATTGGGTTTGGCTCAAGCTGGTTTAATGCTTCTGGCTCGAATAATTACTCAGTATTAACGGGTAATCCTAGTAAGTTTGCGTTTACGATGTCTAATCCTGGGGCGATCGTCAATGCGGGTAGTTTAGCGGTTGGCTTTGGGCAAAATCTTTCTTTGGTGGGTGGCACAGTAATCAATACTGGTGCTCTTGATGCGCCTGGTGGTCAGATTACTCTTGCTGCTGTGCCTGGAAACAACTGGGTGCGCCTCAGCCAGCCTGGCAATCCGCTAAGCTTAGAATTTCAAACCCCTTCGCCTGTTGGCAATCAACCCCAACCTTGGACTGGTGGCATCGCTACATTACCTCTACTACTTACTGGCGGAAATATTCCTAGTGCTACTGGTTTGAGTGTAAAAAATGGGCAAGTAGTACTAACGGGTGCCGAAACTGTAGTGCCTAATGAACCAGGCATCAGTATTGCTTCTGGTAAGCTCAATGTCTCTAGTCCTGATGTGGGCGGCTCTGTGCAGGTGTTGGGAAACAAGGTCGGGCTAATTGGCGCAAATATTGATGCTTCTGGCACAAATGGCGGCGGTAATGTCCTAATTGGTGGTGATTATCAAGGGAAAGGTAGTGTTCCAAATGCATCGCGGACTTATGTAAGTCAAGATTCCACTATTAACGCCAACGCTTTACAAAGTGGTAATGGTGGTCGGGTGATCGTATGGTCAGACAATACTACTAGATTCGATGGCACGATTAATGCGCGTGGGGGGCTCACCTTTGGTAATGGTGGTTTTGTCGAAGTCTCTGGTAAGCAGAACCTGATCTATCGCGGTACGGTAAATCTAAGTGCGCCTAGAGGTAACACTGGCAGTCTGCTCTTAGATCCAACTGATATTACGATATCTAATATTCCTCTTGGTACAGGCGATATCGCTCTTCCCGATATCCTTGCCGCCTCAGATTTTGTTGGTGCTCCCATTACTATTTCCCAAAGTGCCCTACAAGCTTTACCAAACACTGCAAATGTGATTTTAGAGGCAACCAATGACATTACAATTGGGACTCTAACTGGGAATATACTCGGTTTTGCTGCTTCAGGCGGGACTCCTGCTACATCTGGCTCAATTACTTTTATAGCCAACTCAGATGGAATTGGTGGTGGCTCTTTCTCAATGAATCCGACTGATATTATTCAGGCAAGAGGTCGAAACATCTCTATTTCAGGAAATAGTCTTACACTTGGCGGCATCCTTACCCAATCACTGAATAATACTAGTAATGGAGGTGATATTACTCTCACTGCAACCAACGGAAATGTTATTTCTGCCTCTGGTCAAATCGTTTCAGACTTTAACAATGGTCTCGGAGCGCTAGGAAATGGCGGCAATATCACCATAAATGCCAATAATGGTAGCGTCACAGCCGACTATATATCAGCTAACTCTCTCGCATCTGTAGGCAGTGCAGGTAATGCAGGCAATATCAATATTACCGCGAGTAATGGTATTAGTGTTGCCAACGGTATTCAAGCTTTTTCTAACACTATTTACTTTCTCAGTAATGCTGGTAATGGAGGGACAATAACCTTAACTACTGGTAATGGGAACATCGACGCATCTGCAATTAAGGCATACTCTACTACAGGTTCTGGAAATTCTGCTAATGGAGGAGGGGTTATTCTAAACGCCACTAATGGAGGAATAAATGTGGCGGCAGATATGCTTAATGTCTCAATTGATACAAAATCTTCTGCTTCTGGTAATGCTGGCAATGGAGGTCTAATTCAGATTACTGCTGCAAATGGTATAAATATTGCTGGAGTCTTAAATGCTTCTACAAGCGGAACTGGTGTCCTCGGTAACGCGGGTGCGGTCACGCTCAAAGCTGGCAGTGGTATTACTACAAGTGTTATCAACTCCACCTCCTCTAGTGGTAATCCTGGAAATGGGGTTGCTGGTAATGGCGGACAAATCTCGCTATCTACTACCAATGGCAATATAAATACAGGCACTCTATTCTCAGGTTCAGCACTTATTACTCCTGCTACTGGTTCTTCTAAAGATGGGGGAAATATTAACCTCACTGCCAATAATGGATCTATTACTACAGATCTTATCGATAGCAGAAGTAGTGGATCTGGCAATTTAGGTAATGGGGGTGGGATCACTCTCAATGCTGGCAGTGGTATTACTACAAATAATATCGACTCCTCATCGTTTGTTAATTTTGGAACTGGGGTTGCTGGTAATGGCGGACAAATCTCGCTATCTACTACCAATGGCAATATAACTACAGGCTTTCTAGCCTCATATTCACAAATTGCTACTACTGCTACTGGCACTTCTAAAGTAGGCGGGGCAATTTCAGTTAATGCTCCCAATGGCAATATCAGCACTAATAGCATTCTTCCTTACTCTAGAGTGGGGTCTACCCCTTCTGGTCAAGGTGGCAATATCACACTAAATTCTGGAAACAATATTACTGTCACACAATCCCCTCCAGCCATGGCAGTGATTGATGCCCTAGGCACAGTTGGGGGAAATGTCAGTATTACTGGTAATGAGATTAATTTTGCCGCAGGTAATGTTAATTTTTTAATTGTTAGAAGTAACGGTTCGTTAATACTAAAACCATTTACCGCCAGTCAAAATATCGCTATTGGTGGTACTGCCGATACTGGTGTTGGCACGTTAGATATCACAGCATCCGATCTCGCTGCTTTGTCTCCTGGCTTTAGTTCTGTAACTTTCGGTGGGAATACTTATAGTGGCAACATCAGTACTAATAGTGGCACTACAACCTTCAACAACCCAATTACCCTCGCCACTACTGGCACAGTTTTAGGTGGAAATATAGTTAATAACGGTTACGCAGTCAATGTTTTAGGCAGGGATATTTCTCTCGGAAATATCGATACTTCTGGCTTGTTTGCTAATGGCATCCTAAACGGAGGCAATGTCACATTGCAATCAACTGGTAACAACGTTCAATTTGGGTGGATTAATACTCAAACTGATTTTGGTAAAGGTGGTAACGTTAACATCTCTGCTACAGGTAACGGGCTAATTCGGGGAACGAATACATTCCTCGCAAAGAACGGACAGAATGCCACTATTTCTACAATCGGTGTGACTGGGAATGGCACTGTTAATATCGATCCTGGTGCTAATCAAACTTTTACTATTGGTTTTGACCCTTCTGTTCCTCTAGCTCAACGTAATGGTACTGCTGGAACAATTACAACTGGTGCCGAATCATTGCCATTGGGAACTACCATCTTCGGAACATATGCCTCGCCAGGAGGATCGATTGGTGTGCTTGCAGGCGGTACACCACCAACCCCAATTCCACCAACTCCAGTACCAACCCCAATTCCACCAACTCCAGTACCAACCCCAATTCCACCAACTCCAGTACCAACCCCAATTCCTCCAACTCCAACGCCAACTCCACCAAGAACTATTTCAGCTATAGATGCGGCAGTTTCTCAAGTTCAACGTCAGCCAAGTTCCAAACTAGCTTTTACACCCAGTCGAGATCGGGACGTTGTTGAGAGTGCTAGTGACTCGCTTAAGCGCATTGAAAAATCTACAGGTAAAAAGCCTGCAATTATCTATGCCAGTTTCCTAACAGATACAGGAATCGCAAGTACAGACCCAACGCTACCATCTAACGATGATGCCCTTACGGCTGAATACTTACAGAAACTTCAAATACCTCAAAAGAATAGCTACATACCTATTTCTCAATTTGCGAACAAGTTAGCTCAACAGCAAATCAAGCAGGGTAAACAACCTATCCAAGGTAGCGATCAAATTTCCTTGATTCTCGTTACATCTAGCGGTAAGCCCATACGCAAAACGGTTAACGTAACCAGAAAAAAGGTTTTAGACGCAGCAGAGGATCTGCTGGCTCAAGTTGAAGTTGCCCCCCAACTCGATCGGTCCAAGGAGGCCTACCTAAAGCCATCTCAACAGCTTTATCAGTGGCTTGTGGCTCCAATGACAGAGGAATTAGAAAAGCAAAAGATAGATACAATTCTATTTTCAATGGATGAAGAACTGCGAGGTTTACCGATTGCCGCACTGCATGACGGAAAAAAATTCATTATTGAAACTTACAGCGTTGGCATTACCCCAAGCTTTAAGTTGACCGATACGCGCTACCAAAATATTAAAAATAGCCAAGTACTGGCAATGGGCGCAACAGAATTTACCAACAACACACCTTTGCCTTCAGTACCATTTGAGCTAGATATCATTCGCAATTCTTGGCCAGGTGCTGTCTTTTTAAATCAAGAATTTACTTTAGCTAATTTAAAAGCACAGCGCGAACGGACTCCCTATGGCATCATTCACTTAGCAACCCATGCTGATTTTGTTTCTGGTGATGACGCATTTATTCAATTGTACGGTTCTGAAAGATTGAATACCAATCAATTGCGATCGCTCGGATGGGGTACTCCTCCAGTTGAATTGCTAATTCTTAGTGCTTGTAAAACTGCGCGAGGTGATGCTGATGCTGAGCTGGGATTTGCTGGTATTGCGCTTCAAGCTAACGTGAAGTCGGTTATAGCTAGTTTATGGAAAGTCAGCGATGAAGGTACATTAGTTCTGATGAACGAACTATATCGCCAACTCAATCGATCGGAGGTTACGATTAAAGCTGAGGCATTAAGGCAGGCCCAGCTAGCAATGCTGAAAGGTCAGATCCGCTTGCAGGGAGGAAAGTTGCTTGGGGCTAGAGGAGGAAATGTTACACTGCCAGCAAATTTGGTGACGAAACTGCAACAAGAGGATCTATCACATCCTTTCTATTGGGCAGCATTTACGATGGTTGGTAGCCCGTGGTAGTTTAATCAGGACTTACGCAGCAATTACGAAAGTAAGGGCAATTCATGAATTGCCCCTACAGAAAAATAGGACTTACGGACGATAGTTAACGCTGAAGTAAAAAGCAGCATCCTGTAAATTATTCCTGCGATCGGACAAGCTTATAAATGGGAGGGCATAATCTAGCCTCACATTCAGACGACGTAAAGGCTCCCAAAGTAGTCCCAATCCTCCTCCTGCTAAGAAAGTTTGACTAGGAAGCAAGTTAGGGTTACCTATAATATTCCAAACTTTTCCTAAATCTATAAAAGGAGCTAGCTGTAAAACTGGAGTTCCTGACTCATCACGCTGTAAAGCAATGCGGTTTTCGATCGAGAACCGAATCCCATTATCTCCCGATCTAGCATTTTGCCTAAAACCACGTAGTAACTGCCCACCCCCAATTGTGAACTGCTGGGCAGGCAATAGAGTGTTAGGAGTTAACTGAATATCAGACTGCAAAATCAGCAAATTATCATCATTTAACTGTTGAACCCGTTGTAATTGCGCCGACCAGCTAAAAAATAGTCCATCTGGGATCGGATCGGGGTTTGTTGTCGCGTTGAATATCCCCAGTCCAAAATTGAATTGCGATCGCAATGCCCACGCCCCCGAAGGATCTCGGTTAGTATAGTCTTGCCCGAATTTTAGGACACTTGTACGACTACCCCCATTAGCATCAGGACCAATCCCGAATGGAGTTGGTAAGTTTTCAAACAAGAAAGTTTGACCATTCTGGTAGGCAAATCCTAAAGAGAGCGCATGTTCCTCTCGTGGCGATCTTACGAAAGGTTGCCGAAAATTAATTTCATATAGATCCGATCCTCCACGAATGTTCAAAGTCGAGAACTCAGGATCGGTAATACGAAAATTGCTAGGAGAATATCGCAGTTGCAGCGTTCCGTTCATAGCATTTAGAGGTATTTGATAGCTAAAATCAAATACGTTAGAACCTCCACTAAAAGAGCGATTGTAGGAGACAGCAAGGCGATCTCCACTGCCCCAGATTAAATTGCGGTAACTTGCTCCTACACCAAATTGTTCTGCCCCCACACTAGGAGGATAGTAGTTATCGACACTTATACCCGCACTCAATGGATTAGCTTCTATTACTCGCACGACCAAAACACTCTGACCAGCTTCCTTGCCTGGTCTAAGGCTAGCCTCAAAGTTCTCAAATAAAGGATCGGCACGCAACAGTTTCAAAGCATCATCCAAACTTTCTTTGTTGAGGGGATTTAACTCTGACAAGGAAATGCGATCGATAATATAGTTTCTGCTTACTCTCTTAATACCTTCAACTTCGATACCTTCTAGTCCTCCCTCAATCACTCTGATTTCCACGACCCCATCAGTCACCGTCTGGGGTATTAAAATTGCCCTAGAGGTGATGTATCCTCGTTCTACATATAATTGAGTGATCGCATCGGCAATACTGTTGAGATCTTCTACCGTTGCAGGCTTATTTATGATTGGCTGAGCAATCCGATCCAAATCCTCTAGCCTAAATAAAGTGCTGCCAGTTATTTCTAAGGCTTTAACAGAGATCATCTGCTTTGATGGGGAAATAGCCTCATTACTCAAATTTGGCAAAGATTGTGCCATTAGTCCTAGATCGGCCGAATTTCCTCCATCTGTTTGATCGAAACTAGAAGAACTAGCCCACACAGGGGGACTGATAAATAGAATTATCGCCACAGTTGGCAAAAAATACCTTGTATTCATATAAGTCTTTCCTCTCACACCAAACCGTTAGCATTATTCCACACAAAAGTCATTATGACTTTAAAAAGCTATAGAGTATCTTACCGATTGGCAAATGTCTATACTGTGGATTAATCTAAAGGTATAATTTGGTTAAACTTGCCTCAATAAAAGATCTATGCTAGGACTCTTACTGGATTCACGCTACCGCCTAGTTCAGAGTTTAGGAGCAGGAGGCTTTAGTCAAACCTATATTGCTGAAGATACTCGCAGACCAGGAAGCCCAGTGTGCGTAGTCAAGCACCTCAAATCTACAGCTAGTAGCCCTCAATTTCTAGATATGTCGAGGCGTTTGTTTCTGAAAGAAGCTGAAGCACTTGAAAAGCTAGGAAATTTCGATCGCATACCCAGGCTCTTAGCTTATTTTGAAGAGGGAGGCGAATTTTATCTGGTTCAAGAATTGATTGAAGGTAGTACTCTGAGTTCGGAAATGCCCCCAGGTTGTCATTGGTTAGAGTCAGCAGTTATTGAGCTTTTACAAGATTGCCTAACGACTTTAGAGTTTGTACATAGCTACAATGTGATTCATCGCGATGTCAAACCAGATAACATAATTAGGCGACAGAGCGATCGTAAACTCGTTCTAGTTGATTTTGGGACAGTCAAAGAAACCAACACTCAAGTCAACGAATCTATTGGAGAAGCTCCAAATACAATTGGTATAGGCACCTATGGCTATATGCCCGTAGAACAAATTCGTGGGAAGCCACGCAAAAGTAGTGATATTTATGCCCTAGGCATAATCTGCATTCAAGCTCTCACAGGTATAATGCCGATGGAGCTAGAAGAGGATGTTAATACTGAAGAGCTAATCTGGCAAAACCATGCAGAGCAGGCAAGTAACGAGCTAAAATCCATTCTTGCTAAGATGGTATGCTATCAATCTAAAAATCGCTATCAATCCGCATCCGAAGCTCTAGAGGCTATCCAACCTCTGTTACTTGCCTACCCATCAATACAGATGAATACATCCTTGGGATATGCTCTCACACAACCTGCTTCCCCCCCTGGTTATTTGCCTACTCAAGTTAATCATCTCCCCATAAGCAAGCAAAAAAGCATTCCAAAGACTCAGCCCATCTCAACCCAACCCATCAATTATGCTAATGGCACTAAACCAGATGATTCAGGGAAGGAGGGCTCAATTCCTTCTTCTAATTCTATTCCAATTAGTAATTCTTCAACTGCTTCATCAAATACATCACTCTTAAACGACACAACTGAAACAACAAGGCAGGATACTAATAATATCCTCAATCAACTAATAACTTTACTCAAATCTTCATTAGGTTTAACTATAGGTGTTGCAGCTATAGTTGCCCTGCTTGCGACTGTAGCTTTAGATTGGAGCAGTACGGGTACCAAAGAGAAATTAGTACAGGATCTAAAGCAATTACTGAAAGAATCTAGATACGAAGAATGTATCAAACAAGTGAAGAATCCAAAAACAGTCAAACTTTTCACGGGATCTTCTCCTAGTGCAAAAAAAACAGAGAATGAAATTTACAGTATTCTAGGGGAGTGCCAACTAGCTCAGGCTAAAGATCTAGCAGGCAATATTAAATTTGCAGAAGCGGTTGAGTTGGCAGATCAAGTTCCAAATGTAATTAAGGCTAGTGCTGAAGCCCAGAAATTAATAGCTCAATGGTCTATCAGCATTCTTGAAAATGCTACCGAAATTTATGAGGAGCGAGGTAGTCTGGATGAGGCTGTTACCCTTGCCAGGAGAATTCCTAGTAAAAGTCCTAACTTTGACGAGGCTAGAGAGAAATCGCTTCAATGGCAACAAGAAACCAAATTTAATAAGAAACTCTTAAAATCAGCTCAAGAAGCTCTCGACCAGGGGCAGTGGCAGAAAGCTTTGTTTGAAGCAAGACTAATTATATCCACTCCATACTGGCGTAACCAAAGTGATCGCATTATTCGAGAAGCCGAAAAATATACTAAATCGCCTTCTCCATCACCTTTATCTCCGCCAACTTCTACACCTAGCCCCAATCCAAAATCATCTACTACTCCTTCTCCAACGCCAACTCCTGTTGACACTCCTACCTTATCTCCTGCCCCCACTCCTACTAATGGTCTGGATATTTGTCCTGGTCCACTGTGTTTAGACAACTCAAATTCGAGGCAGAAAAAGTAAGTTGTGTTGATAGGCAGCATCACCATGAAATCCCTATCGAAATTTAGCTGGTTTTCTTAACTTCAAGGATAAATTTCTAGACACTATAAAAAAAATTATATAATTATAGTCATTGGTAGTGTAAGATCTACTTAGTTTAAGTCAAGAATCTAATATACTAGCTTCAATGAACTTCTTATCCTTAATATCAACTGCGTTTCTTGTCGCGGTTTCAATCTACCCAATTGCATTTAGCCAACCTAGCTATGCTGGTTCCATAGGTGTAATTTACAAATGCGTTGTCAAGGATGGTGCGCCTACTACTGTTGCAATTACACCTAGTCTAACTGTTAATTTGATCGCATGGACAGACACCAGTTTTTCTGGGTTCACTCCTGCTCAACGCTGTGAAATTGTAACTGCTAGTTTTCAAAGACATTCAGATGCAGGTTCGCTGCGGTATATCAGCACCGGGATTTTGAATAAGCAAAAAGTTATATGTGTTGCACGCAGTTCAAGTGGAGAATGTTTGCGTAATGGTCTTTTGCTCACTCTCAAACCTTCTGATAATCCTAAAGCAGTTCTTAGAGAAATATTTGATGCTGCTACGGGTGTAGCACCCGGAGCCGTTCATCGAGGAGCTAGTGACGAGCTTGTGATTGATATGGAAAAGATATTTGTAAGCAATGCCCAAAAGAAGTAATTTGCCTTATCAGGAAGTCTATTATTACCATCGTCTGATCCTCAAGACCTTGATTTCTCGTTATGACATTTCAGCTTTTTTAGCCTATTTATCATTTTTTTTAGCTTATTGAAACTTGCGAAAGATCTGAGTTAAGGTACATTCCAGCGTAAAGGTGAGACGGATTAGAGTCTATGAAATCTGAGTTGTCAAATACGGTGGCATCTTTACAGAGTAAAATCGTCTCTACTGTTTTTGTGGTTTCCGCACTATTTTGTTTGGTTTGTTGCGATCGACTACCGACAAGTTCAAACAGTCAAAATCTATCAGAAGTAGATTTAGATGTAATAGCTAGTGAAATTACGGTTAGGATTTTTGAAAAAGGGAATGCAGATGGTAAATGGGGTTCTGGGTTTTTAGTTCAGAGAGAAGGGGAACTATATACAGCAATTACTAATAGACATGTTCTATCGGACATTAGGAAGATTTATAATGTTCAGACATTTGATGGTCAAATTTATTCAACTAACGCGGTTCGTACTGCTAAATTCGATGATGATGTGGCAGTAATACAGTTTTACAGTCCCAAGCATAGATATCGAATAGCAATTTTGAAAAGTTCTGATAGCTTATCCATAGGTGACAAAGTTTTCGCAGGAGGGTTTCCTTTCAGCGAAAATCTACCAAAAAATAAGCCACTCAAATTAACAGTAGGACAGATTGATTTGATACCTTCCCAGCCACTGATAGGAGGGTATCAACTTGGATATACTAATATTGTTGAAAAAGGGATGAGTGGTGGACCATTGCTAAACAGTCTAGGTGAAGTTGTTGGGTTGAACGGCAGGCATAAGTATCCTGTGGCTGGTGATCCATTTGTTTTTAAGGACGGATCTAAAGTTTCAGAAAAGTTATGGCAACATATGAGTAGCTTGAGTTGGGCATTACCCATTCAAAAATTTACATATCTGATTCCTAATGTGCATATTTCCGCATTATCGGTTAATTTTCAGTAGAACTAATCAAGTCTAGTTGCAATTAGAACTATGTCTCCTAAGTCAGATAAGCTAGCTCAGAATATCCAAGAAATCCAAAAATTTGTTTCGCAAAAATCTTCTACTGAAAGTGACATTTTTCAGCCAGTTATTGATGAATTAAGTCTAATTGCAGACTGCTTAAAGCAAAAAAAACTAATACTACATCTCGTTAGCCAAGACAAGTCTTTAGTTCAAGAGTTAGTTACCCTGATCTTAACTGATGTAAGTTTATCGGAATTTTACGAATTGAAAACAACTTCTCTAAGCGATCTTCCTGAAGAAACTTTGTCTCAGCGTACTTTTCTCAGGTTATGTGAATTTATCGAGAGTTTATCTAGACAAAACCAAATTTCTTATCAACTTGAATCAAAATGTGAGTTGTCTATTGGTCGCAATCCAAGTTCCGAAATTGCCTTGTCTCAGGATATTTACAGTAGAGTATCTTGGAATCATGCTGAGATAAATTGCTCGATCGATACGGAATGTAAAAATAACCATCTAGCTTGGCAGATTTGCGACCGCAATAGTACTAATGGCACCTATGTTAATGGCGATCGTGTCAATGGTTGCCACATTTTACAGTCTGGAGATTGCATAACTCTTGGGGCTCCTAATTTCGAGGAACATATTCCTCAGTTAATTTTTGAGTCTCTAATATCACAAGAGGATAGAAATTATCGAGAGGTATTAGATAGCGATCTAATATGTTTGGTTGTCTCTAATGCGACTCTTTCGGAGAATGAGCAATGGTTTGTAAAGCAGATTGCCAAGAATTCTTTTGCGAAGTGTTTTATAGTCTTAGCACCCTCAAGCGATGCTGCCGATACAGAAAACGAAATTGCAGCAATTGAAAAAAAACTACAAACTTTATCTTGTAGCTCTGCATTTGAAATTAGTTCATTTAGTGCGGCTTTATCTGAAGATGCTAATGCTAAAGATAAAAAAGCAAATAGTAAATGTAATTTTTTGGATACATTAGTAGCACTAGTCAAAAGAAATCCAGAAGATATCCTGTCACAACGCCTTATCAATAAAATCCTGAAACTAATGGCTTTAATTGATATCCATTACGAAAACCAATTAGTGGATATTCAAAAAAGAATCGATCGAGAAGAAGATAAATTAGTGTCAACTGCTACTGAAGATTTTAAAGAGCGACTAAAAAGAATAATTAAAAAGGTTAACGATGACAAAGAAAAATTTTTCAGACAAATCAAAACCGAATTATCTCAGTCTAAAGCATCTATTTTAGACACCTACAGCAAGAAAAGCATATTTTACAATGTCCAACAATTTATTGATGAATTAAAGCCATGTGTAGTGAAAAAAGATGGGAATAAATATATTCAAATTAGCGAAAGTAATAGAATCGGTAATCCAGATATAAACCTTAAGTTAACTCGCCTCACAAGCGTTGCTTTAGCAGAATGGGCTAGTACAGAATGGTATCAAATTAGTAATTCCTATTCTGAGGGTGGTTTGAATGGTCTGTTTCAAAGAACTCAAGATGCTTTAGATATTATCCCTGCGTTATCTGATGACTCACAATTTCAGCCCATACAGAATATAGATATTCAAAAAATCTTGGTTAATTCCTTTGTTGTATTACCATATGAATGTCTTTTTCATAAGGAAACTTCTATCATCGGGTATATCCTCGAACAGGTTAGAACAAATACTATGCAATTGATGTTTGTTATGGGTTTAGTCGCTATGGTAGGAGGTGCATCTGGAGGTCAACGGCAGATGATGGCATCAATTATGGCAGCACTTAGAGATGCTCCTTGGATTTTTGGGTTTGTAGTTTTTGTATTAATTAATCTACTCAGCTATTTTCACCAAAAAGATAATCATCAAAAAATTGAGGAGGTTAGTGACAAGCTAAAAAAGGATCTCCGTACTCACTATCAATCACTTGCCAAAAATCTGGCTGAAAAAATAGTACAAGAATTTACACTAATAGTTGAACTAGAAGAAAGACATCTCAGAGAGCTAATAGAAGTTGTAAGCGAAAAATTTGCCAGTCACATCGCCGATACGGAAAAAAATCAAATTCAAATCAAAAAATATATCGAGCAGCACAAAAATGGGCAAAAACTTCTTGATAAAGAGATGGCAGATTTCCAGAAGCTCAAACGTCTTTAAGATTATACAGAAATGTCTTGCAACCTACATTCCGCTCGTAAAGGAAGATGAAAATAATTAAGAAACAGAGACAGGGAGAAGATATACCTCATTTACGCAAACTACAGAAATTGCCAACACTAATTCAAAACATCTTGAGCATCCTTTTATTGCCTATGCTGCTTAATAAGCAACAGCAATTGCAAATTCAAAAATTAGGAAGAATTGTTAGCAGGAGGGGTGTGACCAGAATTTGATGTAGGTAATTTAGAGAGAGAATCCATAGCGATTGATTTTAGACCAGAATTGCTGCCACCGCCCTTTGGTATAACTCAAAGTTCTTAAGCTTAGAACGATAGAAGCACCCTTATCTTTCCATCTCATGCCAGAGCAGCCTAAACGAGCCTTGATAATTACTTTACAGGCAGCTTCGGTGATCCCCGAACCAATGGGTAAATTAGAGTTGATGGCTTCAACATAAAGCATTTGGTGATGATGATTGCGAAAATAGGTAATGGCATCTTGAAGTCCTTGGAGAATAGATTGAGAAACTTTTTTGGGTTTAATACTTTGCATTTCTGTCAATAAGCGCTGAGCCGCCCCAACATCATGTTTAAGGTGGTGACAATGAGTATCCATCCAAGCTTTTTGCGCCTGCTCATTATGTGGATAAATCGCCTTAGCCACTTTGTCCAAATACTGCGTAGCATGGTAAAAGTCTAATGTTTGTGTATCGGTGATGGTATTCAGGAAAACCCAATTTTCGGGAGCACCATCCGCTAAACCTTGATAATGAG
>Ga0163148_10003801_pt1 | contig 16309 bp, 17 predicted proteins | sample OliLakLV19MP7P2_FD_148606 | JGI IMG/M metagenome (GOLD analysis project Ga0163148, IMG submission 148606) | Freshwater microbial mat bacterial communities from Lake Vanda, McMurdo Dry Valleys, Antarctica- Oligotrophic Lake LV.19.MP7.P2 | ecosystem: Environmental > Aquatic > Freshwater > Lake >...
TATCCAAAAGGGCGTTGGCGCTAATGAGACTTTTGAAGAGGCGGCTCTAATTAGACGGAACGCTGAGTCTTTTGTTGCCGCTCTTAAGGAAAACCCATTTAAGATCTTGGCTCATCCTAGCTTAGGACTAGACGTACGTAAAGCTGCCGAGGATTACCTTTGGGAGCAAATCCAGCACGAGAAGCTTTCCCCTGAAGAGAAGGCATTTAAAGAACGTGAGGCTAGACTTAATGCCTTTGAAGAAGCGGAGGAAATGAAAGTTAAAGCCGAACAAACTAAACGTGAAGAAGCGAAAAGGACTAAGCAACGGGAACACTGGATTAATGTTATCAACAAGGGCCTTGAAAAACACGGATTACCTAAGAACGCCTGGACGTTAGAAGAAACTGCAAAACGTATGAAAGTGGCCATCGAGGGCGGCGACTCTGATGTAACCCCCGACGATGTTATGCCCTCTATCAAGAGTGACTGGGTAGCGATGTTTAAGAGCCAAATCGGCTCACTTGATGGCGACTCACTTTCCAATCTATTCGGGAAAGATGTGGTCACTAAGATCAACAAGAGCGAAATAAAGAAATATAGAACGGGCAAGTTTGAAAACAAGGTAGCTACTCCAGAGCCTAAGAGCGATAATAGGACGTATAGGACTATGGAGGAGCTGCAGCAGAGCCTACGCAGTAAACACCGCTAGGAATTCAGCTGAGGGGGTCACAACGGCCTCCTCTTCTGGTTTATCATTATTCCAGTCGTACACCTTTCCGCTGATGTAGAAATATCTCTCGAAAGTATCACTAGGGTCTAAATCAGGTAACTTATTCAAAGTATAGCCTTCTTTTAATAGTTTACTTAGAACTGAGCTAAACTCTGATTTTGAGAAGCTGCTTACTATTTTCATACATTCCCCTTAAGTTTACTATCAATAGCCTTTACGGAATTTATACCCCCCATATTTAGTTAACCATAAAAAACATTTATAAGCCACTAGATCTATATGAACTATTTCTCTCAGTTTAAGCGTGGATATACAGCCTCGTTTACAGGGCGCTTTTTAGCTACCCCACTTAAAAACGACAAGCTTAATCTAAAAGTTCAGTGATATTAGTTTTTTAGGCAAAGTTTTAATTTTTAATTAACAAACGAAGGATTTTCAACCATGGCATCTACAAACACAAAAACCTCATTAGATACAATGTTCAAGTACAAAGTAGCTAAAGAAGTAAACAAACTCGTTCCATCTAGTGCTATCATTCAAAAAATTGTACCGGCTCTTTCTGAGGCTGAAAAAACAGGCCGTAAATTCTTGTGGCCAGTAGCTCTTACTCTTGAAAACGGCGTAACATACGGCGATGACACTGCTTTTACATACAATGATGATGTGGCGGCAGTTTATGAAGAGATCGAAATCGATAGTACCCCAGTTATTCTTAAATCACGAGTATCCCTTTCAGCTGCTAACCGTATGGCAAATAGCTCCTCTTCTTTCATTACTAGCATGAGTCTTCGCGCTGGTAACATGAAAGAGTCACTCATGAAACGCGCGGAAATCGAATGCCTTTACGGAAAGTCTGGAATTGGTATTGTCTCCTCTGTTTCTGATGTAAGCGGTGTAAACACTCTCGTCCTTACCGATGCGTCTTTCGCACCTGGTATTTTTGGCGGACTTGAGGGATCTCTTCTTGAGATTCGCGTAATTTCTAGTGGAGTAAAACTTAACTCTAACGCCGATTTAACTCTTACTTCAGTCAACGTAGCTAGCAAAACTCTCGTTTTGACTGGTAACTCAACCGATACAGCCGCAATCGCGGGTTCTGGAGTGCACTCTATCTTCTTCAAAGGCGCATACTCAAACAGCATGAACGGTATCGATAAGCAGCTTACAAACAGCGGAACGCTTTTCGGCATCTCTGCTTCTGCTTATGATCTGTGGAAAGCCAACACGGTTGCAGTAGGCGGACAGCTTACTATGGCAAAAGTTCTCGAAGGCGTAGCAAAATGCGTTGGAAAAGGTGGATTGGCTGAAGAGGCAGTCCTTTTGGTTAGCTCCGTAACATTTGAAAAATTGAATAGTGACTTGTCAGCTTTGAGAGAATATGATTCATCTTACGATGGGAAAAAAGCTGAAAATGGGACTGAAGGAATCCGCTATAGAGCGCAATCAGGTATCGTAGAAATCATCGCTCACCCATTCGTTAAAGAAGGCGAAGCATTTTTATTGCCTAAAGGTTCTATGAGACGCGTCGGCGCTCAAGAAATCACTTTCGGTTTCGGGGACGGCGAATATTTTGAGAAGCTCGAAGGTTCAGCTGGATACCAACTGCTCGGTCAGTATGACTGGTGTATCCTTGTTGACAAACCAGCACGTTGCTGCAAGTTTACAGGCATAACTAACTAATAGCCTTTGACCTATACTCGTATTTTTGCTAAAATAAAGGCTGGCTGAATAATTTTAGCCGGCCTTTCCATCTTAAAAGGAAACACTCTAATGAGTTCATTAGTTATCACGTTGACACTAGAAGACACGCAAGCCGTACTTCAACAAAGGCTTGAGAAGAACGTAAACAACGCGCGTGAAGAAGCAAGAGAAGTCGAAACTCTTATGAAGCAGCTTCGAGGCGGACAAAAGAGCGGGATTATGACCGTTCAAACAGGGTCATCCAGCCCTGTAGCAGCTTCTGGCACATTTACACTTGTAACAGTGGTCGCTACCGACGTAGCTAACGTGGGCGCAGTAGATTTCACATTTACAGCCACCCCTTTGCTTGAAACCGATGTAATGGTTACAGTCCCATCTGCGCTTGCCTTCGCCTCTGCCGATATCAGCATAGTTACGGGTAACATCGCAGAAACAACCCATGGGTATGCTACTGGAGACGTAGGCCGGTTAACTACGTCTGGAACACTGCCTACAGGTTTGTCGATTTCTACCGACTACTTTGTTATTCGTAGATCTGCGGACGTTTACAGCTTAGCCTCCTCCAAAGCTAATGCCCTTCTAGGGGCTCCGATCATTCCATCAGCTATTGGATCTGGAAACCACACGTTTACAGTTACAATAAACACATATACCGCTTCTACATTAGCCGCGGCCATTAATGCCCACTCTACAATCTCCCAAATTGTTACAGCTTCTTACGCTGCAGGCGTTGTTACTGTTACAGCTAAACAAAAAGGTGTGGTCGGTAACTTTATTCAGATCTCCGACGCAGATAGCACAATCACCACAAGCGGAACTGGACGCCTGGCAGGCGGTACTGGTGGCGTGACAGACGCCGGCGTTGTCTACTCTCTTGGATTATAACATTAAAAGGGTATTCTAATGAGACGTAAGATAATTGATAAAAATATAGAAGTTGATGGCATTACGGGTACAACTAACTCTGCCGTTATCGATCTTTCTAACGGGGAGTTATTTTCAATCCAATCCGTAATTGATGTAAATACGCCCTCCGCAAAGACGTTTGATTCCGACTCATTTGAAGTGCAAACACTTACTTATGCTACTAAAGCAAGCTCAGGACATCAGGATTTTGTGGTAGTATCTAACGCAGCGGGATTGACTTTTGCCGTCGCCCTGACTAAGCCTGTGGCCGAAGTTCAGACACTCACGTTTCCATCAAAAGCAGCATCTACCGGCGGCGACTACGTAGTTTTGACAGACGGGTCAGGATTAACTTGGGCTATATCTCTTAATAAGGGCGGCTCAGACGCCGAGCCCACCGGAGCTCTTTACGTGGCAGTTGTCGCAGGGCGTAAGGTTCATGTGGACATTTCAGGAGGTACAACCGCCGCTTCTGTTGCTGCGTTAGTTGAGACAGCATTTGACGCGTTAACAGGCGCCTCTGCTATCGTAACAGATGACACAGCAGCCGATGGTACAATGCTCCTCACTATGGCGGTTAAAGCCCCTTGTGCTAACCCAGTGCCAAAAAACGCCGATGATTCAGGAGCAGGCTCTATAACCGGGGTTGAAACTACCGCGGGCGTAGCCAGTGCAGCCCCAAGCGGAGCGATCTGGACTGCAGTAGCCGGAGCTAGAAAAGGTTTAGCCGATATTTCTGGAGACACTACAGCTGCTCAGGTTGCAGCGAGAGCGGAAACGGCATGGAACCTACTTACAGGTTTTACAACTTCAGTAACTAGCGACGATTCAGCCGCGAACGGAACTATGACACTTACCCAAATAGTTGCGGGACCAGTTACTAACCCAGTTCCTAAGAACGCCGCCGAATCGGGCGCGGGTTCAATAGCCGGCGTTGAAACGACTCCTGGGTATGTTACTGAGTTGAATTTAACTAACAACACACTCTCTATCCCATCCCATGGATTACCTTCAGGGCTAAAAGGGCAGGTTTCGACCTCCGTAACCCTTCCTACAGGCCTATCCGCGGCTACTGATTACTTTGTTATCGTGGTAGACGCGAGCACAATTAAATTGGCTACAAGTTTAGCTAACGCGTTAGCGGGTACAGCTATCGACCTAACCGGCGAGGGGGCAGGACAACACACCTTCACACCTACCGCATTGGCAGGGGCGTCTGTAACATTACAAAAGTCTAACGACTATAATGCGATTCAGTCAGTAGGGACATGGGACAACGTAGCTGTTGCTACCTCCATCACAGCCGATGCAAATATATGGTTCGAGATTAGCAACCCTGGTTATGCTTATGCTAGGCTTAGCTATACGGTAACCGCGGGCAGCATGAATACGGATAACTTTACAATTGTTAAGGGATAACCGAAACAAGGGCTTCCTGGGTATGGCAATAAAAGGAATATTATGAGCACCAGTGTAACATTAAACGCAGTTTCATATAGCATACCCGCCGTAGGTGAATCCAATTGGGGAACAAGCGTATCTAGCTACCTAGTAGCCCTATCAACCGGCGTACTCCAAAAAGCCGGTGGTACATTTACATTAACCGCAGATGTGGACTTTGGGGCTACTTACGGCCTTAAATCCGCCTACTACAAGTCCCGTGGTACTGTATCCAGCGCGGGGGTAATGCGACTAGCTAATGCGGAGTCGGTAGGCTGGAGAAACGCAGCTAACGGCGCGGATAAGTTACTTAAAGTTAACTCCTCAGATGTACTTGAATTTGATGGTAACCCTATTACTGCCATAGCTCTAGGCGCGGCTAGCACCGTGCTACGCATGAACGCGGGCGGAACAGCCACTGAATATGCTAAACTTGTTGATGCCAACATAGCCTCAGCTGCCGCAATAGCCGTTAACAAACTAGCCGCGCTAACCGCCAGCCGCGCAACCGTGACTGATGGAAGCGGATTTTTAGCCTCTGCAACTACTACAGCTACAGAAATTGGGTATGTAACCGGCGTCACCTCCGCCATTCAAACTCAAATAGACTCAAAACAACTAAGATCTACTCTGACCACTAAAGGCGATTTATACGCCGCAACAGCTTCAGACACCGTAGCTCGTTTAGGTGTAGGTGCTAATGACACCGTACTTACAGCGGCAAGCGGGCAGACTACCGGCCACATTTGGCAACAAGTCTCTAATGCCATGATTGTAGCCGCAGCGGCAATATCAGTAAATAAATTAGCTGCTTTAACCGCTAGTAGGGCGGTAGCGTCAGACTCTTCAGGCTTCTTAGTAGCCGCCACTACAACGGCCACAGAATTAAACTATGTTAATGGTGTAACTAGCGCGATTCAGACTCAGTTGGACGCTAAGCAATTAAGATCTACTCTAACTGCTAAGGGGGATATTTATGCAGCTACCGCCTCTAACGCAGTGGACAGGTTAGGCGTCGGGGCTGATGGATCGGTATTAACGGCCGCAAGTGGGCAAGCTACCGGGCTTCAATGGACAGCTCCCCTAACTAACCCTATGGATTCAGCGGGGGATTTGATTGTCGGTGGAACATCCGGAGCCGCTACTAAGTTAGACTCAGGCGCTACTCAGACCTGGTTAGTGTCCGCTGGTGCCGCGGCGCCTACATGGACAAATACCGTAACTACCGGTAAGGTGATAGATGGATCCGTTGATGAGAATCAACTTAGATTGCAAGGGCATAGTTCACAGACTAGTGATATTTTAGTAGTAGAAAAATCGGACGGTACTGATTTACTAGCAGTTACAAACTCCGCGGTTGTGGTCGGTAATTCCGCTGCTACTATAGGTCTTACTTTAAAGAATAGTACCACTAGCTATAGCCCAAGTACCCTCAACTATTATGAAGAGTATACTTCTACAGTTACTTTGACTTTAGGCGATGGTGGGAGTGACGTTTCCGGAGGAGCCGGAGTCGTTAAATTCTTTATTCGACGAATTGGCAAGCTGGTGATGATGACATTAGGGCGAGATAGTACAATGGACTCTGTAGGCTCGGGCGCTATTGCTTCAGCGAGCGTTTTCTCCACCCCTACAGGAACCATACCCGCAAGATTCTTACCTGGATTTAGTACCGGATACGCTGGGATATTTATATGCCCAGGAACTTCTTCTGGCACAGTAGGCTATGTGTATTTAGAAGTCCACACTACCGGTAGATTTAGGATCGCGAACTCATCCGATGCAGCATTTACCAACGGTTCGGCAGCAGCTATGCAGCCCACCACAGTCTCCTGGCCACTAGATTAATTAGGATAAGGTCATGGATGATTTAAATAAATTACGCGAACACCTTGATAGTAGACTTGATAAATTAGAAGACAAGTTAGACGTTCATATTGAACGTATTTCAAAGGCTGAAACATCTATTGAGTTTCTCAAAGGTCATGCTAGGATAGGTATAATGTTAATTTTATCCGCCCTAGGCGCCCTAGCTTCTTCTTTATATAACTTACTAATACACAAAGGATAACTACTATGAAATGCCCACACTGCGAACATGAAATTATGATGGACGATGAGATGGAAGACATGGAAGGAATGGACATGGAGGAGTCCGATGATTCTGACATGAAAAAGGCTATTCTCGATGAATTGATGGGTATGGGTAATGAAGAGCGCAAAAAGCAGCTACCTAAAAAAGGATCTGCTTCAGTTTCTATCGAAATGATGAAAATGGTTCCTAAAAGGAAGTAATTAAAATGGCTGTTTATACCTCCGACAATTTAATATCTGCTATTGAACGAAGGTCTTTTGCTCCTGCTGATCAGAATGCATTTACAACTGCCGAGGTATTGGCATTGGCGGACGAGTCTTTATTAAGTGTTATACTACCTAACATAATCAAAGTTAGAGAAGAATATTACGTATTTAATAAGACTCACACAATTACGGCAAATGTTTCCGCGTATGAGATACCCTCGAGAGCTATCGGGGCTATTCTACGAGATGTACAAATAGTCGATGATAACGGCCGTATTAGAGACGTTCCTAGAATCGAACCTGAAAATCAAGTTAGTACACAAACCGGCTCATTGATGGGGTACTTCATTAGAGATAATAAAGTTATCCTACACCAGACCCCTAGCTCAACCACTGGTACGCTTAGACTGCCGTTCTTTATCCAACCTGGTAACCTAGTACTAGCCGCAGCAGGGGCTGTTATAACGGCTATTAACACTACTACAAAGGTTATTACAGTCGGGTCTATACCCAGTACCTGGATAACTGGCAATTCGTTCGACTTAATAAGCTGTAAAGGTAGCCATTCATACCGAGATATTGATTTAGTATCAACCTTGGTTAGTGGTAGTAACATCACTCTTCCTAGCCTACCCGATGATCTAGTTGTAGGTGATTATGTTAACCTAGCCGAGGAGTCTTCACTTGTACAAGTACCTTCCCCTTATAGGGCAGTATTAGCGCAGGATGTAGCGGCGGAAATGATTGGGGCGATGAATCAACCTAACGCGGACAGAGCGAAGGCTAAAGCTCTAGGATTAATGCAATCAGCTCAAGGATTGATTACCCCTAGGGTACGCGGATCTGTTAGAATAGTTACACCTGACCTTTGGTTTTAACTTAAACTTTGGATAATTTTTATGGCCGTTCAGAATCTAAATATTAGAATCGCCGGGCTTAATACAAACACAAACGAACTTTCAAGTGCCGAATTAGGTTCTTTGCTAGTTGCTGATAATATTGAAATATTTAAACCTGGCATAGCTGAGCCCCGACGGGGATTTGAGCAGTATGTATACGTTCCGAATACCGACTCTCGTGTGGAAAACTTCGCGTTTTACCAATCCGCAATTATCGCAAAATACGGTGCTAATTTATTGTATTCAACGGGGGGGACTTTTACCTCCTACACAATTAGTACCGGAAACTACTCAGGCGGAGTGTCTGAACCCACGGGGTATAAAAAACGATTTATGCAGGCTAACCAGAACCTCTACATGACCGGATCTTCGGGAGTTGCAAAACTGGACGCCTACGACGCAACTAACACCGACAGGCTTGCCGGTGGACGTAAGGCCCAAGATATGGAAGGGTCTACCACCGGAGCTTCAGGATTTATGGCAGAGGGCTTTCGTGTCGCATATAGGCACATATGGTGCAAAACTGATGCCAATGACAACCTGGTTATAGGGGCTCCGTCTCCGCGGGTCATAGTAACCAACGCCTCCGGCAGTGGGTCTACTAAAAACGCTTCTATAACTATGACCATACCATCAGGACTAACCACCTCATGGTTTTACCAATTGTACAGATCTGCACAATTTGCATCGAGTGCTGAGCCGAATGACGAGCTTCAATTGGTTAAGGAGGGGTTCCCCACTTCTGGGCAGATAACAACCGGCTATATGACGGTGACGGATAGTACAACCGACGCCCTTAGGGGTGCTACTCTTTACACCTCTCCCTCTCAAGAAGGCTTAGCATTTGCTAATGAGCGCCTACCTATTGCGGTGGATTTAGCCGTATTTGATAACTGCATGTTTTACGCTAACACAACATCTCCTTCAAGATTTAATCTTAGTATAACTGACATAGGGGCAAGTGCCGGTTTACAAGATGGAGACACTATAACTATTAACGGTGAGGCCCTCACCGCTAAGACTAGTGGGGAAGTAACTTCTAGTGGATATTTTTTTCTACAGACCTCTGGCACCATGGCGGTGAAAATCGAAGAAACTGCTAGATCTCTTGTTAGAGTAATAAATCGTTTCGCTGATACTTCAGAACATGTAGCTGCTTATTATGTAAGCGGCCCAAACGATGCCCCTGGTAAAATCTTAATCGAACGTAGCACATTACAGGGGGGAGTGTACACTATTATTGCCTCCCGCGCAACTTGCTGGACCCCTACCAACATCCCTACCTCCGGCAGTACCGTAACCTCTGCAGCTGATACGTATGTTAACGCGATTTACTGGAGTAAACCAAACCAACCGGAACATGTGCCGCTGGTTAATTACGCGTTTGTAGGCTCTGGTGACAAGGCCATTAAGCGTATTATTGCGCTTAGAGAAGCTTTAATTATTATGAAGGAAGACGGAGTGTTTCGGGTGACGGGATATTACCCCAATTTTGGCGTAGAATTAATGGATCCAACTACTAAAATTGTAGGGGCTGAAACCGCGAATTCATTAGATAATGAAATTTATATGTTATCCGAACAAGGGGTCGCAGTTATTTCTGATGACGTACGGATTATTTCTACCCCTATCCAAGATCAACTCAAATCATTAGTGGATACCAATTTAACCCTAATAAAATCAATTGGATGGGGAGTAGGCTACCAGTCAGATAATAAATATTGCCTGTATTTACCCTCCGCAAGTACGGACACCTACCCAACTCAGTCATTCGTCTTTAACAACCAGACAAAAACATGGGTTAGGCATACAGTCCCGGCATACACGGGGGTAGTTTATAATAACCGGTTATATCTAGCCGATACGGGTTCTAACTATATCCTAAAAGATAGAAAAAACTACACCTATCTGGACTACGCAGATCACGCGATTACGACTTCAATTTCAGCTATCAATTCCACTACGATTACAGTAGCAAGTGGGGTCGACAATATATCCGTGGGTGACGTGTTATATCAATCCACCTCCCTATTTTCTGTTATTACCGGAGTAACCCCTAGTAGTGGGACTTTTACAGTGAATAGCAACCCGGGCTTTACAGTAGCAGCTTGCAGTATCCTGCATAGTATCGTCACCGATATTAAATGGGGCCCAATTACTTCTGATAATGCCGGTGTTCAGAAGCACTACCACACAGTTCAAATGCTGTTTAAAGAGGACTTCACCGGAACGGCCACTTTAGCCTTTCAAAGTGATATTCAAAACAGCGAGGATATTGTAACCCTTAGGGGGACTGCCATCGGCGCATGGGGTTTATTCACATGGGGGGATGTGCCGTGGGGGGCCTCCCCTCTCAGATCTAATAGAAGGCAATGGATTCCGCGAGGTAAGCAAAGGGCTTCGGAATTATTGATAAGTTTCAGGCATAGGTACGGGTATTCAGCTTGGCAGTTACAGGGCGTATCGGTAACGGGTGAAGGTGGCTCTGAGAACACAACTAGGTAATAACTATGGCTAAACTATCATTAAATTTAATATCCAATGCCACTAAGGTTTTATCCGACGTAATCCCTTATATCAATTCTTTTATGCGTGATACGACGAAAATACTTGATAAACGTCTAACAATAATGGATAATATAGATGGGGATATCAAGGTAATCAATCTTAGTGGGAATTTCCCACTTTATCTCGCGTGGGATAGGCCTACAAAGCCAGTAATAGGTATTTTAGGGGCCTTACGACGGGTAGACGGAACTAACTTCACCTTATCCGCAGCTGTTACAATTGACTGGGAATTCGATAATACTGGCATGATTAAACTCAAGGGAATACCTGGGTTAGCTACTTCGTCTACAGCTATTTATGAAGCTAAAATTCTTTTCCTAGTAGGATAAAATGAAAAATAAGAAGCAAATACATAAAGCCTTGTTTGATATAGCCTCCGACCTACACTTACCTAAGGGAGAAGCAGGGATAGTGGACGTTATAGTAGCAGGACCACGTAGGAAAGCCCCAGAAGGCCTTTCCGGCATTGTTGCTAAGCATGATGAGGAAAGATCGGCCCCCAAGCCTATCAAGCGTAATCCTTTGATTATGGCCCCTCTGGATGAGGCTGAGGTAATCAAGAGTAAAGTGATGGATTCGGTCAAAGGGCGCAAGTCACCCTTTGCGTTTGTTCCTAAGTCCAAAGCCGAAATACGGTATGCGTCTGAAATGCTCGGAGTTGATGAGCAGGATTACCAAGATCTTCTAGATATGGGTTTCGATCTTATGGACCTTCCAGAAAAGGAATCTTTCGATATTCAAGATATAGTGGACGCAATTAAGTCTTCTAAAGAAGAGGTAAAATAACATGGGCTATAAACTGCCTAAAATCAAACTGCCTAAAATCGACTCTATAAGAGCTGCAATTCCCGCCGGCATGCCAATCAGTGACGTTTTTGATGAGTACAGAAAAAAGAACGAAACCATTAACGGCACGATCTCCGAGAGACTAGGGACGGCAGGTGGAACGACGGCAAAAGAAGATAAAGGGATTAATCAATCCCAACAAGATATTATGGATATTTTTGCGGAGCTGACTCCTCCCGACTTAAGCCCTGTCAAGTATCAAAAAGCTGCCGATGTAGGAAAATATAGGGTAGGACTACAAAAGCAATCCGATGTATTGTCAAGCTACGGGGACGTAGATTACGCGTTGATCGATCCAGAGTTGTACTCTGCGGTTAGTCAGGGGTCTAGCGAGATGAATAACATCTCGGTTGACCCTCAATATTTAGCCGCTCAAAATCAGTCACTTTCCGCGCTTCAGGATATCATTTCTGGCGGCGGATTAAACGCACAAGATAAAGCTAACTTATCTAAAATACAGTCTGATGTAAATGCCCAGGATAGGGGCCGCAGAGGCGCCATTATGCAGAATGCTCAAGCTAGGGGCATGGCAGGTGGGGGCATGGAATTACTTCAACAACTTCAATCCTCACAAGATGCGACGGGGCGTCAGAGCCAAGCCGATTTGGATATAGCCGGTATGTCACAAGCGCGCCAATTAGATGCTATCCTTAAATCGGGAGCATTGGGACAAAGTATTGAAAGGCAACAATTTGATCAACAGTCTGAAGTGGCTAAAGCTAATGATATAATTAATCAATTTAATGCCAGCAATACTAACGACGCCGCAAGAATTAACGCTGCTACTAAAAACACCGTGGCTTCTCAAAACGCCGCTAACCAATACACGGCGGCTACGGGTAACCGTGCCAACGCTTTGGATACCGATAAGTTTAACATCAATAATAAAAACACCGTGAACGCTAACAATACGGCAACGTCTAACCAAGGTAAAATGTATAATCTAGATAGTTCTAGACAACAAAACCAATTTAATACTAACATCGCCAATGAGCAGACTAAATTTAATGCTGGTATCCCACAACAGCAATTTATGAACCAAGTCACGGTAGCGCAAGGCAAAGCTGGGGCATTGGGTGGACAAATCGAATCCCTTGAACAAAGGGCGGAACGTAAAGCGGCCGAAGTGAGAGAAAAACGCCAGGCTATAATAGGCGCCGGCGCAGCGGCAGCACAAGCGGCAGCAGGAGCGAAAAAATAATATGGACAGCGTATACGATTACCTCTTGAATAAAAAACAGGCTCAAGTCGATCCGGCGGACGTGGAGAGCCAGAAGCGAGTTGAGAACGCCCAACTTATTGCTAATATTGGAGCGGCTTTAGACCAGTATAGCGGAGCAGGGGATAGAGCTAGAACAGGCGCGAAATTTGACCCTTCTTTTTACCAAGGCCTTAAGCAGCAAGCTGTAGGCAATGCTAATCAAGAGCGTGCCGATAGAGCCAAAGCATTAGAGCAGTCAATTCTAGCCCGTAAAGTGGGTCAAGAGGATGTACTCGCACAGCGCGAGCAGGAATCGGCAGCCCGCAAGGCTGCACAGGAGGAAGCAACCGCCCAACGCGCGGCTGCGAAGTTTGGCCCTGAGCAAGAGGTTATCAGAAGAGAAGCAGATCCTACTTCTGAAGACTCTAAGCAGGCTCAGATAATAGCCAAGAAGGTAAGCCCTGGCCTAGACGTGACTAATTTATCTGCCACTCAGCTAATGAAACTGATGCCTACGCTTATGAGCATTCGAGAGGGCGAGCAGAGATCTTCTGACCGCAGGGTTACCGCCGACGCTACTGCATCCGCTGCAAAAGAGAGGTCGGACCGATTAAAGGAATTGGATGAGGAGAAGCGCCATAATTTAAGTGAGAAGAAAGACCTAGCCGCTCAAGCTAGACTAGTTCCAGGATATGGAGAAGCTCTTACACCCGCGGATGCGAATCAATTAAAAAGCGCAGTAGAACAAAAAAGGGAGTTTGACCGCCAGCTTCAGGAGATGATCGACCTCCGCGTAAAGCATAACGGTGGGGCGATATTTAATAGGGATGATGTAGCACGCGGGAAACAACTTAGTAAGGACTTGCTTTTAAAATATAAAGATATGGCTAAATTGGGGGTGTTATCCGTATCCGATGAGAAGATTCTAAATGCTATTATCCCAGACGACCCGCTGGCATATACGGCAGCCGGTTTAATTGGACAAGATCCAATCATGACGCGCCTTACAAAGTTTAAAGAAGATACACAAGCAGATTTTGGCTCTAAACTATCCTCCAGGTTAGCCCCTAAGCCCCAGTTTCCTATTGATTTACAACGAGGTGGTAAGACTATTACAGTAGAAAATCAAGATGAGCTGGACGAAGCTAAAAATGACGGGTGGAAATAATATGGGATGGAGAGATACGATAAGAGATACCCCTAAAAAGTCATGGAGAGATACTATTAGGGACACCCCTAAGGCCCCAGAAGCCGCTCCTGAAGCAGAGGTTCCTACACACACGGACTCTTTAGGTAGAGGCCTAAGGCAAGCTGCAACAGCGGGGTTTAGCGATGAAGGAGGCGGAATTATAGACGCTATTCTCAGCAAAACCGGTAATTTACTAACTCCTGAAGGTACGGAAAATCCCTATGCTGATCAGCCTATAAAAGAAGTTTACGCAGCTGGACGGAATGACGAGCGTAGACGTGACGCGGGGGCCGAAAAAGCCAACCCTAGAAGTTATTTAGCGGGCCAACTAGCCGGAGGGATAGCCTCAAGTATGGTATTACCTGGTAGTGCAGTAGCTCAAGGAGCGGTTGGCGGACTAGGCTTATCTGAGTCAGATAGCGCCCTAGGAATGGCTAAAGATGTGGCAATAGGGGCTAGTGTGGGCGAGGCTGGTGCGTTGTTGGGGCAGGGCATCGGCAAGCTAGCCAAGTTACCTATGATTGAATCAACTTCTAGTAAAGTTTCTCAATATCTTAGGGATATAGCAGAAAACCAATCGGCTGCGGCATTAGGCGCGGAGAGAAGCACAGTTAGAAAGCTAGGGCAAGACGCAGTTAAAAAGGCTGGAGGAGAGGCCCTTGATAGCGGCGTGTTATCAATGTTAGGAAATTCTAAAGAAATGCTGGTAAAGAACGCCGCAAGAGAGGCCTCCCAAGGTAAAGAAGTGGCGGACACCCTACTTAAAAATAAAGTGGCTAAAGAAGCCGGTAATAAGATGTTAGGCTTTTCCGATTACGCACTACTCGGAAATGCGGCTCATAGTCCTATAGCAGTAGGCGCCACCCTAATAGCTAAAAAAGGCGCGGAGAAGTATGGTAATCAAATGGCGGCTTTAAGTGCCAACTCTATATCTAAAGTAGTTAAAGAGGCGCCTCAAACTCTTGGCAAGTATGCCCCTATGCTTCAACAAGCGGCAGCTTCAGGCGGGAAAAACCTAGCAATAACGCACTTCCTAACCTCACAACGTGACCCTGAGTACCAAGCAATCGTTAAAGATATTAAATAACCCCTCAAGTTTACCCCTACTTTTCCGATAAGTCTCTTGATGAAATTACAATCAGGAGACTACTCCATGCCCCATTACAAAGTTATATCCTTGGTAGATTTAGACAATCCTCAAGAGTTTCCTATTATTCAAGCTTCTTATGAAGAAATCCAGAGTTTAGCCGAATTAATTACCGATAGTAAGGTAAAAAATACATTAAAGTATGGCGATTACACTATATTCCAGATGCACAAGGGAATCGTAATAACCCGAGAGGAGTTGCTTACATGAGCGCAGATCGACACAATTCCGGTAAACTTAGGGCTGATCTGTTACCCCCTGAATGGGAATTAGAGTTATCTAGGGTGCTATCTCAAGGCGCGATTAAGTACTCTTCTCACAACTGGCTGAAAGGTATGCCCTACTCTAACTGTGTAGGGTCGCTTAAACGGCACCTTTTAAAATACCTTCTAGGGGAGAAATACGACAAGGAAACAGGGTGTCACCATTTGGCGCATGTAGCCTGGAACGCACTAGCCATTTTCTCTTACGATTTGAGGGGTATAGGTGAAAATGACTTAAGGCATCTAAACCCTACCTGGCCGGAATCAAGCGCTCATCAAGTGGATAACATCCCTGAATTTAAGCCGATTGAGGTAAAACATGTCTAATCTTGAGTCTTGCTATGAAGTAGAATTTAAATATCGTGCTCCTCATGTTAGTAAGGCGGTGTTTTTGGAGGCCATGAGGGAGTGGATAGGGGAGTACACTGCTCAACCCGTTAGCGGTACCGATACCTACTTCACCTCTCCAACCTCCTCAGTAGTGTGTCGCAAAAGAGATAGTTGGCTATCCACTAGCTTTGAGGTCACGGCTAAAAGCAAAACTGGGGAGGATTCCACGGTTAGAGAGGAGACCGATTTGTGGATCGATCAAACTCAGTTTTCTTCTAAAGAAGACGTTCATAATAGAACTAATAACTTCCTAAAACTATTAGGATTTATCGAAAATGTTACTATTACCAAAACCGGCGTCTATATAGTGGCTCCTTCTGTAGTATATAGTTACTATGTAGTAAATGGGGTTGATACCTATATAGAAATTGAGGCCCGAAAAGACCACAATTACAGCAATGACCACGCCTTGACCCTGATAACCATCAAAGAAGAGTTAGTCTTGGGCCCTCTATTTGGACTTACCTCCAACGATAGGCTTACTAAGAACATGTTCGAACTATATGGAGATAACGCCAATGAAGAATCTAATTATTCTCACCTACCTTCTAGTAGGCTATGATGATGTTTGTATAGCCTCTACCGCCTACCTTGATAAAGTCTTTACTAAAGTTTCAATCGAGCAGAATGTGCCTTCTGGGCTTCTGAGAGCTATTTGCTGGGCTGAGTCTAACCATAAGATCGATAGCCTCGCGGTATCAGACGGCGGTGGCGCTAATCACTCATTCGGTGTTTGTCAAGTTCTC
>Ga0163148_10003808_pt1 | contig 16291 bp, 17 predicted proteins | sample OliLakLV19MP7P2_FD_148606 | JGI IMG/M metagenome (GOLD analysis project Ga0163148, IMG submission 148606) | Freshwater microbial mat bacterial communities from Lake Vanda, McMurdo Dry Valleys, Antarctica- Oligotrophic Lake LV.19.MP7.P2 | ecosystem: Environmental > Aquatic > Freshwater > Lake >...
TGCACCGCGTTCCGATCGCGAGCGGAGTGGCCGACGTGGTGACGAGCTTCGACGCGCTCGAACACCTGCTCACCGAGGACGTGCCGCTGGTCCTCGACGAGATGCGTCGCGTCGTGCGACCAGGCGGCCGACTCGTCCTGTCGATCGCCCAGCGTCCATCTCGCATCACCGTGAATGGCGAGGGACTCCATCCGACGGTGCGTCCGCTCCGCTGGTGGCTCGCTGAGATCGCGCGCGTCGGCAAGGTCACTTCCTCACGTCCGTACATCGAAGGAGTCTTCCATGCGTGACAACGCCACCGACATCGCGGCGCTTCAGGCCGGGCTCGCGCAGCGGAAGCCCGCGCGCTCCGGCGTGCGTCTCTACACCGCCGACTTCGACGGCGTCTCGCTCTGCGACTTCTATCGCGGTCGGCACGCGTTCCTCGTCCTCTCGGGTCCGAGCCTCGCGTCGATGGATCTGTCGCAGCTGTCACGTCGCGGGATCGTCACGATGGGCGTCAACAACTCGTGGGCCGTGCATCGCCCGACGCTCTGGACCTGCGTCGACTGCCCCGACCGCTTCATCGACACCGGCTGGAAGGAGCTCTCACTCTCAATGGGGGCATCCTGAAGCTCGTCCCGATGGAGCACTGGAACCGAAGGCTCCGTGTCGCGCTCGGCGAGGGGAAGTTCCGCGCGAGCCAGTTCCGCGTGCGCGAGATGCGGTCAGTGCTGCTCTACCGCCGCAACGAGCACTTCGACCCGGCTCGCTTCCTCGCCGAGGACGCGATCTGCTGGGGCAACCCGTCGAGCACGACCGACTCGCTCGGGATCCCAGTCTCAAGCTGGGCAAGCGCTCGGTCATGCTCGCGGCGCTATCGCTGCTGCACTACCTCGGGTTCCGCCACGTCTACCTCGTCGGCGCGGACTTCCGGATGAGCGAGACGGAGAAGTACGCCTTCGACGAGGGACGGACGAAAGCGGCGACCCGCCACAACAACGTCCTCTACGAGTCGCTCGATCGGCGCTTCAAGGCGCTCGCGCCGCACTTCGCCGAGCAGGGCTTCAAGATCTGGAACTGCACGCCCGGCAGCGGGCTGACCGCGTTCCCCCAGATGGACTACGCGAAGGCGGTCGAGCGCGCGAGTGCCGAGTGCTCGAAGCCGATCGACACGCGCGGCTGGTACGCGCCCGTCAAGGGCGAAGTCGACAAGGAGAAGAAGCCATGAGTTCGAACCCCGACGCGCTGAAGTACTTCCTCTACATCCCGGTGTGGGCGACGACGCAGCAGCCGCCATCGACGACGGAGGGTTCGACGGAGCAGTCGACCGAGGCGTCGTCGAGCGCATCGAGTAGTTCGACGACCGACTCCGTGTCGAGAGGGAGCTCGGGTGGTGGTTCATCGGGCGGCTCATCCGGCGGCTCGTCGGGCGAGTCGTCCGGCGGCGGAAGCTCCGGTGGCGGTGGCACCAGCGGAGGTGGCGGCTCGTCCGGTGGGGGCGGGTCGAGCGGTGGCGGTGGCTCCAGTGGAGGAGGCGGTTCGAGCGGCGGCGGATCGGGAAGCGGCAGTTCGAGCAGCTGCTTCCTCTTCGGCACGCTCGTCACGATGGCCGATGGTCGTCGCGTCCCGATCGAGACGCTCCAGCCGGGCGACGTGATCGCGTCACTCCAGATCCCCGGTCTCATCGTCGACGTCGACTATCGCGCCCAGTACGACTGGCTCTCGACGTGGGGGCTCGACGGCGTCGTGCGCCGCGCCCAGCCGGTCGGCCAAGTGCGGCTCGGCACGCACGAGGGCTTCATCGTCCTCAACGGTCGCGTGAAGTGCACGCCCGAACACCCGATCCTGATCTGTCGTGATGATCAGTGGGGATTCGTCTCGGCGGAGTTCGTGGCCGTCGGTGACGCGCTCTTCCTCGACGGACTCGGGGAGGAGATCGTCGCGGCGGTCGAATGCATTGCGGGGCGCGTCCGGACCGTTGCGCTCCACGTGCCGACGACGAACACCTTGCTGGTCGACGGCGTGTGGGCCCACAACGATCTCTCGCTCTCGGCGCTGACGTCGACGTCCAACTCATCCTCGTCGAGCAGCGGCTCGGGCAAGTCGAGCGGTTCGAGTTTCTCCAGCTCGGGGACGTTCGCACCGTCGATCCTGACGAGCGGCGGGAGCAGCAGTCTCGGCTTGAGCGACAGCGGAGGAGGCAGCAACAACACGGCGGCGTGAAAGTGGCCCGCCGCGCCGGGAGGATTCCGCTTGACACCCAGTAGGCCGCAGAACTAGGATCGAAATGTTGCCGAGTCTCGTCGACCGGAATTTCTCGTGTGATCGTCACCAGCAGCGGAGACTTTGTATGGTGCCTTCTCGTCACCTCGCAGCCGTAGTGTTAGCCTTCGTAGGACTCTCCATAGTCTCCGCGCATGCTGCGTGGTCTCAAAGCTGCAAGCAGGAAGATCAGACGTCGTGCACGAATTGGTGGTGGAATGAAGTGACTGGCGGAATTCCACCGCACGTCGACTGCCCAAACGGACTTGTTACATGCGTGCCCATCATCATAGTTGAGGTGTACCCAGTGAACGGCTACAAATACGCGACGTGGGGTTGGCACACTCTCGCCGTCGCCGGTCCATCGCCAGGCAGGGCGAGCTACAAGGCTCCCACCGGCTGCACGTGCGACGCGGGCACCGGCGACTGCATCTGTGTGTATTCCCCCACTACCACCATTATTGTGTGTCCGAACTTGGCTAACCCAAATACGACTCCCAATTGCCCATGACCATGACGCTCTTCTCAGTTGTCGTCGCCCTGGTCATATCAACAACTCCGTTGCCTGTCGACGATGAAGGACGCTCGCCGCTTCGTCGATTCGGCGAGGTTGAAGTCGAGCCGGGGGCCAGCGTAGGGGTCGCACTCCCCGAGCCGCTCAGCACGGCCGATCTTGACTACTGGATCGCCATCCTCGAGCTGGGGCCGGACGCCGCGGCATCTCTGCGTGCCGCAGTTGATGACTTCTACGCCTCTCGAACTCCTGAAATACGTCAAGCCATGGAACCCGTCGAACGCGCGGCGAGGGACCTTGCCCGCCGCAGCGGGCTCGACCTACAGCGGCTTCCCGACGCGCCCGAAGCCTTCCGCGACTTGGTACGACTCCGAAATCGGGCCGTGAGTCGACTTGCGACAATTGAGGAGGATCTCTTCTCGCGCGTGGCGGAAGCTGTATCGCCAGACGCCCCCGAGACGGTTGCTGATGCGATTCGCCAGCTTCGCAAACGAAGTCGACACACGTCCACGCCACCGAAGTTGCCCATGGCGGCTGTGGATCTGCGCGCCATCGAAACGGCTCTCAACAAAGAGTTCCCTATTGAGATTCTCGATCGCGATGCGTGGCTAGCGGCGCGTCCTAGCTACGATGCCGAGTTGGCGGCTCTTGAAGAGCGGCGGATTCGGCTGGACCTTGACATGATCGTCGAGGATCTTACGAATTTCCGGGACTCAAACCACGATGTCGATTCGCTCGTCGAGTATCGCACGAAGCAGAGTCGCCGACGGCTCGCTGTCGAGCGTTCTATCATCGCTGCAAACCGCCGCTGGGCCGATGCTTTCACCCAGATGATGTCGCCTTCCGACGCCCAGCGGTGGCTGGATGCCGTGCGAGCAGAGACCTACCCGACGCTTTATCCGAACCCGGTGGATCCCCGGCGTCTCGCCCAGGCGTTGCAGACGTTGGAGGCCTCCGAAGCGGGAGTTGAACTGGACTCCATGAAGCAGATGCTCGCTGGCGAGGTTGCCCGGCTCGCGTCGATGGAGTCGGCCGTCGAGTCGGAGCTCGTCGCCCTTGCCGTCTCGGAAGCCCGCGACGTAGTCGTGCCAGCGATGAGGGTGAACGCTGAGGAGAGCATCGCTCGCCTTCGACGGGAGCGATGCGAGTCCGCAGCCCGTGTTCTAGAGATGTGTAACGCAGCTCCAGTGGCGCGGGACGTTCCGGAACTGCCGCTGCTGATCTCCGCGATACAGATTCATTGCGGCAACGACGGCGGGAATGGCAACGCGACTTCATCGCAGAGTTCTGCGAACGCCGATCGATAGCTCGATATGAGCCTCTGGCCGGCGTCGAGAGTTCATCCCGTCTTCTCGATGATGGGGCCGCGGGTTGGGCGAGTAGCGCGCTGGCATGGAATCGATATTCTCGTCGCGGTTTGCGGGCCAGGAAGTCTCATCGAGATCCGCCATGAAGGGCAAGAGTTCAAGACATCGCGGCGCGTGAGCAGCACGCGCTGCTACCTGCAAGTCGCCGTCACCTCGACCGTGTCTCCCTTCGGGCTCCCTAGCCACTCGAAGAGGGTTGCCCCCGCACTATTGCCGGGCCGGTTGCGAAAGCAGCCGGCCCTTTGGTTTTCAGGGAACGCCGCCGAGAGACCTCGGCGGCGTTTTCGCTTTCTGGCCCGGGATTGGCAAGGTTTGCAAGGCGGGCGCGGATCGGGCAAGGTCTTTGATCTGCCCACAGCCATAACCGGTGAGCATGGCTCCACGCACCCATTGGCCCGCTTTGGGGCCAAAGTCTCTCGCGGTCTCTCGGGGACCCGAGCGGGGGTGAAGAGGTTGTCTCGGCGGTGAGGCGAGCGCAGCGGTCCCTGGTCCTGGTTCCGGCGCGAGCCAGACCGTGTTCCAACTCCTCGCGTTGGTTCACGCCGCGCGCACATCGAATCACGCGGGCATAGGGAACCAGAGACGGCGATGTGCATGAGGCGCAACGCCGCGCTGGAGCCCTTCGCGTGGACACATCCCGCAACCCTGAAACCATGACGCCCGCGGAACGCGACGCGGAGATCGCGAGCATTCTCGCGCGGGGCGTCGTCCGGGCCGCTCGTGCCGCCCGGGAACGCTTGACGCGGGACATCGACATTGACCGCGAATCTGTGGGGGGCGACGGCGGACTTGAACTGCCGCGTCATGGGGGCCTCAGTGTGTCCGCCCCCCCCACCGGCCCGGGGGTTACCGCACCGACGAACCGCGCCTCGTGGTGTCGTCGAAAACCCGCCCGTGGGCGTTCGATGCCCCCGGCGACGTGTTCACGCGCCGGTCATCGACCTGGCCACGCCCAGCGGGGTGAGGTGGGCGTGGGAGTTGTGGCAGCCGTGACGCGGCGCGCCGGCGGCTCATATTTCGATCTCGATGTCGTCGCCGCTGACGCGGACGGTGTAGGAGCGCACGTCGTCATCGGCCGGAGGGCCGGTACACCGGCCGGTCTTGATGAGGAAGGTCCCGTAATGCAGCGGGCAGACGATCTCCTCGCCTGAGATATGGCCCTCGGACAGCGACGCCTCCGCGTGCGTGCAGGTGTCGGCGATGGCGAAGATCTCGCCGTCGAGGTTGAACAGGGCGATCCGGGTGCCGCGGACCTCAACGCACCTCGCTGACCGCTCGGGAATCTGCGACAGCTTGGCGACCTTGACGACCTTGACGAACTCGCCCATTGATGGCTCCATCGAAGGGTTCAGGAGCGATCGGGCGGGGACGGTGAGGTTCGCTTGAGCGACTTGCCGCCGAAGGTCATCGACGAAAACTTATTCTTGTGCAAGTGCGCCGGCCCGCTGTGGCCGGTGAACTCCATCTCCAGTTTGGCCGCCTCGGACATCCGGTCGGCGGTCCAGGCCGGCTCCCAGACCAACTCCACGGTCGCGCCCTGGATACCCGGCACGGCCTTCAACGCGTCCGTCACTTGCTTCGGGATCAGTTCGGCGACCGGGCAGGCCGGCGACGTGAGCGTCATCCTCACGTGGGCCATGCCCGCGTCGTCGATGCACAGCTCGTAGATCAGCCCCAGGTCGTAGATGTTGACGGGGATCTCCGGGTCGTGGACCGTTCGCAGGGCTTTGATGGCATCGTCGTGCAGGCTCATGTGGTATTCACTCCGTCGAGATGGTCTGGGCTTGGTTCTTCAGGGCCGCGTTGAGCGTGTGCCAGGCGAGCGTGGCGCACTTGACGCGGGCTGGGTATTGGCGAACGCCGGAGAAGGCCGCGAGCTTGCCCAGGGCCTCGGCGTCGATTGGGTCGTCGCTGCTCACCGTGAGCAGGTCGTGAAACTGCTCGAACAAGGCCCGGGCCTGTTCGATGGTCTTGCCCTTGACGGCATCGGTCATGATCGAGGCGGAGGCGGTGGAGATGGCGCAGCCCTTGCCCTCGAAGCGCACGTCGCGGATCACGCCGCCCTCGAGCATCAGGAAAATATCGACGCGGTCTCCGCAGAGGGGATTGAAACCCTGGGCGCGGCAATCGGGGTGATCGATGGTGCCGAAGTTGCGCGGCCGCTTGTTGTGGTCGAGGATGAGTTCCTGGTAGAGGTCTTGAAGGTCGGTCATGTGCCAAACACCTCGATGGCCTTGCGGATGCCCGCCGCCAGGGCATCGATCTCCTGCTTGGTATTGTAAAAGGCGAGTGAGGCCCGCGCGGTCGCGGCGATGCCGAAGCGATCCATCACCGGCTGGGCGCAGTGGTGGCCGGTGCGGATGGCGATGCCCTGCTGGTCCAGGATGGTGCCGACGTCGTGCGGGTGGATGTCGCCGACGAGGAAGGAGAGCACCGCCGCCTTGTCTTTGGCGGTGCCGATGAGCCGCACGCCCGGGATGTCGCGTAGCACACGGGTGCCGTAGCCGAGCAGCTCGTGCTCCCACGCGGCGATGGCATCCATGCCGATGGAGCGCAGATAGTCGGCCGCCGCGCCCAGGCCGATCGTGCCGGCGATGTTGGGGGTGCCGGCCTCGAACTTGTAGGGGACGTGGTTGTAGGTGGTCTTCTCGAAGGTGACGGAGAGGATCATGTCTCCGCCGCCCTGGTACGGGGGCATGGCGTTCAGGAGGTCGTAGCGGCCATAGAGCGCGCCGATGCCGGTGGGGCCGCACATCTTGTGGCCGGAAACGGCGTAGAAGTCGCAGCCGAGCGCGCGGACATCCACGGCCATGTGGGACGCGGCTTGGGCGCCGTCGAGCATGATGATGGCGCCGCCCTGGTGCGCCAGCCGGACCATCTCCTGCACGGGATTGATCGTGCCCAGGGCGTTGGAGACGTGGGCCGCGGCGACGATGCGGGTCTTCCCGCACTTGAGCAGCGTCTCGAACTCGTCGAGCAATAACTCGCCGTCGTCGTTGATGGGGGCAACCTTGAGCACGGCCCCGGTCTGGGCGCAGAGCATCTGCCAGGGGACGATGTTGGAGTGGTGCTCCATCACGGTGATGAGCACCTCGTCGCCGGGCCTGAGATTCGCGCGGCCCCAGGTGTTAGCGACGAGGTTCACCGCCTCGGTGGCGCTGCGGACAAAGACGATCTCCTCGGGCCGCTGGGCCCCGAGGAACTGCTGCACTTTGGCGCGGGCGCCCTCGTAGGCATCGGTGGCGCGGACGCTCAGGGTGTGTACGCCGCGGTGGATGTTGGCGTTGTCGGCGGCGTAGTAGTGCTGCATCGCGTCGAGCACCGCCCGCGGCTTCTGCGAGGTCGCGGCGTTGTCTAGGTAGACCAGCGGCCGGCCATTGACCTTCTGCCGCAGGATGGGAAAATCACCCCGGACGCGCTCGGCGTCGAACGCCCCGGTGTTGGTCGAGTGGTGGGGCGTGGTGATGGCGCGGGGTGCGGAGTTCATCCTGGACCTCGGGCCAGCGAGCCGTGGGGCAGGCGCTCCCAGAGCAGCGCCTCAAGCCTGGTGCGGATGGGCTGGTGGCGGATTTTCGCCAGGGCCTCGTTGGCGAAGGCGAAGATGAGCATGTCGCGGGCCTCGTCGCGGGAGATGCCTCTGGCCTGCATGTAGAACATGGCATCCTCGTCGAGCTGCCCGATCGTCGCGCCGTGCGTGCATTTCACGTCGTCGGCGAAGATCTCAAGCTGCGGCGCGCTGCGGGCACGCGCAGTCTCGGAGAGCAGCAGGCTCCGGCTCGTCTGCTTGGCATCAGTCTTATGCGCGCCTTGGGCGACGAAGATGCGCCCGCGGAACACGCCCGTCGCGTGCCCGTCAAGGATGCCCTTGAACAACTCTCGGCTGTTGCAGTGGGGCTTGAGATGATCGACCCGCAGGTGGTTGTCCACGTGCTGCGTGCCCGAGGCCGAGTACACGCCGTAGAGATCGCAGTTGCAGCCCTCGGCGTCGATCACGGCATTGATCTCGTTGCGGACCAGCGCCCCGCCGAGCGTGGCGACGTGCGATGTCGCGTTGCTCGAGCGAGACTGGTGCAGGTTGAGCCGGCCGATGTGAAACGCGCCGTCGCCTTCGCGCCCGATGCGGTAGTGATCGATCGAAGACTTTTCGCCCACCACCACCTCCGTGACGGCGTTGGTAAAGTATTTCGAGCCGTCCGGCCCGGCGTAGGTCTCGATGACGGTTGCGCTGGCGTCATCCTCGACGATGATGAGGACGCGCGGATGGACGACCCCCGGCGCGTGGCCCGGCCGGGTGATGAACAGCAGGTGGATCGGCTTCTCGACCACGACGCCGCGCTCGATGCGGATGAACGCCCCGTCATGGAGGAACGCTGTGTTGAGCGCGACGAACGCCGCGTCGTCGTAGTCGGCGTGCCGAGCGAGGTGCGACTCGATCGTCGCCGCGTTCCCGGCCGACGCGTCGGCCAAGTTGTCCAGATGCACGCCGCGGGGCAGGGGGGGCGGGGCGGCGCCGGCGGAGAGCGCAGGATCGAATCGGCCGTTGACGAAGACCAGCCGGTGCTCGTCGTCGCTGAAGACGTACTCGCCCAGTTCGCGCTGGTGCGGCGGCCTGAGCGGCGCATCCGCCAGACGCAAGGCGGCCTCCGCGATCGGCTTGACCGAGGTGTACTTCCATTGCTCGTGGCGCGTGGTTGGATAGCCCAGTTGGCCGAAGCGGTCGAAGGCGGCGCGGCGGAGGGTCGTCAGAGAAGCCCGCGCGACCCCGTTGAGTCGCTCGAAGTCCGTGGCGAGCAGGTCGGTCGCGCTCATCTCGGGCATGGTTGTCATGGTTGTCATCGCTTCCTCATCCTTTAGGCGTTCACGGTCGCGTCGGCCTTGTTCTCAACCCATGCGTAGCCCTTTTCCTCGAGGGTCAGGGCCAGTTCCTTGCCGCCGGATTTGACGATCCTTCCGCCCATGAGGACGTGTACGAAATCGGGCACGATGTAGTTGAGCAGCCTCTGGTAGTGCGTGACGATGATGGTGGCGCGTTCCGGGCCGCGGAGCCTGTTGACGCCCTCCGCCACGGTCTTGAGCGCGTCGATATCGAGGCCGGAATCCGTCTCGTCGAGGATGGCGAGCCGTGGTTCGAGCACGGCCATCTGGAAGATCTCGGCCCGCTTCTTCTCCCCGCCGGAGAAGCCCTCGTTGACGTTGCGGTCGAGCAGGGCCAGGTCCAGGTCCACGAGTTTCGCCCGTTCCTTGATGAAGGTGAGGAACTCGAATGCGTCGAGTTCCTCTTGGCCGCGGCGCTTGCGGATGGCGTTGAGCGCGGCCTTGATGAAGTACTTCGTGCTCACGCCCGGGATCTCCAGCGGGTACTGGAAGGCCAGGAAGACACCCTCGCCGGCGCGCTCGTCGGGCTCCATCTCCAGCAGGTCTTGGCCGTTGTAGAGGATGGAGCCCTGCGTGACCTCGTAGCATTTCTGGCCGGCCAGAACGCGGGCCAGGGTGCTCTTGCCCGAGCCGTTGGGGCCCATGATGGAGTGGACTTCGCCGGGGTTCACCGTGAGGTTGATCCCGCAGAGGATCTCGACCCCGTCGATCTCGGCGTGCAGGTTGGTGATTTGAAGAAGGGGAGCCATCTATTCGTTCCTTATATTAGCTCCGGCCGCGGATGCGCCGTGTCTTGGTGGTCGATGTCCGTGTTATCCAACGCTGCCTTCGAGGGAGACTTCTAGGAGTTTCTTGGCCTCGACGGCGAACTCCATGGGCAGTTCCGCGAAGACCTCCTTGCAGAAGCCGTTGACGATCATCGAGACGGCGTCCTGGGTGCTGATGCCGCGCTGGTTGCAGTAGAAAAGCTGATCCTCGCCGATCTTGCTTGTCGACGCCTCGTGCTCGACCTGCGAGCTGGGATTGTCGACCTCGATGTAGGGGAAGGTGTTGGCGCTGCACTTGTCGCCCATGAGCATCGAATCGCATTGCGTGTAGTTGCGGGCGTTGGTCGCGCCGCGGAGCACCTTGACCTGTCCGCGATAGGTGTTGTTCCCCAGGCCGGCAGAGATGCCCTTGGAGACAATGTAGCTGGAGGTGTTCTTGCCGATGTGGATCATCTTCGTGCCGGTGTCGGCCTGCTGGCGGTTGTTGGTCAGGGCGACGGAGTAGAACTCGCCGATGCTGTCGTCGCCCTGGAGGATGACCGAGGGGTACTTCCAGGTGATCGCCGAGCCCGTCTCGACCTGCGTCCAGGAGATGCGGCTGCGGTCGCCCACGCACTTGCCGCGCTTGGTGACGAAGTTGTAGATGCCGCCCTTGCCCTCCTTGTCGCCGGGGTACCAGTTCTGGATCGTCGAGTACTTGATCGTCGCGTCCTTGAGGGCGACCAGCTCGACGACGGCCGCATGGAGCTGGTTCTCATCGCGCATCGGCGCGGTGCAGCCCTCCAGGTAGCTGACTTGGGCGCCCTCGTCGGCGATGATGAGGGTGCGCTCGAACTGGCCCGTGTTGAGCGCGTTGATGCGGAAATAGGTACTCAACTCCATCGGGCACTTCACCCCCTTGGGTATGTACACAAACGAGCCGTCGGTGAACACCGCCGAGTTGAGCGCGGCGAAGAAGTTGTCCTTCTGCGGCACCACCGAGCCGAGGTACTTCTTCACCAGGTCGGGATGCTCGCGCACCGCCTCGGAGAACGAGCAGAAGATGATGCCCAGCTCGCCCAGCTTGGCCTTGAACGTGGTGGCGACGGAAACCGAATCAAACACGGCGTCGACGGCCATTCCCGCCAGGATCGCCCGCTCCTGCAGTGGGATGCCCAGCTTCTCGTACGTCTCCAGCAGTTTGGGATCGATCTCATCAAGACTCTTGGGCCGATCGCTGTCTGACTTGGGCGCCGAGAAGTAACTGATCGCCTGGTAGTCGATCTTCGGGTAGTGAACGTTGGGCCACGTTGGCTCGGTCATCGTCAGCCAGCCGCGGTAGGCGTTGAGCCGCCACTGGGTCATCCACTCCGGCTCCTCCTTCTTCGCCGAGATGAGGCGGATGACGCCCTCATTCAGGCCCGGCGCTACGGTGTCGGATTCGATATCGGTGGTGAAGCCCCACTTGTACTCGGAGTCCGCCCATCGATCGAGTGTCTCGGTCTGTGTCGTATTGGACATCTTCGCGTTGCTCCTTTCAGAAGAGTCTCTGAGAACCGACGATGCGATCCCCCCAATCCGTAATGATTCTAGTTCTCGACGAGCCATTGTCCAGCCCGCACGGGAACTTCATGCCGACCCTCAGTGCCGGTTCAAGCCGAAGGCGGGAACTCGGGTCCGTCGCGGATCGGCGAAAGCGGCGCGGACTGGCGCGGGAAGCCTCTGGAACCCCGTGCTATGATGCAAGAACAGCATCACGGCGGCTCGTACCGCCCGCCACGGAGGGTTTGGGTTGAACTCGACGCGCGATCTCTTGGCGAGCCATAGGCTCAAATGCACGGTTCAGCGCCTGGCGGTGTACGGCGCGCTTCGTTCGACCAAGAGCCACCCGACGGCCGACGAACTCTTCGACATGGCCCGGGCGCAAGCCGACAGCCTGTGCCTGACGACGGTGTACAGCATATTGGACACGTTCTGCCGCGTCGGGCTGGCGCGGCGGCTCCCGACGCCGGGCGGATCGTGCCGCTACGACGCGGACATGAGCCCGCATGTGCATATCCGCTTTGCGGATACGGGCCAGATCACGGACGTCCCGGATGATCTTGGACAGCGACTGATCGGGTCGATTCCGCGGCCGCTGCTCAGGCAGTTGACGCGGCGTCTGGGCGTGGAGATCGAGGGGCTGAATATCCAGATCATCGCGCGCTCACGGCCGGCGGACTGACTCTGCGACACGGGTTCGAGGTCATGGCGCGCACACCTCGTCCACCTATGAAGAACGCCACAAAGCAATACGCGATGGTCGCACGCAAGGGAGACCTTGAACCGGATACCGGCAAGACCGTGGACCTAAACGGGGTCTACCACGCTATCCACAGCACCTGTCCGCACGAGGGTGGTCCCCTGGGGGAAGGGAAAGTCCAGCCCCCCTCTTCCGCCGAGCGGTTTGAAGTACGGGTGGAGGCCGACCGGTGACCGCGCCTGCCAACCGAAACCGGCCGCGCGTGGTGATCGTCGGCGCGGGCTTCGGTGGCCTCGCCGACGCTCGCGGAATCGACACCACCCGCCGACTGGTGCGCTGTCACAACGGGCTGGACGTCCCGTACGACTACCTGATTCTGGCCGCCGGGACGCGTCACTCGTATTTCGGGCATCCGGAGTGGGAGGCGCTCGCACCCGGACTGAAGGGGATCGAAGACGCGACGGAGATCCGCCGTCGCTTCCTGCTCGCGTTCGAGCGAGCGGAGGCGGCGGAGACCGCAGCCGAGCGGGACGCGTGGCTCACCTTCGTGATCGTTGGTGCCGGGCCAACGGGGTGCGAGATCGCGGGGGTGATGCGCGAGATCGCAGGGAGTGCCATGTGGCAGGAGTTCCGGCATGTGGATACGCGCAACACCGCCGTCATCTTGCTCGAGGCAGGTGAGCGGATCCTGGCTTCGTTCCCAGCGGGACTCGCCGCGCGTGCTGCTCGTGACCTCGCGAAGCTGGGCGTGGACGTCCGGACACGTTCCGCCGTAACGCGCATCGAGCCGGACGCGGTCTACGTCGGCGACCATCGCATCCCCACTCGCACCGTCTTCTGGGCGGCGGGGAATACCGCGTCGCCGCTCGGGTGCACGCTCGGCGTGCCGCTGACGAAGAGCGGCCAGGTGATCGTGGAGCACGACCTCTCGATCCCGGGCCATCCGGAAGTCTTCGTGGTCGGGGACCTCGCGCACGCGTTGCAGCGGGACGGCAGCCCGGCCCCAGGCGTCGGGCAGGCGGCCATGCAGGCGGGGCGCACGGCCGCACGCAACGTGATTCGCGCGACCCAGGGCCAGCCGAGCAAGCCGTTTCACTACGTCAACAAGGGTGAACTCGCCACGATCGGCCGTGGGAAGGCGGTGGCGAACCTGTTTAGCGGCCGTATCCAGGTCGCCGGCCGGGCCGCGTGGTGGCTCTGGCTGCTTGTTCACATCACGTTTCTGATGGGCTTTCGTAACCGGTTGAGCGTGCTGCTGCAGTGGGGGTACGCATACCTCACGTATCAGCGCGGCGCGCGGCTCATTACCGGTCGGCCTCGCTACGGCGGCGCGGTGGACTACGACCCGCTCCCGTACGCCGCCAACGCGCCTGCGGAGGCATTGGTTAACGCACCGCATCCCTCGCCGCGGACAGCCGTCAACAATCCCCTTGGTGAGTATCCCGACGCGGCGGCACGCCGTGCTCGCGGAGGTCCACGGCGTTGACTCATCTGCCGCTCTACGTTGGAACGGCGAAACCTCCGTCGATTCCCGGCGACCAGTCGCCCGAGGAAGTCGTGTTGGCCTATCACGAGCGAACGAAGCATCACTACTACCGCTACGCCGCATCGGTTGGCTACATGGATTGGGCGACGCAGCCAGATCCGTTCCGGCGCTACGCCGGGGCCTCGCTCGTCCGCCTTCCTCTCCCAGAGGCCGGGCGAGCGCTTCCGTACTGGCAGCTCTCTGTCGCTGACGGGGTAGAACCGGCTCCGCTTTCGATCGAGTCCATCTCGCTCTTCTTTCGCTACGCCCTCTCGCTGACCGCGTGGAAACGGGTCCACGAAACCACGTGGTCTCTGCGCGCCAACCCTTCCAGCGGCAACCTCCACCCGACCGATGGATACGCGCTCTTGCCTGCGCTTGGCGCCATCCACGACCGTCCTAGCGTTTATCACTACGCGCCCAGGGAGCACGGTCTCGAACGCCGCGCAGATCTCCACCCGTCGGTGTGGGCTGATCTGACGGCAGCGTTTCCGGAAGGCTCATTCCTAGTGGGGCTCTCGTCCATTCATTGGCGGGAGGCCTGGAAGTATGGCGAGCGTGCGTTCCGCTATTGCCAGCACGATGTCGGTCATGCGCTGGGGACCTTGCGCTTTGCGGCTGCCGCCTTGGGATGGAAACTCTTCCTCCTCGATCGTGTGGGTGACGACGCTGTGTCGCAGCTTCTTGGACTCGACCGCGATGCCGACTACGCCGGCGCCGAGCGAGAGCTTCCCGAACTGGTAGCGCTTGTGGTCCGCGATAAATGGGCGAGCGAGCGGGGCCTCTGCTTGTCCCAAGAGTTGGTATCCCAAGTGGCCGCTTCCCGATGGTATGGCACGGCGAACGCGCTGAGTCTCGAGCACAGCGTGGATTGGCCGGTGATCGACCAGGTTGCCGTTGCCACTACGAATCCGGGGAATCCGAGGATTGCGTCCGACGAAGATTTCTCCAGCTTCCCTTTGGAGGAAGATCTCTTTGAGGCACCAGTTCGGTCCGGTTTATTCACTGCGGAGAAAGTCATCCTTGGCCGCAGAAGCGCCGTGAGCATGGACGCATCCACCGCGATTTCCGCGGCGACGTTCTTCCGGATGCTCGCTCGCCTTGTGCCCACCCGAGACAGGCGATCCATGCCGTGGGACGCCATTCCCTGGCGTCCACGTATCCACCTGGGTCTCTTTGTTCACCGCGTGGAGGACCTGCCTCCGGGTCTCTATGCGCTCGCGCGCGATCCGGAGAAGGTCGCGCCACTCCAGCAAGCGATGCGACCCGATTTCCTGTGGCTGCGGCCTCCGTCATGCCCGCCTGGGCTCCCGCTGTACCTGCTCAAGGAAGGGGACTGCCGCGCCCTGGCTGCGAGCGTCTCCTGCGGGCAGGACATCGCGGGGGATGGTGCCTTCAGCCTGGGGATGATCGCCGACTACATGGAAAGCCTCGTTGCCTACGGTGCCGGCTTTTACCGCAACCTCTTCTGGGAGGCCGGTCTCGTCGGCCAGGTGCTCTACCTCGAAGCGGAAGAGGCGGGAGTTCGTTCGACCGGGATCGGCTGCTACTTCGACGACCCCGTCCACGAGGTGTTCGGCATCTCTTCGCGCAACTGGCAGAGCTTCTACCACTTCACGGTGGGTGGCCCCGTTGAGGACGGGCGGCTCACGACGTTGCCTGCATACAACCTGGAGGAAGCACGATGAGCACCCCGACAGCCGGGATGGGATCAAGGAGTTCGCCCAGTGGCCGACGATTCCGCAGCTGAACGTCGACGGGCAGTTTGGACTTCCCCATTCTCGGTGGCTGCGACATCGTTCGCGATATGAGTGCCTCTGGAGAGCTCCAGAAGCGCATCGGCGCGGAGGTCTTCCAGCCTGAAGACCCGGACGCCTGTTGAGATATCGCCTAACCTAGGGATGACATGAATGACTTCCCGCTGCTCGTCGAGTTCGTTTCCGGGACCAGCCTCTATCGCGAACCGGAAACCGTTTCGAAGCTGCCCATCCTTCAGAACGGTCCGCCGGGCACGTGTGTCGTTTTCTCGGGCGGCAGGCAGGTGCCTCTCCCAACCGATCAGATCGTCTTTGCCGATGACACCAGCGGCAGCGCTCGGGTTGGCTTCGGCGGAATGAGCTTCGAGGGAATGGGAGAAAGTCATCTGGTCTTCTACCGAGTCCGTGACCTTCGTCCCGAAGAAGAACTTTCTCCTGAGCGTGGGCGGAAGATGACCCTGGAGCCGCACATGGTGTCTTCGATCTATGTCGATGGCCGTCACGTCTGGCCGGCTGGTTCATCGTCTGATTCCATTCCTGCTGACGGACGACGATGAGTCCCCTGATGACCTCCGTGCAATGACCGACCTCGCAGCTCAGCCTCCGATCGGGGACCCACCTCACTCAACCAACCTCGGATGGCACCTGGAGCATTCGTACGCTCGGCTTCCCGAGATCTTCCATGAGCGCTGTGCTCCGGTGCCGGTGCGTGAGCCGCGCATGGTGGTCTTCAATCGTCCCTTGGCGCAGTCATTGGGGCTCGATGCTGAGGTGTTGGACAGGGAGGAGAGCGCGGGTCTCTTTGCGGGCAACCAATTGCCGGACGGTGCTCGGCCGTTGGCGCTGGCGTATGCGGGGCATCAGTATGGGCATTTCACCACGCTGGGCGATGGACGAGCCATCCTCTTGGGTGAGCAAATCACGCCCAACGGCGAGCGCTTTGACATCCAGCTCAAGGGCTCAGGCCCTACCCCCTTCTCCCGTGGTGGTGACGGGCGCGCAGCCCTCGGGCCAATGCTGC
>Ga0163148_10003809_pt1 | contig 16287 bp, 16 predicted proteins | sample OliLakLV19MP7P2_FD_148606 | JGI IMG/M metagenome (GOLD analysis project Ga0163148, IMG submission 148606) | Freshwater microbial mat bacterial communities from Lake Vanda, McMurdo Dry Valleys, Antarctica- Oligotrophic Lake LV.19.MP7.P2 | ecosystem: Environmental > Aquatic > Freshwater > Lake >...
TTTTAGCTCTACAACTGTATCTTTCTTCATTGGCGTATCTCCTTTCTTTGTCGTTATTGAAAGAATACGCCACCTTATTCAATTACTCAAAACACAACATCTGGCAAAAACTCTCCTTCCAGTTTGCTGATCCACTACCGGGCATTCGAGCACACGATAAGGGCTTTTTCCGCCGGGTCTTCCAGGACCGTGAGTCAGAACAATCTTATGTAGCTCTTGGACGAAGTTGTCGTTGATGGATGCGTTCTGATCCGCAAATTCTTCGAGTCGGTCTAAAGCGCGCCAGTAATTTCGGACTTCCGTTTCAGCGTCAGTTCCTGATCGTCCGCCGGCGATTGCTCGGCGAATCGCGTTCTCATCGAGAGTATTCCCTTCGATTGCCGTTGAACTTTTGGTGCTTCGCTCGAAGGCATCGTGACGTAATTTCAAAACGGTGTCTAAGGGCAGTGGCAATATATCGATCACGGCTTTTGCGGCCTCGATAATTGCAAGACTCTTTACGATTGCGTTTGTGTATCTGAACTTTGGCTCAAACTGCATGATCAAATTCCGGACAAAATTGCTTGGCAGCCTGCTGAGATAACTGTTCTGTCTTTAGCAACATCTTGTGGTATCGCCTATTGAAGATTCAGTAATTTGCGTTCGTGTTCGACTTTCAGGTCACCATCAGCGGTGTCCGAAGTGTCAGCTTGCACTCGTGTACTAATTCTCCAATTCAAGTTTTGGGCTCTGCAAGTATATCAACATGCCGACAGCGCTAATTGTGCAGTTTGAGGGTAGCCAGTGCCGTCAATCAGTATCTTAGACGTGATGTCGTCGAGAATTAGCAAACGAGCAAACGCAGATGGCTCAGGGGTTGGAAGGCTGATGGATTATCAATAAGACATAATCGCCCTTATCGGACCTGAACGCGTTGAAAGCGCGCGTTAAGCCGCGACATGCGACTTATGCCGAGGCGACCTCGCCTCGGTTCTCCTTTCGCTTGTCAGTACAAGTAATTCATCTTCAGTGAAATACAAGTTCATTGTGTCCGGACAAATCTTGATATGCCGGGACATGCAAGGACAGGTCCTATTTGCCTAAAAACCAACTCAACCAGTTCTTTTTGCCCTTAGCGCTTTCAATTTCTGCCTTAAGTTGTTCGTTCTCTTTCCGAATTTCTTCCAAAATGATGAGTTTTTTCTCTTCCTCTTCTTTTAGTTCTTCGAGGCGCTTGGTTTGGCTTACGCGGTCTGTCTCTAGCTCTGCAACGACCTTGGTTTGCTCTTCGAATTTAAATTGGAGCGACTCTATATTTTTCTCCAACGCCTTTGTCTGAACATGGGCATCGATTTCTTTTTGATGGAGTTTCGCTTCCAGATCGGGGAGAAGACGGAGTTGAATCTCCTTTTGTTCAAGTTCACGTCGAAGCTCGAATAGGACTTCCTTCTGCCGATCTAGTTGGACGGTAAACTCTCCAACCATGAGTTTTACCAGTCGTTCATATTGATCCGTATGCGATGCTTCTTCTGACGGTACAGACTCTTCTTGTTCCTGTGGATCGTCGTACTCTGGTGAAAAATCTTCAACTTCTTGTGCCTCGGAATCGAAGATGTCCGGGTCTTCCAGTGTCTCTTCTTCGTGTGCTCGTGCCGTCACAAAGTTCGAAGGGATCCAAATTTGGACCGGCGAATTTATCTGTTTTCCCATACGGCGCGATTGGAGTTCGCCTTTTTTGATGTAGCGTTTGAGGGTTTTTTCCGACTTGCCGGTCGCGGTAACGGCTTCATCGTAATACATCCAACGGCCTTGCTCGACGTCAGTCTGCGAGGCATCACTTTGAGGCGTCGTCGATTTAGCTAGGTTCTGATTCTGTGGTGTTGGCATGGATCTTCTATATAAAGGAAGCACTGAATCAAATTATAAGGAAGAACCGCATTTGGTGCACATGTTTTTTTGCGATCGATGATATGTCCGGACATGCAGTGACATATCACGCCAGGACACGTCCTGGCACTGTCCCGACAGCTGGGTCTGATTTTCCTTAGTCGAAATTAAGTCATGTTTGTATATTCACTTGGCGTCATTATCGCAAAAAATTAGCGGGGTCTTCACTATTACTGGACGGGGCATGTCCGGACATGCCCGGACATGCCGAGGCGGTTGTATTGCCTGCTGTCCGGTCGTGCCCCTGCGCGCTGTGGCAAAATGACCGTAACCGCCCGTGGTGGCTAAATTGAAGTGGTGCTGTTTTTGTCCGTGCGCGCCCGGACGTGTCGGGACAGTGACATATAAAACTGAGTATTGAGTTTGCGTTGTCCGGACATGTGATGTATATTTGTCGGGACGAGTCGGGACAAAGTTCGAAAAACCAGGCCAGTTCAACGTAAAAAGGGTTGATCAATTTTCAACAAGGCCGTAGGATCATCGAAACAGATCTGCAAGTCACCATCTACGGTGCTTCACTAGAAAGAACGATCACTTGACGCTCAATCGCCCAACAATCAAAGAAAGACAAGAGAGTACTTTAATCTCGAATAGCCAGCCGAATAGCGAACCTTCGGAGAAATCGTCCGACTTGGTTGATTTCTTAGCGCTATTCACAGAGCGACACGATTCATTAATGAAGCGCAGCAATGGCACGTGGCTTGCACTGAGTCGATACCACCGACTAACCGATGAGGAAATCGTTCAGGCACTGGAATTAAAATCAACCACTCAAAGAGCTACGCAGTTTGGTGCACTTACCCGAATCGCCGCTATTCAATTTTGTTCTCCGAATGCAGAAGCGAATATAGAACGTCTTAGAACGTTCAATTACGCACTTGGTGACAGTATGCGTAATGCAAAAGCGTTTCTGGTCAATGGAGATGTGTTTGTCTACCTTTTCCTTAAGACCACAGCACCATCGAAAGAGCTCAGCGCTGTATTAAGAACATTACTAGAGGCTATCGGAATCAGCGCCGACGAGTTTACTAAAGTGCATCCCGAACATGGTGCCGTCCCGATTCCTCTTCAACCAGGTTTCAGTTGGCTAAATTTCGACGGCGCGATAATCGTTCGGCGCGAGGAAATAACGCTGGAATCAGCGTTGGCAATGTTTATGTCGGAGTTAGGCAAAATCGCACTCGACGCCGAAGCATTTTTTCAAGCGATTACTAAAATCGTTGAGAAACACTCTATTGCCGCAACTGTGACGCTATCTAATCGAGATGAGCTAACAGAACAGTCGGGCATCGTTCATAGCGATGATTCGGAAGAAACCATTCCGATCTACCCTGTCAAAGAAACTGAAACCTCCGGCGTCCTCGCTTCCGACCTCGAGTTAGCTGATGAGACGCCTCAAAGAGTCAATGATTTCATCCTCAGTTTGGATGTTGCAACCGAGTCCTCCGTTCCGTCTAAGAGCGAATGGGAAGATGAGGCTGTCCTTCAGCTTCGAATTCCGATCCCGCGCTTAGACATGGAAGGTGGCGACAGTGATTTTTCCGGCAACAATCGTATTGCTAGATCTCCGCCTCAAAAATTACGTAAACGCGTGAAGCGAAAGTGTCGATCACCAGATAACGGAAATAATCCAATTGATATCCTTTGATCGTGAAAAACACAAACATCTTTTTCAGAGCATGGGCTACGACGATGAGCTTGGAGCGACACTCTTGCTTCGAATTCAGCTGATTAAAATGCTCAAGACAGAACTAGAGAACAGTGAATTTTCCAGAAAGAAATTAGCCGAACTTCTCGGAGTTAAACAGCCCAGAATTTCTGAGATTTATTCACTACAAATCGATAAATTTAGTGCCGAACTGTTGGTGAAGTACCTATTCCGACTTGGAAAGGAAGTCACCCTCAACGTAGCTGATAAGCATTGACGTTTGGCTCGCCAGGTCAAGAAGGAGGACGTAAAGGACAGAACTGAACAGAACAAAAAATCGGCTTTCGCCGACTAATTGCTGACCGTTTCCGGACTGTTATTCGATTGTATTTCAGAACTTGGTTTGAGACCCCGATTTCTGATGTATGTACAGAGTAAGCGATAGATCCGATTAGGTCAACCTGTTCCAAATTAGAAGAAACACAGGCAACAACCGGGTTCTATTGTGGTGCACGCTATCAGAAATAGCGCGCAAGAGTTTCTTGCGCCAAAAATTGATTCGCGACAAATGTTTTTGTCGTACTATCCGAATCGTTTTCGCACGATATTCAAGAACGTAAGCGGTGAAACGTGGTTCACCGTAAACGCTAATACTCCACTGCCTGATGAACTGTTGCTGGATTCGATATCCGGACAAGCAAAGTATTTCAGAGGTCTGCGATGGGGTGATCAAACTCGGTTTGTCGTGCTCGATATTGACATCGGCAGTCAGTATCACAATGTCTCGGCACTCATCGATCTCAAACTCGCTCTGACTTCAATAGGCATTCGCCATTTTCGGTTGTACCGTAGCGGAATCTCGCAGGGCTGGCACTTATATCTCCCGCTTCAGGGCTGGGCATCTGCGCAAGAGGTGTCGGGCACGCTAAAGAGCTATCTGCGTGCGAGCGGATTCAGCTTAAGAAGTGGTCAACTGGAGGTTTTTCCGAGCGGCTCTGGACTGAGATTGCCACTCCAGAAAGGGTTTGCCTGGCTTGATGATAGTGGGAACGTCACTGTCGATCGTGCGGAACTTAGCCAAAATGAAGCCCTGGATCGTTTCGTAACTGATATCGAATCCGGTGGCGCGGAGTGGAATTATACGAAATCACGTATACAAGAATTTTTGGAAGCATCCGAGCGAAAACGCACACAGGACTCGACATCGCTTGAGGGATTTGAATCATTCTTCGAGCACAACGTAATAAGAGAAAGTTATGACGCTGGCAAAAATTATTGGCTAAATGGACTGACAAAAAATGGTGAACGACATAAGGCTCTTCTTTGTGTCGAGCACTATCTTTGGCATGGAGATGAATCGATTGGTCTGCCGGCACATCCAGGTCGCTCTAATGACGAGCGCCGAATGCAATTGCTCATAGACTGGCTTCGCAAGAAACATAATGGCTGTTGCAATCGAATCAATGCAAATGACTGGCGAACCGTTGAAGCTGACATTCGTCGTGCATGTGTTTGGCGGGCAAACTATATTCCTGAACGGAAGCCGTACCTCCTTGTGTCTGAGTCAGCGATCGATCGAATGTGCCATTTGAGTCAAACCTATTCTCGAACATGGAGGCTAGAGGACTGGAGGAAGGGAAATGAAAAAAGTGAAGCAAAGGCCAGACGAAAAATTGAGGACGCTGTAAATATCTGCCTGGCTCAGGGCCAACAGATAAGCCGCGGCGTGCTTGTCGGTATAACAGGCTGCTCTATAAACACAGTCAAGAAACATGGTGATCTGTGGCGCCACTTGGCAATAGGATCAAGCGATCTAGAGCCTGGGGGTATGGCCCAGGGGGCTGTTTTTAGTTCTGAAAAAGAGAATTTATTGGTTTTTCCAGAGATTTTGTTTTCGTCCGGATCTGAGGTTTCTTCTTCTGAACTGCCTGTTTTGAAGATCGATTCAATTTCGATTCTCGAGATTTTAGATGAGGCTTGTCCTTTATCTTTCCCCGGTGAGTCCGATGTTTCTCACTTGGGTGATTTGAATGAGATCGGGTTTTCTTCGGAAGGTTCTTTTGATTCCGAACCGGTGCAACTGAAATTGAGACTTGTATGCTCGGCGGATGAATCTTTTGGATATCGAACCGACATAACGGCTGAGGATCGATTTAAGCCCGCTGAAATTGCAGCCGGTAGTCCCTCACCCGTCGAATCCAGAAATAGATCGCTGAGGAGCCTGCCAGAAGTTTTAGCTGCGAAAGGCCAGCTGGTGATCGATTTGCGGTTGCGCAGAAAGTTTGAAGTCGGTGGTCGAGGACCACCATAATCGGCGGAGGGGAAATCAATATGTGGGAACCTGTGACTTGGCGAATTATCCGGGGTCCCGAAGTTCGCCGGTATTCAGGCAGAGCGGCAGGCGCTGCGGGGGGCTTAGAACTAGAACAAAGCTGCATGTGATTTGAGGAATTATTTGTCCATTTTTTTGACTATTTAAATGTCCCATTTATTGAGGAATTAAATGTCTCACGGATATATGTATGTGTTGGCTGTCGCTAGCTGAATAGGCTTGATTTCATTACAGGAGTGCCACCTCATTTAGTGTCGAGCAGCAGAGTTTTGCTGGCGAGCTCTACAAGATCGGATGTGATAACAGTGATTGAGTTCAGTTCGCAAACCCTGCTCATCTCTGCGTTTATGTTAACGAGCTTCTGAATATTTGAGTTGGTCACCTTCTCTAGCAATTGGACGGCATCGTCCTCAATTGATATCACTTGGCTTTGCCAGCGCGCTTCGAGTATCGCTCGGAGTTCCTCGGTGCGTGGTGTGTTGAAAACATGATAGAAACCTACTCGATTATCGATCGGTTCATAATTGCGGATACGGCGGTCGAAGCCAGGCAGCCCAATTAGTGCCACTCCAAGATTCTGTTTCTCAGCAAAGTCAGATATCGCTTCAATGCACTTGAACGATAGTCGCGGAGCTTTGTCGATAATGAGCAGCTCTAAGAAGCGCTGACGGCGGTTCTTATACCACTCCTCGCTGTTGTGCCATTGCATAGAATGCTCGACAAGTGCGTCGAATCGATTTCGTAACAGAGCCAGTCCTGACTCAACTCTTTTTACTGTGCAGGAAACATCTGGAGTATAGATTGCGGTGAAGCAGCCATCAAGGTTGGGAGGAGGACTGGGATAACGTATTGGTGCAACCGTCAGAAGAGGTTCAATAACATTCCAATTCGAATAAGCCTGCGCTGATCGCGTCTTGCCTACACCAGACCTTCCGGTGCAAACACCAACATATTGATTTCGCCGACATGCATCGCAGAAGTCGACAAAACGCTCATGCTGTCTTGTATCTATAAATGCCGGTTTACGAATGTTACTCGTCAACTCTATATCTCCTGAGGGTACTCGGACTTTTTGCAACTTTTCCACTTGCCACCACCGGCGATTCTGGAATTTTCCTTTGTGAGTCTGTGCATGAATCTGCAAAACGCACAGCTGTATTAATATCCTGCCTGAGTCCACGCTTGTATACAGCGCGAGAATGCATATGCTCTTTCAAGCTGGGTTTTTGATCCGCCAATTTATCGCAGATTGCTCGACAGACAAATTCATTTTCGAAATAAACAAGCACGTATGAAATATCCCGTGGATCGTAGCGGGCTGTTACTTCTTTATCGACCAAGCCGGTCATTTCTGTAGCGCGGTATAAATTATTGAAAATGCGAATACCCACTTGTTGAACTGTGCGCGAGTCAGGGACGGTCATCAGGAGCACGTTAAGAGCCTCCAGAGAGGAAGCTAATCGTGGATGTTGATGATGATTACTCCAACGGGCAAATGGCGTCTCGTCAATTTCAGAATGTTTTCTGTGCATGTATTCGTCTATCAACCACTTATCGAATATGACTTGAAGTTGATGGATGGTCATTTCTGGAGTTGCTGGCTCAGCGTCTTCAGGAGTAAATCCAGGTAGCTCGGACATGAGCAATTGATTTACTGTCAAAAAGAAGCGTTCAATCTTGCCGCCGCCTTGAGGCTTACCGCTGCGTCGTTTACGTCGCTCAAAGCCAAGTTCAGCCGCAATTTGTTTAATTCGTTCAGAGCGAAAATCTGAACCTCTATCGGTATAAAAAATGTCAGGTATGCCGCACACGAGCCACTTAGGATTATCTTTGTGCCAAATAGCCTGACGAAGACTTATCGCAGTTCTCTGGGCAGACGGCGGATCCAAGTCTAGATAGTAGCCCATTATCGCGCGGCTATAATCGTCGATAACTGCTGTTAGCACAGGCTTTACAGCTTTGTGATTGCTATCCCAGACAAATAAATCTAGAAATTTATGATCGCATTGCCACATCTCATTCGGGAAGTTAGCTTCGTGCCGGATCAAGAGTTCTCGGGTTTCTTCAAATTCTTTCTCGCTACGCGCAAGAACAACCAGGTCCTCACTAAGGTTTCTTCTGATCGTTCGAATCTGCTGATAGCTCGCACCAAACTCCTCAGTGTGAGTGCCAAGACGATCTAGTTGTCGCTGAATGGTGGCAAAACTAAGTTGTGGATGAGTGAGAAGTTTTCCCTTGATAAATTTGAAAGTATTTTCTGAAACTCGGGCGCGGCCTTTGTCTGCTCTTGCTTTTCTTTTGAGAGCTTCTATGCCACCAGCCCTGAATTTTTCAATTAGTCGGCTGAGAGTTTTTCGATTGACGCCTGTTTCGGCGGCCCGACTCTTTTGGCTCTGTTGCAAATATTTCCCGGAAAAATTGAGACGAATTTTGAGACGTGTTTCTCTAAGCCGGTTTTCTGGCTATGCAGCCTCAAGTTCATCCATGAGCGATTTCCAAAACTCGCCGTAGGCATTTTGGCTATCTAATCCGAATTGTTTTTCGACTAGATACACTTCGCCCTTGATGCCTGGAAACAATTGCCAGACACGCATTTGCCCTTTGCGAAACATGCGCATGACCTCAAATCCTTTGATGGTGGCATAAGCAGTCTTCATTGACTTAAAGCCTCGGACTGGCTTGATGAGACGCTTAAGCTTGCCGTGATCTGCTTCCAGCCTGTTGTTCAGGTACTTGACCTGTCGGTGCACAAGGTCAACGTCACACCGCCCTTCGTCTTTCATCTCTTTGAGAGCCGCACCGTAAGCTGGATTCTTATCTGTATTGATCGTATCCGGTCTATCGTATGACTTTTGTTTTCTCAACGCCTTGCCGAGAAAACGCTTTGCCATAGCCGTGCTTCGCGTGTGTGACAAGAAGAAGTCCAACGTCCGGCCTTCTTTGTCTATTGCCCTGTAAAGGTATTTCCACACTCCTTTTACCTTGACGTAGGTTTCATCAATTTGCCAAGAAGTGGAGTAGGACGGGCGATAGTACCAGCGCAGGCGCTTTTCGATCTCAGGTGCGTAGTGCTGAACCCAGCGATATAACGTGGTGTGATCAACATCAACACCGCGTTCTTCCATCATCTCTTCGAGATCGCGATAGCTGATGCCATATCTGCAGTACCATCGCACGCACTGGAGAATGATCTCGCCCTGAAAATGACGCCACTTAAAGTCGCTCATAGCCTGCTCCTCATTTCGAGATTAAATCCAGGACGCCGAATCAATATTTCGTAGAATAACAGATATACGAACTAGCTGTGCCAAAAGAGAGACCATATGACTAGAGCCACCGCTAAAAAGTCCACCAGTTTCGCAGCGTCAAAACAGATTACGAAATCCGAAGCGGTCAAAAAAATTGTTCGTGTAGTTCGGCAGCACCGCCTTTCGTATGATGCCTTCATTGCCGTCTGTCAGCAAGTCCGTCTCAAGTTAAAGATGGAAAAGCCAAAGAAAGAGAGGAAGCTACCAGAGTTGTTGTCCCTGACCGAACTCAAGAAATTCTTTAAGACGGTGCAGAAGTGCGGCGACACCCAGCATGAGCTGATGCTGAAACTAATGCTCTATACGGCAGTGCGCGTTAGCGAGTTGGTGAACATCCGAGTCAGCGACGTTGACCTGGATGGCTGCAAGATCTTCATTGATAGCGGCAAGGGCAGCAAGGACCGGTACATTCTGTTTCCGACGGACTTTCGGCTTGCCCTGCAAACTTATATTGATTCCTACCCAAGCAACGACTTCCTTTTTGAGTCGAGGCTTAATCAGCCTTACACGCCAAGGCGAATCCAGCAGATCATGCGCAAGTATGCAGACAAGGCTGGTCTCACGCGCAGTGTGCACCCGCATCTATTGCGGCACCAGATGCTCACGTTCTTGACCGCGCAGGGACTCACTGACGCGAAGATACAGCTCATTTCCGGTCACGGAAACCGGAAAAGCCTTGAGCTTTACCAGCATCTTTCGCTTGCTGCAATCGAGGGCGACTACCAGAAAGCTGTCCGCAATTTGGAAATTTAGTCAGTTTTTGCAACAGAGCCATCATTAGCCATAATGAACGGCTCGTCAGTGGCAATCAATTCAGCGACAACTCCGACCGACTGCGGATCGGCCAAAACCTTGACCACTGTAATATGCGCCTGGGTGGCGGCTGCAAGTTGAATAGCCAAAGCTAGAGTTTTCTGACTCTCTTCGCGATTGGCAAATGCCACCATATAATGCAAGTTCAACTTCCAAAACTTCCAAAATCAATTTGCTCTATTCTTTCAGTAATTGACTAAGACAAAGTTAAGAACCCAGCCAGCAGCTTTAACGACGGTTCTGATAATAAATACTATGGTTCATTCGCCTTGGTCGTGGCTTGAAAGGCATACTGTGTCAAGGTTTTCAGAGGCTGAATTTTTAGTGGGTTCGCCGAAAAGTATCAAAAACAATTTTGGGGTAGCCCGAAACCGCCTGATCTCGGCAGTTTTCAGATTTATCAGTCATTTTCAGTCGGCGTGATCCTTGTCTTTTGAAAACAGGCTGAGCAGAGCACCGGTTTAGCTCCTGTTGGCTTAAAAGGCACTCGGGCAATCGCTCCGCAGTCGTCGCAGGGCACATCAGTACATTGTGCAGGGTCCTTGCCATCACGTTGCATCTTGCTATTTACTCGGCAATTTGGACAGCGCTTGGGCTCGTTCGACAAGTTTCTCGCCGCAAAAAATTCTTGCTCACCAGACGAAAAAACAAACGTCTGCTGACAGTCCCGGCATGAGAGTGTCTTATCTTCCAGTGCCATTTCTAGAAAAGTTTCCAGGTGTCCTTTTCATCATGCCTGAGAATCTCCGACCTGCCTAGTGGGCTCGCTCACGGAACCAATAATTTGCCATGATCCAGCCAAATCTTTTGGCTAGATTGAGATCAGTTAACGGAGGAGGCGATTCAGATGACACGGCTAGAAGGCTGGCAAAACTCAGAACAGAATGCGCCGGGCCGGCTGAATGGCGCAGATTTGAGCCGGTCCGTACAGAACTTTTTTCAGCCGATTACCGTTGATTTAAATTGCCGCGAAGACTTGCCGCTCGGGCTAAATATGGGCTCTGTGGCTGACCTCTACCAGTCGGCCGCTTATACTGGTGGAAGACTTTCCGCGAGTGTTTTTATGACGGATGAAGTAGAACAAAAACTAGACGCAACCAAGATCCAGCAACCATCAGACAAGCTGACGCCTCCAACCAGTATCCGGACGAAAGAAGATGAGGCGATCTGGGAAGCCATGCAGCAACCGCACAAATTGGGCAAACACGAATCTGCTACGCACATCGGCTTGTCTCTGGAAGTGATCGCCGAGATGCAGAAAAATGGGCAAGGCTCGAAACTGGAATTGTTTGACAGTGCCGCCGAAGGCGCACTAGCAGCACTTCAGAAGCCACAAACGGAACAGGTGTTAATCGCTTCGAACATCGCGCCGAATGTTCCGAACATTGAGCAAAAACAGCAATATCAGGATGTTCAGAGCGACAGTGAACGGCCAAAAGTTGCTCAATATGGTGACGGTTACATGCCATCGCCTACACTAGTACCCAGTCCTGAGCAGCTTGGCTTCACCAAAGAAAACACTGTGGCAATCATCCAAGCCGCTGGAAAATTACTTGGTTCTCTATCGGACTCCCAGCCTATTCGTGGCATTGAATCGCAATTAATGCAACGGGCACTATCAGAGAATCCGAACGCCTGGGAACATGCTGGTAGCTCGTTCAAACAGCTTGAGGGGTTGCCGGTCGGACTGATGAAAGCGTACATACGAAACGAACTGGCTTTCTATAACCAAGATGATTGGCGGGATGATCTCGCAGCATTAGCAGGACACCCACGCTCCGATACGGCGACACTAGGCATGAGTCAAATATCCATCAAAGGCGTTCGTGAGTTTGAGGAGCGTTATCCACAGTTCAAGCAGTTTTTAGAAGGCAAGGGATACAGCGGGCCAGCAGGACACGAAGCGAGAGCACTTCTAGATCCAACCTGCGTACCGATGATCGTTGCAGCAAAAACCGCTTCAGTGGTCGATGATCTCGAAAAACATCACGTTTCAGTGACACCAGAAACAGTGGCATACGCATACAATCCTGACGTATATTCTTATCCAGATGGTCATGGTAAGCAAGAATACAAAGCACTTTACCAAGGCGAAGTTTTGGCATCAAAGGCCCAACATTGGGATCAAAAAAAGGAATATTACGCAAACAACCCTGATGTAATTGCAGCATCGAAGCACATCAAGAATGTTTTGCAGTGCATGCAGGAGCTATAAATCTTTAGTTCTTTTACCAATGAAACCCACAAGCCAAGCCGCGAACGTGACTAGGATAGCTATGATTGCAGATGCAATTATGTTCCACGACCAAAAACAACTCCCGCCAAAAGCTTCTACTGCTTCCCATCCGTAGGGATCGTGAATCTGGTTTACATCTTTGCCAATGAAAAACCAGCTCGCTATTGCAAGATCCGCAATGACAAACACGGCTAAGTAGGTCCATATCCACCAAAAACGGCGGAACCAAGACCTTTGCGTCGGTGTTGTGGATGCTTCATTTTCTGCCATGAACATCAGTATAGAACCCTCTGCGCTAGTCAAGCTTTGTCAGTCCGGTATTCGGGGTCAGGTGCCGAAACCTGATGAAAACTAGCTTTCTTCAATCGCCTTTGATGAAAAGCCCATCACGAAAACACCAATAATAGCCAAACAAGCACCGTGCCAATCAAGCTGTAAAGAACTCCCCAGCCTACATAAGCAGATACGAAATCGGAATAATTTTGATATGTCTTGCCCCAGTCTCGACGCTCACTCAGAAAATATATTAGCGGTAACGGCGCTCCAATTAGTACGCCCAAAGGAAGGGCGATCAAAAAACTTTTGAGCCAAGTAGGAAGTTTTTTCTTTGCCATACCGTCCAGAGTCTGCGGGGCGCTATCGCTTAAACGGGTCCCGACATTTAAATGGTCAGAAACTACGCTAAGCCCGAAATCGTTGCTCCGCAAGCGCTTCGAGCTTAGTAATAAATCGGACCCACAGGGCTGTTGACCGAAGATGCTGTCAAGAAGATTTCGTCAACCAAATTGCCCTATAAATCTACAACGAGGCTGGAAACACTGATTAAATGGGCATTAATGTGTTGACAGAATCAGGGTTTTGTCAAGTCAGTGGCATCCTGTCAAGTAGCTTAGCGTAGTAAATTTCGTCATTCTGCGGTTGTCAAATACCTTAGCGTAGGTTTTGACCAAAAAGATGTCTGGACCCGAAATAGAAAACTTACATACTTGCCTGTCGCCAGAACAGTGGGATGAAGACGAGAATGACATTTGGAGCGCTTCTCAAAAGCCGAAGCTAGCCAAAATTCAAGAGTATGTGGAGGAGTTCCAGGTTTATGGAGAGCATAAAAAAGTGCGGGGTCTAAGCCGCCTGGACGTCCGGGTACCACCGCTCAAAGACTTTCTCAAGGTCTCCATTTAGAACTCGTGTACGGGTCTGCAACAGCAAGTGTGCCCCGGCCTGCGTCCATTGCATCTGTTGCCGTTTTGAGAACCGCTTATTGACGACGTAATTCACAGCCGATTCAGTAAAGCCGGTGGAAATCCGCTCACCCGCACGATAGCGCTCTCCATAGTTAACCAAAGAGCCTGCGTTGCGCTCAATGTAAGTTTTGAATTCGTCAACATATTCTTGAATCTTCTCAAGCTGCGGTTTTTTAGCATCGCTCCAAACATCGTCGCCGTTACAGAGATCTGGATCAAGGCAATCATATAGAGATTCAACCTCATCTAAGGCGCGACGCACGTTTCCATGCCATAAGTACCACTTAGCACTTTCGACATATTTTAAGGCTTCTTCGCGCACTTGCTGATTCATGGCCTTGATTCCAGTCGAACAATTTTTTAGAACGGTCAATCGCATCGTGATGTGGAACCAGTCCAGAATGTGCTCTGACTGCGGGTTCATGTAAAGCTGCAGGTCTTGTAGGTCTTCACCACCATCCGACAAAAATATCACTTGCTGGTTCATTTGCATGCCTTGACCATCCAAAACATCAAACAGGCGTCTTTTCGGCTTCTTGTCAAAAGTTTGAACAAAGCCAAAACACTTAGAATCGCCTTCATGAGGTATCGACTTCCCGACTATCACCTCAAACTGCCTTTTCTTGTCTGACCAGTCCCGAATATAGGTGCCATCAATGCCAACCGTAATCGGACCATCTGGATGGGGCAGCCTCGCCAATTGGCACTCAGACCCAGTGGCAAATATAGATTGCTCCTCGCCCATCTCGCTCTCCAATTTGCGCGCCACCTTGAGAGTGTGATTCCTCAAGGTAGCCGAATTTGTCGTTGCCGAAATCGGAAGTACATCCTTGAGTAGATTGGATGCCATTGTATAAGGGGCCAGCGAACCCCATTTCGCCTCCAGGTAGAGTAGCTCTGGAGCGGTATGTTCAGGCAGTAGCTCAGACAGCGGACTAAATGTTTTGGCTGTGCCATTGAAGCAGGAGCAATGAACCAACCTTGGGCTGCGCACGATCACGTTGCCAAAGAGGCTCCGAAAAGTGATGTTGCCGTAGTCCTTACAATGTCTATTCCTTCGGCATTTCGCACATGGCTTGACCTTGCTGGTGTATTCATCAAGTTGAGCACGAACAAGAACATCTTGAAGATTGGCCAGAAATCGTTTCGCGTCCTCCAGCTTCAGCCCCAGATTTCCCAAATGACAGTCATCTCTGTCGATCATCAGAATATCGGCAATATCTGGAACCGTGCCGTCTTCAGCGTCTCTAACCAGTTGTAATCTGAACTTCATTACTCCCTCCTCGTGCTCTCAGGGCTGCCTTCTTTCTCCGTAAATGCCTTGGCGAATAGCCGATTCAAGAAATTTCGAGAATAGATTTTTCCATCGTCTAAAATTCGATTGACCTTCTCTATATTCTTGTCTAGAAGCGCCTGAGCAAGGTCTGCCAATGGGCGAGTAATGATTTGATACTCATCGCTGAGGTATTCGTCCACCGTCAATTCTTCTGGCGCACCAGAGCGATTCCCTGCCACGCAATGCGGATAGAGCAGCCTGAGATCGAGCGGTAAAGACTTCTCCAAGCGAATCTCGATTTGCCATACGTCGAACATGCTCAGGAAGTTATACTCATACAAAAATCGCTCGTTCTGCCGTAATTTGAGTGCTGACAGTGGCTCAAGCTTGTCTCCGACACCGTCCAGAGTGCCATAGTTTTTGCCATGAAGCCGGAACGCATATAGATGCTCTCCCTCCCAGCCCATTGAAAGCTGGATGACTTCATGAAAGGCGGCCAAAGAACTATTACTGCGCAGAAGCACCCGGCGCCAAATCATCGGACTGATCCGGCGCACAAAATATTTGAACTGATACACCTGCTCTTCTGGAGCCACGGTCGGCACCTCTCGCCCTCGCTTGACAAGCTTATGGCTTTGGGTGTCATTGGCGTCGCAAAAACGATCGTATGTGATACATTACTTAAGATTGAGGCCCAAAAGCCTGAAGTATAGGAGGCTAAGATCTAGATCTGTTTCAAAAGTCGTCTCATTATCAAAATGTCAGGAGTCCCAAAATTTGATGAGTTATGAGACATGCTAGTTGGTTATGCTCGCGTTTCAACCAGCGGCCAGGACCTCAGCCTACAAACTGATGAACTAACAAAAGCTGGCTGTGAGCGAATCTTTGACGATGTGGTCGGTGGAAAAAAGGATGAGCGGCCCGGATTGGACGCCGCCATGGACTTCATACGAGAAGGTGACAGCTTGGTAATATGGCGCCTGGACCGGCTTGCACGCTCTCTAAAGAACCTAATAAAACTTGTCGGCAAGCTGGAAGAAAAAAATGTTGGACTGAAAAGCCTGAAGGAAAGCCTTGATACGACCACGCCCGGAGGCAAACTCGTTTTTCATGTATTCGGCGCGCTAGCGGAATTTGAAACTGAGGTTATTAGAGAGCGCACCAATGCCGGCCTTGAAGCAGCCCGCAGGCGTGGTCGGAAAGGTGGCCGCCCTTACAAGCTTGATGAGAAGGGCGTCGCAATGGCCAAACAACTACTCAAAGATCCTGATAGTAAAGTGACAGAGGTCAGTAAACTCCTCGGAGTTTCGCGAGCAACTCTCTATCGTTATGTGCCGGCGTCGGATCGCTCAAAATCTTGAGCCGGCGGTCAGACCCCGCGAGTCTGTAAAATATTTTGTGTCAAAGGTCAGAGCCAAACCGCTCAACTAGAAAGGACCTGACAATGACATCAACGAAACCGAACGATATGAATAGCATGCTTGATCGATATATCAAGCAACATATG
>Ga0163148_10003815_pt1 | contig 16270 bp, 9 predicted proteins | sample OliLakLV19MP7P2_FD_148606 | JGI IMG/M metagenome (GOLD analysis project Ga0163148, IMG submission 148606) | Freshwater microbial mat bacterial communities from Lake Vanda, McMurdo Dry Valleys, Antarctica- Oligotrophic Lake LV.19.MP7.P2 | ecosystem: Environmental > Aquatic > Freshwater > Lake >...
GGATGGTGGACGGGCGCCGCGCGTTCGGCGGATGCCGCCCGTCAGGTGGAAGCCGCGCTCACGGCGCGCGCGGGCCGCCGGCCGAACCGTGGCGCGGCCCGGGGGCGGCGCGCACGGGATCGGCATGAACCGGTTCGATGTCGGCGGGCGCCACGTTGGCGACCAGTCGCAGACGCGGCAGGCTGGAGGGAAGCGGCCACCACCACTCGCCCGGCAGGTCGACCTGGGCCGGCGGCAGGGCGGCCAGAGCCATGACCACCGGCGACTCGGGCTGGTCGCTGTCGCTGGGGCGCTCGACGGCGAAGCGCGGCCCGCCGAGGGCGGACAGCAGCAGCGCCAGAAGCGCGCACGGCAAGCGCAGGAGCGGAGGCATGGGCGCGCGAGTCTGCGACCCCCTCCAGCGGTGGCAAGTGGGATGGATGCTGCGCGCGGTGTCAGCCGTTGTGCAACGGCGGCCAGCGGCCAGGCACCGGCGCGTCATGCATGGATGAGAAGTCTGTCGGGGATAGCGAGCGTCGCGCTGGCTCGGTCTCGGACGACATCTCCTCGTTTGGTGAAACGACCAGGGAGCGGTGCTACCTTGGGCCGTTTCTCCGCCTTTGATCAGGCATCCGATCCGCGTCGCCATCCTCGCTCGCTATCCCCGACAGGCTCCTAGGCTCGCTGGTCGATGCTCGCGCGCGCCCTCGCCCTCGCCATCGTCGCCGCCACCGCCCTTGGGCTGCCCGCGGCCGAGATCAGCGTCGGCCCCGGTCGCGGCCTGACCCGTATCGAGGACGCCATCCCCCTCGCCAAGCCGGGTGACACCGTCGTCGTCCACGCCCGCGCTGACGGACAGCCCTACCCCCGCACCGCCCTGCGTCTGCTCTTGCCTCAGCTGACGCTGCGCGGGGTACCCGACAGTTCGGGCCAGCGCCCGGTGCTCGATGGCGCCGGCGTCCCCTTCGCCTCCGGCGACCTGCCACGAGCGATCGTCGAGATCGGCCCCGAGGCCGAAGGCGCCTCGGTGCGGGGCTTCCGCTTGACCGGCGCCCGCGCAAGCGACCAGACCGCTGCCGGCGTCCGCGTCGACGGCGCCGATCGAGTCATCATCGAGGATTGCGAGATCACCGCCTGCGACGTCGGCGTGCTCAGCGTGGGCGCCGCCGACACCGCGCGCGACCTGCTGATCAGCGACTGCGAGATCCATCGCAACGCCAGCGACAACGTCGTGCTCGGCGGGGGCGGTGGCCGCATCGTCGGCTGCGCCATCCACCACGCGATCGCCGGCCGCAACCTGGTCAGCCGCGCGCACCGGACGGTGATCGAGGCGTCCTGGCTGCACAATGCCGCCGCCGCCGAGATCGATCTGCTCGACGACGCTGGCGTCAGCGATCGCGCGGGCGGCCTGATGCTGGTGCTCGGCTGCGTGCTGGCCAAGCGGGCGGATTGCCCGGGCGAGCGTGCGGTCATCCGCTGCGGCCAGGATCGCGGCGGCGACCGCGTCGGCACGCTCTTTCTCGCCCATACGACGGTGATCACCACCTACCAGGCGCCGGTGGTCGAACTGTCGGCCCCGGGCGCCAAGGCGTCATTCGCCAACTGCATCGTCGCCGATCCCAGCGGCGGCGGTCCTGGCCGGATGCTCTTGGCGCGGCGTGGCGGCGAACCGGCCGAGCCGGCCTGGGCTGGCGGACTCTGGCTGGCCCATGGCTACGCCGCGCCGCGCCGCGCAAGCGGTGTGACCATCGGCGCCTTCCGCGAGGTGCCGCCGTTCGTCGACCTCGGCGCCGGCGACCTGCGTCTGGCGGCAGGCACCGGCATGCCGTACGTCGACGCCGCCCTGCCCTTGGCGCAGCTTCCCCTCCCGGTCAGCGCGCTCCCTCCAGAACACTCCCTGCGCCGGCATCCGCCCTATCTGCTGGGTTTCAGGGCCGGCCGCGCCGAGGTCCGCGCCGTGATCGGCGAAGGTCTCGACCTCGGCGCCTTCGAGGCCCAGGGGCCTTAATCCGCCTCGACCGAGGCCGGCCGCAACCGGTCTGCCAGGCGCAATCCATCGCGTGGGGGCAGCACCGCCGATGTCGTTGTTGAAGAACGCCCACGCGCGCGCGCCGTCACGGCGCATGCGCTACAACCAGGCGGCGTGGCGGTCGAGTTCGTGATCCGGGTACGATCCGGCAGCCGATGAGCAGTGCCTGATCGCGAAGGATACCCCTCCTACCACGTCCCGGCGGGGCGACGCAGCGGGCACGGTGATGGCGCACAACGATTGGCTCGCGGTCCAGGCTCGTTGCCGTGCGCCTCCCATGTCATGGAACGCCTCGCATCGCATCACGATCGCATCCCCCGCTGGAGGCGAATCCCAGCAGTGGCTGACTCCTTACAACCAGGGCGGCACGGTCGGCGTCACCGAGGACGACTTCCGTCGGCAGCGCACGCGACCTGGCGCTGGCGCGCGGAGGATGACAGCTGGTGGCATCTGGGCCGGCCCATTCCGCCCACGCGGCGCGCCGGACTCAGCGTCGAACCGACGGTGAGCGACGAAGCCAAGCCATCGACCCTGCGCACCTCCGTGGCGGGCCGGGCACGGCGTCATCGCCTCGCAGCGACCCGGGTGCCACCGGTCGGCTGACGAGAGCGACCCCCTTTCCTGGGATGGTGCGTGGCTGACGGCGGGCGACCCCGACGGCTGCGGGCGCCGATTCTACTTCTTCGGGTTGGCATCCTTGACCGGCGCCTCGGGCTTGGCCTCGACCTTGGGCGGGGCTTCAGGATCGGGTCCGAGACCATCGAGTTCGATTTTGGCGAGGTCGCGCGCCTGGATCGCGCTCGACGAGCCGGCGGCCGCGCCGAGCAAGAGGCGGGCGGTACGCTCCTGGTCCTTGGCGAAGAGCTGCGCCGCCTCATCGCTGGGTGGCGTGGCGCGGGCGGCCTTGACCTCCTCGGCGAGAAGGCTGCCGGCGAGGTAGCGCACTTCGCACTTCTGGTCGGCCGAGCCGTAGGGCAGGGCGTCGATGCGCAGCAGCGTCGCCAACGCGCTGGGCTTGTCCTCGTCGAGCTGGAGCTTGGCGAAGCCGAGTGCGAGCGCGATTTTTTCAGCCGGATCGAGGTCGGCCTCGAGCAGCCGTTGATACTGGATCTTGGCGTCGCGCGGCAGCTTGAGCTGGCGCAAGGCATCGGCGTAGAAGATGCCGAACTGGAGGAAGGCATCGGTATCGTCGCGCTGATTGAAGTTGGCGAGGTTGCCTTCCTTCTTGAGCACGTCGGCGGCGCCGGCATTGAAGGCCAGCGCTGCCCGGATGGCGTGGCTGCGCAGATCGGCAGCCGCATTGTGGCTGTCCTTGGCGATCTTCTCGAGCTCGGTGGCGATGGTGGTGGCCTCGGCGTCCTTCTTGGCACGGGCCAGGGCGAATCCCTGGCGGTACTTGGCATCGACGGACAGACGGTGTCCGGGGCGCACCGATCCGGCGCGCGCGAAGGACTCCGCGGCCTTGTCCCATTGGCCAAGCAATTCCCAGCAGGCACCCTCTTGGTAGGCACCGTAGATCTTTTGCCATTCCTTGGCGCCGGTCACGGCGACCGCATTGAAGAGGTCGGCCGCGGCACCGTAATTGCCCGCATCGCGCGCCTCGACCGCCTTCGGCCAGTGGCCATCGCGCATCTCGGCGTATTCCCACGAGCGCAGCTCGTTCAGGCGGTACGACTTGGGCTCCTTGTCGGTCATCGTGTTGCGGTACAACAGCTTGCCGTCGGCGGTCTCGGTCTCGATGAAGCACATCTTCTTCTGGTCGCCCACCTTGAGCACGACCAGATCCTTGGCCTCGCTGGCGCTTGCACTGGCGGTGGCGAGGAACCAGGCGGCGAGGAGGGCGAGGAGGGCGAGGAGAGGGCGAAGGGACATGCGGGCTCCAGCGACGGTCGGATGGGCGGGGCTGATCAGCGCGGCGATCACAAGGCGTTGAGGCAGGCGCGGTACTCCGCCGCCTCCGGGGCGAGCGAGGGATCCTTTTCAAACTTGGCGATGATGGCCAGGGCGAGCTTCTTGGCGCCCTGCTTGTCACCGCCCGAGATGGCACCGCCCATCAGGGCATGGTCGATCGCCGATTGCAGATCAGCGGGCTTGGCGCTTTCGCTCAGCGCCTTGGCCAGGGCGAGGTGCGCGCGCGAGCGGCCCGATCCGGTCGTCGCGCCATAGCACAGCTTGGCGAAGATCTCGTTGGCACCGCTGGCGTTGCCGGCGGCGAGCAGGTCGCCGGCGAGCTGAAAGCCGATCGAGTCATAGGTCGGCTCGCTTTCGGCCTGGGCCTGGCGCGGCGCCTTCGACCAGATGGTCTGCAGCTCCTTGGCGGCATCGGCCGGCTTCTTATCGCTGCGCAGCAGTTCGGCCCGCGCCACCCCCCCGCGCACCGGATCGAGTTTGGCGAGCGCCGCGATCGCGGCATCGACCGGGCCACGGTCGCCCTTTTCCAGGAGGATGGCGACCTTGATGGCGTAAGCGCGCGGCAGCAGCACGCTGCGCGGCGCCTTGGCTTCGAGGTCGGCGACGGCCTTGAGCACCTCGTCCGGCTTGCGCGCGAGGCGCAGGGCCTCGGCGGCGGCGAGCAGGGCTTCCTCGCGCACGCGGAACGTCGCGCCGCTGACCGCGGCCATAAGGAAACCGCTGGCGGCCTTGTCGTATTCCTTGCGCGCCATGGCGCCGCGGCTCTTCGAGTAATCGAGGTCGTTGATCTCGTTCTGGTAGATCACCGCGCGGATCTTGGCGCGGGTCAGGCTGGTGGTCACTTCGCCATTACCGGCCCCGAGCGTGAACTCGACCCCGTCGATGGTCTCGGCCACCACCCCGCCGACGATCTCGCGGCCGTCGGCGGCGATGATGGTCGCCGGCTCGGGCAGGTCGGCGGCCACCGCCAGGCTAGCGGCAAGGGCGAGGAACAGCGTGGCGAACAGCTTCATGGGCGACCTCACTTGGCACCGCCGGCGGGAGCCGGAGCGGTTGCGGGGGGGGCGGCGGGCGCCGGCGCGGCGGCTTCACCGACGGCGGTGATGATCGAGGTATCCTCGCCATCGATCTCGGCCGCGGTCACCTGCATCGCGGGTGCGCCGCTGTCGACGAAGATGGTCAGGTCCTTGCCGTCGGCGGTCACGACCTCGGTGCCGAACGGCAGCTCGACCCCGGTGCCCTCGAACAGCGCGAGGTAACGCCTGGCGATGTCGACCGCCGACTGGTTGCGCGCGCGGCGCACGCGCGGGTCGTCGCCCTTGCGCACGGGATCGATGAGATCGTCGCGTGGCGTCGAACGGTTCTTCACCGTGTACTCGAGCTGATTCTTGATCGCCTTCGCCTCGTTCGAGCCGAGCGCCTTCGACAGCTCGAGCACCTGCAGCCACGAAAGCCAGAAGTTGTCGCGCTGCTGCGGTTGACCCTCGAAGATCACCAGATTCTTGCCGGCGACGACGCGCGCGCCCTTGATCTGCACGTCGGTGACGCTGGCGCGGTCGCTGCGCAGCGCCTGCAGCACACCCTCGACGAAACCGGCGGAGTACGCCGGGTTGAGCGGATCGTATTCGGCGTACAGCTTGCGATAGAGCTCGACCGCCTTGCCGGCCTCGCCGCTTTCGCGGTAGAATTGCGCCAGGTTGCTGTCGATTGAGATGCCGAAGGCGAGATTGGCGGCGAGGCCGCGCAGTTGATCGCAGGTGTCGGTCATCCTCTTCTTGCCCTCGGAATCGAGGTAGCCGGCGCTGGTGACCAGCGCCTTGAGCGCATCGATCTTGGTCATCGCCTTGGCGAAGTTGCGCTGCTCACCCTTGCCCTGCACGCCTTCGCTGCCGTGCGCGATGAGATCCTGGTTGTAACCGGCAGGGTCGGTGAGCAGGTCGATGATCTCGTCCCAACCCTTGCGGAATTCCTGACGCGCGGTGAGCACGGCGGCGAACGGCGCGAGGGTCGTCGCCGGATCGGCGCGGTAGCCCTTGACTAGGTCATCCTCGTCGAGGCGCGCCTTGTACATCTCGAAGAGGCGCACGGCGCGCGCCTTCTCGTCGATGTCCCACAACGTCTGCGCCACGGCGAGGATGGTCGTGGGCGTGGACCTGTCGTTCAGCTTGGGCTCGAGGAAGTCGGCGAAGTAGCGCTTCGATTCCTCGAGCACCTTGGCGACCGGCGCGCCGCCTGATTTCTGGCGCACCAGTTGATCGGCCTGGGCGCTGACGATCTGCGCCACCTGGGCTAAGCGTTCAGGCCCCGACTTGAGCGGCGTCAGATCGCCGCGGTACCCTTTCATCTGCTTGCTGAAGTCGGCCATGGCGACGGCGTACATCGCCCATGCCGCGACCAGCTTGTCGGGTTCGATCGGCTTGGCTTTGTCGACCTTGGGATCGACGATGCCGGACAGCGCGAGGTGGGACTCGCTCACCGCCTGGGCCAGGAAGCGCAGCATCGTCGCGCGTAGATCGAGATCGGCCGGCGGCTTGAGCCAGAAGGCGTGACCCAGGTCCTTGGTGATGACCTCTTCGTAGCGCTTGCCCTTGATCTTGGCGCGCACCTGGGCCGAGCCGATGGTGATCAGGGTCGACTGCAGTTCCTTCTTGCGCTCGGGGGTCAAACCCGGCTTCTTGAGCTGATCATCGACGTAGGCAGCGAGCTTGCCGATGCTCTCCTCGAGCTCCTTGCTGACATTGGCGAGCTTGGTCTGGTCGGCGGCGGCCTTGCTGGCGTCGAGCTTCTCGATCCACGCCTGACGGGCGCGGATGATCAGGCCAGCGGCCTTGAGGTAGGCATCCGGGTATTTCTTGGCGTAGGCCTTGGCTGCCTCGATGCATCCGGCGTAATCGCCGTCGTTGGAGAGGCCGAGCACGAGCTGCCACTCGAGTCCCGGCCCGACCATCTCAGGATCGACCAGCTTGGCCAGCTCGATGGTGTCGTCGTACATCCGCTTGTTGGCAGGCGTCCGCGCCTTGCCGTAGAGCGACGACGCATAACCGAGCGCGTCCGAGACCAGGTTCTTGACCTGTTCGCCCGACCTGGTCCAGGTCTTGCCGTCCTTCTCTTTCCAGCGCGCGAGCAGCGTCTTGTCGCCGATGCGCACGCTGACCAGGCGCAGCCCTTCCTGCGCCGCCGCGGCCGCGTGATAGGCCATGCCGAGACGGGACAGCGAGCGTGCGTAGGAACGATAGATGGCCGGGCCGCTGTCCGCGAACTGGTGGGCGAAGGTGCGGGTATTGAGCCCCAACACGCCATCGCGCAGGCCGACCGCGGCGTTGAGGTAGTACTCGCGCTGCTGCCTGGAATTGGCATTTTCAGCCTCGCTGAGCAACGCGCGACCGATGGTGAGCGCGCTGCTCGGGTCGGCGGGCAACGGGTCCTTGCCCCAGGCGTTCTCGCCGCTGCGCGCGACACCGTCCGTGGGAGCGAACCATTGCCCGGCCTGGAAGGAGAGCGGATTGCGCGAGCCGCGCACCTCGGCGAACAGCCCAGTGGCCGACGCGTTGTCGCCCTTGGCGCGATGGAGGCGCCCGGCAAGGATGTAGATCTGGCCGATCGCCGCCGCGCGTTCGGCGTCGAGCTTGTCGTTGCTGAGGGCGAACTCGCGGCCCTCCTTGGCGCGATTCTTGAAATCGGTGAAGTTGGCGATGCCGCGCGCGTACGACGCTGCGCTGGCCTGCTCAAGCTGCCAGCGCAGCAGATTGCCCCAGGCCGTCGCCTGGAGCGTGCGCACGGCGTCGCGTACGCCGGCCGGGAACTGTTCGACCTCGAGATCGCAGACCTTGAGCAGCGAAGCCTCGGCTTCGGCGGCGGTGTAGCCCGTCACCTTCTGACGCACGCCCTCGGCGTTGACGATGGCGCAGAACATCAGCAGCTGCGGATGCTGATCCGCCCACTGGAATTCCCACTCGCTGAGTGGCTCCCTGACCTCCTTGCAGAAGGCGGCCAGCGACGCATGGATCGGCGCGGGGTCGATGCCGAAATCGGCGCCGCGGCTGGCGGCTTCACGCAAGGCCATATGGGCGAAATAGAAGGGCTTGAGCGCCTCGATGCGCAGCAGCACCGCGCTCTGATTGATCTCGCGGAACTTGGTGGCGTCCCTCTTCTCATCCAGTTCCCACAGCTTGTCCTCGGCCGCCTTGTGCGCCGCGACGGCGGCGAAGGCGACCTTGTAGTCCTTGACGTAGAGATCGTTCAGCTTGGCGAAGGTGCGCCCGAGCGCGGCGGTCTTCTCCTCGGTTGGCGGCACCAGCGGCTTGGGCGCGTCAGGATCGAGGATGCGACGCGACTCGTTGAGCAGCTTGACGATCTGCGCCACGCCGCCCTGGTTGCCGAGGATCTCCTGCACGATCTTGGGCGTGCCGGCGTCGGCCTTGGGCTCTGGCTTGCCGTCGAAGGCGACGCCGTAGGCGATCTCCAGCGCCTGCTTGAGCGACGGCGAGGTGTCGGTGTAGCCGGCCTTGGCCCACGCTTCGATCTGGCGCCGGGCGGGGGTCTTGGCGCCGAGGTCGATGAGCGCGCGGATCGCGCGCGCATGTTCGTCACGCTCCGCCTCGCTGGAGGCGACCGCCGCCTGGAGATGCCCGACCAACGGCGCGAAGCCGAGGGCCAGGGCGAGCAGCGTGGGAGAGCAGCGGTTCAGCATACGGTGATCCCTTCGCCGTGTTGAACGCGGGCGGATGGCACCCCGTTCAATCCGACAGGCAGGGTGGCCACCTTAGGCCGGGCAAGCCCCGGTCGCCTGCCACTCCGGGGTCGGGGCCGTGGGTGTAACTTACTGTGGCCAGTGACCCTTCGGATTCCCGATCGCGCTCGAGCCCAGCCCGCGAAGCGGCCGGCCTAGGAGCCTGTCGGGGCCTCTCGCCTGACATCACCAGCGTCAGCCGGTGCTGGACGGCCCACACCCGGGCCGAGGATCCCGGCCCATGCTGCGCTTCCGCGTCCCCGCCTCGACCACCAACCTCGGCCACGGCTTCGACTGCCTAGGCATCGCCCTCGACTGCCACAACACCATCAGCGTCGAACCCGGCGGCGACGCGGTCACCGCCCCGGACGCCGCCGACGCCGGCCTGGTGACCATGGCCGGTCGCGTGCGCGACGCCTGCGCCGCCGCCTGGCGGGTGGCGCTGCCCGGCTTCGCCGTGCGCGTCACCGGCGACGTGCCCATCGCGCGCGGCATGGGTTCGTCATCGACCATCCTGCTTGGCGTCGCTGCCGCCTGTCAGCAGATGGCTGGACGGCCCTTCGCCCGCGCCGAACTGATCCCCATCTGCGCCGCGCTCGAAGGCCACCCGGACAATGTCACCGCGGCCTGCCTGGGCGGGTTCACCGTGGTCGGGGCGGCGCCCGAGGGGTTGCGCTTCGCGCGGTTCGCGGTGCCGGCGCACTTGGTGGCGGTCATCGCCATTCCGCCGTTCGAGGTCAAGACCAGCGAGGCGCGGCGGATCCTGCCGGCAACGCTATCGCGCGCCGAGGCGGTGTTGGGCCTGCAGCGCACGGCGCTGATCACCGCGGCCCTGGCCGCCGGCGAGACCGGGGCTCTGCGCGGCCTGTTCGACGACGCCTGGCACGAAGGCCACCGCGCGGCGCTCAACCCGGGACTGGCCGAGGCGCGGGCGGCGGCGCGCGAGGCTGGCGCGATCGGGACCATCCTCTCGGGCAGCGGCAGCACGGTGCTGAGCTTTGTCGAGCGCGACCATGCGGGCACGGTGGCGGGCGCGCTGCGTGGCAGCTACGCCGCGGACGGGGCCGACGCGGCGGTGCGCGTGCTCGACTTCGATGCGGTTGGGCTCAGCGAGGTGGCGCGGGGGCCAGGCCTGGCGACCTGATCAGTGCGGACTGGCCCGCCGCCATGCGCGCCAGGTGATGGATACGCACGAGGTGCAGATAGAGATCGACGCCCGACTCCGACATCTTTTCGATGTGCCCCGTTCTGATGCCGTGGAGCGCCTCGGGATACCACTGGTGCAGCAGGGGCATGACCGCGGCGGCGGCGGCGGCGGTTCGCGTCTTTGCCAGCGTCGGCACAATCTGCCTCGGTACGAAACGCAGACCGACTTCCAGGATGGGAGCGGCATCCGCGATCCAGGGCAACGATCCCGGCGGCGCCTCGGTGAGCACGTCGAGCACGAGCAGCGTCACGCCGGGGATGTCGCCATACCGCCGGCAGAGGTTCCAGAGTGGCCGCTCGATCTCCTGCCAGGCTGCCCCGTTAGCGATCGACCAGGTGATCGACGCGTAGAGGTCCGCCGCCGCCTCCATGGTCAGCGGCTCGCGCGAGAGATCAGGCACCGGCAGACCAGGTTTCCCGGACAGATAAAGCAAGCGCACTTGCACATCCTCCGGGATCAGGGGTTGGATATGCGGGTGGCGTTTGACGAGTGCGAGCAACGGCTCGTACGCGGTCTTGTTGAAGGCCGAGAGGCGCAACAGGCGGAGCAAAGCCGCCGCGACGATCTCGGGCTCGTTGCAATCGACCAACAGGGAGGGGTCCTGCGCAGCGAGCACCGCGGTCCAACCGGTTCGTCGTACGACCTCGTTCACCACCACCCGGCGATCGTCGACCTCGAGCTGGGGATCCGATCCCGTGAGGATCTGCAGACCAGCCGCACTGACGGTTTGCGCGTTCAGGCACTGCTGCAGACTCTGGTAGCGAACCGATGGATAGGCCTCGCGGTGCAGCACCGCCGGATAGATCGCACGCGTTGCTCCCCAGCAACTCACCAGCACCAGCGGCCACTGGAGGAAGCGGAGCGCTGGAAACCAGCCGGCGCCAGGATTCGCGCTTCGTATCGGAGCCGACCAGAGGAGTCCGAAAACAGCCGCAAGCCATGCCTGCCCGATCTCGGTCCCATACACATTGTCCGTCATCGCATGCACGCCGATGGCCGCACCCAAAGCGCCGAAGGCATAACGCGCGCGCCGGTCGGAAAGACTGCGCAGGCGCAGCGCGCTGAGGACAAGAATCGCCAAAACCACAGCCAACGCCGGGATTCCGCCATCGAGTAGGATATCGAGCGGTTCGTTATGGATGTGGTAGCCCCATGTACCGGTCGCGGTCAGATGACGCGCATGTTCGCCCTGGACTTCAACCAGGTGCTTCGCCCCGTAATGACCGAAACCAAAGGGAAACGAGGCGACGACGCCATCAAAGCCAGCGCGATAGAGCGCCACGCGTTCTTGGCGGAGACTCGGCACCGTGACGGTGACGAGCGCGATCAGGCGTGGTGCGGCCAGGAGGAGCGGCAGCGCAACGAACAAGAGACCAAGCGGGCGACGCCACGCGAGGAGCCGCATGGCAACGATCGTGAAAATGGCCGCCGCCATGGCGAGCGGTACCCCACGGCGTTCGGTACCGATGGCGATCGCCATGAGGGCCCCCATACCGATCGCCGCGAGAATCCATGAACCCCACGCGGCACGCTCCTTCCCGTGCGAACTGGCGAGCCAGACACACCAGGCGATGAGCGACGGACCAGCCGTGTTGGCGATGATGTTGATGTGGCCAAAGCCGAAACTACGGGTGTCGCCAGGGGCGAAGCACCCATTGGCAAGGTTCACTGCCAGGGCGCCAGCTACGGCTACGGCCGCTGATGCGCCAAAGGCACGCATGGCGAGGGTGGAACAGGGGCGCGTGGCGAGGATGAGGATAAATGCGGACAGGTAGGCGCAGCGCTCGGCCACGCGCCACCAACCGCTGGGGAAAGCCTGCGGTAAGACGGCCTGGAGTGTAGCCATCCACGCCACCCAGCTCAGGAAGAGAACGACGACGACCTGCTGGCCTCGATCGAGACGCGCTGGCGATGGCGTCGCCACCAACCATCCCAGTGGGGCAAGTACGAGCCAGAGGACGGTGGCGTCCACTGGCTCCCACCGGTTGGCCAGATACGCGACACAGTAGATCAGCATGCACATCAGCAACGGCGCGAACGCCAATTGCGTCCAGCAGGATAATGGCGGCACGTTCTGATCGGTAAGCAGAGAGGTCACGAGATCGCTTCAAAAAAGAAACCGGGGTGGAATACCACCCCGGTTCCCAGGTTCGTGCTGAAGGAAGCTCAGCGGCGGTACGGCGACCAGAGACCACCGGTGCTGCTCGAGGACGAGCCATCGGCGCCGAAGGGGCAGGTACCCGCGCCGAGTTCGGTGACTGCGGCGTTGGCCAGGCCCGGCGAGGTGGCGACCACCTGACCACCGGCATTGATTGCGAAGCGACGACGACCGACGGAACCGCCCGCCAGGTCAACCGGCCAGCACGCCACCACGAAGGCGCTCTCATAGCGGGAGTCGCACGAATAGATGTAGCTGCTATTCTGAACGACGCCGTCAGTGCCATTCCACGTGGCCGGCAGCATGCTGAGGGCGAGGTCAGGAATGGCATCTGTGGCGCTAGCGGCGGCGGTGGTACCAGCCATGTACCGAAGATCGGTCGCGTAATCGCCGATGCCGTTCCCGCCGGCGACGGCAGCCGAAGGGCCGCCGAGGTCGACGTAGCTACCCGACTGGAACGTGACCTGGGCCGGGTGGATACCCGACTTCAGCGACGAGGCGGCAGCAGCCTCGTTCGAGCTGATGCGGCTCTCGAGCAGGTTGGGGATCGCGATGGCGGCGATGATGGCGATGATCGCGATGACGATCATCAGCTCGATGAGGGTGAAGGCTTGACGCATGGGGAAGCTCCTGGCGTGGGCGGTGATGGTGCGGGTTGCTGAGGATCACACTGCACCGGTCGTGCCAGTACACCGGTTACGGTCAAAAATATACTTTTATGGCATGAATCGATGCGAAAAGGCTCACCACGGCCGAAAGACCAGGCCAACTCGCCCGTATCTTAGAGTGACCAATCCGCGCAGTGACGATTCTTGTCAGCGGTTACTGACGGGGTCCGTCATCGCACGGCCGGGGGAACTCACTCGCCGCCTTCGGGTCCAGGCGCCCTTGGCCTGGACCGCTGCGATGGGCTCAGTCCGCCCCCGCCTTGGCCGCGACCTCGAATAGCTTCTCGACATCGCCGGCTTCCAGGGCGCGGGCAAGCCCTTCCAGCGCCAGGTCGCCGACCAGCCGGCGCTTTTCGGCCTGCAGGCGCAGGACGCGCTCCTCGATCGAGTCGACGGTGACGATGCGGTAGACCATCACCGGCTTGTCCTGGCCGATGCGGTAGGCGCGGTCGGCGGCCTGATCTTCTGCCGCAGGGTTCCACCATGGGTCGAGGATGATGACGTAGTCGGCCGCGGTCAGGTTGAGGCCGACGCCGCCAGCCTTGAGCGAGATGAGGAAGAGCGGATCGGTCCCGTTCTGGAACGCCTTCACCTTCGCGCCGCGGTCGCGCGTGCGGCCGTCGAGGTACTGATACGTGTACTTGCGCTCTTCCAGCTTCTGCTGGATCACGGCCAAGAACTTGGTGAACGACGAGAACACCAGCGCGCGGTGGCCTTCGCTGATCAGTTCATCGACCAGATCCATGAACAGCTCGACCTTGCACGAGTCGACGTGCGGCGCGCCGACCAGGGCCGGGGCGCACGCCGCCTGACGCAGGCGGGTGATGGCGGCGAGGATGGAGACGCGTGAACGTTCCAGGCCTTTGGAGCCGAGCAGGTCCATGACCCCGACGCGCTCCTTCTCGAGCAGCTCGCGATAGAACAGGTCCTGCTCGTCTGACATCTTGGCATGCAGCAGCACTTCGGTCTTGGGCGGCAGCTCGGTGGCGACTTCGCTCTTGATGCGGCGCAGCACGAACGGCGCGACGCGGTCGCGCAGGCGGTGGATGGCGTCGGGATCGTCCTGCAGGGTCTCTTTGAGCGTCTTGCGACGGCCGAGGAAGCCCGGCATGAGGAAGTGGAAGATCGGCCAGAGGTCTTCTGCGCAGTTCTGCACCGGGGTGCCCGACAGGCAGATGCGCCGGCGCGCCTGCAATTTCAGCGCGGCGCGCGTGGTCTTCGCCTCGGGATTGCGGATGACGTGCGCTTCGTCGAGGATCACCGTCGAGTATTCGATCTCGGAGAGAAGCTTGATGTCGCGCTGCAGGATGTTGTAGCTGGTCAGCAGCAGACCGCCCTTGGGCAGCTTCTCAGCGGTCTTCACCCGATCGAGACCGAGGTGCGCGTGCACCGCCAGGTCGGGCACGAACTTCTGGCATTCGTCGACCCAGTTGTCGACCACCGAACGCGGCGCGATGACCAGATGCACACCAGGATCTTCGAGGTGGCGATGCTTGATGAACGCCAGCGATTGCAGGGTCTTGCCCAGGCCCATGTCGTCGGCGAGTACGCCGCCGAGGCCGCGGTTGGAGAGGAAGACCATCCACTCGAAGCCGGCCTGCTGATATTCGCGCAGGGTGGCGTTGATGTTCTTCGGCAGCGGTACCGACGGGATCGAGGCGCCGCCCTTGGCCAGGCTGGCGAGGTCGACGGTTTGCGCGTCGAGCTCCATCTTGCCGCCGGATTCGGCGAGGCCGACCGCCATCGCCGCGGCGTGGCGCGGCACGCGCACCTTGCCGTTCACTTCCTTGAGGCCGCCGAATTCGATCAGGGTGCGATAGCGGTTGAGCCACTCGTCGTTGATGCGCGCGCGCAGACCGTCCTTGAAGACCATGACGTTCTGGCCACGCGCCGCGTTCTTGAGCAGTTCTTTGATCGGCACGCTGCGCCCGTCGACGGCGGCGTCGATCTCGAGCTCGAGGTAATCCTTGTGGGCGATGACCTTGGCGGTGGTGACGATGTCGGCGGGCGGGCGGCCGCGGTGGAGCCTGTCCTGGCCGCGGATGTCCCAGCCCTGCAGGTTGGGGATGACCTGGGCGAGGAAGCGGTCGGCGGCATCGCCGTCGGCGACGAAGCCGAAAGCGCCACGCCGCTGCACCAGGGCGCCGCGCTTGATGAATTCGTTGCAGCGCTGGAATTCGAGATCGCGATCGCGCTCGCACTTCAGCACCGAGCCGTCCTTGGCCTCGGCGACGATGAGGCCGATGCGCTCGAGCGGATCGATCTCGGGCAGGTCGTCGTGGTACTTGAACTTGACGTTGCCGCACAGGCGCGAGTCGACCTCCCACATTTCCAGGATCGGCTGCGGCCGGCCGCGCACCTGCTTGGCGCGATCGGCCTGCGGCGGGACCTGGCCGGCGTGCGCCAGCACGCTGCGCCAGGGATCGCGCACGAGCAGTTCCTTGAGCACGGTGATCGGGCCGTTCATGAGCGGATCGAGGTGCTCGGCCGGGCCGGTCCATTCGAGCGGAATGACGCGGCCACGGAAGACCAGGTTCGGGCCGGGCAGGCACCACACGTTGGCGACCGCGGCGCCGCCCACCTCGAGGTAGAGGCGGACGTGCTCGCCTTTGTCCTCCATCATCAGGCGCGGGCTGCGCGGCATGCCTTCGATGACGCAGGGATAGCCCTGGCCGTCGATGATCATCTGCGGCGGCGGATGGATGCCGCGCACCTGCTGCAGCGCGCGCTGGATCGAATCGACCTCGTGCAGCGGCTCGCCGCGAATGCCGACCGCACCCTCGACGATGAGCGTGCGCGTGCGTTTGCAGCCGAGCAGAAGGCGGCCGAGGGTCAGTACCACCTGTCCAGTGGAACGCGCCGGGCGGGCGGTCGTGGGGTCGGCGGCAGCGGGCTCAGCGGAGTTGGCCATGGTTCTCGCAAACGGTTCGTTGGAAGACCGGTTTGGCACCGGCAGACCCGGAAGGACCGGGAACCCCCTAGAACGCAGGATGCGCAGTCTACCAGCACAACCCCCTCCGCAAGAAGGAAAAAATAGTGATTGCTGCCCTTGGCGATGACAAAAACGGCATGAACCTACGCGGCTTGTGCGAGAACTGTTTCACGCCTCAACCGCCGTGCTCAGCGCTGCATCATCGAGATACCAGACGCAGCGCGCGGGCGGCAGCAGACTGACCGGCAGAGCCGGATCAGGGCCACGCCGGGTTTGCTTGGCGACCGACCCCTTCGCCGCCCCCAGGGCGAGCACGACCAGTGTCCCGGCGCGGTGCAGCACCGGCAGCGACAGGGTCAGTCGCCGCGCGGGCGGCTTCGGACTGTCGACCACGGGGAAGACGTCACCCAGTTCGCGCAGTCCGGGATGATGGGGGAAGAGGCTGGCGAGGTGGCCGTCCTCGCCGATGCCGACCAGGCAGGCGTCGAGGCCAGCCCCGGCCGTGGCGCGGGCGAGGGTGTCCGCATACGCAGCCGCCGCCGCCGTCAGATCCGGTGATTCGGCGGGCATGGGATGGACATGCGCCGGAAGTTCGCCGCCCTCGCGCCAGGCGGCGAGGGTGGGCAGATCATTGCGGTCTGCATGGCCGACCGCAAT
>Ga0163148_10003818_pt1 | contig 16265 bp, 16 predicted proteins | sample OliLakLV19MP7P2_FD_148606 | JGI IMG/M metagenome (GOLD analysis project Ga0163148, IMG submission 148606) | Freshwater microbial mat bacterial communities from Lake Vanda, McMurdo Dry Valleys, Antarctica- Oligotrophic Lake LV.19.MP7.P2 | ecosystem: Environmental > Aquatic > Freshwater > Lake >...
GGACGTTTTGCTACGGGCATCCGTGCCCTTCGCTCACTCGGTGTAGCCCGTGCTTCGCCATCCTGGCTGTGCTCGGCCTACAACGCCGGCTCTACGACACGCACAACCCCTCGCGGATCTTTCAAGGAGCCCATTCATTCCTTGGACCGACTTCAAAGCGCATCCCGCAGCCGGGCGGCGGCCTCGGCGGCGGGCCATGCGGTAACGTGGCAGCCGGTGCCCAGCTCAAAGCCGGCAAGCGGCGTCGTGCGCGGCAGAATCTCGAGGTGCCAGTGCCAGCGGTCGGCCACCGGGCCGGCATCATGCCACGGTGCTTCGTGGAGCCACCAGTTGTAGTCGCTCTTCGGGAGTACGCCGGCAATCCGACCGACGATGTCGCGGGCAAGCTCGGCGAGAGCCGCCACCCGCGCGGGACTTGTGGCATGGAAGTGGGCCTCGCGCAACGTCGGAAGAATCCAGGTCTCACACGGCTGACGCGGCGCCACGGGCACGATCGCCACGAGGTCGCCACGCGAGCTCACGATGCGACCGCTGGCAGCGGCCTCAGCGAGCATGTCGGCAAAGAGATCGGCCCGCGAGGCTGCCGCGGCAAGCTCAGCAGCAAGCGCTGCTGGCACAAAATCGATGGCCACAAGCTGGCTGTGAACATGCGCAAGCGACGCTCCTGCCTGCGGCCCCGAGTTTTTGAAGACCGTGCCCCACGTGAGATCGCTGCGGGAGGCAAGCGATGCGAGACGACGCTGAATGAGCGACCACGACGCTTGCCAGGCATCGGCGGCGACCGTCAGGATCGAGGAGTCGTGCCGCGGCGATTCGATGACGACATCGTGAATGCCGTGGGCCGGCCTGTGGCTATCGACGAGAACACGCGACTCTGGCGGCGCGTGTTCGACGAACGGATATCGGTTGGGGATGATCCGTGCGAGCCAGGCATCAGGCGTCGCGCCAGGGGCCACCAAGACCGGCGGCGGTGTTCGCGATTCGTTGCCCGCGCAGAAGGGGCACCAAGTCGTGGGGGGTCCACCTTCGGTGGCCAGGGCGTCGTCGTCTGGCCGCTCGTCCCGGCGTGGTGCCACAAGCACCGTCCGGCCGGTGGCAGGATCGTGGCAGGCAAGGGGATCGCGGGAGCGCAGGGCGGGGAGGTCGTTCATTGCTATCCAGTATGCGCACTGCTGGACTTTTTTATTGAGGGGTTTTCACCCGCACGCTGCCGTCGCCGTGCCGAACACGATTGCCACCCATGGCCTTCCTCCGGTTGCAACGAACCCCCGGCCCACCGATCCGGAAGATCCTCGCCCACATCGCCAAGCCGCGGCAGTGTCATAAGCTGTCGCCATGCCAGAGCTTCCAGAAGTCGAACGGGTCAGACGATCGCTTGCCGCCCATGTCATGGGCCGACGGATCGAGCGGGTGGAGCTCCGCCGGGCAGACGTGGTGGACTTCGGTAGCACGAGACCGCGAACGGCAAAGGCCATGCGGGCGGCATTGCTTGAGGGCCGGACGGTCACCCTGCTCGATCGTCGTGGCAAGCAACTGGCCGTGGTGAGCGATGACGAAGCATCACCGGCCTTGTGCATCCATCTTGGCATGACTGGATCGGTGGTGCACCATTCGCCGCCGCTGCCACCCGCCTCCGAGAAACACACCCACATCATCTGGCATCTCGACAATGGTCGGGTCGTGTCCTTTCATGATCCGCGGCGGTTCGGCGGCGTCTGGTGTTTCCCGACGAAGGCCGCTCTCGTCACATCCCGCTGGAGCAGGCTGGGGGATGACGCCTTGACGATCGAACCGGCCACGCTGCACGCGTGCCTGCGCCGCACCACCCGCGGCCTCAAGGCAGTGCTCCTCGATCAGTCCGTCGTCGCCGGCCTGGGAAACATCTATGTCGATGAACTGCTCTTCACCTGCGGGCTCAATCCGCTCAGGCAGGCCCACCGACTGAAGGCCGAGGCCGTGGAGCAACTCGTACACGCCATGCGCGACCTGCTCGAGCGGGCTTTGGCCTCGGGGGGAAGCACCCTGCGAAACTACGTCGATGCCGACGGCCGGGCCGGAGGGTTTCAGTTCGAGCATCGGGTGTATGGACGCGGGGGCCGGGAGTGTCGCCGATGCCAGGCGACGCTCCGGAGTCGGGTGATCGCCGGACGAACGACGGTGTACTGCTCGACGTGCCAGAAGCGGTGAGTGATGCTCTCTTCCCCGCGCGCGTGCCAGGCGGCATCAAGAGGCGTGTTGAACCCTTTGGGGGCCGCCCGTAGACTCGGGTTCCCCACCAAAGGCACCCCGGAGATTCCCCATGCTCACCGTCGGCGATACGTTTCCTCAGTTCGCGTGCCAGGCCTGCGTCGGCACCGGCAAGGACGACGTGAAACTGCTTTCGAGCGCCGACTACGCGGGTAAGTGGGTGGTCTACTTCTTCTATCCCAAGGATTTCACGTTCGTCTGCCCGACGGAACTGGCCGAGTTCAACAAGCAGCTCAAGGCCTTTGCCGATCGCGATACGAGCGTCGTCGGCGGAAGCACCGACAACGAGTTTTCCCATCTCGCTTGGCGGCGTGCCCATCCTGACCTCGAGAAGCTGGACTACCCGCTCATCGCCGCCCAGAAGCTCGCCCCGAACTGGGCATCCTCGAGAAGACCGAGGGGTATTGTTTGCGGGCCACGTTCATTGTGGATCCCAATGGCATCATCCAGTGGGTCGATGTGAACCAGGGTCGCGTAGGCCGCAACGTCGCCGAGGTGCTCCGCGTCCTCGACGCGCTGCAGAGCGACGAGCTGTGCCCGTGCAATTGGAAGAAGGGCGACCCCTACGTGAAGGTGGGCTGAAGTCTGACCACGCCCGTGAAGCCGCCACCTCGATCCTGGCTTGGGAAGTTTTACGACGCGTTTCGCGGGATGTTCGTCGCTGTCCGCACGCAGTCGAGCTTTGCCCCCCACCTCGCGGCGGCGGGTCTCGCGGTGGGGCTCGCCGCATGGCTAGGGGCCTCGCCCACCGAGTGGTGCATGGTGACGCTCGGGATCGGTCTCGTGCTCATGGCCGAGGTATTCAACACGTCCATCGAGGCGATGGCGAAGGCCGTTGGTCGCTACCCCGACGACAACCTCCGCGATGCCCTCGACATCGCCAGCGGGGGCGTCATGGCGGCCGTGTTCACCGCCGTCGTGCTCGCCTGCATCGTGTTCGGCCCGAAGCTCTGGACGCTCCTTGGATAGCTGTCACTTGGCCCGGATGTCGTAGCAGAGGATGGCGTCACCCTCGCGGAGGAAGAGAAGGCCATCGAGGATCACGGCGTGAGCCCAGCTTGGGCGATCACCACTACCGGGCACCTTGAAGCTGCTGACTTCGTGATAACCCGACGGGTCAGCCTTTACGAGCGAGAGCGTGCCGTCGGAATACTTCACATAGACATGGCCGTCGCCCGCGACCACGCAGGCGGAGTTTCGTCCGCTGCCCCGCTCCTTCCAGGCCAGCTTGCCGGTCATGAGATCGGCACAAAACGGAATGCCCTTGTCGTCGGAGTCACCATAGAGATGGTCTCCCACGAGCACGATGCCGCCATGCTTGTTGGCAAGCTCGGTGTTCAAGGGATAGACCTCCTCGATCGTGATCTGGCCCCTCTTGGGCACCTGCCGCAGCAGTGCCCCGCCCCGCTTGTAGCCTGCTGAGAAGAAGACGAGATCCTTTCGGATGATCGGCGTGGGGATGACGGCGGTGGTCCGTTCGATCGGATACGTCCAAAGCAGGTTGCCCGTTTTGGCGTCGACGCCGATGGCCCCACCGGCGGTCGTCGTCACATACACCCGCTTGCCCCCCACCTCGGCTATCACGATCGAGGCATGGCCGGCGCCGGGATCGTTCGGGACCGGGCAGGCCCACAGGGGACGCCCTGTCTTTTTGTCGAGGGCGACCATCGTGGCCTTTGGGCCGCCGGGCGTGCAGACGAGCTTGTTGCCATCGATCGTGACCGACTCGCTATAGCCCCACGAGTCGCCCTTCGTGCCGCCGAACTGCTCCTTGAGATCGAAACGAAACACGTCGTGGCCATCCTGAACCCGGCAGGCGACGAGCTGGCCGAATGGCGTGATCACATAGACCATCGGGCCGTCCACCGTGGGCGTGCTGCGAGAGCTTTGCCATGATTCCTGGCCGTCAGTCCACGGGGCGCCGGTTTTTGTTTTCCAAAGCTGTTTCCCTGTTTTGCGATCGAAGCACGAGAGATACTCGTCGGCGTCGCCTGTGGTGGAGCAGCCGTCGCCCAGGGTAAAAATTTTGTCGCCTGCGATGGCGGGGCTCGCGTAGCCGCGGCCGGCGCCCTTGGTCTCCCAGACGAGCGGCGGGCCGTCGGCGGGCCAGGTCTCGAGGAGGTTTGTGTCGGGGGCGACCGCGGTGCGATCAGCGCCGCGGAACGTGGGCCAGTCGGCCGCAACAGCCGCGGGCAGGGCCGTCAACGCAAGCAGCATGGGAAGCAGGGCATGAAACCGCATGGCAGATCCTTTTTTGGAAGGGAGCAGGCTCTCACCTGCGAGGGTATGGCCGCAGGACGTCATGGGTCAACCGGCGGCGCGTCGCCCGGGGGAAGAGGCACGTCGGTTCGGGCCCGGCTCACCGGTTACCGCGGCTGCGCGGCAAACTCCTCCACGCTCACAAGCGTTGGCGTGTCGGTGCTGGCTTCGATCGCGGCGATGCAGGCGTCGAGCTCGGCGAGTGGCTTCGTGGCACCACGGTTAGCCGCGAAGATTTTGCGAATGTCCCGAAGCTCAGGCAGGACCGCCTTGGCGTGGGTGCCGTACCGCGGCAGGATCTCCAGGCATCTGGGGAGCCGCTTCCCCGAGCCCCAGCGGTCCGGCTCGATGACGTCGATGCAGAGTTGCATGCCCTCGCGGATGTGGAGTCGCGCGAGGAGATCGAGCCCCGAGAGACGGACGCCGTCGGCGAACATCTCGTTGCTCGGCGAGACGGTCTTGATGGCGCGGGTGATGTCCGGCAGCAGCGTAACGAGATCGGTGTCGGTAAGGCGGCGGTAGGTGGACCCCGCCGCGCCTCGCGCGATGCTGTCCTCGTGCTGTAAGAGCGACCGGATGGCCTCGTGCAACTGCGTGCGGTCCACGCCGTCGAGAGAGTCCTCGAGGATGCACTTGGCAGGCGCTCGCGACCCAGGGAAGCGGGCAAAGAGCACGGTGCTTGCGTAGAGCGCCGCATGACGCCGAGTGTCTGCCGGATTCGCGCGCACCGTCACCGCGAGCAGATCGCCGACGCTGGCGGCCCGCTCCTTCGGCCCGAGGCAGAGAATGGCCTGAGCGGCGAGACTCTCGAGCCATGGGTCGGGTTGGGCAAGCGCCGCCCGGAGATGTGGCCCAGCGGCATCGGCCCGCGGCCCGAGGGCTCCGAGCGCCTCGCAGGCACCGTAGCGGCCGTATCGATCGGAGCCAGCAAGCATCTCAAGAAGCCGTGGAACAAAGTCGCCCTCTCGCTTGGCAAGTGCCACGCCGGACCGTCTGCGGACGACAGGCGACCAGCTCGCCAACCCCGCAAAGAGCTCGTCGGTCGACCGCTCCGCATAAGGATTGCCTTCGTTCTTGAAGACGGCGTCGCGGCCGGCCTTGATGACGTCACTCACCTCGGCGGCGCCCAGCGGCGGCACGCAGAATGGTTTCTTGCCGGTCAGCCGAAGGCTCTTGAGCGGGAGCTCATAGCCCAAGAGATAACTTCCCGAGCAGTCCCAGCCGGTGTACTTGCCATGCTCTTCTTCGCCCACTGGCGACCCCTGGTACACAAACTTTCCGTGTTGGTCACGGGCCAGGTCGTAATACCAGCCGTGTTCGTGCATGGAGGCGCCGATCGCCAGCGGGCCGCACCGGGCGACACCGGGGAGTGCCCAGACCATGTTGAAGTAGTTCCCCGTGTGCCCGCGCTCGCGTTCGCCGTAGGCCGCTGTGGCCATCTTCGCGAAGTACGTCGCCGCTTCCTGGTCACCGAGAAGGTCGAAGAGGACCGCCGCGCTCGCGCACTTGCCGTTGTCTTCGTGCGCCGGGTACGCGGGGTGGTCGCCGTATGGCACGGCCCCCTTGTCGACATACCAGCGGAGGAAGCCCGCGGCCTTCGCGATGGCACGATCGAGATCCGGGTCTTTCACACCCGCCTCCCGAGCGAGCACCATGCCGATCGTGAGCGTAAGGCCCGGCTGATTCATGCAGCCGTAACCGTTCAGAGTGCCGCTCGGAAGGGCGAACCGGTGCCCCCAGGTGCCGACAGCGCTTTGGCCGTGGGCCGTCTCGAGCGCGAGCCGCGTGAGGCCGGGCATGACCGATTGATCGCCGGTCGCCATCACATACTCGGCAAGGAACGTCATGAGGTACCCATAATCCCAGGAAAGCATGCCGTTCGTCGTGAAGTCGGCCGCCCAGTGGGCTTCTCGCGCGACCAGGGGGAGGAAGTCCTTGTTGCCGCTGGCCAAGAGAGCCAGCGCATTGAGCGATCTCGGAATGGAGTGCATGCCCTTCCCGTAGGTTGGCTCACTCATGCGACTGGCGAGCGAGGCACAGCCGGTCTCGACGATGTGTTTTGATTTCTGGCAGTCGTAGGGTGCGGTCGCTGCATAGCTCCCGAGCACCGGGAGCGTGACGGTCACGGTCGCGGTGGTTCCGCTGCGCCAACGGACGAGTCGCAGAGCCCCTTTGCCCTCGGCCGACTCGGCCGCGGCGATGGCCTTCGCGAATCGCACCCGCGCGTCGTCATCAAAGGCCTTCCCTCCGACGCCGAGGATCACGTCGCCAACCTCGAGCACTCCGTCGACCGGTGAGCCCTTCGCCACGGCGGTTACGAGAATCTGCCGCGCGTCCTGCGAATGGCCTTTCGCCGTGTAGATCCAGCCGCGGGCACCCGTGGGGCCGAGCGTCCAGTCATGAGGCCCGTTCCTGCCAATGGCTTCGCCCTTGGTGAAGTCGGGGTTCGTCGCCGGCGTCTTGGGGCCGGCAGCCATCACGAGCCCCGCCGCGGCACAGGCGACGAGGAGAACGAATGAACGGAGAACGTGCATCATGGGGTCATGTTCCGGTGCGGGTGGTCATCGCGGTTTCAGGGCCAGGGTGGTCGCCAGGTATTCTGCCTGACCGCGGCGGCTTATTCTCCACGCTCTCTGGCCATCCGCAAAACGCCGTATGCATGTCGACGATGACCGACCACTCTCAAACTACCCGCCACCGTGCCGACTCGGCACCCCTGCTGACATGGTGGATGAAGGGCTGGCTCGTGCTCTTGGCGGCGGTGTTCTTGCTCCCGTCATTCGTGCTGGCCCGTAAGCAGTGGGAGGCTCGACGGGGCGAACGCATGGCGCTCGAGGCGACGCTCGACCCAGCCCTGCCGGACCCCGGGGCCGAGCCGATCGAGGATGTGCCCACGGCCGGGGCCCGCCGCGTGGCCATCGGCTTTTACCTCGAGAGCATCGGCGGCGTGTCGCTCCACGACAGTACATGGTCGGCGGTGATCGACGTCTGGTGTCGGTGGGGGGACATCGCGAAAGACGACGCCTTCAACCCCTTTGACCGTCTCATCGCGGTTGATGGATTGATCACCGACTCGAGACTCCTGGCGCATGTGGATCACGGGGGCGAGCATTACGAGCTCCGGCGGCTTTCGGTCACGTACACCAAGCCGTTTCGTATCCGCACGTTCCCGATCGATGCCCATCTGCTCGTGGCATCGTTCGAGAATGCGACTCACACCCGGGGTGAGCTGGTGTTTGTCGCCGACGAGCTCGACACCGCCATCAGCCACCGGGCCACGCTCTCGAACTACCGCATCGTGCGATGCATCGCCGTGGAGAACCCGCACACCTACAAGACCAGTCGGGGTCGCTCCGACATCGACGACGATCACCGCCGCACCTATTCGCAGCCCCGTTTCGTCGTTGTCATCGATCGGGGTGGGCTCGGGCTCTTTGCCAAGATGTTTCAGGCGCTCTTCATCTCGGTGGCCGTGGCCCTGCTCACCTCGTTCATCAAGCCCACCCATGTAGACCCACGGTTCGGCCTGGGAGTCGGCGGCCTCTTTGCCGCGGTGGCCAACGCGTACGTCGTGGGCGGCTTGGCCCCGGAGACGAACGAGTTCTCGCTGGCAGACGTGGTCAATCTGCTCGGGATCGTCACGATTCTCCTGTCGCTCACTCAGTCGACGCTCTCGCTCTATGTCTACGAAACGCTCGACCAGCCGGCCCTGTCTCGGCGATTCGACCGGGCCAGCTTTTGGGCGACGTTCGGCGGGTTTGTCGCGGCGCTGGCGCTGCTCATGGCAGCTGCGATTAGCGGCTGAGGGGCAGGGTATGATGCGTACGTTTGTTTTCGCATGGCAGGAGGATTGAACGTGAATGCGGCGGCAGAAGATAGTGACGAAACGCTCTTTGGTCGGCGGGACTCTGTCGAGCAAGTGGAGGAGGGCCACGACCTGGCCCCGAGGTTCGACGACCGTGGTTTGATTCCGTGCGTCACGACTGATTTTCACTCGGGCGAAGTGCTTATGGTGGCGGTGATGAACCGCGAAGCCCTCGAAAAAACGATCGAGACGGGCGAGGCCCACTACTGGAGCCGCAGTCGGCAGGTGCTCTGGCACAAGGGCGCGACGAGCGGGCTTGTGCAGACGATCCGCGAGATGCGGATCGACGACGATCAGGATTGCGTGTGGCTCCGCGTCGAGATAACGGGTGGCGCGAGCTGCCACGTCGGCTACCGGTCGTGCTTTTACCGGAAGGTTCCGGTGGGCGCCGAGCGGCAGTCAGGCACGCAGCTCGAGTTTCTCGAACACGAAAAGGCCTTCGACCCCAAGGCCATCTACGGCGACGCCCCGAATCCGACGCAGCTCTAGCGCACGCCGGACGACAATCGAAACCCTTCCCACATACGTCCACTCCGATTCGTACATGGAACAATCATGACCGACGCTGCCCACCAAGAGATCTTCGCTGCGAACCAAAAACTGCTCGACGCCATCGTCGGCGGTGATTGGAAGACGTATGCCGACCTCTGCGACCCAACGCTGACATGCCTCGAGCCCGAGGCGCGGGGGCATGTGATGGAAGGGATGGCGTTTCACAAGTTCTATTTCGACCTTCCCGCGCCGAGCCCGAAGCCTGCCGTCGGCACGTTGGTGACGATGGCCCGGCCGCATTCAGTTTCTGATTCAGGCGCACGTAGGCCAACACGGCGACATCCCCCATCAGGCGCACGTGCGGCCGGGGAACCGGTCACCGCCGCGGTCGAAGAGACACGCGTGTGGCAAAAGCAGGGCGGCGCGTGGAAGCACGTGCACGTCCATCGCTCGCTGCCGAGTTGACTCGTGGTGGTGAGCCGCACGTACCGGGTGCACGACCATGCTACGGCGCTGTCGGTGCCGCCTGGTCGCGGGCCTCGTCGAGGGCTTCGCGCATGGCGTGCGGTCGCAGCGGATCCGGGATGTCTTCGATAAGGGCGATCGCTTCGGCAAATCGGCCGGCGTCGATGAGGGCGCTGGCGAGGTTGTGTCGGATCTCGATGCGGTCGGGATAGCGATTGGCCGCGATCGCGAAGGCGGCCACGGCCTCGTCGAGCCGGCCGCCTTGGGCATAGGCAGCGCCGAGGTTCTGGAGCACCGCGAGGCGATTCGGGTTCGCGGCATAGGCTCGTTCAAAGCAGGCCGTGGCCGCAGGAAGATTACCGAGCTGGACCTCGGCAAGGCCTTCGAGGAACGCGACCGGAACGGCCAGCGGATCGAGCGTCTTCCAGGGCGTCGTGGCCCGACGGGCTGCGTCTCGCATGGCAAGCCAGTCGCCATCGTGCTGGGCCCGGCGCGCCACCATCACCTCACGCTCTTGCCGCCAGGCCGCCGTCGCGTAGCTCATGCCAACGATGCACGCCGCCACCACCGGTGGCAGAACGAGCCAGGCGGCCAGCGGTCGGCTTGGCGACGGCGGCCGGCCCTCACGCTTGAGGAGCACGAGGACCGCGAGATGCACGGCGACGATAACCTGATGGCTCACGCGGTCGAGTGGAAAGTCAAAGAAGGAGACGACGAGATAGGCGATGAGCGTCGCGAGCGAAGCAAGCGCGAGCCGGGCGTCGGTGACGGAGCCGCTCCGCCTCAGAACGGACCACGCCGCCACGATCCCATAGATAAAAATCGCGACGAAGGCTGCGAACCCAAAGACTCCCTTCTCAGCCAGCACCCACAGGAAATCATTGTGGGGCTGGATCCAGTTGTCACTCGAGAGGCTCGTGAAGTCTGCCGCGATATCCGTGTGGTCCGCTCCAAAATATTCGTGGAGTCGCACTGTAAAATTGCCGGCACCGACGCCTGCGAGCGGTGCGTCTGCGATCATGCGACCGGTGATGCCCCACACCGTCGTGCGGCCACCGTCGACGGGGCCAGCAGCCTGATGCGGTCGTGTGAACACACGGTCACGAATGGCTTTTCCGAGAGAGAGTTCGGTGAAGGCAAGCCCGAGGAGAATGACGCCCGCGGCGATTCCGCCGGCGAGGAGAGCCGTCACGCTCCGGCAGAACCACGCAGGCGCAGCCAGTGTCTTGTGATACCGCAGAAGCACAAGTGAAGTGACCACCCCCGACACCAGAAAACCTGCCCAAGCAGCTCGTGACTGAAGCACGAGCACCAGCACCATTCCTGCGGCCGCCGCGGCGGCCGAGACACTGCGCCATCGGCCGGTGAGCACGGCGGTCCCGCAGAGAGACCACGGCAACAAGAGCAAGAGCCATGACGCAAAAAGATTGACGTTCGACATGAGCCCGTCGAGAAACGCCTCTTCCATCGCCCGGCGGCTTGGAAATCCTTCGAGCACGAGCGGCAGTGCGGCCGAACCTCCGACAACGACAGCCATGAGCATCCCTCCGGTCGCGGCTTCGAGAAGCCAACGCTTCCACCGTGGATCGAGCGGCAGGACGAGCGCCGTAAGGCACAGCACCAGAAATGCCGCGAGCGTGCGAAAGCAGTCGGTGAGTCCTGCCGAGACGTTGAGCGCGAACGCAAGCGACACCAGACACGTCACGAGGTAGGCGGCATACGCCACCACGATCGGGTCGGCAAAGAGACGTGCATCGAGCCGGCGAGCGCACCGAGGCACGAGAAACACGGCTGGCATGGCGACGGCCAGCCCTCCAAACACAGCGACGAGCCGTACGATTTGGGAGACGTCGTAGGCTGCGGGATCCACGAGGAGGTGGAGGCCGACGAGTGTTATCGCCAGCACCGCAATGACCAGGGCACTGCTGCTGGTGGGAGCTCCAGAATCGTCGTGCCCGTTACTCATGGCGAGTCACAACCCCCCGTTGAGCGTCGAGGCTACCGTGGGCTGCCAGGAAGGGACGCGGCCGAAATCCGAGGTCGGCCGCCGCATCGGCATGGTCAAAGACGAGATCCTCATTCATCCGCGCGGCGGTGCCGATGGTGGCCCTGCGGGAAAACCCCAGGCAGCTGCCCACCAGTGCCAGAAGCCGCCACAGGCCGCGTGGCATGGAGACGAATCGCGGCGTGAGGCCGTGTGCATGACACGTGCGTGTCACCAGGTCACGGAAGGGCAGTGCTTCGCCGCCGGAGAGGGTGTAGAGAGGCTTTGGCGTGGGATGGTCGAGGGCCGCGAGACTGGCATCGGCGACATCGTCGGCATGAACCGGTTGACGGAGTCCCAGCGCTGGCCCGCACACGGGAAACCAACCCCAGCGCCGCACGAAGGTTGCAATCGTGGTGATGTTCCCGTCGGTGAGGCCGTCGTAGATCATCGTCGGTCGCAGGAGCACAAGAGTGACCCCTGTGCAGGCAGCACGTGACACAAGGGCCTTCTCGGCTTCGGCTAGCCGCTCGGCCAACCGCCGCTCGGCTGCATCGGGCGAGGCCTGCTTGGAGAGCACGCTCGTCGACGAGACTGCCACAAGCCGCTTGGCCCCGCAGGACACGAGCCATGCAAAGGCATCGACGGTCGCCCACGCGGGGCACAGCGCGATCCAGTGTGTGATTGGGCTTGCGACGGGCGCGGGATCTTCCGGCTGGCACCAAGTGATGCCCGCCGCCTGTTCCGTGGGTGGTTGGCGCGAGCAAGCAACGATTGTGTTCCCTGATGCCACGAGTCGCGCCAGGAGCGGTCGCCCCACGAGGCTCGTCGCGCCGAGGACACCGACAGAGTTCGTCATGGGCGAAGTGCCGACGGCGTGACGGGGCTTCCTGGCCGGTCAGCCACGGAGAGCGGCGACCCTAGGCCTGCTTGGGAAGTTGTCAGCCGTGCCAGCAGCATGCGAGGCGCCATCGCGATGGCCACGACGGCGAACCGCAGCCAGACGCCCGCGACGACGAGCCCAAAAAGCCCGGCCGGGTACGCCGCTCGAAAATGCTTGTGATAGAAGCGAACCATGCCGCGGTGCTTGTGCCACTCGACCGCGAGCGGCCGCGTGCGGCCACACATCCCGCGGTGGTGAATGGCGACCGCGCCCGGCTCGAAGCGCACTCGCCAACCCCTGCTGCGGAACCGCATGCACAGGTCGAGATCCTCGCAGTGCAGAAAGAACGCCTCGTCCCACGGGCCGGCGTCCTCGAAGGCAGCCCGCGACACCAGCGTGAGGGCCCCCGACACCGCCTCCACATCGACGGCAGTCTTGGGAAGCGGGTCGCGGTGAAGATAGAAATCGGAGAAGAGTCGCGGGGCGAGCCACGCGAGTCTGCTGAGGCCAAAACCGCGAACGAACGATCGCCACGGCGTGGGCACGCTCCGCCTCGCACCTCCTTGCTCTCGGCCGTGGACATCCGTGAGCAGGCCTCCGACCATTCCCACGCGGTCGGCCGAATGAAGCGCGTCAACGAGCGTGAGCAGTGAGCCCGGCGCCAGGATGCAGTCGGGGTTCAGAAAAAGCAGAACATCTGCGGTGGCGAGGGCCGCTCCGCGGTTGCAACCGGCAGCAAATCCGGTGTTGAACTTCGACCGCACGATCGTGAGACGGTCGTATGTCGCGAATCGGCTCGCCACCGCCTCGAAGGGGCCGGGCCGCGACGCATTATCGACCAGGATGACCTCACTGGCCTGGGCGAGGGCAGCGTCGAGGCATTCGCCGAGGAGCCGGCCCGCATCATGGTTGACGATCACCACGCTGACGCGTTCGACCGATGGCGGCGCCGCCGGCTCCATCCCTTGTCGATCATCCGCCAGATCGTCCACGCCGATACCTTCCTGCCGGCCTGCACCGACCGTCGTTTTCGCAGGGCCGTGGGAAGCCCTCGAACCGCGGCCCACTTCCCGTGAAGAAACGCGCGGCCTCTGCCCCGAACGCCGAGCACGATGCCTACCAGAATAGATTGGCACCCATGCGCGAGCAATGAAACGGTCAGGAGCGGCCGCGGCGTGTTCTTGACGAGGGTCCAGAGCGTGTTGCGGTGGCCGTAGAAGGTCGCGGTGTCCGTGGGAGTGCTCGCGCCACCGATGTGATTGACCACAGCATCGGGCACATATCTCGCGCGGTACCCGCCAAGTCTCAGGCGATACCCAAGATCGACATCCTCGCCGAAACAAAAATAGTCTTCATCAAAGCCGCCCATTTCGAGCAGAGCGCTGCGGCGATAGAGTGCTGCCGCGGCGCACGGCGAAAAAATCTCACGGGCGATGAGATCGGCCGGCACGAGGTTGCGGCCGTGGCCCTCTCGCCAGGACAGGCCGCTCATGTGCCAGTGGTCGCCGAGCCCATCGACGACGCCGGGCGAGCCGTCGCGCATTTGCCGTGAGCCGAAGGCGGCGCACTCGGGGTGTGCCGCGGCCGCCGCGACCAGAGCCTCGAGCCACGCGGGCTCGGGAAACGCGTCGGGATTGAGCAGAGCAATAAGCGGAGTCTTGGCCGCGGCGACGCCACGGTTACAGGCTGCGGCGAAGCCAATATTGCGGCCGACCTCGTCGATGAGCGCGCGATCGGCGAGCAGCGGCCGTGCCGCAAGCATCTCCTGGCAGGCCGCAAGGGAGCCATCGCCGCTGGCATTGTCCACGATGATGATCCACTCGGGCAGGACCGTCTGCTCAGCGAGCCGCTCGAGACACCGCGACAGGTGGTCGCCCCCGTTGAAGTTCACGATCACGACGGTGAGAGGCGCCGTGGGGCGGGGCTCATCCATGCGATGCCACCCCGGGCGCTTGACGCTCCTGAAGCCCGGCCCTACGGTCGGATGCGTGGCATCGCAATCGGCCCCGGCGCCGAATATGACGGAACACCTCTTTTCGAGACCTCACACCGTGGCACCTCAGCCCGAGTCGTCCGCCACGCCAGAACCCCCGAAGGATGCCATCCCGTGGGCGAGCGGGGCATCGATGCCCATCGACGGCGCCTGGGCCGATTGGTGGGCCGGCACGCTGCGGTTCGATCTCTGGAGCACGCTGGCCTGGTACGACATCGTCCTCCGCTACCGACGGTCGCTGCTGGGTCCGTTGTGGATCACGCTGAGCATGGGGACGCTTCTGCTCGGCATGGGGCCGCTCTATGCAGGCCTCTTTGGTGTGCCGCTGGTGCGGTTCTACCCGCACCTCGCGCTCGGCATCATCTTCTGGAATTTCTTTTCCGGGACGCTCAACGACGGCTGTCAGGTTTTTGTGGGCGCGGCGGCGTATCTCAAGCAGGGGAGCGTGCCGCGCAGCGCGCTGGTGTGGCGGAGCCTCGCGCGGCAGCTCTTGTTTCTCGCGCACCACGTCGTGCTCTATGTGCCTGTGGCCATCTGGGCGGGGATAGCCTGGAATTCACGGATGCTGCTGGTCATTCCGGGCCTCATCGTCGTGATCATTAATCTCCACGCCCTGTCCATCACGCTCGGGTTTCTCTCCGCCCGGTTTCGCGACGTGCCCAACATCGTCGCAAGTTCGCTCCAGCTTCTCATGTTTTTGACGCCTGTGTTGTGGCTTCCGGAGAAGCTGCCGGGGCGATCGCGGTTCATCCTCTATAACCCCTTGGCCCAGCTCCTCGACATTCTCAGGCTGCCTCTCATGGGCGGCCTGCCGGCGCCGGGAACGATCTGGTTTCTCGTCTATTTTACGACGCTCAACCTCGCCGTGGCGGCCGTGCTGTACCGCACCTGCCGTCGCAAGGTCGTCTACTGGGTGTAATGGATCGATGGCCCTGATCGTGGTCGAAAACGTGTCGGTCGAGTACCCGATCTTCGGCGCCGATGCCGCGTCGCTCAAGAAGACGCTCACGAGCGCCGCCACCGGTGGCCGCTTCGGACGCGACACGGGCGTCACGGTCATCGAGGCCCTGCGAGATGTATCGTTTGAGCTGCGTGATGGCGACCGCCTAGGAATCATGGGCCACAACGGCGCCGGCAAGTCGACGCTTCTCCAGACCCTTGCAGGCGTCTACCCGCCGACCCGTGGCCACTTCCATCGCGAGGGCACGCTCGCGAGCCTTGTGAACCCGATGCTGGGCATCGAGCACGAGGCCACCGGTTACGAGAACATCATGATCCGCGGGCTCGTGCTCGGCATGAGCCGCCGCATGATCCGACAACTCACCCCCGACATCGCCGAGTTTAGCGGCCTCGGCGATTACCTCCACATGCCGGTGCACACCTATTCCACCGGGATGATGATGCGGCTGGCCTTCGCCATCACGACGAGTGTCCGGCCCGACATTCTCTTGATGGACGAGTGGCTCTCGGTGGGCGACGCGGACTTCCGCGAGCGTGCGGAGGCGCGGATCCGCGACCTTGTGGCAGCGAGCGGCATCCTCGTGATCGCCTCGCACTCCGTCGACCTGATCACCCGGGAATGCAACCGGATGATCGTGCTGTCTCACGGCGAGGTTGTCCGCGACGGACCCGTTGGCCGTTAGCCCAGGATGTCGCGGCCCGTGCCGGCGACGGCGGCTTCGATGCGGCCGGTCATGTCCATGCGAAGTGATTCGTGGATCACTCGCTCGGCTTCGAGTTGGGCGACCAGGCCGTCGCGTTCCACTTCGAGCAGGGCGACGTGGTTTCTTTCCACTTCCAGCTCGGTGCGGAGGTCATCCCTTTGGGCCTCGAGTTCCCTCTGGGCCTCGAGCTCCACCTGGGCCTCGAGCTCCACGTGACGCTCGGCCTTCTGGGCCTCGAGCGCCCTGGCGAGGTTGTCTCGTTCGCTATCGGCCGATGCAGCCAGTGACCACGCTTCGTCGAGCGCTGCATGGAGGTCGGCTACGACCGCGTCTCGCTCGGTGCGAGCCGCTTCCATGCGCTGCATCCACTCGTGATCCGATTCCGCCTGCCGCCGTCCGGCGTTAGCAAGCTC
>Ga0163148_10003820_pt1 | contig 16258 bp, 8 predicted proteins | sample OliLakLV19MP7P2_FD_148606 | JGI IMG/M metagenome (GOLD analysis project Ga0163148, IMG submission 148606) | Freshwater microbial mat bacterial communities from Lake Vanda, McMurdo Dry Valleys, Antarctica- Oligotrophic Lake LV.19.MP7.P2 | ecosystem: Environmental > Aquatic > Freshwater > Lake >...
TATAGCGGTGGGGATCACCTCTTCCCATTCCGAACAGAGAAGTTAAGTCCACCCGCGCTGATGGTACTAGGGTAAAACCCGGGAGAGTAAGTCGTTGCCTATTTTTATTGCCTAAAGCCTTCGTAAAATGTACGAAGGCTTTTTTTATGTTCTGTTAGAAAGAATTTTGTTGGGTGATAACACTTCATGTGCTCGTCTCGAATTTTTGTAGTTTTGGGATTGGTGAAGAAGCATAGCATTTTAACTACTATCCTAGCTTTCATTCTGGCAAGTTTGTTTAGCTCTTGCGAGGATCGGAAAGTAACTTACTGGGACGCAATCGATCAGAATTCTGTTTTAATTTTTGAGACAATACATCGTCCTATTGTAACAGAAAAAATACTACAACCATTTTTTAGAGTATCATCCACAGCTTTTGTAATTTCATTACAAAGCATTGCTAAAAATGAATATGAATTGCTCTATTCGTATCCGTTGATAGAGAAAAAATATACTTTATTACTTAAGGACACAAGTCTTTCTCAATCAAAACAAAAAATTGTAAGCCGACTTTATAATGGAAGTGAGATAAAGGAAATAAGAAATGATAAGAATGCGGTGATCGTGGCCTTCACTTATTTTGATGGAGTATTCCTACTAAGTAAATCTTCATTCTTAATTGAAAATGCAATTCGAACAATTGCTGACAAGAAGGGGATCAATTTTAAAATTCAGAATAAAAAATTATTTCAGTTTGCATCCATAAAGTCGGATGCTGGCAATCTTTACGTAAACTTCAATCAATTGTCTCGATCAGCGTTAACCAATTCTACTTTAACGAATTCAATACCTCTGCTAAAACGGTTTGCGAAATCTGCGGTGCTGGATGTTAAAGTTGACGATTCTTTTATTTCGATGAATGGCTTTACGATTGATAGCATTACAAAAAAGGCAAGCCTGGCAGTTTTTCAAGATCAGCGGGCAGTTAAGTTTGAGATGGCCCGGTTTATCCCTAACTCTTCAAAAGCATCAATTCATTATGGATTTTCTGACTTTCAAAAGTTAGCTAAGGCACTTGGAGCCAAGAATGATTTGGAATCAGATCTTGCGGACGAGCTGGCCGTGTGCACTATTGATCAAGAGAAAAAAAAGTTTCTTCTATTTATTAAGCTTAAAGATCATAATTTGGTGTCACTTGATTCAGGTGATTATTTTGAATCTTATGCAGGATATGAAATAAGAAGTAGTAAGTCGAGTAAGCTTTGTCAAACGTTTAAGGATTTGATCCCTAAAGGCAATTATGAATACTATTCAGTGAAAGAAAACTTTGGATTCTTTGCTGAGGATGTTACAGATCTTAAATCATTGATTGACGCTATTGAAAGTGATGACACTTGGGGTAGATCTCTTTCCTTTCAAAGATTTTATGAAAGAGGATTGCAGGAAAGTAATATTTCAATGTTCTTCAAAGAACCAATATTCAACGATGAGATTAATAAAAAATGGAAGCCGCTCATTGACTCCTTGCATCTGTCATCACTGGAATGGGCAAGTGTTCAGTTGACTTCGCTTGACAATCATTTCTACACAAGCATAAACATTGAAACAACCCCAACTGAAAAAGGAAAGACAAACAAACCGAGTCGTGCTGAACGAGCTTCTTTTAGATTGCCGAATACCATTGCATCCGGACATATAGTTAAAAGCCATGTGTCTTCAAATGAAGAATTGATTTTGCAAGACTCTACTTTTAAAATACATCTTTTCTCCATTGCTAATGGTATTCTTTGGCAATATCCATTGGATGGAATGATTCAGGGTGTTCAAGAGCTTGATTATTTCAAGAATAATAAATTTCAATATTTTATTACTACCCCAACATCCCTCTATATTATTAATAGGCTTGGTCGTGATGTGCAGGGGTTTCCCAAAAAATACCCGTTCACGATTAATCATTCCGAAGTTGTTGATTACGATAAAAGCAAAAACTACCGGTTTTTACTTTCTGCTGGAGAAAACGTTTATATTCTTGATAAAAACGGTGCCGAGCTAGAGGGTTGGAATCCCAAAAAGCTAACCTCAAAAATTAATGATGCTCAACATTATCGAATAGGTGGTAAAGATTACTTCGTGATTTTTACGGAGGATGGCTCAGTCCATTTCTTTAATCGCAGAGGAGATTACGAGACAGGATCTCCTATTAAACTAAAACTATTTTCCGGAGATTATTTTATCGAAAAGGGAACTCAGCTATCGAATACTTTTCTTTATACTATCTTAACTGAAGGCATTGTAACCAAGCGAAGTCTTGACGGAAAAATTATTTCGCAAGAAAATCTTGTAAAAGGTAATAACTCAAAGTATTCACTAATTACTACTAAAACCGGAAAGTCTGATTTTTTCTGTATTCGTATTGATAATGATAAGATAGCCGTGTTCAACAAACTCAACCAACTGGTTTTTGAAAAACAGAATCCAGGCTCTTCCAAACTTATTATTTTGGCTGTTAATTTATCAGTAGACAGAACTATTTTTTGTTTCTATGATGATGAACAAAAGTTTTCTTATCTCTATGATCAGATTGGAAATTCGGTTTTAAACAGACCGTTGGAAAGTAGTACTGTGCCTGTGTTTGGATTGGACACTAAAAACAAAAAGTTTTTTATCTATTCATTTTTTGAAGATGCGGTTACGGCAACGCCCATTAATTAAGGAGAGAAGGTATCTCGTAACTATGCAAACATTACTTTTCTCTCAAAGATTTTGAAAGATCATTTGCCTCGACTCTTTTCCAAATTATCCCACATCTCATCTGAGATTCCTTCCAGGTGACTAAACTCGCCACCGTTTCGAAGCCATTCGCCACCATCAATTGTAATCACTTCGCCATTGATGTAGGCTGAATAATCAGACATAAGGTAAGCGGCCAGATTTGCCAACTCCTGATGTTCGCCTACACGCTTAAGTGGAATACGTTTTGCCGGATCAAACTTTTGAACAAGCTCGCCCGGTAATAACCTGCTCCACGCGCCTTCAGTTGGGAACGGACCTGGTGCAATTGCGTTACTTCTGATATTATATTTTGCCCACTCTACAGCTAAGGAACGAGTGAGTGCCAACACGCCTGCCTTGCTGCATGCTGAGGGAACCACATAACCTGACCCCGTCCATGCGTAGGTGGTTACAATGTTTAAAAAAGTACCAGGCTGTTTTTTTGAAATCCAATGCTTGCCGATGGCAAGCGTCATGTAATACGTTCCTTTCAAAACAATATCAACTACTATATCAAAGGCGCGATGTGAAAGCCGCTCGGTTGGGCTAATGAAATTACCTGCAGCATTATTTAACACCCCATGAATGGCACCAAATTGTTTTTCAGTTGATTCTATGACTGCTATAATTTCTTCGTATTTGCGAATATCGCAAACCAAGGGTAACACGTTGCCTCCGGTTTGAGCATGAAGTTCAGAGGCTGCTTTTTCAAGGACATCTTTTTTTCTGCTCGTGATTACCAGGTTTGCACCAAGTTCGAGCATGTATTTGCCCATTGACTTGCCTAACCCGGTGCCGCCTCCGGTAATGATGATCGTTTTATCTTTTAACGATCCTGATTTTAACATTCCTTCCATAGATTTTTACCTCACCCCAACCCTCTCCGAAGGAGAGGGAGAGTTAAGGATTTTAGTTAAGTTTTTCAATATGTATTGCTTTCTCGGTCCAAGGTAAGAATTGAATTTAATTTAAGATATTTGTTACTTAATTTTTTATAATATGAGAGTTTCCAATTTTTTAGTCATTATCCCACTACTGATTTTTTCATCGTGTATCGTTACTAAGAAGAAGTTTGATGATGTACTTGCCCAAAAGGTAAAAGCCGAAGGTGAGTTAGCTGAGCGAAATAATCAATTAGATAAAGCAAATACTTCTATAAAGGAGTTAAATGAAACCCTGGCTAAGTTAAAGCAGGACACAACGGACATAGGCAAAACCTATCGCACAACTAGTGCAAAGTTGGATGACCTTAACAAGGAGTATGACCAATTGAACTCATATTATAAAAATTCTCTTAACAATAGCGGCAAGCTTAACCGCGATTTGGCAGCACAAAAGGATCAGCTGCTGGCTATTCAGGAAAATCTGGAGAGTACGCGCAAACAAAATGATTCACTTAGTTATAGTCTCGCTGAACGTGAAAAGAAAGTGAAGGAATTAGAAAAGGTATTGGCCAACAAGGATAAGGCAGTTAAGGATTTGAAAGATCGCATTAGCAATTCCTTGCTCAACTTTAAAGAGAGTGATCTGACGGTTCAGGTAAAAAACGGAAAAGTATATGTATCCCTTGCTGAGCAACTGTTGTTTGGCTCAGGCAGTATTGTGGTGGATAACAAAGGAGTAGGTGCGTTGCAACAATTGGCCAAAGCGATCAAAGACCAAAAGGATATTCAGATTACGATTGAAGGCCACACCGATAATGTGCCGATTTCTAAAAAATCAGCTTACATGCAAGATAATTGGGACTTGAGTGTGATGCGCGCAACCTCTATTACAAAAATTCTGACCGATGCTGGAGTATCGGCCAAGCAAATAACAGCTTCAGGTAAAGGAGAGTATTCTCCATTAGCGTCCAATGATACTCCACAGAATAAGCAGAAGAACCGGAGAACGGAGATTATTATAACTCCTAACTTAGATGAGCTGTTTAAGATTTTGGAGGCAAACTAACCGATTACTGGTGACTGAATAGAAACGAAAGTTTAGTTATTTCGTCCACCAGATTTTTGAGTTTATTTTTCTCAAATCGCCAACGAATTTATTTTTGTTTTTAGGTGAAACTAAAACGCGGCCACCCTTATAGCCTATTTCCAATCTGTCAATCGATAGCGCTGGTGCACTTGCAAGCTCGTTGGTCTTTTTTATCCACTCAATGTCATTAATGCTGATGTCGATAGTTTCAATAACACCACATTTAATCAGTAGGTGATTATTGTCCGTTATTTATGGTAAGCCTTAGTATAGATATTAATTCCAAATAGAATGACTAGTCCACAGATTATTAACCCAATCCATACATAATTTGCAATCCTAATTGCTGTTACTGTGCCGAGAACAGCAATTGTAGGAATTAGAATTTCAAGTCCAATCTTTGACTTGTGAATAATGCTCATTTATTCCTAACCTTTACTATGTAGGCTGATAAAATTAGGAAACTAAAACCGGGTCACAAAGCCAACTAATGTTCAATGCGCAAAATAAAAACCGCATACTAATTTAATAGAATGCGGTTAAAATCAAACGATGAACATTTCTAAAACCTACATGCTATCTATCGAAATAGCGCTAATCTGCTTCTGCTTCACTAACTCATTAAACCGAGGGACTTGGTTTGTCATGATCTTGTTCAGTTGATTCAATTGAACATCAATCTGGTCAACAATTTCTTTATGCACTTCCTTCACCTGGTTAGTTGGTTTGTAATCGCCACCATCCACCTCTCCGCCTAATGCAGCTAGTTTGTTGTTCAGGCGCACCGGGTAGTTTAATGGATCTTGTCCGCTTCGGTTTTTAGTCTGATATAAAGCCTCTTCGATTTTCTTCATGTCATCTAAAATGGATTTAGCCAGTTCTGTAACTTCTTTCATGTCTTCCTTGCCTTTCATCGGTTCGGTTACGCGGTTTATTTGCTCGCGGGCGGCTCTTATTTTCTTAATCGCCTTATGGGTGTCAGTTAGTTTGTCGCGCACGGCAATGGAGAAATCAAATTGATCTTTGATGTCAGAAACTGTTCCACTGGTGCGCGGATCTTTTACAATCTCAAATTCAGTTTCAGAAACTTTTCCATTTACAGTTAACCTAGCTTTGTAAGTTCCCGGCATAGCTTTAGGTCCGGTGAGTGAACCCGCCCACATAATCAAACCTTCAAAACCTTCGGCATCCGCATAGCGCATGTTCCAGATAAACCGATTCATATCAGGCTTAATTTTCAATGCTTCTTCGTTTTCTTTTTTGTTAGGCTTGGTAGCAAACTTCTTTATCAAGGTTCCATTCTTTTCTATGATCTCTAAAGTAGCCACTGCTTTCACAGTGTCTTTTAAAATGAAATGAATCATGACTCCGTTAGGATGATTTGTTCCTTCATTCTTTGGCTGACCTCTACGCCCAGCTTGGCCGCCATTCATGCGGTAGCTTGGCATTGGCTTAAATAAGTGAACATCACTTTTGGTAATGGTTTCATTGAGTTGATGTAGTGGAGTAAGATCATCAATCAACCAAAAGCTACGGCCTTGCGTTGCCGCGATCAGGTTGTCATTCTTAATGGTAAGATCAGTAATTGGTACGATAGGTAAGTTTAGTTGGAATGGTTTCCAACTGGCACCATCATCGAACGATACATACATCCCGAATTCAGTTCCTGAATAAAGAAGTCCTGCCCGTTTTGGATCAGCTCTTACAACGCGGGTAAAATGTGTTGGATCAATACCATCTACAATCTTAGTCCAGGTTTTTCCATAGTCTTTTGTTTTATAAAGATAGGGATGGTAGTCACCTTGTTTATAGCCAGTAGCGGCAACATAAGCGCCCCCTTTAACGAATGGATCGAACTCAACACTGTTAAACATAGTCCACTCAGGCATTCCGGGCGGAGTGATTTTATCCCAGGTCTTGCCTGCATCTTTAGTTATGTGCAGTAACCCATCATCGGAACCCGCAATGATTAAATCTTTTTCGTAAGGAGATTCCGCCACAGCGAAGATCGTACAGTAGTATTCTACAGCCGTATTGTCTTTGGTAATCGGACCACCAGAAGGACCAAGCTTAGAAGGATCGTTTCTTGTTAGATCTGGGCTAACCAATTCCCAACTTTCGCCATCGTTATACGAAACATGTAGGTGCTGAGACGCTGCATATAATTTTTTAGAATCATGCGGTGAAAAGAAAATCGGGAAGTTCCATTGAAAGCGATACTTAGCACCTTCAGCGCCATGCCCCATTGGATTATCGGGCCAAGCATTGATGCCGCGTTGCTCTCCTGTTTTATGATTCACACGGGTTAAAAATCCATCATAGCTTCCACCGTAAACAACATCATCATTGGTTGGGTCAATAGCAATGTGTCCGCTTTCACCACCCGCTGTTGGTTCCCAATCGCGTTCGCCAATTGAATAGCCATCCGTGCGATGGGCTATGCGTTGTGTAGAGTTATCTTGTTGGGCTCCATAAATCCGGTAAGGGAAATGATTGTCGGTAGTTACCCGATAGTATTGCGCAGTTGGTTGATTGGAATAGGTTGTCCAATTTTCACCTGCATCAAATGAAACTTGTGCACCGCCATCATCTGCAATAATCATCCGCTGATTATCTTCAGGGGCAATCCATAAATCATGGTGATCGCCATGAGGTGCATCGTAAGAAGTAAACGTTTTTCCACCATCTTTTGATCTATGATACGATACGTTCATCACATAAACCATGTCTTCATCTTTTGTATCGGCATAAATTTTTGAGTAATACCAGGCGCGCTGACGAAGATTTCTGTCGTCATTCATTTTGCGCCAGGTTTCTCCACCATCGTCCGACCTATAAACACCACCATTATCATTTTCTATAATAGCATAAATACGATTTGAATTTACAGGCGAAACAGAAACACCAGAGATGCCCCAGATACCTTTTGGCAAACCTTCATTCTTTGAAATGTTAGTCCACGTGTCTCCACCATTGCTACTTTTCCAAAGAGCAGAACCTTCGCCACCACTTTCAAGGCTATAAGGTGTTCTTTTTATTCTCCAGGTTGATGCGTAAAGAATGCGTGGATTGTTAGGATCCATACTTAAGTCAATCGCTCCGGCATCCGCATTAGCAAATAAAACTTTCTTCCAATTTTTTCCGCCATCCTCAGAGCGATAGACACCACGCTCGTCTGACGTTTTGAAAAGATCGCCTAATACCGCAACATAAACCAAGTCTGGATTTTTTGGATGGATACGAATGCGCGATACATGCTTTGAATCTTTCAACCCAATATGCGACCAAGTTTTTCCGGCATCGGTAGTTTTATACATGCCATGACCATAAGATACATTTCCTCTTACCGTTACTTCACCTTGGCCCACGTAAATCACATTATTGTCCCACTCACTTACGGCAATGGCACCAATTGAACTACCGAAGTAGCCATCGGAAATATTTTCCCAACTATTGCCGGCATCTGTTGTTCTCCAAACACCACCGCCAGTTGCGCCAAAGTAAAAGAGATTGGGTTTGCCGGGAACTCCGGTAACGGCATCTGCCCGTCCACCTCTATAGGGTCCAATACTGCGCCACTCTAACGCATTGTAAAGTTTTTCATCATAAGTTGTTACAGATTTTACCGGGGTTGATGAGCTCTTTTTCTGAGCGAATAAACCTGGTGCAACAATCAGAAATGAAAGGAGTAAGAGGAAAGTCTTCTTCATAGAATTAATTTTTGATTTGAGCAGCTAGTTTAGTTCTATTGTGTCAATTTTCTAGTTCTTTTTTTATTAGTGGATATACAGACAAATGACAGGCGGAGTTGTATTTTGATAAAAGTCACCTATTTTGAAGAAAAATTTCAGGCATGAATTCCAGTAGCATAAGACAGCTCTTAAGTATACCAGTTATCGTAGCTGCTCTCGGCTATTTTGTTGACATATACGACCTGCTTCTTTTTAGTATAGTTAGAATTCCCAGTCTGCGAGCTATGGGAGTATCAGAAGATATGATGTTGACCGAAGGAGAGTTTTTAATTCGGGTTCAGATGGCGGGACTTTTGGTTGGTGGAATTATCTGGGGAGTGATGGGTGATAAGCGTGGCCGACTATCCGTTTTATTTGGATCTATATTGCTTTACTCGCTGGCAAATATTGCCAATGGGTTTGCACAAACTGTAAATCAATATGCCTTGCTGCGATTTATTGCAGGCATTGGATTGGCAGGGGAACTTGGTGCTGGTATTACATTAGTTTCTGAATCGTTACCAACAAAATTGCGTGGGTATGGTACAACATTAGTGGCCACTGTGGGTCTTATGGGTGCTGTACTTGCTAATTATGTTTCAAGAATTTTTGATTGGCAGATCGCCTACTTTATTGGTGGGGGATTGGGATTGATTTTGTTAGTTGCCCGTGTAAGTGTATTTGAGTCAGGTATTTTTTTGAAGGTGAAAGAGCAAGGTGTGCAGCGCGGAAATTTCTTTCAGCTATTTAATAAAAAAGAAAGGTTGATAAAATTCATTGGCTGCATATTAATTGGTTTGCCGATCTGGTATGTTATCGGAATCCTGATCACCTTCTCGCCAGAGTTTGCTAAGGCGATGAAAATTACGGGTGTAATTGCGGGCGATGCAGTTATGTTTAGTTACATTGGGTTAGCAGCTGGTGACATGATAAGCGGAGTAACCAGTCAGATCATTCGATCTAGAAAGAAGACTGTATTCACTTTTATTTTTCTTACGCTGGTATTTGTTGTTGGCTTTTTATACTGGCCATTTCAAAGTGCGTTTGGTTTTTATGTGGGTTGCTTTCTGTTAGGATTTGGTGTTGGTTATTGGGCTTTGTTTGTTACCATTGCTGCCGAACAATTTGGTACCAATCTAAGATCAACCGTTGCTACAACAGTGCCTAATTTTATTCGGGGCACCGTTATTCCACTCACAATAATCTTTAAATACTTTCGTGAACAGATCGGTATTCTTGGCGGAGCGTTGTTACTGGGCATTATCACGATCATAATTGCTTTTTGGGCTTTACGTTTGATTGATGAGACTTTTGGTCGCGACTTGGACTTTGTCGAAAAAGAGTAACCGGATGAAGTTAATAGCTAATTTTTCAATCTAAGATTGTAGTGTTTTCATGTACTTCTTACATGAAGCGATAGTGGCAGTAATTAGTTTGTAAATTACTTGCAATAGTGCTTACTTACCCTGTTGTATTTTAAGTTTGTATTGATGGTATGGCTAAATTTTTCAGTTTAATATTCTTTCTGTCTTTTGCTAATTGTGTTGGGTATTCACAAAACCTAAAGGTAATTGATAGTTTGCATGCATCGCTTAACTCAAAAATTAGTCGAGAACAATTTGATTTACGAAATTCTATTGGATTCGAGTACCGTTATTCCTATCCTGATAGCACAATTTATTATTGTTTGCGTGCCTATGAAATAGGGAAGGCAATGCACTTAGAGAAAGATCTTTCTAAGCCACTAAGTTTTATTGGGTTGGCGCTCGCCAACAGAGGAGACTATAAAAAATCATTAGGCTATCATCAACAGGCTATTGAAGTTGCTATGGAGCAAAAGGACTCCGTGCAATTGGCCTTTGGTTACAATAATTTGGGACGTATGTTTTTTGATGGCGGTGATATGGATCGGGCTTACGATAATTTTATTCGATCGAAAGATATTTTTGAAATTATTCAAGATAAATTGGGTTTGGCCTATGTGTATAGAAGTTTAGCAAATATTTATAAATCGCAGAATAATTTCGATCAGGCAATAGCCATGTCAGCAAAGGCTTATGAGTTAAGGAAAAACATTGATGATAAACGCGGCATTGTTTCTTCCCTTTTGGAACTTGGATTGGTTTATGAAGAAAAGGGAGATACCAAAGAAGCGTTGAAGAAATTGCAAATGGCTGACTCGCTGGCTAAAAAGATTCATGATCCGGTTACGTTGGCGGAAATTGAATTAGGTGTTGCTGAAATTTTTTTAAATGAGAAGCGATATGAAGAATCTTATGTAAAGGCGAATGGCATTTTAAAAACAGTCTCAAATATTGTTAACCAAAATATATTTATCCGAGCCTCCCTTATCCGTGGCAAATATTTTCTTTTCAAAAAGAACTTTTCTTCAGCCTTAATAATTTTTGAGGACATAGTTCAAAAGGCAGAACAATTTGGGAATATCAAATATCAAATTGATGCAACCAAAAACCTCGCACTGTGTTACCAGGCTCTTGGCAACAGAAGCAAAGCTGCTGAAACAAATGTTCAGGCCGAAATATTGGGTGAGCGAATTAAAAATATAGACTTGCAAGCGCAAAACGAACGCCTTCAATTTCGATTGCAAATTGAGAGAAAGGAAAAGGAAAATGAGCTACTAATAGCCAATCAAATTAAGAGTAAGGCTTTAATTGCAACGCAGCAATTTCAGAACAGACTATTATTAGTTATTGTTATTTCGATAACAATAATCATGACCGTATTGCTGACGTACAGTCGTAAAAGAAAGAGAAGTAATCTGCGCCTTCAGGAACAGAACGAGAAAATTTTAAAGCAACAGGAGGTTATCACCAATGTTAATAAAAGCCTGCGCGTTCAAAATATTCAGTTGAATGAGGTGAATAATGAAAAAGATACGCTGATGAATATAGTGGCTCATGACCTTAAGTCACCCATTAATAGAATTGCCGGGTTGGTAAATATAATGGAACTAGAGGGTGGTTTAAATCTGCAGCAGCATACATATTTATCCATGATTAAAAATGCAACAAGTTCGGGCAGTAACCTGATTACAGACTTATTGGATGTGAATGCATTTGCTGAAAATGCCAGGGTTTCGGTGGTATCTGCTGTTGAACTTGGAAACTTAATAGAGCAACGAGTAAGTTCATTTCGAGTTACGGCCGATATAAAGTCGATTAAATTAACCGTGCAACATTCATTTGAGAATTTATTTTGTACTAATGCTGATTTTGTTAACCGGATTATTGATAACCTGGTATCTAATGGCATTAAGTTTTCATTGAAAAATACATCAATAGTAGTCAGTGGAAGGATTGAAAATAAAGTAGCGATTATCTCGGTTAAGGATTCTGGGCCAGGTTTTTCAGAAGCTGATAAATTACTTCTCTTTCAAAAATTCAAACCACTTTCTGCCAGGCCAACAGAGGGTGAGAGTTCTAACGGATTGGGCTTAGCTATAGTTAAAATCTTAGTAGATAGGCTGGGTGGTGCTATTCAATTGCTTAGTAAACAAGGAATGGGCGCTGAATTTATTGTAAGAATACCTGAAAGCCGGAATCAATAAATTTTTTTATAAACTGGTTAAACCTTGTAAATGGGTTTCGTTCTAAGAGGTAAATCAATTTAAAATGAAAACAAGAAACTTTCTTTTTCCAGCCTTAATGTTATTCAGTGTAATTTCATGGGCGCAGGAGACAACACCTAGAGCTGATGTTAGACAAGGAGCGCAACGTGCCCGAATTCGTGAAGGCCGCGCTACTGGAGATCTTACCAATAAAGAAGCAGCAGTCCTTAATTCGGAGCAACGCCACATTCGAAGATCAGAGCGAAGAGTAAAGGCCGATGGAACTGTTACAGCGGCTGAAAGCAGCAGACTTGCGCGCAAGCAGAATAGTGCAAACAGGCATATCCGCAGAACAAAACACAATGAAGCTACCCAGCCAAATTAGTTTTGGTAAGGAAGAGGAAACTCAAAACATAAATCTCAACACTTACTGCCGTGATAGCTTTTGAGTTCCACCTCTTTATTTTAGATGCTTGTTAAAGCTTGTTCAAGGTCTTCGATTAAATCTTCAGAGTCTTCTATACCAATGCTGAGGCGGATAAGGGAATCACTTAATCCGTTTTTAATTCGCTCTTCTCGCGGAATACTTGCATGAGTCATGGATGCAGGATGGTTTATTAGTGACTCAACTCCACCAAGAGATTCGGCAAGAGAAAATAATTCAACACGCTCCATTAATTTTGTTGCTGTTTCAAGACTATCGTCTTTAAGAGTAAACGATAACATGCCTCCAAAGTCGCGCATTTGTTTTTTAGCGATCTCATGATTTGGATGGTTTGTAAATCCTGGCCAATAAACCTTGCCGACTTTTGGATGAGAATTTAAATATTCAGCAATTTTTTTTCCATTCAGGCAATGGCGCTCCATTCTTAGATGTAGCGTTTTAATTCCACGCAACACTAGAAAACAATCCTGAGGTCCGGGCACGGCACCACATGAGTTAGCAATAAAAGCAAGTTCCTGATGCAATGTTGGGTCATTGACTACCAAAGCACCCATAATCACATCGCTGTGGCCACCTAAATATTTTGTTACCGAGTGCATAACAATGTCTACACCTAAGGCTAACGGATTTTGTAAGTATGGTGAAGCAAATGTATTGTCGACAGCAACAAGAATATTATTCTTCTTTGCAAGGATTGTGCATGTGGCAATGTCAATAATACTCATAAGCGGGTTAGAGGGAGTCTCTATCCACAACAATTTTGTTCGCTCGTTAATAGCAGCCGACAGGTTTTCTATTTTGGTTAAATCTATGAAGTGGAATTTTATTCCAAATTTTTCATAAACCTTTTTAAACATTCGATATGACCCACCATATAGATCGTTGCTAGTGATCACTTCGTCACCAGGGCTTAATAACTTGATGACGGCATCGGTAGCACCCATGCCTGAAGAAAAGCAGATTCCAAAATTACCATTCTCTAAGGCTGCAATACTTTTTTGAAGAGCATTGCGTGTAGGATTTGCTCCTCTTGCATAAGCATAACCCTTATGTTTCGATGGAGATTCCTGCACATACGTTGAAGTTTGATAAATAGGGGTCATGATTGCCCCTGTGGTAGGATCTGGTTCTACACCAGCATGCACTGCTTTTGTTCCAAATTTCATTTTTCAAAAAGTTTTCGCAATAATAATCAATGCAGCACAAAGACTTAGTTTAGAAGCCCCGCTAGTCACATTTTAGATCAAAGTATTTCTATCCTAGGCTGAATTACCTTACTTTTAATTGTCTTTTTTGGAATTCATTCCAACCATAGCTTTAATCTAACCTAATCTTGTCTGTTATGAAATTTAGAATTTCTCTTTTGGTCTCGTTTTTTTTGGGATGTGCTTTTGTGGTCAAAGGCCAGAATTCGGTCGGTATCGGTATAATCAACCCCAATAAAAATGCCGTGCTCGAATTGGTTTCCCAAGGAAATAATCAGGGGCTCTTGGTACCAAGATTATCTACGGCACAACGAACCGCAACTTCATTTACAGGTACTCTAACGGCTGCCGAGAATGGATTATTGATTTTTGACAGCGATGAAAAAAAGTTTTATTTCTGGCAAGTTGATCTATGGCTACCTTTTAAAACTGGTTTGGAGTTAACGGTAGGCGATGGGATAGCAATAACTGGTAATACAATTTCAACTATTCCTCAGGATTTGCAGTTATCGGGTAGCACTTTAAGTATCACGGATAATCCATCAGCCACACTAATTGATTTAACGCCTTTCGCGGGGGTTAATACAGATAACCAAACCTTAAGTTATGTGCCTGCATCCGGTCTGTTAACAATTACCCGATTACTTGGCTCCCAAAGTGTAACAATAACTTCAGCCGGAGCTGCAGGTGGAGATTTATCAGGAACATTCCCTAACCCAGTGATTGCCGCAAATGCCGTTACTGGTGCAAAAATTTTGGATGGAACAATTGCCTCTGGTGACTTGGCGAACAACGCTGTTACTGATTTGAAGATTGCGACAGGGATTACAGCATCTAAAATAACAGCCGGTGCAACCGGGCAAGTATTAACAACTGTTGCTGGTGTTTCTATCTGGGCTGCACCCTCGCTGGGAACAATCACTAGTATTTCAACAGGAACCGGATTAAGTGGCGGACCGATTACAACCACCGGAACTATTAGTCTTGCTAATACAACTGTCCTAGCTGGATCTTATGGCGGGGCTACACAAGTACCAAATTTTATTGTTGACGACCAAGGTCGTTTAACTGCGGCTGGTAACACAACTATTGCTGGCGTTTCACCGGGTGGCGTGGCAACAGGAGATCTTTCAGGTACATATCCTGCTCCGGTTATAAATGCAAATGCCGTAACCAGTGCAAAAATTTTGGATGGAACCATTGCTGCAGCTGATGTTGCCAATGACGCGATAACAACACTTAAAATTTTGGATGGTGCCGTCACGAATACTAAACTTGCTACCACCACTGTAACTGCCGGTGCTTATGGTTCGGCAACACAAGTACCAAGTTTTACCGTTGATGCACAAGGGAGACTTATCGCTGCTGGCAATACAACAATAACTGGTGTAATACCAGGTGGTGCAGCAGGCGGAGATTTAATTGGCACCTACCCTATTCCAACCCTTTCTCTAACTGGGGTAATTCCAAATACTTATGGCTCGGCAGCTACTGTGCCACAAATAGTTATTGATGCGAAAGGAAGAATTACAAGTGCTACTAGTGTAGCTATAAGTGTTGCCCCAACGGGTATAGCAGGCGGTGATCTAACAGGCAGCAACTATCCCAATCCAACAGTAGCGCCAAACGCTATTACATCTGCAAAAATTTTAGACGGAACGATTGTAGATGCAGACATAAGTTCTTTAAATGTTTCAAAACTTTCAGTAGGTACTGTTGGGCAAATATTAACAACATCTGGCGGAGTAGCACAATGGTCAGCACCGGGTGTCACAACTCTTATTCAGGCACCGGGTATGAGAAATTTAGTTGCAGGTAGTCCAATTGGTAGTGTTGGCTCAGGTACTGACAACGCTTTTTATGGTTCTGCTGCCGGTGCAAGTACATCAGGAAGCTATAATGTGTTTATGGGAACTCAGGCCGGACAAAATACTACATCAGGGTCATTGAATGCTTTGGTTGGCTGGCTTGCTGGTAGCGCAAATGCTACTGCCACTTTTAATGGCAATACGTTTATAGGTGCACAAGCCGGCCAAGCGACAACAGGTGGTCCCAATACTTTTATTGGAGAAAAATCAGGGCAAGCTAATACTACTGGAACTCAAAGTCTTTTTGCTGGAAATAGGGCGGGTATAACAAATATCACAGGCGGGCAGCATACCATACTTGGCTATTTTGCTGATGTGAGTACTGCTAACCTACAAAATGCAACAGCAGTTGGATATAATACAATCGTTAATGCTAGTAACAATATGGTTTTTGGTAACAATGCTGTTGTAGGTTGGGGTTTTGGAGTTGCTCCTGGAGCAGCAGCAATTCGTGTAGGCAGCGGTGCTACCAACGGAAATGGTGCAACATTAACATTAGCTGGAAACTGGACAAGTACTTCGGATAGAACCAAAAAACATGACATAACAAACATCAACTATGGTCTTTCGGAATTATTAAAGTTAAGAGCAGTGAGTTACAAATGGAATGGGACTAACCAAACCGACTTTGGTTTTATAGCTCAGGAGGTAAAGAATATTTTCCCTGAAATTGTTTATGGTGAAGAAGGACAAATGTCTATTTCATATGGACAAATAAC
>Ga0163148_10003833_pt1 | contig 16204 bp, 11 predicted proteins | sample OliLakLV19MP7P2_FD_148606 | JGI IMG/M metagenome (GOLD analysis project Ga0163148, IMG submission 148606) | Freshwater microbial mat bacterial communities from Lake Vanda, McMurdo Dry Valleys, Antarctica- Oligotrophic Lake LV.19.MP7.P2 | ecosystem: Environmental > Aquatic > Freshwater > Lake >...
CATTGGCGCCCGTGCGCCAGAGTTCACCGTAGGGCACGAGCCCGCCGAAGACCTTGCGGCCCTTGGCGCCCGGACGCGAGTACGTGACCTCGACGTCGGTGACGCCGACGCGTTGCTTGAGGGTCACCGCGGGGCTCGATTGCGGGAACTCGATAGCCGGCGCTTGCGTCGATCGAGCGGAGAGTTCTGGAGCGAGGATTGTCGTGGCGACGGCCGCAAGGGCCGCACAGAGGATGAGGTGCTTCATGGCGCGCGCAGATTAGCACGTTGCCCGGCTGCGATGGTCGCGCGAGTCCAGTTACTTCGCGGTACGCGGCAACAGCGCTTGGAGCACGAGGCTCACGACGATCACGATCGCCGGCGCGATCAGGTTGTACCAGAGGAACGCGACGTGCACGTCCGTGAAGTGAATCACGAGGATCGCTGCCTGTGAGATCAGCGCGGCGACGAAAACCGCCGTGCCTTGAACGTGACGCACGAAGAACGCGACGAGGAAAATGCCGAGAATCGTGCCGTAGAACAGCGATCCCAGGATGTTGACGGCCTGGATCAGGTTCTCGAACAAGGAGAACAGCGCAGCGAAGCCGAGCGCCAGCACGCCGAAGCCGACGGTAGCCCACTGCGTTGCGCGCACCTGTGCTGCGTCACTACGCGGTGACCGGAAGACGTCGACGGTGCTCGTCGTGGCAAGCGACGAGAGCCCGGCACTCGTGCTGCCCATGCCGGCGCAGAAGATCATCGCCAAGAGGAGTCCGACGATCCCCACGGGCAGGTGATCCATGACGAACGTGATGAAGACGTAGTCCTTGTCGTTTTTCTCGGCCGCGGGCACGAGTTCGGTCAGCCGCGCTTGGAAACGTTTCTGCAACTCGGCGTCGTGCGTTTGGAGTCGTTCGACTTCAGCGAGAGCCGCATCGGCGCGCGCGATATCGTCTGCACGCCAAGCCGCGAGCATCTGCTCTGCGGCTTGCTGACGCTCCTCCATCGTAGTTGCATGTTCACGTTCGAGGTCGCGCGTGATCGACGTCGTGTCGAGGCTGCGCGCTGCGACGAGGTTCGACTCGTTCCAGTGCAGCGGCGTCGCGTGAAAGAGGTAGAAAACGAAGACGAGCACGCCCGTGAGCAGGATGAAGAACTGCATCGGGATCTTCAGCACGCCATTCATCCACAAGCCCTGTCGCGCCTCCTTCATCGATTGGCCGCCGAGGTACCGCTGCACTTGGCTCTGATCCGTGCCGAAGTACGAGAGCTGCAGGAAGAAACCACCGATCAGCCCACTCCAAAGCGTGTATTTCGTCTCCGGATCCCATGAGAGGTCGATCGCGTCCATCTTCCCGAGCGCGCTCGCGACGCGCAGGGTTTCAGCGGTCGAGAGCGTGTCGCTCAAGTAGTAGAGGATCAGCCCGAACGCCGTGAACAGGCCGAGGATCATCACGGTCATCTGGTGCATGTGCGTGACCCCGACCGCGCGCGCTCCGCCCGCGGTCGTGTAGAGGATCACCAGCCCGCCGATGAACACGCACGTCAAGGGCAGCGGCCAACCGAGCACTTTGCTGAGGATGATGCTCGGCGCGTAGATCGTTATCCCGGTGCTCAAACCGCGTTGGATCAGGAACAGTCCGGCGGTCAGGAGCCGCGTGCGGTCGTCGAAGCGCCGCCCGATGAACTCGTACGCGGTGTAGACCTTCCACTTGTAGTAGAGCGGGATGAACACCGCGCCGATGACCACCATCGCGAGCGGCAGACCGAAGTAGAACTGCACGAATCCGAGGCCGTCGAGGTAGCCCTGACTGGGCGTGCTGAGGAACGTGATCGCGCTGGCCTGCGTGGCCATCACACTCAAACCGACGGTCCACCAACGGTTCTCGGAGCCGCCGCGGAGATAGTTCTCGCGCGTGTTGTCGCGCCGCGTCTTCCACACGCCGTAGCCGACGATGAAGCCCAGCGTGCCGAGCAGGATCAGCCAATCGATCGGGTGCATCGTCTAGCGGCTCGAACCGAGAGTCCGATTCTCTCGCGCGTGATTCCGATTCGACACGCGGCGCATCATTCGCCGACGGCCCGGCGCGCGATCAGGTTCGCGAGGAGGCGGTAGCTGCCCGCGACCCCTGCCGGCAATTGGCGGAACAGGCTGATGCCTGTGTAGACGAAGCGTCCCTTGCCGTGGTCGCACGCGATGAGTCCACCGTTCAGCGGCAGCTCACCCGGATCGTTCCAGGCGATCAAAGCCGTGTATTTCGGATCCAAGTCGCCGGCGAAGTACAGACCGCGCTCCTGGACCCAACCCTCGAAATCCTCGTGGCCCAGGCGATTGGGCACGTTCATCAGGGGATGCGTCGGAGCGAGGAACGTCGCGGGCGCTTCTTCGACGGTCACGCGCTGACGCGTCAACGAGAACGGATAGGGCCCGAGCCGCTTCGCGTCCAGCAACAGGTCGTTGCCGTTCGTGTTGTATTGCACGACGAGCGTCCCCCCCGCGGCCACGTACTCGAGCAAGGTCGGTTGGAAACGCGCCAACGCGGGCACCGTGTTGTAAGCACGAATCCCCGTGACGATCGCGTCGCACTTCGCGAGATCCGACGCGTGCGCATTCGCGGGGTCGATGCGTTCCACGGCGACGCCCAGACGTTCCAGCGCACGCGGGATGTCATCGCCTGCCCCGTCGATGTACCCGACGGTCGCAACAGTGACGGCGATGTCCGCTGGAACGAGTACGACCTCGGCCCGCGTGTACCACGTTTGCGGCTGGATATGCGGATAGTCGATGGCGTGCAGCGTTCGATCCGTCGAGCCTTTCGGACCCGCGAACGAGAGGTGCATCGCGCCGCGCTGGGCCTCTGGTGAGCGCGTCACGTCCACGCGAACGGTCCGGCGTTCACCGCGGCCCAGGTGCTCGATCGATTGCGGCGCGCTCAGGATCGTCCAACCGTTCGGCACGGTCGCGCTCAACATCCCGCTGAGATCGTCGGTCAAGGCCTCGATCTCGACCGAGATACTCGCGCGATCGCCACGCACGATCGCGACAGGGTCCGCGATCACGATCGAAGCGATGGGCGTGACCACGACCGGCCGAGTGCGCTCGCCGTCGACGCGATCGACCCACTTGTGCATGACTTGCCGGTCGAACCGCAGCGTCGAGTCGTCCCCGAGGCCCATCTCGCCTTGGAACGAGGCCGCGTCCGGCGCGCTCGGTTCGATCCCCGCGTATCGCGACCGATCGGGCTGGTAGAGCGCCGCGTGCGGTGCTTCCAACCAGTAGGGCTGGTCGATGCGCTGCGTCGAGGGCACCGTCCAGGCGTGTTCCTTGGACAGCGCGCGGTTCCACGTCAGCACTTCTCGAACAGCGATCGCCGCGGCGTCGGGTCCAGCGAAGTCCAAGACGCGTAGCGCCGGGCCGGGCCGGCGCTGCAACGACGACAGCGACACGGTGAGCGTGTCCCCCACGGCGACGCGTGCCGAACTCGCGGTGGCTTCGAACACGACCCCAGCGAGCTGCGGGATCAGTCCGCGCGCCGCTTCGGCCTGGTGCTGAGCCCATTCGTGTCCCGGCCCACCCGACGCGGCGAGTTCGTCCAACGCGCGCACCAACGCCACGAGACGCTCGAGGCTTTTCTCCGGCGTGCGCGCGTCGTAGGTGTCGGTCAGCACCTTCAGCTTCGAGCGCAGCTTGTCCCCGCGCTCGATGCGGCTCCAGGACAGCTCCACACCGTCGAACAGGTCTGCGCTCGCGAGCTTGGTGCCCTTCTCGAAACGCAGGTACTCGATCTGTTCACCCCGCGTCTCCGCCGCGCCGAAGCCCTGACTCTTGTGCTGACTTCGACTGCGGCCGGCGAGCTCGCCGTAGCTCGCGCCGAGCAGCGGATCGAAACCGCCGACGTCGACCGGCACCCAACTCGCGGGATCCTTCGCGACGACGTCGGGCAAGTCCTTGCGCCACCACGTGCTCGCGTTGAAGAAGAGGCGCGTCGCTTGCCACAGCTCGAGCCCTTGTTCGATCTGCTCGGGAAAAGCCGCCGGATCCGCGGCCAGATCGAACGCCTCGTGCGCGAGCAAGGCCGACGCCGTGTGGTGTCCATGGCCGCCGCTGCCGTCCGTCGCGAACCGCGTGATGATCACGTCGGGTCGGAACGTGCGGATGACGCGCACGACGTCGCCGAGCACTTCCTGTCGACCCCACTTCGCGAACGTCTCGTCCGCCGACTTGCTGTAGCCGAAGTCGACCGCGCGCGTGAAGAACTGCTCGCCGCCGTCGATGCGCCGTGCCTCGAGCAGCTCCTGCGTGCGGATGATGCCCAGCGCGTCGCCGAGTTCCGGCCCGATCAAGTTCTGCCCACCGTCGCCGCGCGTGAGGCTCAAGTACGCTGTGCGCACCTTCTTGCCGTTCGAGAGATAACTGATGAGCCGCGTGTTCTCGTCGTCGGGGTGCGCCGCGATGTAGAGCACGCTGCCGACGACCTCGAGCTTCTGCATGCGGTGAAGGATCGCCGCGGCGTCGAGCTGTTCCGGTGGGCGCTGGGCTTGCGCGAGACCGATCAGCATCGAGAACGCAGCGCAGATCGGCACGGTCCGCGCGGTCCGCGCGGACGCTCGTCGGGGGTGTGCGGCGGGGCGACGCGCGAAAGTCGGCATGGGGATCATCTCCGGCGTCGTTCGTCCATCGAACGAGTCGATCGATCACAGACTACGGCATGAATGCGCGCCGCGCTGTGCTCCACGCGGACTCTTCCGAACTCTTGCACGAGCTACAGCGGCGCCGTCACCGCGAGGTGAGCGCTCGCGAAGTCTGGCACCGGCCACGACCTTCCACGAATGCCTCACCTGGGACATCAGCGGGCCGCGACGAACTGTTCGGGTGGAGAGGACTTGGAGATCAGGCCCGTAGCGCGCCGATCGTGTTCGAAGCATGCTGTTGCCGCTCACGAGGACTGCACGCCACCTCATGACACCGAAACGACGAACGAATTCAGCACGTGCGCGCAGCGACATGCCGGCGCGCTTCGAGGATATTCCGAACGTCGGGCCCGCGATGGCCGCGGATTTCGTGCTGCTCGGGGCGAAGCAGCCAGCCGACCTCGTGGGCCGCGATCCCTACGAACTCTTCGAGCGCCTGTGTCGCCTCACGCGATCCAAGCAGGATCCGTGCGTCCTCGACACGTTCCTGGCGGTGGTCGACTACGTCGGCGGCGCGCCGAAGCGTCCGTGGTGGAAGTACACGGCGGAACGGAAACGGACGCTCCAGGCACGCGGCTGATTCCGCGACCGCACTTCACAGGAAGGCTCGCTCGGCGCGTTCGACATCGGAACGCCGGCGGCGCCGCGTTCGCCATCGGGACGCCGACGCCGGTGCGCTCGAGCGCATTGCTATGCCCCACAGAGCCTTGGAAATGAAGCGCTGAGCTGCTCTGCATGTGGCTCCCGAAGTGCGCACGAGGGCCCCTCATTTTCCGGCTGAATCCTCGGCCTGTTTCAGCGACGCAGCTCGAGCAGCGCATTCCAGGTTTCCGCTCCGACTTGATCGCCGCGTGCTGCCGCGGCGAGGGCCTCTTGCTCGACGCGGGCCGGTTCGACGCCGTCTGAGCCGATCGTCCCGGCCAACTTCGCGGCCGCGGCGAGCATGGGGTCGAGGTCCTCGATACGTTCCGCGCGCTCCGCAGCGCTTTGATAGTCGCCCAGGCGCAGGTCGGCGCGCACGCGATCGACTGGCAGATCCTGCATCAACCGCACCGCGTGCAGGCCCAGCGCGACGACGAGGAGGATCGTTCCGAGCACGCTCGCGGCACGGACCGTCCCGTGCAATTTCGCCGCCACGGTCGGGTCCGCTTGCGCGTGCTCGAGGAAGCGCACGCGGTCCGCGATGCTGAAGTGACGCCAGCCCGCGACGTCGCGCAACCGACCGCCGACGCGCTCGAGCGCACCGATCAGCGTGTGCGTCTCGCCCAAGAGATCGAGCGCATGGAGATCGGCCTGCAGTTCGCACCGTCGCGACAACCACGAGAACCCGAGGAACCAGGCCGCGAGGAAAGCGAGCAGCACACCGCCCGCGAGAATCGGCTCGTCCGCGAAGAACGTGCTCGCGACGAGGTCGCCGAGGAGGAACGCGACGAGCACCCACGCGATGAACAGCGGGACGTGCGAGCGCACGGCGTGGCCCATCTCGTGCGCGAAGACGGCCGCGAGTTCGCGCGGCGGCAGTTGGGCGAGCAGTTGATCCGAGAAGAGCACGGTTCTGCTCGACTTCGTGAGCCCGACGATCGCTGCGTTGGCGACTTGGTTGCCCGTGCGCCACACACGCAAACGCGGCGTGCCGAAGCCCGATTCGCGCGCCAGGGCGAGCACTGCCGTGCGCTGTGATCCCTCTTGAAGCGGCGCCGTTTCCCAGACGTGCTCGAGCAGGTACGGCAGCGTCAGTGCGAGAAGGAGCAGTAATCCGCCGGCGAACGCGGCGTGGAAGACTCCGATCTCCTCCACCGCGACCCGCGCATCCTCGCTGGCGCCGACGAGCGCGGCGGCGACGACGTACAGCAGGATGGGCACGAGTCCGGCTACGAGCATGCGCACCTGGAAGCCGAGCCAGGCCTCGCGCTCCGGCTTCGCGATGAACGTGCGCGATCGTGCGTGCAGTGCCGCCAGTTCGAAGAGGAGCCACGGCGCGAGGAGCAGCAAGACGCGCAGGTCGGGCCACGCGAGGAGCGAAACCTCGTTGCCGCTCCAGCGCGTGACGGCACCGCGCCAATCGCACGCGAACACGGCGGTCGCGTGGAGCAGGATCGGGCTCACGGTCAGCAGGCGATGTGACCAGTCGCCGATGCGGAATCGGCCGCGGATGTAGGCGCGCTCGCTCCCCTGCGCGAGGAGATAGGCCAGCGGCGCGAGGAAGGCGATGGCCCACGGTGGAGCGATCGCCCACTCGAATCCGCCCTCTGCGCCGGCAAGAACTGCGAGCGCGAGCACGACGTGACCGAGGCTGCCCATGGCGCGTCTCTAGCCCGCACGCGTTCGATCGAGGAGTGTGCGCGGGAGTTCGCGCAGCCCGAGATCGTCGATCGTGCCCGAGAGGTCGAACGAACCGTCCGTGCGCTCTGCGATGCGCAAGGTTCCGCCGGGGAGCGCGATGTCGACGGGCAGGTGCGCAAGTTCTTGATCGACGAGGGCCGCCGCGACCGCGCAGGCGCCGCTGCCGCAGGCCTCGGTTTCGCCGACGCCGCGTTCCCACACGCGCATGTCGATGCGCGAGCCGCGGGGCGTCACGAACTCGACGTTCGTTCCGGCTGGAAATGCCGCATGTCTCTCGAGTCGCGGCCCGTCGATGAGCACGGCCGCGGTCGTGACGTCGTCGACCACGACGACGAAGTGCGGATTGCCGACGTCGACGCGCGTGCCCGTGACGACGCGTCCGTCGAGCTCGATGCGCTCGTCGCGTGCGAGGATCCGCGGACGTCGCATCGAAACGACGGCCGAGCGCACGGACCCGTCCACGACCTCGACGCGTGCGACGTGCAGCCCCGATCGATCCTCGATGACGAAGTCGGTTCCGCGGACGAATCGACCTTCGTACGCGAACTTCGCGACGCAGCGCAGCCCGTTGCCGCACGTCTCGGCGAGGCTCCCGTCGGCGTTGACGAGCTGCATGCGCACGTCGCCGCCGGCGTGCGCGGGAAGGACCAGCAGGACTCCGTCGAGGCGCGGCGCTGAATCGGGTCCGCACAACGCGCGCGCCAACGCGGCCGGATCGAAGGGCTGCGGAGTCGTGACTCCGTCGACGAGCGCGAAGCGATTGCCCGTGCCGGACAGTATGCGGACATGCGTGCTCACGACGGGCCTCCGCGGCCAACCGAGGAGCTTCTCTCGAGCACGCGAGTCGGACACGCGTTCGCGTCGCACCTCGGCGGCGGAGTCCAGCGCGGATCCGGTGTCGGTGACCAACCTGCACTCACCACGAACCTCCGCGCGCGTTGCCGAGCTTCTGCGTGTTCTTGAAGTGCAGTTTCGCGACGTTCGCGAGCGCGTCGAAGCCGTGCAACGCGACGTAACGACGCGCTGCTTGGTCGACCGGCGTACCCGCGCCTTTGCGCAGCTCGATCGCAGCTTCTTCGGACAGTTCCTTCAGCGCGACGAGGAATTCCTCGCGCGCGACGACGCTCGCCGCGGCGACCGCGGGCTCGGATTCCGCGCGCACGCGCTGCTCCAACCGGATGCCCAGCTTCTTCGTGCGCGTGACGAGCAGGCGCTCGTTCGCGAAGCGATCGACGACCACGCGCACGCCGGGATCCGCGAGTCGCGCGATGGCCTTCGCATGCAGATCCGCGAGCAAATCGTTCAGTCGTCCCTGCACGTAGGTCTTGTTGTAGTCGCGCGGATCGAGCCTCTCGACGGCGACGCGATAGCGCGTGCGCAGCGCGGCGCCGAGGCGCAAGCATTGATCGTCGGTGAGCGTCTTGCTGTCGCGCACGCCCGACCGAGTGATCTCGTCGGACTGTCCCTTCTCGAGGCGCACGGCGCACACGACGAGCGGGCCGAAGTAGTCGCCCTTGCCGACTTCGTCGCTGCCGATGACGGGCTCGTCGAAGTCGGAACTGCCGGTCACGCTCGACCGCTCGCCGGCGTCGTCCGCTTCGCTGCGCGGAGCCTTGGACCGCGGCATCGCGCGCTCGCTCACTCCCGGCTCGTTCGTTCCGGACACGCCGGCTCCACGCGCTTCCGTGTCGAGTTGGAACCAACGCGCCACGAACGCTTCCGGTTCCGCTGCCTGCACGACGAACTTGCCCGAGTCGTAGAGCGTCGCGACCGCACCGTCGCCCTTCGCGCTGAAGACAGCATGCGGGACCGGCCGGAACTGGAACGGGCCGGCCGCGAGAGCTGTGCGCATCGCCGCTCGTCGAGCGGGGGGCACCACGAGGACGATCGTGCGCTGGGTCACCCGAGAATCGTAAGGTAGCGCGCGGTGTCCCACACCGATCCGCGCGACTTCGACACCGGCCTTGCGCCGGGTGACCTCGATCCGGCTCGACCGCGGCCGCTCGAGACGCCGTGGGGCGCCTTCGCCCTCTTCGTCGTGGGCGAGCGCGTCTTGTGCGTCCAGAGTTTCTGCCCACACCTCGGCGGGCCGCTCTTCCAAGGGACGGTTTTCGGCGCGAGCGTCACGTGCCCCTGGCACGAGTGGATCTTCTCGCTCGAAACCGGCACCCGACTCGACCTGCTCGGCCGGATCCTCGGCGGAGCGAAGCTCATCCGTTGCGAAGTGGAACGATCGGCGCGCGGGACGATCGTCCTGCGCGCGCCCGATCGAAGACCGGTCGTGTGATCGCCAGACGCGGAGAGCCCGTGGAGACGTCGAGCCCACGGGATCTGGAGACCTGACGGCGTCGATCCGACGCCACGTCGAGGCGGTGATTCCCTCGCGGACTGCCGCTCGTCGCGCGAACTCGGCTCACTCTGGGGACCGCGCTCGATCCGCGACGCGCGAGCCCCTACCATCGCCATTCCACTGCGAATTCCCGCTGCTCCTTCGACGACCCCCGAATCCCCATGGCCGAGATCTACGACTCCATCCTTCAAGCGATCGGCAACACGCCGATGGTCCGCCTGCAGAAGATCGGAAAGGAAACGGGCTGCGAGTTCCTCGTGAAGTGCGAGTTCCTGAACGCGGGCGGGTCGATCAAGGACCGCATCGGCAAGCGGATGCTCGAAGAGGCGCAGAAGAAGGGGCGGATCAAGCCCGGTGACACGCTGATCGAGCCGACGAGCGGCAACACGGGCATCGGGCTCGCGCTCGCGGCGGCCGTCTACGGCTATCGGATGATCATCACGATGCCCGAGAAGATGAGCCGCGAGAAGCAGGTCGTCCTCGAAGCGCTGGGGGCCGAGATCATTCGCACGCCGACCGAAGCCGCTTGGGACGATCCGCAGAGCCACATCGGCGTCGCGAAGCAGTTGCAGAAGATCCTGCCGAACTCGCACATCCTCGATCAGTACGGGAACCCCGACAATCCGCTGGCTCACTACCACGGCACGGGCGAAGAAATCGTGAGGCAGACCGACGGCAAGCTCGACTACTGCGTGATGACTGCCGGCACGGGCGGAACGATCACGGGAGTTGCCCGCAAGCTCAAGGAGAAGGTGCCGAACGCCAAGATCATCGGCGTCGATCCCGTCGGCTCGATCCTCGCGGGACCGGGCCCGATCCACAGCTACAAGGTCGAAGGCATCGGCTACGACTTCATCCCGGACGTGCTCGATCGCACGCTCGTCGACGAGTGGGTCAAGACCGAGGACCGGCCATCGCTCCTCATGACACGCAAGTTGATCCGCCAGGAAGGACTCCTGTGTGGCGGCAGTTGCGGCTCGGCCGTGTGGGCCGCGCGCGAGATCGCGCGCAAAGTCGGCCCGGGCAAGCGTTTCGTCGTGATCCTCTCGGACTCGGTGCGCAACTACATGACGAAGTTCATGGACGATCGCTGGATGCGCGAAAATGGCTTCACGGAGAGCTCGTGGGAGAGCGGCAGCGTCGGTGAGCTGCTGCGCTCCGTGCCTAACCGCACACTCGTGACGGCGTCGAGCGCGGACACGGTCGCGGATTCCGTGATGCGCATGAAGGAGCACGGGATCAGCCAATTGCCCGTGCTCGACGGCGGAATGCTCGTCGGGATCATCACCGAGTCGGATCTCCTCTCGAAGCTCGTGGACGGTCGCGCGTCGCTGTCGAGCGCCGCGGCGGAAGTCATGTTCCGCAACGTGACGACGGTGAGGTCGAGTGAGGACGCGTCGAAGTTGCTCGAGATCTTCGCGAAGGGCATGGCCGGCCTCGTGCTCGACGACGCGGGCAAGTTGCTCGGCGTCATCACGAAGATGGATCTCGTCGACGTGTTGACGGCGCGGTCGACGCGGTGAGCGCCGATCGGCGCGCATAGGCACAAAAAAGCGCCGCCGTGGCGGCGCCTCGGGCGATCCAAGGATCGGACCCTGCGGCAGACGGAAGTCCGCCTTACTGTGTCGGGGGACAACCGCCGCTCGAGTACACGTTCGGATAGTACCGGTAACGGACTGAAGTGCAAGCGCGGAGAGACCCCCTATGAGCTCGCAAGCCAACGATCCCACTCTCAAGCCCTACGTCCTGGGGCTGGACATCGGCGCAAACTCTATCGGTTGGGCCGCGATCGCCATCGACCCTGGCGGCCAACCACTCGGTTTCCTCAACCCACCCGGGGAGATGAGAGAACGGCCCACGCTCGGCGTTCGAATCTTCGACGCGGGGATCGAGAACTACGGACAGGGTAAGCGCGAGGAGGGCCGCGGCCAGAAGCGTAGGTCAGCCCGCCTAGCGCGAAGGCAGACGATGCGGCGAGCGCGTCGAGTATCGAAGACTTTCCGCATGTTGCAGGAGCTCCAGTTGCTCCCCCCGAACGAAGCGAGGGATGTGACTGAACGCGGCCGATCTCTCGTTCGCGACTCGATCATCAAGAAGCTGGATGAGCTCTTGGGACGAGCCTTGGCTGGACAGTATCCGGAGCGCGCCTCGGAGTACCTGGAGTGCCTGCCCTACGCCTTGCGCGTGGACGCACTCGATCGCGCACTGAGCATCCACGAACTTGGTCGTGCACTCTTCCACTTGGCCCAACGTCGCGGGTTCCTCAGCAATCGTAAGGGTGGGAAGAAGACGGAGGACACGGGCCCGGTCTACGAGGGCATCAACGAAATCGAGCAGGCGATGGCAGCAGAGGGCTGCCGCACCCTCGGAGAGCACTTTCTCCATCTCCAACGAAGCGGCAAGCGCATCCGGACACGGTGGACGGCGCGAAGGATGTACGAGGCTGAGTTCGACGCGATTTGGGAAGCCCAGCGTAGACACCATCCGGACATTCTTACGGACGCTGCCCGCCGCCGACTGCACCGCGCGATCTTCTTTCAGCGCGCACTCCGGAGCCAAAGCTCACTGATCGGTGCCTGCGAGTTGGAGTGCGGCGATGAGTACGTCAACCCCGCGACCGGCGCCGTCGCGCGGACGAAGAAGAGACGACGTGCCCCGGAGTGCCTGCTCGTAAGCCAGCGATTCAGGTTGCTGCAGCGAGTCAACGATCTCGCTGTTGATCCCGGCGAGGGACTGCCGCGCATCCCATTGACCGACGAGCAGCGCGTTCGGCTCGCGGCGAAGCTCGAAGTCAGCAAGGACTTGACCTTCCCGAGAATCGCGGAGGTGCTCGGTCTGAAGCGCGGCACGAAGTTCAACCTCCAGGCTGGCGGCGAGAAGAAGTTGGTTGGAAACCAAACCAACGCCAAGCTGTTCGCTGTGTTTGGTGATCGCTGGGTGGCCCTCACGCCGACGGAACGCGATCAAGTCGTCTTGGAACTCTGGGGAGCACCGGACGACAAGGTTCTCTACACGCGCGCAAGAAGTCGATCGGGGATCTGGGGATCGCTTCGCACCACGACCGACGAGGCGCGCGAGGTTTCTGAGATGCCGCTTCCTAGCGACTACATGGCGCTCTCGAAGCACGCCATGTCAGCGGTGCTCGTCGAGATGGAACGGGGCGTTCCGTACACGACGGCGGTTCGCACGGTCTACGGCGAGCGGATGCGCCACGAGAAACTCGACAGGCTTCCGCCGGTGATGAACTCGCTCGGATCGCTGCGTAACCCGACGGTCATGCGGGCATTGACGGAAGTTCGTCGCGTGGTGAACCACCTCCTCGCTGCGTATGGCCTCCCGGTCGAGATCCGCGTCGAACTGGCGCGCGACCTCAAGAAGTCGAAGGACGAGCGCAACCGGATCATCAAGATGAACCGGGAACACGAGGAGCTTCGCGAGAAAGCCGCAGCACGTATCCTGGAGCAGGGTGGCATCCGTGATGTACGCGGAGGCGACATCCTCAAGGTGCGGCTGGCCGACGAGTGCAACTGGACTTGCCCCTACACCGGCAAGCAGTTCGGCATGGCCCAACTGCTCGGCGAGGACATCGACATCGAGCACATCATCCCGTACTCGATGAGTCTCGACGATTCGTACGTGAACAAGACCGTGTGCTTCGCGAACGTGAACCGCAGCGAGAAGCGGAACCAGACGCCCTACGCCGCGTTCGGACACGACGAGGAGCGCTGGACGGCAATGCTGGAGCGCATGGAGCACAACGTTGGCGAGCACGACATGTCGCCAGGGAAGCTGGAGCGCTTTCGTCTCGCAGGCGGCGCATTGGCGGAAGCTCTCGACCACTTCAAGTCGAGCCAGCTCAACGACACGCGTTATGCCTCGCGGGCCGCCAAGGAGTACCTCGCAGTACTCTACGGTGGAAACGTCTCGCAGGGCGTTGACTCCGAGAACCGCAAGCGCGTCATGGTCGGGAACGGCCAGGCTACTTCGCTGGTACGCAGGCAGCTGGGGCTCGAAAGCGTCTGTCGTAGCCTTCCGGGTTGGCCCGGTGGCGTAGGCCGCGATTGGGACAAGCGCGCAGATCACCGACACCACGCCATGGATGCGATTGCCATCGCGCTCACGGGCCCTCGGATGATCCAACAGCTCTCACGTGCCGCGGAGTCGGGGTTTGGTAGCAGCCGCCGCGCATCGTTCCGGATGGCTGCTCCTTGGGACGCTTTTGAGGACGATGCCGCACGGTGCCTCGAGCACGCGCTGATCTCATTCCGTATCGACAACCGCGCGAGGGGGCCACTTCATGCGGAGACGATCTACAGCCCTCCTCGCGGCGAGAACGGCGCAGTTTCCGACTCCGGTACGGTGTCGCATGTTCGGAAGCCGGTGTCCCGCCTCACCGCTTCTGACTTCGAGGCGATCGTGGACCCTCGTGTACGCCGAACGGTCAGCGCGTTCTTCGGCGATCGCGATCCTGCAAAGGTTTGCCAAGACGATGACCCGGCGACGTTCCCCCACCTTGATGCAGCAGATGGGCGCAGGATCCCGATCCGACGTGTTCGCCTGAGGAAGCGAAACTCTCTGCTGGTCATGGGGTCCAAGGAACGAACGAGGCACGTGGAGAACGAGGCCAACCATCACCTCGTCGTTCGACGATCGCGGCTCGCCCCGGATACCGTTTCGTTCGAGCTCGTCTCCATGTTCGAGGCCGTCCGTCGGCGCTCGAGCGGTGAGGGCGTCTGGAAGCGTGATGAGCAGACCCTTGTGATCTTGGCACGCAATGACCTCGTCGAACTCACCGTGGACGACAGGCCTCGGCTTTGCCGCGTTCAGAGCACGTCCTCGAAGGAGTTCGAAGGCTGCTGGATCGCCGACGCCCGCCCCTTCGACGTCCGGCGGCGTACTGGCGGCAGGGTTCGAATATCCCCGAGCCAGTTCATGCAACGCGCCTGCAGGAAGTTCTCGGTTTCGCCGATAGGGGTTTTACGCCCCTGTCGTGCCTGATCGCATCCTCGACTTCTCCGAGGAGGCTGCGCACCTCTCGGTACGCCTCGCCAACCTCGTCGTTCGCCGCTCTGACAAGCCGGAGGTCACGCTCCCGCTCGCAGAGATCGGCGTTGTTGTCGTTTCACATCCGCAAGTCACGCTGACGCATGCGGTCCTCGCCGGGCTCGCAGCGGCGGGTGCTGCTTTCGTCACCTGCGACGATAAACGTCTTCCTGTTGGCTTGATGCTCCCGCTGCAGGGGCACCACACCCAGAGCGAGCGTATCAGCAGCCAGGTTTCGGCCAAGCTGCCCGTTCGTAAGCGACTCTGGCAGCAGATCGTCCGAGCGAAGATCAGCGCCCAAGCCGCCGCGTTGGTTCTCGAACACGGGGCAGATCATGGGCTGAACGCGATGGCTTCGCGCGTCCGGAGCGGTGACCCCGAGAACGTCGAGGCTCAAGCTGCGCGTCGTTACTGGCCCTTGCTGATCGCCGATGACGCGTTCCGTCGTGATCGCGAGGCCGAGGACATCAACGGCATCCTCAACTACGGCTACGCGGTCCTGAGAGCGATGACGGGGCGGGCCATCTGCGCGTCGGGGTTACATCCATCGATCGGGCTGCATCACCACAACAGGTACAGCCAGTTCACACTCGCGGACGACCTCATGGAGCCATTCAGAGTCGTCGTCGATCGTGCCGCACTCGAAGCTGAGAAGACCTGGGGGCCGCGAGCCGAAGTGAGCAAGGAAGTCAAAGCTCACATGATCGCGGCCGTCAACGACAGGTATTGGCTTCACGGCGAGCAGCGCTCCCTTTTCGAAATCGTGGCTCGCTGTTCGAGTTCGCTGGCGGCAGTCTTCGCCGGTGATGCTGACCAGCTCGTGCTTCCCGAATTCCCTGACTTCTTCAACGACGCCCACGGAGACGCGGCGTGATGTCGAAGGAGAACACACGATCTACGCGACGACCTCCTACACGCTCACTCTCGGAGTTCAGAGGCATGTGGCTACTCACGCTCTTCGATCTGCCCGTGAAAGAAAAAGCCCATCGAAAGGCGTACACGCGTTTCCGAAAACTCCTGCTTACGGAGGGGTTCACGAAACTGCAGTACTCCGTGTACGCTCAGTACTGTGTCAGCGAAGATGCTTCGATCGCCAAGCGGCGGCGGATTCGCCAGGCGGTCCCTCAAGAAGGTCACGTCCGACTCGTGTCCGTTACGGACAAGCAGTTTGCGAGCATGGAGGTGCTGCTCGGAAAATCGCGCGGCGAACCGGAAACTCCCCTGGGACAGGGCCTGCTTTTCTAGTGCCAGAAAAATTGTAACCCGCCCCATCGGGGCGGGTTACGGCGGCCGCAGTGTACTCGAGCGGCGGTTGTCCGCGGGCCACAGCGAGCTCGAGCAGGGCCTCGGCGCAGCGAGCAGTGTACTCGAGCGGCGGTTGTCCGCGGGCCACAGCCAGCCGTGTTCACGTACGTGGCGTGACTCTAGTGTACTCGAGCGGCGGTTGTCCGCGGGCCACAGCCTGGCTTGGCAACCTCACGGGCCGCTCGGTAGTGTACTCGAGCGGCGGTTGTCCGCGGGCCACAGCAAGGCATGAAGTCCAGGTTCGTTCGGTGCCAGTGTACTCGAGCGGCGGTTGTCCGCGGGCCACAGCCCGCCGGCACGCTCAACGAGCTGACCGAGTAGTGTACTCGAGCGGCGGTTGTCCGCGGGCCACAGCGGGATCTGGTCGTGACGGGCTTGTGCATCGAGTGTACTCGAGCGGCGGTTGTCCGCGGGCCACAGCTCTGCACCGCAAGCTCGACGGCGAAGAGATAGTGTACTCGAGCGGCGGTTGTCCGCGGGCCACAGCGGTGC